>Ga0160443_100045_pt1 | contig 297202 bp, 263 predicted proteins | sample HID1972I_E1MG_FD_108244 | JGI IMG/M metagenome (GOLD analysis project Ga0160443, IMG submission 108244) | Enriched pill bug-associated microbial communities from UW Madison campus, WI, USA - HID1972I_E1 MG | ecosystem: Host-associated > Arthropoda: Insects > Digestive system > Unclassified ...
CCCAGGGCATGGTGCGGGCCATTGCGGCCTGAACTCCCCGAACTTCTTTGCTTCGTAGCAGCCCCCTGAGCTGGGCGCACCGCCGCTGCAAGCCCACCGCCGACGGGTTTTTACACAGCCTCGGCCAAAAGCGGACATATTCGGCCGCGCTGCAACTCGAACAGCAGCTAGCACTGTTGCTTGCGGATCGATCCGAGGTCCTGTCCAACCGCGTATGGGGCCAAAGGCCCGACTCGGACAGCCGTGCGACGAGGCAGTACGCCAGAATCGTCCATCGATGGGTTGGGGATGCCGGCTTGGAGACAGGATCCTATGGGACGCACACGGTGCGCAGGACCAAGGCTTCGCTTATCTACCGACGAACCATGAACCTGAGAGCAGTCCAGCTTCTCTTGGGCCACACGAAGCTGGAGAGCACGGTACGGCACCTCGGAATCGAAGTAGACGATGCCCTGGAAATTACCGAGCAGACGGATGTCTGACATGTGGAGCTGCTCCTCGGCCCGGAAAGATTGTGGAGCGGCCAGAATCAGACTCACATCAGGTCGATTCCCGAACGTCTGGACGACCTAAGAAACCAACGTCGCAGGCCGCCCCAGGATCCGAACCGCGGGGCCTCGCTCCATCGGCGGCATACGGGGCCGCGGCGAGTATGGTTCCAACCTCCCCGTGTGCATCGATTCCAGAGCATCGCTGGGCGATCGGCCTCGTTGGACATGAAATGCGCGGCGCCAAGCGCGGGACGTTGATTGCAACGTGCCTGCTGTCTGCGAAGGAGCAGTCGTGCTCACCAGGAAAGACAGGCGGTTACGCGCGCCTCGTCCACGTGCAGCGAGAATGCCCAGCCGTTGCGCTCACACAGGCGTTGAACGATGCCCAGACCCAAACCATATCCATTGGAAGACGAGGACCCGGCAGGCGTGAGCCGCCCAACATCGTCACTGCCCAACCTATTGGTGACCAGCAGCTCGTGCTCCTTTATGAGAACCGTGATCGGTCCCTGCCCGACGAGAGTTTGCTCGAAGGCATTTCGCACCAGATTGTTGACCGCGATCAGGAAGGCCTGCGGATGTCCACGGACTACCGGTGCTGCGAGGCTTTCGACATCGACTTCGATGAACTTGCCGTTCAGCAGGTAGCGCTGCTGATCTACCGCACGGCTCACCAGTGGCGCCACCAGAAACTGCTCGCCGTACAGCGCGTCGTCGCCTTCGCGAGTGATGCACAGGAACATTTCAATCGTGGATTTCATCTCGAGCGTCGCACGCCGGATCCGATCCACCGCCCTCACATCCTCAGCTGACAGATCACTTTGCTCCAATAGCTCGAGCGCGCCTGTTATCACCGTAATCGGCGTCCGAAGCTCGTGACTGGCACAACTGGTGAAGTCCCGCTCTCGCACTACGAATGCGCCGATGCGCTCGAGAGTCTTCCTGATGGCCCCGGCGAGGACGCCAACCTCATCCCCTCCGAACCGGCTGGACTCTATGAGCTTGTGGTCTCCGGCCGACAGATGCTCCAGGTCGATCTCGGCGACCACTTCGGCGAGCTGCACCACTGGGGCAACCGCTCTCCGCATCACGAGAACTCCCAGCCCGAAACCCAGAGCACCGAGCACTCCCACGACAGCAGTGATGACGAGGAGCCACCACCAGTCCTCGGAGGACGCAGCCTCGATCCCGGCGACATCGAAAACCACGAATGCGCGTCGCTGTGCATTGTCGGCAGGGACTACCGCAACATGCAGCTCTTCGGCGACGAACTCGTACAGGCCTTCATCTGGACCTGTTTGCGCCCATTCCCTCAGTGCTTCCGGCAAGCTCCCGGCGTCGTCGTAACCCCGAAGGCTCATCGCGAGATCGGGATAGTTCTCGGCGGCGCGTTGTAGCTGATTGACCAGCACGCGGTCTTCGCTGACCCTGATTGCAGCGTAGAACGCGAATCCCCAGGCCACGCTGAGTCCGACAACGCACAGCGCGAAAGCATACTCGACACGTTTGCGCAAACTGTGCCGCGGCACTACTGAGTGTCCTCCGCAATTCGATACCCGATGCGATGCACGGTATGAATCAACGGTCTATCGAACGGTCTGTCGATTGCCTGCCGCAGCTTGTACATGTGCGAGCGAAGCGCATCACCGTCTGGCCGCTCGTCGGCCCATAACAGCGTTTCTAGCTCATCGCGATTCACGACAGACGGGGCCTCTTCCATCAATCGTCGGAGCAACTTCATGCCGGCAGGATTGATCTCGACACGTCGCCCCGCTCGGTGCACTTGCAGCGTGGACCTGTTCAACGTCAGATCGCCAACAGTCAACAGGTTGTCGGCATTCCGGTGACTCCGCTTGTAAAGAGCCCGGAGGCGCGCATGGAGCTCTTGCAATGCGAATGGCTTGACCAGGTAGTCATCGGCTCCGGCATCGAACCCCCTGAGCCTGTCGTCGAGAGTGTCCTTCGCCGTCAGCATGAGTACGGGCGTCTCGATCTTCGCATCAGCTCGCAGCCTTTGGCAAAAAGTGAGGCCGTCCATCCTCGGAATCATCAGGTCCAGGACGATGACGTCGAACGGATTCGTCAACGCCAGGTTCATTGCGGTTACGCCGTCGTGGGCAAAATCCAGAACATAGCCGAACCTTTCGAGGTACGTGGCAATGTTCTCGCAGATATCGCGGTTATCCTCGACGATCAACGCTCTGATCGGCGCCGCATCAAGAGCGCGTGCCATCTGCAGCCCCTCCTTTACCAGGCATAGTCTAGCCGAAGACCAATCAGCGGCTCGGCTTCGCTGTCGTCCTTCACGTTGACGCCCCTGCGGTAGTCGAACTCGGTGTCGTCGGTCGACGCCGCCGACGTAACGTTGATTACATCGAGAAAGGCCGTTACATCGACGGGACCGAATGCGCGCCGATAGTCGACACGAACGTTCAGCACGCCGTAACCAGGGTTGCGGCCGACACTGCGCCCAATTCTCTCTCTCGAGAAGCGCAAGGGTTGCCCGGGCCCCAACACGTCCTCATGAATGATGAAGGCGTCCTCTGGCCTGCCGGAAAGGTACTTGTAGCGCCCGGCCACTTTCCAGCGGTCAGTGATTTCCCAGGTCAGTCCAAGCGTAGCCACATGCTCGCGACTGAATTCGTCGACTACGGCACCCCGACCGTCCTTCCGGTCCACTTTCGCATCGTTGTAGGAGTAGGTCGCGGTCGCGTAGAGGCCTTCGCGAATCGTGCCTTTGACCACGACATCGAAACCGTAGGACGTGCCGTCGCCAATGTTGGCAAATGTTCCGCTTGCCCGGTCCATGTCGACCACCAGCTTGGCAAGATCCTGATAATAGGCTTCCGTCAACACCGACCATGTGTCGTTCGGAAAGTACTCGAGGCCGATGCTCCCGTGCGTGATCTTCTCGTTATCAAGCTCGTTCTCCACGTTGGCCGCGAAGTCCAGGAACCGAGGCGACTGATGGAACAGCCCAGCGGTCGCGAAGTACCTGAGGCTTCTGCTCGGCCGCCAGTTCGCGCTGAACCTGGGCGACACGAGGCTTTCGCCCGTCAAGCCGTCTCGCTCCAAGCGTACGCCTGTTCGGATATACCACGTGCCGCGCTTGAAGACCTGATCCACATAACTTGCATAGTTCGTCGCTTTCCGGCTCAGCGTAGAGTTGATGTTCGCCGGAGTCAGCACGATGAAGTGCTGCTCGGGATCCGGCCTGAAGTCATCGTCGTCGTATACGTACCGGATCCAATCGCCATCCAGCACGGTGCTGTAGTCCAGTTCGATCTGCGTCATCTGAACGCCTGCATTGAACGCACCCCATCGATTCACCGTCCTGAAGTCGCTTCGCCAGCCGATCTCGGTCTCGTCTTCGGTAACGGTAATGATGTCTTCCCGCACCGGAAAACTGGATGCGGGCGATCCGGCGGGCACGAGATCAGGAAATGCTTCGCCCTCCGAGCTGATCTTGTTGCTGGCGCGGCGGTAGACCTTGTTGGTCCAGACAGTGTCCTTGCCGATCAATGATCGCAGGGTAAGCCCGTACAAGCTACTGTCTTGTTTGAAATCAAGAAGCGATGCATCTTCGAAGTTGGGCGACTCGTAGACGTGAGTCACGTCGCGAGTGTATGTCTCGCGCGTATCGATGAGCAGCACCTCGATCGTGTTGGACTGGTTGATCGGCACGGCCGACTTGACGATGATGTCCCGCAGCACAGGGTTTCCGATGTCCAGTTCTTCGATATCTTCGAAGAAGGCTCCGAAATCCAGTCGGCGGGCGGAAACGAGCACAGTGGAATCTTCGGTGATGCCGGCCGGCCCGTCGTATCCGACTTCAGTGCCTGCAAGGTCGAGGCGCAGACTGGCTGACGGGCTTGGACTGCCATCCGCGACTTCGAGCTTGAGCAGCGATCCGGCCCGGCCGCCGTACGCTGGGCCCCACCCGCCCGGGGAGAACTCGGCACCACTGATGACGTTCGGCGCGAAGATCGAGAAACGGCCGCCGCCGCCGACGTCCTCGTCCTCACCCAGGGTCGCGTCGAAGTGCACCGCTTTGTCGAACGGGAACTCGTCAACGAAGATCAGATTGTCCCGTGGGCCCCGGCCGCGCACACTGAAGCTCGCGAACTCGCTGGCGGATGCCAGGCCGGGCAAGCCATCCAGCGAGAGCAGCGGATCTGCGCCACCGCCAACGGCACTTCGCAATGCCTCCCGATCGAGATAGGTGCTGGACGGTGATGCGAGTGCATCAAGTGCCCGTGCCTGAACCACCACTTCTTCCATCATCGGCGCTCCAAGTTCGAATTCGACCCTGGAGTTCTTCCGCGTAATGACGCGTACGCTTGGTTCGTATAGCGGAGCGAAACCGACTTTGGTCACGTTTACCGAATAGAGGCCGGGATCGAGATGTTCAACGACGATGCGACCATATGCATCGGTTTCCAGAGATCGCGCGGAGGCGGTTTCCCGTTCCGTGATCGTGACCCGCACGCTTGGAAGTGGCCGGTCGGTGTATTGATCCCTGACGATGATGGTCAGGGCGCCGGGCGCCTCCGCTGCGTGGGCGGACAGGGAAAATCCGATCAGGTGCGCCGAAAGCGCCAACCACAATGCCCGTCTCACGTGCCTGTTCATATCGCGCTGCCCCCAAGAATTGGCTGTTTTCACTTGATGAAGCAGTGCGAAACTAACAATGCAAATGTCGCCAAAAGGTCACCATCTTGGCGCGGAAGCGCGCGCTGGGACCCGTTTACTTGCGTCGACACGCATCCGGGTGCGCACCCTCGTTCCCTGGGGCAGGCAGTCCGATTGGGGATTCACTGGCTCGGTTCCTGCCCTTGCGCGTAAGCGCATTCAGTCCTTTGCCGGTTGCCGCTCCGGTGACCGAAACAGTGTCGTCAAACACAACTTACGTTGGCTCCCCACATCGAACTCGCAGGTCCGTTGGAACTGCGTTCGACCGCTACTCTGCCGACTGCCTCGGGTCGAAAGCACCCGCGAGACCTGGGCTATTGCCATCTCGATCGCGATCGCAGGCGCCCGCAAACGACGCCGCGCGCGGCCACGTCAACTCTTCGGGCCCCTGATCGCATCGCGCCTACCCGATCCACGGGCCGCACGTCGCGCACCCGTGCTGTTCCAGAACTCCAACCTGAGGATACTCAGCGGGGAATACGGGCGATGACCTTGATCTCGAAGTCGAATCCCGCGAGCCAGTTGACGCCGATCGCCGTCCAGTTCGGATAAGGCGCTTCCGGAAAGACCTCGCTCTTGACCGCCATGATCGTGTCGAACTGGTTCTCGGGATCGGTATGGAAGGTCGTCACGTCGACGATATCGTCAAGCCCGCATCCGCCTGCTCGCAGGGTCGCCTCCAGATTGGCGAATGCCAGACGGACCTGGGCCTCGAAATCCGGCTCGGGCGAGCCGTCGCTGCGACTTCCGACCTGGCCGGACACGAACAGGAGATCATCCGATCTGATCGCTGCGGAATAGGCGTGTGATGCGTAGAGCTCATGCCGACCGGCGGGAAAAACGGCGTCACGGGTAGTCATGGAGATCTCCTTGCGGGGCCGGCGGCCCCTTGCGTGGCGATCACTTTAGGCAGCCACCCCGGCGGGATAAACACGCCGATCCGGCGATCACTTTTTGTAGAATCCAAACAATCCCGCCCGCCCCTTTGGAGCCCAGATGGACCGTATCGACGCGATGCAGGCCTTCGTCCGCGTGGCGGAAACCGGCAGCTTCACCAAGGCCGCCGAAACGCTGCAAGCGAGCAGGACGCGCGTGACGCAACTGGTGCAGCAGCTGGAAACGCACCTGCGGGTGAAGCTGCTCCATCGCACCACGCGCAAAGTCAACGTCACCGCCGATGGCGCCGCCTACTACGAGCGCGTCGTGCGCCTGCTGGCCGACCTGGACGATGCCGAGACCAGCCTCTCGGCCGCCTCCGATGCCCCGCGCGGGCGATTGCGCGTGGACGTGCCCGCCCCGCTGGCCAGCCTCGTATTGGTGCCTGGCCTGCCCGCCTTCCATGCGCGTTATCCCGACATCCAGCTCGACCTCGGCGCCAGCGACCGCAAGGTGGACCTGATCGACGAGAACGTGGACTGCGTGGTGCGCGGCGGCGAGCTCACCGAGCCTTCGCTGCGCGCCCGCCATGTCGCGGACCTGCCGCTGGGCGTGTACGCCGCACCGGACTACCTGGCGCGTGCGGGCGTGCCGGCCCATCCGCAGGCGCTGGAAAGCGGCCACCACCGCATCATCGGCTATCGCGGCTCGCGCACCGGCGCCCCGCTGGCCTACGCGATGCGTCGCGGCGACGAACAATTGCGCGTGCACGGACGCCACGTGCTGTCGGTGGATGATGGCAATGCGTACCTGGCCGCCGGCCTGGCGGGCCTGGGCGTGCTGTGGCTGCCGCAGTACATGGCGCGCGCACCGCTGGCGCGCGGCGAACTGGTGCCGCTGTTCGAAGACTGGCAACTCGATCCGATGCCGCTGTACGTGGCGTTTCCGCCCAGCCGGCACGTCAGCCGCAAGCTGCGCGTGTTCATCGACTGGATCGTCGAGCTGATGGCGCAGCACGCGCCGGCCATCCGGCCTCCGCGCTGACGCGCCTGCGACGGCGGTACGGCGCCACCACGCGGCTTCGGCAGACAACCGCAACGCGGGCACAAAAAAAAGGCGCCTGCGCGCCTCCCACACCCAATTTATACAACACGGGGGGGCTTGCGGCAAGGCCCGGTGCGCGCTCCAGTATTGCCGGCCTGTCGACATGGCAGGCCACGGGAACGACACCACGATGACCGACACCGAGACCTACTACCACGGCACCAAGGCCGCACTGATGCCCGGCGAACTGATCGTCGCAGGCCATGCCTCCAATTACGGCAAGCGCAGGATCGCCAGGTACGTCTACCTCAGCGCCACGCTGGAAGCCGCCACCTGGGGCGCGGAACTGGCCGTCGGCGAAGGCCGCGGCCACATCTACATCGTCGAGGCGACCGGCCCGTTCGAAGACGATCCCAACCTCACCAACAAGCGCTTCCCCGGCAACCCGACCAGGTCGTACCGTACGCGCGAGCCCTTGCGCGTGCTCGGCGAAGTGACCGACTGGACCGGTCATTCACCGGAACAGCTGAAGACCATGCGCGACCGCCTCGCCGAACTGGAGCGGCAAGGCGTGGAGGCCATCGAGGAGTGATGCACGCATTCTGTTCGCGGACCGTCCAGGGCCCTTCCTGGGGACTCGTACATGCCTCCGGCTTCGCGTCGATCAGTTGAATCCACGGTCGAAAGCAGCCCGAGCACAGCATTATCTACACGACAATCATATCCAGCACCAATACCCCGCCCAGCCCGACGATCGAAATGGTGGTCTCCATCACTGTCCACGATATGAACGTCTGCTTCATCGACAGGTTGAAGAATTCCTTGAACATCCAGAACGCGGAGTCGTTGACGTGCGAGCCGAACACGCTGCCGGCGCCAACCGCGAGCACCATCAGTTCCGGCGACGCGCCGCTCGGGCCGATCAGCGGGCCGACGACGCCGGCGGCGGTGATGACCGCGACGGTGGACGAGCCGATCATCACGCGCAGGATCGCCGTCGCCAGCCATGCGAACACCAGCGGCGGCATCTGCCAGGTGCTGCTGAGCGAGGCGATGGTGGCGCCGACGCCGCTGTCGACGAGCACCTGCTTGAACACGCCGCCGGCGGTGATGATCAGCAGGATCACGGCGATGCCGGCGATCGCCGCATTGAGCCAGCTGGTTTGCGTTTCCAGGCCTGCGCCGCGGCGGTAACCGAGCCAGTAGAACGCCACCAGCGTCGACAGCAGCAGGGCGATGGTGGGGTTGCCGACGAACAGCAGCGCGGTCTTCGCCGCGCCGTCGGGCAGCAGGCTTTCGGCCAGCACCGACACGCTGATCAGCAGCACCGGCGACAGCGCGATCAGGAACGACGCGAACGTACCCGGCAGTTCCTTGTGCTCGGTGCCCGACGAGAACAGGTCGAGCATCGGCGGGTTGATCGCCTGCATCCAGCGTCCCAGCAGCGGGCCGGCGATGACGACGGCGGGAATCGCCATGGCGATGCCGTAGAGCAGGGTCAGGCCCATGTCCGCGCCGAACGCGTTCACCAGCACCACCGGCCCCGGGTGCGGCGGCAGGAAGCAGTGCGTGGTGCTGAGCGAGGCGACCGTCGGGATGGCGAGGTAGAGCATCGGCAGCCCGGTCTTGCGCGCCAGCGAGAAGATCAGCGGCACCAGGATGATGAAGCCGGCGTTGAAGTACAGCGGGATGCCGACGAGGAAACCGGTCAGCAGCAGCGCCCACTGGATGTTCTTCTCGCCGAAGCGCCCGATCAGGGTGGTGGCGATCTTCTCCGCCGCCCCGCTCTCCTCGAGCACCTTGCCCAGGATCGCGCCGAGGCAGATCACCAGCGCCAGCCCGCCAAGGGTGCTGCCGACGCCCAGGTCGATCGTCTTGAGCAGGTCCCGCGGCGACATGCCCAGGCACAGGCCGGTGAGGACGGCGACGATCAGCAGCGACAGGAACGGGCTGACCTTGCGCGCGGTGAGGAAGATCTGCAGCGCGATCGCTGCGGCGATGATCAGGAACGTGGTCATTGCGTGCGCACTCCCCGGCGATCGGTCAAATCCGCGGTTTCGATTCGTCTCTGCCGCTTGCTGGCAGTCTTGTCATTTCGAGCGAAGCGAGAAATCCCGACCGGCCTCGCTTCGCTCCGGGGAGCAACGGCTTCCCTCTGCCCGGTACGGGCATTCCCTTGATCGGCGATCACCGGTTCGCGTCCATAGTCCGTCCTCCTTCTCTGTCGTTTCGAGCGAAGCGAGAAGCGCCTTGCAGCAGTCCACGGGCGGTCAACCTTCCCTGCCGGTCCATCAGCGCGAACGAGATCCCTCCCTTCGGTCGGGATGACAGGCCCGAAGCAGGGAGGCGCATTAGCCTGTCTTTCCCGCGTCGCGCGCACGCTGAGCGAGCGCTTCGCGACCGGCGCGCAGCGTCTCGACGATCCGGTCGACGTCGTGGACGCAGCCTGCCCAGGTACCGCCGCTCGCCTCCTGCAGCGCGGCCCACAGCCGGGTGTCGTCGGGCAGGCGCGGATGCGCGGCGATCGCGGGATGGAGGTCGCGGCCCGCGAGCAGCGCGGCTGCGACCTCGGGTTCAAGCGGCGCATCGGGATCCAGGCCTATGAAGTCGATGCGGCCTTCCAGCCGCGCACGGTCGATCTCGATGCGGATCGCGTCGCCATCGCGAAGGCGGCCGATCGGACCGCCCGCCAGCGCCTCGGGTCCGACATGGCCGATGCAGGCGCCGGTGGACACGCCGGAGAAGCGCGCGTCGGTAACCACCGCCACGTGCTTGCCCCAAGGCAGGTGCTTGAGCGCCGAGGTGAGCTGGTAGGTTTCCTCCATGCCCGTGCCGGCGGGTCCGCAGCCGGCGAGCACGATGACATCGCCGGCCACCACCGCCCCGTCGCCCTTGGCCTTGATCGCGCGGATCGCGTCGCGCTCGGTCGCGAACACGCGGGCGCGGCCGGTGTGGCGATAGACGTCGTCTTCGTCGACCACCGACGGGTCGATCGCGGTGGCCTTGATCACCGAACCGTCGGGCGCGATGTTGCCGCGCGGGAACACCAGCGCGCTGGACAGGCCCGCGGCGCGTGCGGCGTCCGGGCCCATGATGACGTGGCCGGGATCGACGCCGTCGAGTTCGCGCAGGCGTTCGCGCGCGATGCGGCGGGCGGCGCTGCCCTCCCACCAGTCGAGGTTGTCGCCGAGCGTTTGCCCGGTGACCGTGGGCACGTCGAGATGCAGCAGCCCCATCGCGCGCAGGTGCAGCATCACCTCGGGCACGCCGCCGGCCATGAACACCTGCACCGTCGGATGGTGGCGCGGACCGTTGGGCAGCGCGTCGACCAGCCGCGGCGTGGCGCGGTTGGCGCGGATCCAGTCGTCGACCGTGGGGCGCTCGACGCCCGCGGCATGCGCGATCGCCGGCACGTGCAGCAGCAGGTTGGTCGAACCGCCGAATGCGGCGTGCACCACCAGCGCGTTGTCGAATGCCTCGCGGGTGAGGATCTTCGACAGCGGGGTCCCCTGCTCCGCCAGCCGCACCAGCGCCAGCGCCGAACGTCGCGCGATGTCGAGCCACGCCGGCTCGCCCGATGGCGCCAGCGCGCTGTGCGGCAGCGCGATGCCCAGCGCCTCGGCAATCACCTGCGCGGTCGCGGCGGTGCCGAGGAACTGGCAGCCGCCGCCGGGCGATCCGCAGGCGCGGCAGCCCATCGCGGCGGCGTACTCGAGGTCGATCAGCCCGTGCGAGAAGCGCGCGCCGATGGTCTGCACGACGGCGGTGTCCTCGGCGCCGCGCGCCGGCAGGGTGACGCCACCGGGCACGATCACGCCGGGCAGGTCCGCGCAGCCGGCCAGCGCCAGCATCGCCGCCGGCAGGCCCTTGTCGCAGGTGGCCACGCCGAGCACGCCGCGGCGCGTTGGCAGCGAGCGGATCAGGCGCCGCATCACCACCGCAGCGTCGTTGCGGTACGGCAGGCTGTCGAACATGCCGGTCGTGCCCTGGGTGCGGCCGTCGCAGGGATCGGAGCACATTACCGAGAACGGCAGGCCGCCGTGCGCGGCGAACGTCTCCGCCGCCGCGCGCACCATGCGGTCGATTTCCCAGTGGCCGGTGTGCAGGCCGAGCGCGACCGGCTGCCCGCCTTCGGCGCGCAGTCCGCCCTGTGTGCTGACGATGATGTAGGGGTCGCGAGCGACTTCGGAGGCGCGCCAGCCCATGCCGGCGTTCTGGGTCATGCCGAAGAGGTGGCCGCTCGGCGCTTCGCGCAGCATGCGCGCGTCGATCGGGAGGTGGCCGGCAGGCCCCTCGCCGGAGGTGCGCGTGGTGGCGATGGGTGAACCGTCGCCGAGGATGGCGGCGAGGCTGGCGTTGGATGCGGTCATGGCGTTGTCTGGTGCAGGTCAGCCTTCCCATTCTCATGACTGCTCCTTCCCCCGCTTGCGGGGGAAGGTTGGGATGGGGGAAGGCTTTTCGGCGAGATGCCTGATACCGGCTGCCCCCCACCCCAACCCTCCCCCGCAAGCGGGGGAGGGAGCAAGGCGGCGGACGTCGCGCGTTCAGACATCGCGCGTGGTCCATTCCCCGTCGACCAGCCGCAGCAGCGATCCGGTGGGATTCCGGTCCTGCAGCGACGGCGGCAGGCGATGCTGGCGCACGTTGTCGTAGGAATGCAGCGCGGAGAAACGAATCAGCGACGCCGGGAAACCGACCGCGGTGAACACCGGATGCCCGGTCGCGGGGAACGGCCCGCCATGGTTCATCGCCGCGCTGACCGCGACGCCGGTCGGCATCTTGTCGTTGAGCAGGCGGCCGACGCGCTCGCGCAGGCTCGGCGCGAGCGTGTCGTACGCGGCATCGTCGCCGCCGCCGGTGTCGCTGTAGACCGTGCCGGTGAGGTTGCCCTCCATCGCTTCGGCGACGCGCAGCAGCTGGCTGCAGGAGTCGGCGACCACGACAAGGTTCACGTGGCCGAAGGCCTCCGACTGCAGCGCTTCCGGATCGGCGAGGAAGCGCTCGCCCGACACGTGCAGCAAGGTCGGCTGGAATGCGAAGCCTTGCGCGTCTTCCGCGATCGCGCCACCGGCCAGCAGTTCCGCGCCCGCCGCCTGCAGCCTGGCCACGGTCGTCGCGATGTCGCGCGGCGCCTGCGGCGACAGCAGCACGCCCGGCGAGGCCGCCGCGGTCAGGCGCCGCAGTTCCGCGATGAAGCGATCGACCCCGTCGCCGGCGCGCAACACCGTCACGCCCGGCTTGGTGCAGAACTGGCCGGCGCCCATCGCGCAGGAGCCGTGCAGTTCGGCGGCGATGGCGTCGCCGCGCTCGCGCAGCGCGCCAGGCAGCACGAACACCGGGTTGACGCTCGACATCTCCAGGTAGACCGGCTTGCCCACCGCATCGGCGGCGGCCTTGAGCTTCATGCCTGACGGACGCCCACCGGTGAACGCGACAGCACCGAGACGCGGATCGGCGACGAGGCGCAGGCCCAGTTCGCCGTCGGTGCGGAAGAACATCTGCACCGCGCCGGGCGGCAGGCCGGCCGCGTTCGCCGAGTCCAGTGCGGCCTCGGCCAGCAGCGCCGACGTGTGCGGATGCGCCGGATGCGCCTTGGCGATGACCGGATTGCCCGCCGCGATCGCCGCCGCGAAATCGCCGCCGGCGATGCCGTTGAACGCGAACGGGAAGTTGTTGGGACCCAGCACCAGCACCGGCCCGCCGAGCGGGCCGTGCACGGAGCGGATGTTCGCCGCGGTGTCGATGGTCGGCCGGCTCCAGGCGCCGTCGCGCGCCGCGCGCGCGGCCTGGCGCAGCTGGTTGGTGGTGCGCGGCAGTTCGACGTTGCGCAGGCGCGGTTCGACCGGCAGGCCGGTTTCGCGGTGCGCCGCCTCGACCAGCGCGTCCGCGTTGGCCTCGATGGCGTCGGCATAGGTCTCGAGGAAATGCGCGATCGTCTCCGGCGGCAGGTGCGCCATCCCCGCGGCGGCGTGTTTCCCTGCGTCCAGCATCGCGTCGAGGTCGCTCCAGCCCGAGACCGGATATTCGCGCTCGGCCAGCGCTTCGCGCGTGGACGGATCGAAGGCGTGGAAGCTGCCGGTCGGCGCTTCGGCCTGCGCCCAGCGGCCGTCGACGAGGATCGGTTGCAGCACGGTGTTCGCAGTCATTGCACGGGGTTCTCCAGGACCAGGCCGTCGATGTCGATGCGCACGACGTCGCCGCCGCGCAGGGTGAAATCCTCGCCCGGCACGACGCCGGTGCCGGTGAACAGGAACGCGCCGCGCGGCTGCGGCAGTTCGCGCAGCAGCCAGCCGGCGAGTTCTTCCAGGCCGCGCTTGATCTGCGAGCTGCGCGTGGTGCCGGCGAACACCGGCACGCCGTCGCGGACGATGTCGAGCGAGATCGGCAGGTCGCGCAGTTGCCCCGCGGTACACAGGCGGATGCCGGAACCCATCGCGCAGGACCCTTCGTAGACCTTGGCCTGCGGCAGGTACAGCGGATTCTCGCCCTCGATGCTGCGCGAGGACACGTCGTTGCCGGTGGTGTAGCCGACGATCCCGCCGGCAGCGTCAAGCACCAGCACCAGTTCCGGCTCGGGCACGTTCCAGTGGCTGTCGCCGCGCACGCGGATCGGTGCGCCGTGGCCGCGCACGCGCCAGCCGTTGGCCTTGAAGAACAGTTCCGGGCGATCGGCGCCGTAGACCTTCTGGTACACGTCCGCGCTCTGCGACTCGGCCTCGCGCGCCATGCGGCTGCTGAGGTAGGTCACGCCGCTGGCCCAGACTTCCTGCGCATCCTCGACCGGCGCCAGCAGCGGCGCATCGGCGACGTCGCCGCGCGGCAGCGACGCGAGCCGTTGCCGCGCATCGTCGGCGGGAAGCGCCAGCCACTGCGACAGGGTGAACTCCGCCGGCAGGTAGCGGCCGTCGATCGCCCAGCGGGGACCGTCGGCGGAGGCATGGCGGGTCAGCGTGGTGTGCATGTCACGGGATCCATGAAGGGGTCGAGACAGAAACTGCGGAGAGGCATCGCCGCGGCGCATCGATGAAGGGGAACGAACGCAATCGCCACATGCCCGCATGCGCGTCGCGCATGCCTTCGAGCCTGTTCGCGATCGCCGAATCGTGCGTCATCCCGGCGAAAGCCGGGATCCATCTTGTTCCCGATTCTCGTTTTGCACGGGAAGATCGGAAACCAACCGCAAAATGGATCCGGGCTTTCGCCGGGATGACGTTCTCGATGGCCCCTGCCTCCCTCCTGCACGAGGATCGTGAGCAGGCGCCAAGGCACGCAAGCCATCGAAAGGAATTCCGGCAAGATTGCCGATGCAGACGGACAAACTGCGCGGCACGCAGCCCGTTGGCGCTATCATCCGGTCGCAGTCGCATGCGCTCGCCCTGCCGCAATGCAGCAGGCATCACGCGCGACCGTCGACCGCACGCACTGACGAACGCCAACGCCTCCCGGGAGGCACGCACCGGGCCAGCCCCAGCGCCGCCCGCACCGCCACTTCCAGACAGGACACGCCGATGCGCATCCACCCTGCTTCGCTCCTGGCCACCGCAATCGCGGCGGCGCTCGCCGCCTGCACGCCGGCCCCCGACAACACGCAGACGGCCGACACCGCCGTTGCCGACTCCGCGAAGACGGATGGCTTCGAGTCGGTCGGGCAACTCACCGTATTCGATCCGTCGTTCGAGGACGTCATCGCGCTGGAGGCGCACGTCGAGAAGCTGACCGGCGACGAGTTCACCTGGTCCGAAGGCCCGGCATGGGTGAACGACGGCCAGTCCCTGCTGTTCACCGACGTGCCGCAGAACCGGATGTACAGATGGTCGCAGGCCGACGGACTGTCGGTGTTCCTGGAACCGTCCGGCTACACCGGCCCGGAGACGGATACGCTGCGCGAAGCCGGCGCCAACGGATTGTTCGCCGAGGCGGCGGGCACCGTGCTGCTGGCCGACTCCGGCTCGCGCCTGGTCGCGCGCTTCGATCCGGCGACGAAGGAGAAGACCACGCTGGCGACGCATTTCGACGGCAAGCGCTTCAACAGTCCCAACGACGTCGTCGCGCGCAGCGACGGCGCGGTGTTCTTCACCGATCCGCCCTACGGGCTGAAGGACATGAACGATTCGCCCGTGAAGGAACAGGCCTCCAACGGCGTCTACCGCATCGACGGCGACGGCGGCGTGCACCTGGTCGACGACCAGCTGAGCTTCCCCAACGGCATCGCGCTGTCGCCCGACGAGCGCACGCTGTACGTCGCCAACTCCGATCCCGAGCGCCCGGTGTGGATGGCGTACACGCTCGACGACGCCGGCAACGCGACCGACAGCCGCGTGTTCGCCGATGCATCGGACCTGATGGGCGATGGCGTGCACGGGCTGCCCGACGGCCTGGCGGTGTCGAGCGAAGGCCTGCTGTTCGCGACCGGCCCCGGCGGCGTGCTGGTGCTGGACGCGAACGGCAAGCGCCTGGGCCGCATCGAGACCGGCAGCGCGATCGCCAATGCTGCATTCGGCGACGACGGCCGCACGCTGTACATGACCTCGCACAAGTTCCTGGCGCGGGTGCCGCTGAAGGTGGCCGGGCTCGGCTTTCAACGCTGAGCGTCCTGTCCGGCGGCGGCGAGCGCACGCGCCACCGCCGCCGGGCCCGCGTCGCCCAGCGCCGCGTACGCATCGCACAGTGCGCCGGTGAAGCGCGAATCGCCCGACAGCGACGCGAACACCGCATCGAGCCTCAGGAACGCGGCGACATCGTGCTCCGCCTCGCCGGTCGCGGCACGGCCGGTTTCCGAGAGCACGGCGTCCAGCGGATCGACCAGCGCCACGCCCGCCTTCGCCTGGCGGACCACGAAGCGCAGCCAGCCGGCGACCGGCAGGCACAGGCGGTCGATCGGCCGCCCCGCCGCCAGCGCGTCGGCGATGGTGCCGAGCAGGCGCACCGGGATCTTCTGCGAGCCGTCCCAGGCGATCTGCGCCAGCAGGTGGCGGATCGCCGGATTGCGGAAACGCTCGAGGATCGCGTCGACGTAGGCGCCGGCGTCGAAGCCGGCGGGCGCGCCGATGTTCGGCGCGATGTCCTCGCGCATCAGCCGTTCCACGAAGCCGGCCAGCACCGGCTCGCGCATGGCGTCGGCGACCGTCTCCAACCGCATCAGCGAACCGAGGTAGGCCAGCGTCGAGTGCGGCGCGTTGAGCAGGCGCAGCTTGGCGCGATCGTAACCGGCGATGTCGCCGCTCAGGGTGACGCCGGCGCGCTCGAACGCTGGCCGGCCGTTGCGGAAATCGTCCTCGACCACCCACTGCGTGTAAGGCTCGCGCTGCACCGGCCAAGCATCGTCGACGCCGAGGCCGAGCGCCACGCGCGCGCGCAGCGCGTCGTCGCTGGCGGGGGTGATGCTGTCCACCATCGAGCGCGGGAACGCGACTTCGGCTTCGATCCATGCCGCCAGTCCGGCATCGATGCGGCGCGCATAGTCCAGCACCGCGCGGCGCAGGCGGCCGCCGTTGTCGGCGAGGTTGTCGCAGCTGAGCACGGTGTATGGCGCCAGCCCGAGGGCGCGGCGCTCGCGCAGGCCGGCGACCAGCCAGCCGATGGCGCTGACCGGCTGCTCCGGCGACACGAGATCGCGGGCGATGTCCGGGTGCGCCGCGTCCACGCCGTCGGCCGAGAGGCAGTAACCCTTCTCGGTGATGGTCAGCGTCACCATCCGCACCTGCGGGTCGACCAGCCGCGCCAGCACCGCCTTGCGCTGCTGCGGCGCGCACAGCACCTCGCGGATCGATCCGATCACGCGCAGCTGCGTGCGTTCGCCGATCAGGGCCAGCGTGTACAGGCCATCCTGCGGCTGCAGCGCGTCGCGCACGCCCGGACTGTGCAGCGAGACCGCGCTGATCGCCCAGCCGGGTTCGTCGCCCAGCAGGTCGTCGAGATACACCGCCTGGTGCGCGCGGTGGAACGCACCGGGCCCGAAGTGGACGATGCCGATGCGGGTCGCGGCGCGGTCGTAGGACGGGCGCCGCACGTCGGCCGGCACGCCCGCGAGCGTGCCGGCCGACAGGCGCGGCGAGGTGCCGACCGGCGCCGTCATGGTCGCCGCGCGGCGCACCGTGTGCCCGTGCCGGGTCATGGTGCACGCACCTCGAAGCTGGCGCTGGCGCGGATGTCGGCACTGGAGGCACCGACGTCCACCGCGTACCCGCCCGGATCGACCACATAGGCCTGCGCGGCCTCGTCGTAGCGACGCAGGTCGCGTTCCGGCGCGAACACGAAGGAAAGTTCGCGCGATTCGCCGGGCGCGAGGTGGATGCGCTCGAAGCCGCGCAGTTCCTTCAGCGCGCGGCCGGGCGCCGGCGCCAGCGGACGCAGGTAGGCCTGCACCACTTCGTCGCCCGCGCGTTCGCCGCTGTTGCGCACCGTCAACGTCGCCCTCACCTGCCCGTCCACGGCGACGCCGCCGCCATCGAGCTGCAGGTCGCCGTAATCGAAGCGGGTATAGGACAGGCCGTGGCCGAAGGGATACAGCGGCTCGCCCTCGAAATAGCGGTAGGTGCGCCCGGCCATGGCGTAGTCGTCGAACGCCGGCAGCTTCTCGTCGGCCTTGTAGAACGTCACCGGCAGCCGCCCGGCGGGACTGACGTCGCCGAACAGCACGTCGGCCACGGCGTTTCCGCCGCGCTGGCCCGGATACCACGCGACCAGGATCGCCGGCAGGTGTTCCTTGGCCCAGTCGACGCCGAGCGCCGATCCGGTGGTCAGCACCAGCACCACCGGCTTGCCGGTCGCGTGCAACGCTTCCAGCAGCTTGCGCTGGGTGTCCGGCAGGCGGATGTCGGTGCGGTCGCCGCCGGAAAATCCCGGGTAGTCGACCGTCATCTCCTCGCCTTCCACGTCGCCGGTCAGGCCGCCGACGAAGACCACGGCATCGGCGCTGCGCGCGAGATCCAGCGCTTCCTCGAACGTCGGCTTCGCACCCGGCAGGTCCCAGGCCAGGCGCACGCCGGCGTCGCGGTCGTTCTCGTAGTACTCGAGCCGGATGTCGTAGGCGCGGCCGCCCTCGAGCTCGAGCTCGACGCTGTCCGCGCGCAGGCGCTCGGCGTTCTCCCAGCGGTCGAGCAGCAGCTCGCCGTCGAGGTACAGGCGGAAGCCGTCGTTGGCGCCGGCCTCCAGCCGGTAGCTGCCGCTGACCGGCGGCAGGAGCTGGCCGCTCCAGCGGATCGAGAACCCGTCGTTGGGCACGGCATTGTCGGGACCGGCCTCGCCGCGCGCCAGCAGGTTGTCGGTCGGCGAGCCGCGGTCCCAGCGGAAGCCGATCTGTGCGTCGACGCGCACCAGCACCGGCTCTCCGGACAGGTCCTTGTTGCGGAAGTATTCGCCGCGCAGGCCGCGCTCGCTCGAACCGTCCTGCGGACGCAGGTACTGCGGCTCGACCAGCGGCGTCGCTGCCGGATCGTCGCGGCCTTCGACCAGGTCCGCACCGCGCGCGTACACCACCTCCGCCTCCGGCAGCGCCTCGCGGATGCCGCGCAGCACGGTCACCGGATCGGCCGGCGTGCCGTAATAGTTGCCGAGCAGCGCCATGGTGTCGTCCGCGGTCGGGCCGACCACCGCCAGGCGCCTGATGTCCTTCGACAGCGGCAGCACGCCGTCGTTCTTCAACAGCACGATCGATTCCTGCGCCACCTTGCGCGCCAGCGCGTCGTGCGCCGCCGCCTGGTTGACCGAGTACGGGATCTGCGCCCAGCGCACCTGCTCCGGCGGATCGAACATGCCCAGGCGCATGCGCGCGGTCATCAGCCTGGTGAGCGCGGCGTCGACCTCGGCTTCGCCGAGCAGGCCCTTGCGCACCGCGACCGGGATCGACGGCGCGTAGGTCTCGCCGCAGTCGAGCTCGGTGCCGTTCTTCACCGCCAGTGCGGCGGCCTCTTCCGGCGTCGCGACGATCCTGTGGTTCTCCCAGATGTCCACGACCGCCCAGCAGTCGGACAGCACGTAGCCCTGGTAGCCCCAGTCGCCGCGCAGGATCCCGCCGGTGAGGAAGGTGCTGGCGCTGGCCGATTCGCCGTAGACGCGGTTGTAGGCGCCCATGACCGCGGCGACGTCGGCGTCCTTCACCAGCGCCTCGAACGCCGGCAGGTAGGTGTCGTACAGGTCGCGCTTCGACGGATGCACGTCGAAGGTGTGGCGGTCGGCTTCCGGACCGCTGTGCACGGCGTAGTGCTTGGCCGTCGCGTCGAGCTTGCGGTACTTGGGATCGTCGCCCTGCAGGCCTTTCACGAACGATACGCCGAGGCGTGCCGTCAGATGTGGATCCTCGCCGTAGGTTTCCTGGCCGCGGCCCCAGCGCGGGTCGCGGAAGATGTTGATGTTCGGCGACCAGAACGTCAGGCCCTGGTAGCGGCCATGCTCGCCATTGCGCAGGAATTCGTGGTGCTTGGCGCGGGCCTCGTCGCTGATGGTCCTGGAGACCTCGTCCATCAGCGGCACGTCGAAGGTCGCCGCCATGCCGATCGCCTGCGGGAACACGGTGGCCGCGCCCGCGCGCGCGACGCCGTGCAGGGCTTCGTTCCACCAGTCGTAGGCGGGCAGCCCGAGCCGCTCGATCGCCGGCGAATCGTTCTGCATCTGCGCGGCCTTTTCCTCCAGCGTCATCCGCGAGACCAGCGCGGCGGCGCGTTCCTCGAAGCTGCGCGAGGTGTCCAGCCACGGCCGCTCCGGATCGGCGGCCTGCGCCTGCCAGGCCGGCAGCGACGCCAGCAGTGCCGCCGCGCACCAGTGCGCGAGTGCGCGGGGGCGCGAAGCCAGCCGATGCGGGCGCGGCGAGATGAGCGGATCGTTTCCGGTCGTGGATGGCATCTTCCCTCTCCTCCCTCGATGATTCATGGCGCCCTGCGTTCGTCTCGCGCATGCGGCCCGAGCGTGGCGCCGACGAAGCCGCCGGCGACGTCGGTGCTCAGGACGGTGCCGTCGACGCCGCGCGCCAGCCATTGCCAGCCCTGGCCGTCGCCGGCGTCGAAGGCGAACGAATACGCGCCTTCGTTGCCCTCGACCTTCAGCTGCAGCGCGCCGGCGACGCCCGCCTCGCGCATCGCGACGATCTCCGAGGCGCCGTCGCCGGCCTTCTTCTCCAGGAACACCTCGGCACCCTCGCGCGCCGCGCGGCGCACGCCGAGGAAGTACCAGTACTGTTCGCTCTGGAACGCGGCCAGGCCGGCGGCGATGCCGGACGCGGGCAGGTCCAGCGCCGTACTGGCCTCGAACACGAGGTGCTGCTGGCGGCGCGCGAGGAACGACGGATTGCCCAGCGTGTCGAGGCGTTCGCGCAGCGGATGGATCGCGAGCCTGCCCGGTTGCGCGGCGAGATCGAACCAGTCGCGCTTCGGCACGCGCACGAACATCCAGGCCCTGTCGAGCTCGCGCGCGTCGAACTCGTCGCGCCAGGTGAAGTTGCCGCCGAGCGGCGCCTGCCCGGCAGCCTGCTTCATGAAGGCGGGACCGGGCAGCGCGTACGGGATCTCCTCGCCCGGCGGCAGGATCGTCGGCCAGCCGTCGTTCCACGACACCGGCAGCAGGAAGGTCTCGCGGCCGGTGTTGTAGTGGCGGACGTCGTAGTTGCGGCTGGCGAGGAACACGGCCCACCAGCTGCCGTCCGGGCCCTGCACGAGGTCGGCGTGGCCGGCGTTGGTCACCGGCAGCGCACGCTCCGGCGGCAGGTCGCGCTGGGTCAGGATCGGGTTGTGCGCGTAGGGTTCGTACGGGCCCCAGACGTCGCGGCTGCGCAGCACCACCTGCGAATGCTGCGGGCCGGTGCCGCCCTCGGCATTGGACAGCACGTACCAGCCGCCGACCTTGTACAGATGCGGCCCTTCGATCCAGATCGGATTCTCTTCCGGCTTCACGCCGCCGTCGACCAGTACCTTGCGCGGGCCGAACGGCCGCTTCTGCGCGATGTCGATCTCCTGCAGCCAGATCGCGCGGTGGCCGTCGTAGCGCGCCGGTACAGCGGGTTCGTCGTTGTTGAGGATGTAGACCCTGCCGTCGTCGTCGAAGAACAGCGAGGGATCGATGCCGCCGATGCCCGGCAGCCAGGACGGATCGGACCACGGCCCGGCCGGATCGGTGGCGGTGACGATGAAGTTGCCGCCGCTGTCGACCGCGGTGTTGACGACATAGAAGGTGTCGTCGCGGTATTCGATCGCCGGTGCGAACACGCCGCGCGAGACGCGCAGCCCGTCGAAGTCCAGCTGCGACCGGCGGTGGATGGCGTTGCCCACCTGGGTCCAGTGCACCAGGTCCTCGCTCTCGAACACCGGGATGCCGGGGAAGTAGGTGAACGTCGAGTGCACCATGTAGAACTTGCCGCGCGCGGCGACGATGCTCGGGTCGGAGTGGAAGCCGGCGAGGATCGGGTTGCGGAAATGGCCTTCGGGCAGCGGCGCCTCGAATGCGGCGTCGCGGCCGGTGTATTCGAACCAGTCGAAGTAAACGGGCGGTGGCGGCGCGCTTTCGCTGGCCCACGCCGGCAGCGCCAACGCCGCCAGCAGCAGCGCAAACGCAAAACTCCGTCGTCCCCGCGAAGGCGGGGACCCAGTGTCCTTGCTCTTGCCTCCAGGAATAAAGACGCTGGGTTCCCGCCTTCGCGGGAATGACGGCACCAATGTCCACGGGCCCTTCATCTCCACCGCCATCACCAATCCCACATCGCGCCGTCCTCCAGGCGCGCGATCGGCAGCTGCTTGGGCGAGTACGGATACTTCGCCGCCAGCGCCTCGTCGATGTCGACGCCGTGGCCGGGCGTATCGCCGACGTGCAGCCGCCCATTGCGCAGCACGTAGTCGTGCGGGAACACTGCGTCGGTCTCTTCGGTGTGGAACATGTACTCCTGGATGCCGAAGTTCGGCACCCAGGTATCGAAATGCAGCGCCGCGCCCATGGTCACCGGCGACAGGTCGGTGGCGCCGTGGAAGCCGGTGCGCACCTGGTGCAGGGCGGCGAAATCGGCCAGCCGGCGCACGTGGGTGATGCCGCCGCCGTGCACGATGGTGGCGCGGATGTAGTCGATCAGCTGGTTCTCGATCAGGTGCTTGCAGTCCCAGATCGAGTTGAACACCTCGCCCACCGCCAGCGCGGTGACCGAGTGCTGGCGGATCAGCTCGAACGATTTCTGGTTCTCGGCCGGGGTGGCGTCCTCCAGCCAGAACAGGCGGTACGGTTCGAGGCTTTTCGCCAGGCGCGCGGCCTCGATCGGCGTGAGCCGGTGGTGCACGTCGTGAAGCAGTTCGACGTCGCTGCCGTGGTCGGCACGCAATTGCTCGAACAGCGCCGGCACCACCTCGAGGTAGCGCGGCGTGTTCCACACCGTTTCCAGCGGCAGTTCGCTCTCGGCAGGCTCGTAGCCCTTGGCGTTGGACACGCCGTAGGCCTTCTTGATACCGGGCACGCCGCACTGCGCGCGCACGGCCAGGAACCCCTGCTCGATGAATCCGCCGACCGCGTCGGACGCCTCGGCGATGTCGCGGCCGTTGGCGTGGCCGTACACCAGCGCGCCCTCGCGCGAGCGCCCGCCGAGCAGCTGGTAGACCGGCAGCCCGGCCATCTTGCCGAGGATGTCCCACAGCGCCACGTCGACCGCGGCGATCGCGCTCATCGTCACCGGGCCGCGCCGCCAGTAGGCGCCACGGTAGAGGAACTGCCAGAGGTCCTCGATGCGGCCGGCGTCGCGGCCGATCAGGTTGGGCACGACGTGGTCGGACAGGTAGGCCGCGACCGAGAGTTCGCGGCCGTTGAGCGTCGCGTCGCCGAGGCCGTACACGCCCGAGCGCGTGGTGATCTTCAGGGTGACGAAGTTGCGTCCCGGGCAGGTGACGATGACCTTCGCATCGACGATCTCGCGATCGCGGGAGGAACCGTGCGTGGAGGTTTCGCTGGCGTGGGTGTTCATCGTGCGTGGTCGTCGTCGATCATGGGGGAAACCGGCAGCTCGAACGGACCGGCCGGCAGGCCGGCGCCGTCGAACAGCGTGCAGACGGGGCTGTCGGCCCAGCAGTAGCGCACGCGGGCGGCCTCGTGCCCGGCGGGCGCGTGCAGGGTGACGCGGTTGAACCGGATCTGCGCCTGCGCGTAGCGGCAGGAGCCGGCGTCGGCCCCGCAGAGCTCGAAGCCGATCGGGCCTTCGGCGCCGTAGGCGAGCAGGCCATCGCTCACGTCGCCGAACTCCACCACCACCGCATCGCCGCTGCGGCCGGTCGCCGTCGCCACCGGGCCGGACGCCGGCAGCGCCTCGCCGTACACGACATGGCGCGCCAGGCGCGCGAGGCGGCGGCCGAGCTCCTGCTTGTTGCTGGGGTGGATGTCGTAGCGGTCGCCGATGTCGATCGTCACCGCCAGGCCGGTGCCGCGGTCTTCCGCCGCGACCTGGCGCTGGGCCTCGCGCAGCGCGGCCCAGTCGCTCTCCGACGGCTGCATCGGTGCCGCGCCGTAGTTGGCCAGCTGTACCACCAGCAGCGGCAGGTCGTCGCCGAGGCGCGCGCGCCAGTCGCTGCGGAGCGCGCGCAGCAGCTGCGCGTAGCGATCGTGCTCGAAGGTGTTGGATTCGCCCTGGTACCACAGCGCGCCGCGCAGGCCGTAGCGGCCGAGCGGCGCGATCATGCCGTTGTAGAGCGTCGACAGTCCGGCCGCGCTCTGCCACGGTGCGCGCGGCGGCGTCCCCAGCTCCGGCGGCACGACGCGGTACTGCCAGCCGCCGTCGAGCGGCGCGCTGCTGCCGTCGGCGAAGCGCAGCGCGTGCGCCGAGGCCGGTCCCGCCAGTCCGCCGTCGCGATAGGTGTCGAGCACGTTGACCACGACGGTGTTCTCGCCTTCGCGCAGCAGGCCCGCCGGCAGGGCGTATTCGCGACCGGCGCCCGCGCCATAGGTGCTGCCGACGCCGCGCCCGTTCACCCAGGTCATGTCGATCTCGTCGGCGGGCCCCAGCGCCAGCACCGCGCCCTGCGCCGCCTGCGCGGCGGTCAGGCGCACGCTGGTGCGATACCAGACCATGCCGTCGAATTCGACCAGCTCCGGCACGCCCCAGCGCTCCCAGGCGCCGAGCTGAGCCGGCGCCTTGCGCCACTGCCCTGCGGGCTTGCCCGCGTCCCACGGTCGATCACCTGCAACGACGCCCGGTCGACCCGACCACCAGTCCTGCCACAGCGCCCCCCAGTCGCCGACGGCGACCACCGGATCGTCCGCATAGCGCGCCAGCACGTCGAGCTCGCCGTCGTACAAGCCGAGCTCGCGCAGGGCTTCGCCACTGGTCCAGGCCTGGATGCGCGACCCGCCCCAGGCGGCGTCGATCAGGCCCATCGGCACGTCGACCGTCTTCTGCAGCTCGCGCGCGAAGAAGTAGCACGCGGCGGAGAACTCGCGCACCGTGTCCGGATTCACCGGATCCCACCGCACCGCTTCGGAGAACGTCTCCTTCGGCACCACGTCCGAGACCTGCGGCACGGTGAGCAGGCGGATGCGATCGTTGCCCGCCCCTGCCATCTCCGCGCGCGCGTCCAGCGAGCGCCACACCTGCAGCTCCATGTTCGACTGCCCGGAGCACAGCCAGACGTCGCCGACCAGCACGTCCTCGACCGCCTGCGTGCGCCCGCCCGCCTCCACATTCAATACATGCGGCCCGCCCGCGCGCAGCGCGGGGAGCTCCGCCGCCCAGCGCCCGTCGCCGTCGGCGCGCGCACGAACGCGCTTGCCCGCCAGGGCCACGCGCACCTCCTCGTCCGGCCGCGCATGGCCCCAGACGCGGATCGGGCGGTCGCGCTGCAGCACCGCGTGGTCCTGGAACATCGCCTGCAGCAGCGGCGGAGAGATCGCGTCATCGGCCGCGATCGCCGGCGCAGCGGCGCCCGTCAGCGCGATCGCCAGCCATGCGATCGCGGCACGACATGAAGGCGGGCGCTTCAATGGAGGCAGTCCCTTCAACGTCCGTCTCCCGGTGCGTTCGGAAATTCGAGCGACTTGTAGTAGTCCAGCGAATGCGGCGGCGGCGCCTCGCCCTCGGGCAGTGGCAGGCCGGAGAAGGTCTGGAAATAGGCGATGCTGGCGTCGCGCCACCACTGCGCCTCCTTCTGCTGGATCGCGAGGAACCGCGCGACCTGGTTATGGCGCTCCGGATCGACGTAATCCGCCAGCCCTTCCCAGGTCGTGCGCATCTCCTGCACTTCGCCGACGCCGCGCGAATAGCGGTGCACCAGCTCGTCCCACAGCGTACGGCCGGACGATACGCGGTCCGTCCAGCCCCGGTGGTGGAACCACAGCAGGAAGTCCTCCGGCACGCGCTCGGGATCGTTGAACGCTTCGGCCACGGGCGGCGCGTATTGCGACACCGCGTCGCTGCCCGTCTTCGTGCGGTCGAAACCGATGCCTTCCTTCGTCGCGCGATGGAAATACACCGAAGTCCAGTCCGCGCGCGGCCCGCCCTCGACCCACGGCGCCGGGCCGTAGTGGTGGCCACGCCCCATCAGGTGGTGCAGCCCGAGCGGCGTCATGTAGTCCACGACCGCCTGGTGCGAGCCCATCATCATGCCGACGACCGGGCCGACGAACGCCGGATCGTTCGAGAACGTCATCCGCACCCATTCCGTCGCGATGTCGCGCGCGTCGAGGTAGGGATCCCACGCCAGCCGCCCGTAGGCGTACCAGTTGGCCTGGTCGAAGTGCGAGCCGCTCCAGTTGCGGTCGCTGCCGATGTTGGCCACGCCGGCCATGCCGCTGAGCGCATGCCCCTCCAGCGAACCGTCGACCACCTTCGCGACGGTCGAGCCCTCGCCCTTCGCCTGCGTGTCCGCGCGCAGCACCTCCTCCCACATCGGCCCGAGATAGACCAGGTGGGTGGCGAAGCCCAGGTACTCCTTGGTGATCTGGAACTCCATCATCAGCGGCGTCTTCGGCATCGCGCCGAACAGCGGGTGGAACGGCTCGCGCGGCTGGAAGTCGATCGCGCCGTTCTTCACCTGCACCAGCACGTTGTCGCGGAACTCGCCGTCGTGCGGCACGAACTCGGTATACGCCTGCTTGTGACGGTCGTCGGGCTCCTCGTCCGAGTACACGAACGCGCGCCACATCACGATGCCGCCGTGCGGCGCGACGACGTCGGCAAGCATGTTGGCGCCGTCGGCGTGCGAGCGGCCGAAGTCCTGCGGACCCGGCTGCCCTTCCGAATTGGCCTTGACCAGGAAACCGCCGAAGTCGGGGATCCTCGCGTAGATCTCGTCGGCCTTGGCGCGCCACCAGCGCTGCACGGCAGGGTCCTTCGGATCGGCGGTCTCCAAGCCGCCGATCTCCATCGGCGCGCTGAAGCGGGCGCTGAGGTAGACGCGGATGCCGTACGGCCGCATCACCCCGGCCAGCGCCTCCACCTTCTCCAGGTAGGCGGGCGTGAGGATCTGGGCGTTGGCGTTGACGTTGTTGAGCACCGTGCCGTTGATGCCGATCGAGGCATTGGCGCGGGCGTAATCGGTATAGCGCGGGTCCAGCCAGTCGGGCAGCCTGTGCCAGTCCCAGATCGACTGGCCGGCGTAGCCGCGCTCGACGTGGCGGTCGAGGTTGTCCCAGTGGTTGAGCACGCGCAGCCCGACCTTCGGCGATTCGCGCAGGTCGAGGGCGTCGATCGGCTGCCGCGTCTGCAGCAGGCGCAGCAGGTGGAAGGCGCCGTACAGCGCGCCGACGTCGCTGTTGGCCGCGACCACGGTGGCGACATGGCCATCGACCCGGAGGCTGCGGATCAGGTAGCCCTCCGGTCCCAGCCCGTCGAGCTCGAGCCGCAGTTTCGCGATACGCGGCGAGGACGCGGGCGTGCCGACCAGCAGCGTGCCGTCCCGGTCCGGCGCCGCCGCCAGGGTGGGCGCGCTTCCCAGCAGGCCGCCGAGGCCGCGCAGCAGTTCGTCGCGCGCGACCCGCTGCGTCGCGGTCGCCTCCGGCGCCACCAGTTGCGCCAGCCGCGCGCGATAGTCGCCGGCCGCGCCGGATTCGACCGGCGCCTGGCGCAGCCACAGGTCATGACCGTCTTCAGCCTGCGCCGCCGGCAGGCACAGCAGCGCCGCCAGCCAGCAGCCGAACGCGAACAGCGACAGCCGCCCGCCCCGTCGGCGCCCGCACGGCCGCGGCGCCACGGATGGCGGGTGATGCCCGCGGTTGGCGGTTGTGTGTACCATTCAGATAGCCCTCATGTCGGGTCGTCCACCGCGACGGACGTTCGCGTCCATCGAAGCGCACGGATCCGCGCATGCCGGCCCGAACGACAGGCGACCATGGCGCGGATAGGGGAACGAACGTTGCAGAAACCGAGGAAAGCCGCGCGACGCAAGGGAATGGCCGTCACGCTCGACGAAGTCGCGGCCCTCGCCAAGGTCTCGCCGATGACGGTCTCGCGCGTGGTCAACGGCCACGGCAAGGTGCGCGACACCACGCGCGAACGGGTGATGCGCGCGGTGCGCGAACTCGGCTACACGCCCAACCTCGCCGCGAGCGCCCTCGCCACCGCGCAGGAAACCCGCATCGCGCTGATCTACACCAACCCCAGCTCCGCCTACCTGCGCGAACTTCTGGTGGGCGCGCTGCACGGCGCCAGCCGCACCGCGGCGCAGCTGGTCATCGACACCTGGGACAACCTCGGCGCCGGCGCCCAGCGACAGGCCGCGAACGCGCTGGCCAAGCGCGTGGCCGGCGTGATCCTGCCGCCGCCGCTGTGCGAATCCAAGGGCGTGGTCACGGAACTGGTCGAGGCGGACGTGCCGGTCGTCGCCATCGCCTCGGGCCGCTTCAGCCACGACATCTCCTGCGTGCGCATCGACGACTTCCGCGCCAGCAAGGAAATTACCGCGCACCTGATCTCGTTCGGCCACCGCCGCATCGGCTACATCAAGGGACACCCGAACCAGACCGCGAGCGTGCGCCGCTTCGAGGGATTCCAGGCGGCGCTGGCCGATGCCGGCATCGCGCTCGACGAGACGCTGGTCGAGTCGGGCTACTTCACCTATCGCTCCGGGCTCGACGCCGCCGAGAAGCTGCTGGCGCATCCCACGCCGCCGACCGCGATCTTCGCCAGCAACGACGACATGGCCGCGGCCGTGGTGTCGGTCGCGCACCGCCGCCATCTCGAAGTGCCCGAGGACCTGTCGGTGGTCGGCTTCGACGACACCTCCGCCGCCACCACGGTGTGGCCGGAACTCACCACGATCCGCCAGCCGGTCTCGGCGATGGCCGATTCGGCGATCGACATCCTGCTGCGCAACATCCGGCGCAAGGACCGCAGCACGCGCATGGTGGTGGATCACGTGATCCCGCACCAGCTGGTCAAGCGCGACTCCGTGGCGCCGCCGGCCAGGCGCCGCACCGGCGTCAAACCCTGATACCCGTTCGCGACCAGGAACATGGAATGGTGTAGGAGCGGCTTCAGCCGCGACCCTTTGAACGCGACGGGTCGCGGCTGAAGGCGCTCCTACGTTTCCATGCCCGATCGCAAATCGACGTGACGCCCCTGCCCGCGCGCGGGCAGGAGCATGCCTGCAATGGCGCGGCGGGTCGGCACGAAGGCTTGAGGTTCCTCCCATGACGCCCGCCCACGCGCCGCTCAGCGCAGCAGGTACTGGTTGAGCAGGTTCTCGTAGCGCTCCTGCTTGCCGCTGACCTGCTGCGGCTCGCCGTTCTTCGCGGCCAGCGCGGCAAGGTCGGCCAGACCCAGCCGGCCGTCCTCGAAGGCCTTGCCGTCGCCGCCGTCGAAGCTGGCGTAGCGTTCCCTGCGCCACTGCTCCCACGGCGAATCGTTGAGCAGGCCGTGGGCCACTTCCAGGCCGCGCGCGAACGCGTCCATGCCGCCGACGTGGGCGATGAACAGGTCCTCCATGTCGGTGGACTCGCGGCGCGGCTTGGCGTCGAAGTTCAGCCCGCCGACGAGGCCGCCCTGGCGCAGCACCACCAGCATCGCGCCGACGGTGTCGTAGAGGTCGGTCGGGAACTGGTCGGTGTCCCAGCCGTTCTGCGCGTTGCCGCGGTTGGCGTCGATGCTGCCGAGCAGGCCGTGGTCGGAGGCCACCTGCAGGTCGTGCTCGAAGGTGTGGCCCGACAGCGTGGCGTGGTTGGCCTCGATGTTGAGCTTGAAGTCCTTCTCCAGCCCGTGCTCCTTGAGGAAGCCGGCGACGGTGGCGCTGTCGAAGTCGTACTGGTGCTTCATCGGCTCCATCGGCTTGGGTTCGATGAAGAACGAACCCTCGAAGCCGATGCTGCGGCCGTAGTCGCGGGCGGCGGCCAGGAAGCGGGCGAAGTGATCCAGCTCGCGCTTCATGTCGGTGTTGTGCAGGCTGGCGTAGCCTTCGCGGCCGCCCCAGAACACGTAGTGCTCGCCGCCCAGCTCGACGGTGGCATCGAGCGCGTTTTTCACCTGCACCGCGGCGCGCGCGACGACGTTGAAATCCGGGTTGGTCGAGGCGCCATTCATGTAGCGCGGGTGCGAGAACAGGTTCGCCGTGCCCCACAGCAGCTTGACGCCGGTGGCCTGCTGCCGCTCCTTCGCCAGCGCGACCAGGCGCTTGAGGTTCTTCTCGTAGGTGCCGATGTCGTCGGCGTCGGGCGCCAGGTCGACGTCGTGGAAGCAGTAGTACGGCACGCCGAGCTTGGTGAAGAATTCGAACGCGGCGTCGACCTTGGCCTCGGCGGCCGCCAGCGCATCACCGCTCTCCCACGGGAACCTGCGCGTGCCCGGACCGAACGGATCGGCGCCGGCGTTGCAGAAGGTATGCCAGTAGCAGACCGCGAAGCGCAGGTGCTCGCGCATGGTCTTGCCGCCGATCTTCTTCCCGGCGTCGTAGACCTTGAACGCCAGCGGGTTGTCCGAACCCGGGCCCTCGAAGGGGATGGTGCCGATGCCGGGGAAGTATTCCTTCGCGCCGATGAATGCCTTGCTCATTGCTGTGCTTCCGTGATGTCGTGGGTGGGGAGCGAGCGGTCAACCCGCGTAGAGCGGCCGGATCGCGTCGAGGTGGGACAGGAAACGCTGGTAGACCGGGTCGTACGCCGCGGTGGCTTCGGCGTGCGGGTGCGTGGCCAGGCGCGGATCCAGGCGCACGTGCGCCGCGGCCAATGCGCTCAGGTCGGCATCGCCGCCGCCGCGCTGCACCGCCCACAGCGCCTGCAGCGCGGCGCCGAACGCGGCGCCCTCGGCCTGCTCGGGTACGTCGACCGGCAGGCCGAACATGTCGGCGGCCATCTGCCGCCACACCAGGCTCTGGCTGCCGCCGCCGGTCAGGCGGATGGCCTCGAACTGCAGGCCGGCGTCGACCAGCGCGTCGTAGCCGTTCTTCAGGCTGTACAGCGCACCCTCCATCGCCGCGCGGTAGAGGTTGGCGGGCGTGAGGTTGGCCGCGGTCATGCCGAACAGGTTGCCACGGCCGTTGGGCAGGTCGGGCGTGCGCTCGCCATTGAGGAAGGGCAGCATCAGCAGGCCGTCGGCGCCGGGCCGGGTGCCGGCCAGGAGGGCGTCGCCCTCCTTGGTCGAGAAGCCGCACAGCTTGCCCACCGCTTCGGTGGCGACGGTGCAGTTCATGGTGCAGATCAGCGGCAGCCAGCCGCCGGTCGAATCGCAGAACGCGGCCCAGCGGCCGTCGTCGTCGACCACCGGATGGTCGGCGTAGGTGAACAGCGTGCCCGAGGTACCCAGGCTCATGCTCAGCACGCCCGGGACGACGTTGCCGGTGCCGATCGCGGCCATCATGTTGTCGCCGCCGCCGGCCGACACCTGCACCGAATGCGGCAGGCCGAGTTCGTCGGCGAGCGCGGGCTTGATCTTCACCAGCGTGGCGGCATCGACCAGCGGCGGCAGGCAGGCGCCGAGGTCGCGGTCCGGATCGGTCGCGGCCAGCATCGCCGGCGACCATTCGCGCGTGCGCACGTCGAGCCAGCCGGTGCCGGAGGCGTCACCGTGCTCCATCCACAGTTCGCCGGTCAGCCAGTAGTTGATGTAGTCGTGCGGCAGCGCGATGGTCGCCAGCTTGGCGTAGGCCTGCGAGCGGTGCTTGCGGGTCCACGGCAGCTTCGAGGCGGTGTAGCCGGCCAGGATCGGATTGCCGGCCAGTTCGATGCAGCGCCGCGCGCCGCCGGCCGCGTCCATGATCTCGTCGCACTCGGCGCTGGTGCTGGTGTCGCACCACAGCTTGGCCGGCGCCAGCACGCTGCCGCTGCGGTCGAGCGGCACGAAGCCGTGCTGCTGGCCCGACACGCCGATCGCGACCACCCGCGCGCGCAGCGCGGGATCGATCCTGCCGAAGCAGGCGCGCACCGCGTCGACCCACCAGTCCGCGCGCTGCTCGCGGCTGCCGTCGTCGCCCGCGGCAAGGTCGAGCGGCTGCCCGGCCGAGGCCACGATCTGGCGCGAGTCGGGATCGTAGGCCACCAGCTTGACGCTCTGGGTGCCCACATCCAGTCCAACGAACAGGCCCATCTACCATTCCCCAAAAAAGTTAGCGCTACCACAAAACCGGTTGCCGATATCGCAAGGACGAACGACCGAGCGAACCCCGACGCGCCCGATCCGGCGTGGTGGCGAGCGTCAAACTCTACACAGCTGGCAAAAAAAAGCCTTGCTGCACTGCGGAACGCTGCCATGCAGGCAAGTGGGACGGGGTTAGCGTTAACAATTTCTTATCGATTCCACCCCCCCCCGCCCGCAGGACCGCTTTCAGGCGCGACCACTTCCGCCCGTCGAGCGCCCGGCCGCGGCTGAAGCCGGCTCCTGCAGTCGGTTCTTCGCCCAAGTGCATGGATCGGGCGGCTGTATGCCGGCTTGTCGGTGGCGATCGTTGCGGACTTGCCCCCACCCCCACCCTCCCCCGCTCGCGGGGGAGGGAGTCAGAGGCCGCAGCGTCAAGCTCCCTCCCCCGCGAGCGGGGGAGGGCTGGGGTGGGGGCTCGACCGTGCCGCCAACACACCCGCCATCGGCGACCGACCTCCACCGGCACGGCCGCCTCAGAGCAGCATGATCCCGTAGCGCCCGGACAGCAGCGGCTCGACCAGGATCCGGTAACCGTCGTTGTCGAAGCCCTCCACCACCCGGTCCAGCCGGCGCGCACGGGCGCGGGTCGGGGCGCTGCCGAGGTAGTGCCAGTCGCGGACCACGTGGATCCGGGTCAGGTCCGGCCCGTCCTCGACGATCCCCACCGCCCCGGCATAGGGCCAGGTCGCCACCCGCAGCGCCTCCAGCGCCGCCTCCAGCCGCGCCCCGTGCCCGGCCAGCGGCTCGCGCCCGCAGCAGGCGCCGGCGCAGCGGTCGATGGCGGCGCGGAAGCAGGCGCGTCCAGGCGCCAGTCGCTCGATCCCGACCAGCCCGTAGCACAGCCGGTTGTCGTCGGCGATCGCGCGCAACGCCTGCAACGCCGCGGTGCGGCTGGAGAACAGCCCGTACAGGCGGTCGGTCGAGGCGAACGGCGTCTCGTGCGAATGCACCACTACCGGCCGTCCGCACAGCAGGCGGATCGAACACAGCTGGCGCCGGCGCCGCAGCCGCTTGTTGTGCACCGGCTGGCGCAGCTTGATCTGCTGCGCCTCCAGCAGCTGCGCGCCGAGGTCGCCGGCGGTGCGGGTGAAGTCGATCCGCCGCGCCGCCCGCAGCAGGCGCGCCTCCTCCGGCGTGCGCAGGTGGTCGAGCACGCGCTGGCGGATGTTCACGCTCTTGCCGATGTACAGCGGCACCCGTTCGTCCTCGCCATGGAACACGTAGACCCCGGGCGCGCGCGGCAGCGACTCGATCTGCGGCCGCAGATGCCGGGGATAGGCGTAGTGCACGGCCTCGGTGCGACGCGCGGGCAGGGGAACGTACATGCGGGAGCGGCCGGGCGGAGCGTACGATCCTGTCCATCCGCCGTCTCACGTCGCGAGACCGTCGGCCGGCGCGCGCACGCGGGTAGAATTCCCGTTTTCCCCTCCGTTTCCACGATGACCGAATCCGTCCGTCCCGTCTTCCACGGCTTCGAGCAGATCCCGCTGCGCGAATACGCCGAGCGCGCCTATCTCGACTACTCGATGTACGTGGTCCTCGACCGCGCCCTGCCCTTCCTCGGCGACGGCCTCAAGCCGGTGCAGCGCCGCATCATCTACGCCATGAGCGAACTCGGCCTGGGCGCGGCGGCGAAACCGAAGAAGTCCGCGCGCACCGTCGGCGACGTGATCGGCAAGTTCCATCCGCACGGCGACAGCGCCTGCTACGAGGCGATGGTGCTGATGGCGCAGCCGTTCTCGTACCGCTATCCGCTGATCGACGGCCAAGGCAACTTCGGCTCGACCGACGACCCCAAGTCGTTCGCGGCGATGCGCTACACCGAATCGAAACTCACGCCGATCGCGGAAGTGCTGCTGGGCGAACTCGGCCAGGGCACGGTCGACTGGACGCCGAACTTCGACGGCACGCTGGAGGAGCCGAGCTGGCTGCCGGCGCGCCTGCCGCACCTGCTGCTCAACGGCACCACAGGCATCGCGGTCGGCATGGCCACCGACGTGCCGCCGCACAATCTGGGCGAGATCGTCAGCGCCTGCGTGCGCCTGCTCGAGGACCCGGACGCCAGCGTCGCCGACCTGTGCGAACACGTGCGCGGCCCGGACTACCCGACCACCGCCGAGATCATCACCCCGGCCGCGGACCTGCGCGCGATCTACGAGACCGGCAACGGCAGCGTGCGCGCCCGCGCCACGTTCGCCAGGGAAGGCCAGAACATCATCGTCACCGCCCTGCCCTACCAGGTCTCGCCGTCGAAGGTGATCGAGCAGATCGCCGCGCAGATGCGGGCGAAGAAGCTGCCGTGGCTGGAGGACATCCGCGACGAATCCGACCACGCCAACCCGGTGCGCATCGCCCTGATCCCGCGCTCCAGCCGCGTCGACGCCGAGCAGCTGATGGGCCACCTCTTCGCCACCACCGACCTGGAGAAGAGCTACCGCGTCAACCTCAACGTGATCGGCCTCGACGGCCGCCCGCAGGTGAAGAACCTCAGGGCGATCCTCTCCGAGTGGCTGGTGTTCCGCGGCGAGACGGTGACGCGCCGGCTGCAGCATCGCCTGGAGAAGGTCGAGCGCCGCCTGCACCTGCTCGAAGGCCTGCTGGTCGCCTTCCTCAACCTCGACGAGGTGATCCGCATCATCCGCACCGAGGACGAGCCGAAGGCGGCGCTGATCGCGCGCTTCGGGCTGTCGGAAGACCAGGCCGAGTACATCCTCGAGACCAAGCTCAAGCAACTCGCGCGCCTGGAGGAAATGAAGATCCGCGGCGAGCAGGACGAACTCGATAGCGAGCGCGACCGCCTCATCGCCACCCTCGGCAGCAAGGCGAAGTTGAAGAAGCTGATCAAGGACGAACTGCTGGCGGATGCGAGGAAGTACGGCGATGCGCGCCGCTCGCCTCTGGTCGCGCGCGACGCGGCGCAGGCGCTGGACGAAACCGAACTCGTGGCCAGCGAGCCGGTGACCGTGGTGCTCAGCGAGAAGGGCTGGGTGCGCGCGGCCAAGGGCCACGACGTCGATGCGGCGACGCTGTCCTACCGCGACGGCGACGCGCTGCTCGCGGCGGTGAAGGGGCGCACCACGCAACAGGTCGCCTTCCTCGACTCGGCCGGGCGCAGCTATTCGACGCTGGCGCATTCGCTGCCGTCGGCGCGGGGCAACGGCGAGCCGCTGACCGGCCGCTTCTCGCCGGCCGCGGGCGTATCGTTCGCGGCGATGGCCAGCGGCGGCAGCGACGACCGCTTCGTGCTCGCCTCCTCGCACGGCTACGGCTTCGTCACCCGCTTCGAGAACCTCACCGGACGGCAGAAGGCCGGCAAGGCGATGCTGTCGCTGTCGGAAGGCGCGAAGGTGCTGCAGCCGGCGGCGATCGGCAGCGTCGAGGCCGACCGCATCGTCGCCGTGACCAGCGCCGGGCACCTGCTCGCGTTCCCGGTCTCGGAGTTGCCGGAACTCGACAAGGGCAAGGGCAACAAGATCATCGAGATCCCCAAGGCCAAGCGCGGCACCGAGCGCGTGGTCGCCGTCGCCGTGGTGCCACCGGGCGGCACCCTGGTGGTGAAGTCGGGTGCGCGCACGATGAGCCTGTCGTTCAAGGACCTGGGCGAATACGTCGGCGCGCGGGCGAGCCGCGGGGGGCTGTTGCCGAGGGGTTGGCAGAAGGTGGATGCGCTCGGCGTCGAATGACGGCCGCGTCGTCCAGGTAGCCGGCGCGCGGCGGCGCGGTGGAATTTCGATTGACCGATTTCATGCACGGCGCGGCAGAAGGTGGATGCGCTCGGCGTCGAATGACGGCCGTGCCGTCCAGGCAGCTGGCGCGCGGCGTCGAGTGAAGCCAGCCTTCACGCCAAGCCAGGTACCTCTCCGCTGTCATCCCGAGCGCAGCGAGGGATCTTGTTTGGCTGCCGACTGGAAAGAAGGTCCTTCGCCGCGCTCGGGATGACAGTAGAAACTTCGCAGAAGACGAAAATCACCATGCAGCCGGATTTCTGGCACGACCGCTGGCACAGCAACCGCATCGGCTTCCACCGCGACACGCCGCTGCCGCTGTTGACGCAATATTGGGAATCGCTCCGCCTCGCCCCCGGCAGCCGCGTGTTCGTCCCCCTGTGCGGCAAGTCGCTGGACATGGTCTGGCTCGCCGAACAGGGGCATCGCGTACTCGGCATCGAGCTGTCGGCGCTGGCGATCGCCCAGTTCTTCGACGAGCGCGGACTCGCGCCGTCCACGTACGCCGGTCCGGCTGGCACGCATTACGTCGCCGGGCCGTGGGAGTTCGTCCAGGGCGACGCCTTCGCGATTCCCGCCGCGCTGCTCGCCGACTGCGCCGGCGTATACGACCGCGCCGCGCTGATCGCGCTGCCGCCGGAGATGCGCGAAACCTACGCCAGCAACACCTGGAGACACCTGCCGGCGGGCTGCCGCGGCCTGCTGGTCACGCTGGAGTTTCCCGAAGCGGAAAAGGACGGACCGCCGTTCCCGGTCGGGGAGCCGGAAGTGCACGCGCGTTTCGATCCCGACTGGTCGGTCGAGAGGCTGGAGCGTCGCGACATCCTCGCCGGCGAGCCTTCGTTCCAGGCCGAGGGCGTGACCACCCTGCACACCGCGGTCTACCGGCTGGACCGCAAGCCGTAGGAGCGGCTTCAGCCGCGACTCGCGCTCTGGCAGCCCCTTCTCCGGCAATCGCGCCTGAAGGCGCTCCCACGGGGGACGCGTGGTGGCGCATCCCGGAGGATCTACCGCGATTTCGGGCATTTCGCGCGGGAGTGAGCCTCCGCGGGCATCAGCCCGGCGACGGGTCCTCGCCCATCCGCGCCTGCTGATAGTTCTCCAACCCGACCATCGTGATCAGGCGCAGCTGTTTCTCCAGCCAGTACGTATGGTCTTCCTCGGTGTCGGCCAGCTGCGCCACCAGCACCTGGCGGCTGACGTAGTCGCCGTGCTTCTCGCACAGTTCGACTCCCCTGGCGAGGTTCTCGCGAACCTTGTACTCGAGGTCGAGGTCCTTGCGCAGCATCTCCTCCACGGTCTTGCCCGGCTCGAAGGCATCGGGACGCATGTCGGGATCGCCCTCGAGGAACAGGATGCGCTTGAGCAGCGCGTCGGCGTGCTGGGTCTCCTCCTCCATCTCGTGGTTGATCCGCGCATACAGCGCGTGCAACCCGAGGTCCTCGTAGCGCCGCGAGTGGAGGAAATACTGGTCGCGCGCGGCCAGCTCGCCGCGCAGCAGGAACTTCAGGTAGTCGACGACTTCGGGTTGGCCCTTCATGGCGGTCGGCTCCGGACGGGAATGATGCCGCCTATCCTGCCCGAAGCCCGGCGGCGATGTTCTAATCGGAATCAGTTGCAATCGCAGCCCGATTTACCCGGCCGTTTACCCGCCTGCCGCCGCCCGGTTGTCGCAGCGCGCCACTAGAATCGACCGACTCCACAGGGGAAGCCTCCATGCGCAAGTGGCTCAAGCGCGTCCTGATCGCCGTGCTGGCCGTGATCGTGGTGCTCGCGCTCGCGGCCTGGTGGCTGCTGCGCGGCAGCCTGCCGGCGCTGGACGGCGAAGTCGCGCTGGCGGGACTGGCCTCGCCGGTCACGATCCAGCGCGACGCGCTCGGCGTGGTCACCATCGACGCCGCGAACGAGACCGACGCCCTGCGCGCGCTGGGCTACGTGCATGCGCAGGAGCGCTATTTCGAGATGGACCTGCTGCGGCGCACCTCGGCGGGCGAACTGTCCGGGCTGTTCGGCGCGATCGCGCTCGACCTCGACAAGCGCCACCGCACGCACCGCATGCGCGCCCGCGTCAGCGCCCACCTCGACACGATCGCCGGCGACAAGCTGCCGCAGCTGCAGGCCTACGCCGACGGCGTCAACGCCGGCCTGGCGGCGCTGCGCGCGCGGCCGTGGCCGTACCTGCTGTTGCGCCAGCAGCCGCAGCCGTGGCTGCCGGCCGACACCACGCTCGCCGGCTACGCGATGTACTTCGACCTGCAGGATGCGGGCAATACGCGCGAGTTGGCGCTGTGGAAGCTGCAGCCTCACCTGCCCGAGGCACTGTTCGCGCTGCTGACCCATCCGGGCAGCAGCTGGGATGCGCCGCTGTTCGGCGAGGCGGTTGGCGATGCACGGCTGCCGTCCGCCGACGAGGTCGACCTGCGCACCTTGCCGGCCCCCGAGCAGTCGGACGTGGAGGACACGGGGGCGATTGCACTCTCTCCCGCGGCGCGGGAGAGAGGCATCGGTTGGTCGCCTGCGGCAAGGGTACAGGGCGTCGCCCTCACTCCACCGTCCGCTCCGCGGACGGTCCCCCTCTCTCCCGCAGTGCGGGAGAGAGGCATAGGCTGGTCGCCTGCGGCGAACGTACAGGGCGTCGCCCTCACTCCACCATCCGCTCCGCGGATGGTCCCCCTCTCTCCCGCGATGCGGGAGAGAGGCATCGGCTGGTCGCCTGCGGCGACCGATTCTTTTCCCGGCAGCAACAACTTCGCGGTGTCCGGGGCGCTGACCGCCGACGGCCGCGCGATCGTCGCCGACGACATGCACCTGGGCCTGCGCGCGCCCAACCTGTGGTTCCGCGCGCGACTGCGCTGGCCGGACGCGGCGGCACCGGGCGGCAAGGTCGACGTGCAGGGCGTCACCCTGCCGGGCCTGCCGGCGGTCATCGTCGGCAGCAACGGGCACGTTGCGTGGGGCTACACCAACAGCTACGGCGACTACCTCGACTGGGCGCTGGAAACGCCGTGCGCCGGCGCGCGACCTGTCGTCGAGGACGCTGCCAATCCCTGCGTGGCGGTCGAAACCCACGTCGAACACATCCTGGTCGCCGGCGCCGAACCCGTGCCGTTCGAAATCCGCGAAACCCGCTGGGGACCGATCCTGCACGAGCTTGCCGACGGCAAGGTGCTGTCGCTGCGCTGGACCGCGCAGATGCCGGGCTCGGTCAACCTCGGCCTGATGGACTTCGCGCGTGTCGCCGACCTCGACGCCGCGCTGGCGCTCGCCGACCGCACGGCGGTCCCGACGCAGAACCTGGTGATCGGCGATTCCGGGGGCAGTGTCGCGTGGCGCCTGCTGGGACCGCTGCCCGAGCGCAGCGGCGGGTGCCCGACCCGCGATCTCGTGGCCAATGCGTCCGCTCCGGCCCCGGATCAAGGCTCGGGACTCCCGCCGCAAGCCCCTCCCGCCCAACCGTGCCGTCCCTGGCGAATCGATACGTCGGCATCGCCCATCCTCCGCTCGCCGGACGCCACGCGCCTGTGGACCGCCAACAGCCGCGTCGTCTCGGGTGAAGACCTCGCCCGCATCGGCGACGGCGGCTACGACCTCGGCGCCCGCCAGCGGCAGATCCGCGACGGCCTGCGGGCGAAGGACCGCTTCACCGAACGCGACCTGCTGGCGATCCAGCTCGACGACCGCGCCATCCTGATGACGCGCTGGTGGGAGCTGCTGCGTTCGCTGGGCACCGACGACGCCTCCCCGGCGCTGCGCGACCTCGCCGGGGCCGCAAGCGACTGGCGGGGGCGCGCCAGCGCCGATTCGGCCAGCTATCGCATCGTCCGCGCCTGGCGCCAGGCGGTCCATGCGCGCCTGCTCGACGGGCTGATGGCGCCGGCCCGCGCGACCATGGGCGAGGAATTCGCGGCGCCCTGGCTGCAGCAGTTCGAAGGCGTCGCCTGGCCGCTGCTGCAGCAGCGACCAGCGCACCTGCTGCCGCGCCGGTTCGCCTCGTGGGATGCGCTGCTGGAGGACGCCGCGAAGGAAGTCCGCGACGAACTCGCGGCGCAGGGCCCGCTGCGCGAGCGCACCTGGGGCGAGCTCAACACCGCCGCGATCTGCCACCCGCTGGCGGCCGCGATCCCGCTCGGCAGGCACCTGCTGTGCATGCCCGCCGACCCGCTGCCGGGCGATTCGATGATGCCGCGGGTGCAGGGACCGGCCTTCGGCGCGTCCGAGCGCATGGTGGTTTCGCCGGGTCGCGAGGCCGACGGCTTCATGCACATGCCCGGCGGCCAGAGCGGGCACCCGCTGTCGCCGTTCTGGGGCGCCGGCCACGACGACTGGGTCCACGGCCGGCCGACCCCGTTCCTGCCCGGCCCCGCGGTCCATTCGCTGACCCTGCGCCCCTGAACCGGCGACGCGGATCGCGCCAAGGCGCCCGCCACGCCGTTCACCGACCTTCTGCTAGTTTTGCCCGCACGTCCCGGTCCCCCCGCCGGGCCCGCGCACGACCATGCCGATCCTCTTGACCTGCAACCCGGTGTTTCCGCGTTATCCAGCCCAAGAGCCACGAGTCCGCCCGCACCCGACGGGTCACGCATGATCGAATTCGGACATCTCACCCACGTCGGGCTGCGCCGCGAGCTGAACGAGGACACCTATTACGGCGACAGCGAACTGGGGCTGTGGCTGGTGGCGGACGGCATGGGCGGACACGAGTACGGCGAGGTCGCCAGCGCGCTCGCGCGCGAGACGATCGTGCGCGAGACCCGCCAGGGCACGCCGCTGCCGCAGGCGATCCGGATCGCCGACGAGGAGATCATCCGCGCCTCCCGCCAGCGCAACGACGCGCTGCCGATGGGCACGACGGTGGTGGCCGCACGCGTGGTCGGCAACCGCTTCGAAGTGGCCTGGGTCGGCGACAGCCGCGCCTACCTGTGGCGCGACGGCAAGCTCGCGCAGCTCTCGCAGGACCACAGCTACGTGCAGGAGTTGATCGCCCAGGGCGCGATCAGCATCGACCAGGCGCGCAGCCACCCGCACCGCAACGTGGTGACCCAGGCGCTGGGCGTGACCGAACCGCAGGCGCTGAACGTGGAGACGCTGTCCGGCGAACTCGGCCCCGGCACGCAATTGCTGCTGTGCAGCGACGGCCTGACCGAGGAAGTCGACGACGGCGGCATCTCGCGCGTGCTCGCGCACACCGAGTGCAGCGCGCAGGAATGCGTGGACGGGCTGGTCGCGGCCGCGCTCGACGGCGGCGGCTCGGACAACGTCACCGTGGTGCTGGTGCGCAGCCACTGAGACGCGAGAGCGTCCGGCAGGAGACGATCGTCGTTCCCCGAAAACGCGTTATTTCGACGGGGACAATCGTCGTTCTCCCGTGACGATTGTCATTCCGAGCGTCGCGAGGAATCCGCTCCCGGATGGCGGTAGAAGCAGATTCCCGCTGCGCTCGGAATGACAGTCTGCCCGGACAAGACATTCCGCCCGGGCCCGGCGCGCAAGCATCAGCCGGCAGCGATCTCCGCCACGGGCACCTCGACGTCCCATACGCAGCGCCCCGCCTTCTTGCGGATCGCCTCGACGCGCGCCAGGTGCAGTTCCAGGTCCTCCACCGGCACCGCGATCGACGGCCGCGGCCCGGTGGCGACCGGAACGATCGCGGCCCGGCTGGCCCGCGCACTCGCAGACGATTCCGCGGCGGCGAAACCGATCTCGCCCTGCCCCGCGGTCAGCGCCAGCCAGGCTTCGGCCAGCAGCTGTGCGTCGAGCAGCGCGCCGTGCAGCTGCCGGTGCGAGTTGTCGACCCCGAGCCGCTTGCACAGCGCATCGAGCGAGTTGCGCTGGCCGGGATAGCGCTGGCGCGCCAGCTCCAGCGAGTCCTGCACGGTCACGCGCTCGCGCAGGCGGCCGTAGCCGTCGCCCAACCGCGACAGTTCGTTCTCGAGGAAGCCCATGTCGAACGCGGCGTTGTGGATCACCAGCTCGGCGCCGTCGACGAAGGCGAGGAACTCGTCGGCGATCTGCGCGAACTTCGGCTTGTCGGCGAGGAACTCCAGCGTCAGCCCGGTCACTTCCTGCGCCCCGGGCTCGAACTCGCGCTCGGGGTTGATGTACTGGTGGTAGGTGCGCCCGCTCGGCCGCCGCTCGATCAACTCGACGCAGCCGATCTCGACGACGCGGTTGCCCTTCTTCCATTCCAGGCCGGTGGTTTCGGTGTCGAGGATGATGTGGCGCATGAGGGCGGGGATTCGGAATTGGGGATTGGGAATTCGGAAAACGCTCGGGTGTCATCCCGACCGGAGGGAGGGATCCCGCGCGACCATCGCTATGCCGCCGCCCGCTGCCGGATCGCCTCGTCGCGCGCCAGCACGTCGACGCGCTCGTTGTCGGGGTCGCCGGCGTGGCCTTTCACCCAGCGCCAGTCGATGGCGTGGCGCTGGCTGGCCGCATGCAGGCGTTCCCACAGGTCGCGGTTCTTGACCGGGTCGCCGCCGGCGGTCTTCCAGCCGCGGCGCACCCAGTTCGGCATCCATTCGGTGATGCCCTTGCGCACGTACTGCGAGTCGGTGTGCAGCACCACCTCGCAGGGGCGCGACAGGGTCTCCAGCGCGACGATCGCGGCCATCAGCTCCATGCGGTTGTTGGTCGTCAGCGGCTCGCCGCCGACCAGCTCGCGCTCCTGCTCGCCGTAGCGCAGCAGCGCCGCCCAGCCGCCGGGGCCGGGATTGCCGAGGCAGGCGCCGTCGGTGTGGATGCCGACCGCGCTCATGCCGCGGACACGCCCTGGCCGAGGTGCAGCGCGCGCCGCTGCCGCATCGGCGTCAGCGGCAGCACGCGCTTCTCGGCGCGCAGCAGGTAGGCCGCGCGCAGTCCCGCGCCCTGCTGCGGCAGCGGCGAGACCCGCAGCGACCAGCCCGGGCCGAGGCCCTGCGAGACCGCGTCCGGCACCAGCCCGGCCGCACGCAGGCGGCGGCGCCAGGCCAGCGGCTCGGAGGCGGTGATGCCGGTCCCGCGCCAGCGCCAGCGGTACGGCGCCAGCGGATTGAGCAGGAACAGCCACAGCCGGCCGCCGGAGACCAGCAGCCGGGCCGCTTCCTCCAGCAAACCCTGGCCGCACGGCCCGGACGGGCGCGCGACGTGCTGCAGCACCACCGCGCCGAAGGCGTCGCTGGGCAGGGGCAGCGGCAGGCCGCAGGCGATCCGGCCGCGCCACTGCTCCCCGTCCGGGGACAGGTAGAGGCCGCGCCCGGCGACGTCCGCGGTGTCGCGCGGCCCAGGCCCGCACCACAGCCAGGGCATGCCGGGACGGTCGGACAGCGCCTGCGCGATCGCGTCCTCCTCGCTCGCCAGCACGGCCCGTCCGGCGTCGGACAGGAACCAGTCATGGATCGTTTGGCCAGATTGACTGGTCGGCGACATCGAGGGCATGGTCGTCATTCTACGGGCAGCCGGACATTCCCACCGATGCAGCTGAGCCCACTCCCGGCGCTGTCGGACAACTACATCTGGCGGCTGGCGGACGACGACGGACAATGGCTGGTGGTCGATCCCGGCGAGCCGGGGCCTGTCCTGGCCGCCGCGGAAGGCGCCGCCGCGCCGCTGGCGATCCTGCTGACCCACCACCATGCCGACCACGTCGGCGGCGTCCCGGACCTCCTGCGACGCTGGCCCGGGGTGCCGGTCTTCGGTCCGGCCGACGACCGGATCGGGTCCGTCGACCATCCCGTCGGTGACGGCCAGCGGGTCGAGATCGGCCCCTGGGCCTTCGATGTCCTCGCCGTCCCCGGCCATACCGTGAGCCACATCGCATTCCTGGGCCATGGCCTCTTGTTCTGCGGCGACACCTTGTTCAGCCTCGGCTGTGGTCGCCTGTTCGAAGGTACGCCCCGCGACATGCTCGGCTCCCTCGACCGGCTGGCCGCCCTCCCCACGCAGACCCGGGTCTGCTGCGGGCATGAGTACACGCTGGCCAACGCCGCCTTCGCGCGCGTGGTCGATCCCGACAACCCGGCGCTGCGGCGCCGGCACGAAGAGGCCATCGCCATGCGCGACCAGGGACGTCCCACCCTGCCCACCACCCTCGGCGACGAGCGCGCCTGCAACCCGTTCCTGCGCATCGACGCCCCGGCCGTACGCGCCGCGGTCGCGGCGCGCCGGCCGCTGGCCGAAGACGATCGCGTCGAGGCCTTCGCCGAACTGCGGCGCTGGAAGGACGGCTTCCGCGCATGAGGGTGCGCAGCGGTTTCGCCGCCGGGCTCGCGCTCGCCCTCGCGCTGGCCGCGCCGGCAAGGGGCGCCGACAGCCCCGGCGCACCGATCCCCGCCCCGCAGCCCGACAGCATCCTCATCGACGGCGAGGCGGTGCCGCTGCCGAAGCCGCGCGTCGTCGAACCGCCGCCCCTGGCGCCTACCGTGGCCCTGCCCGCGGGCACCCGCAGCGGCGTCGAGATCTACCGGAACTTCCGCGAAGGGCTGGCCGATCCGGTCTGCGAGCCCGGCGCCAGCAGCCGCTGGCGCCAGCATTTCGCGCATGCGCCGGGCATGCTCGCCTCGCCCCGCAGCGACGTGCTGCCGCTGTTCGGCTACGTCGTCGACCGCCTGCGCGAGGCGCACCTGCCGACCGAATACGCGCTGATCCCCTTCGTCGAGAGCGGCTACAAGCCCGGCGCGCGCTCGCCACAGGGGCCTGCCGGCCTGTGGCAGTTCATCGCGCTCACCGCGCGCAACCAGAAGGTGCCGGTGGGGCCCGGCTACGACGGCCGGCTGTCGCCGGTGGATTCGACCGATGCCGCGGTGCGCTACCTGCGGACCCTGCACGGAATGTTCGCCGGCGACTGGCGGCTGGCGGTCATGGCCTACAACGCGGGCGAGTACCGCCTGCTGGGCGCGCTCAAGCGCGCCGGCCAGCGCCCGGCCACCGCCGATCCGGCGACCCTGCCGATGCCGCCGATCACGATGGCCTACGTGCGCAAGCTGCACGCGCTGTCGTGCATCTTCGAGGAAGCCGACGACCGCGACGCCTGGCTGCAGGCGCTGGATCGCCCGGTGCCGGTGCTCGCCGCCGCGGAGGTGCCCGCCGGCATCGCCACGCTGGACGCGCTCGCGACCCGCCACGGCGCCGACGCCACCCAACTGCGGCGCCTGAACCCGGCCTTCGGCGACGGCCGCATCGCGCGCGTCCAGGGCGCGCCGCGCGTGCTCCTGCCTTCGGTGCATGCGCCGGTTGCAGTAGCCGCCGTCCAGGCCCCGCCCGGGCCCGTCCGCAAGCCGTCTCCGGCGCCGGCATCCAGCGACCCGGACGACATTTCCGACGCCATGGCCGATGCCTCGGCCCACGTCGACGCAGGCGCGCCGCGCATGCACACCGTCGCGCGCGGCGACTCGGCCTGGAGAATCGCCAAACGCTACGGCATCCCCGGCAGCGAACTGCTGTCGCGCAACGGCCTGGACACGCGCAGCGTGCTGCGCCCCGGCATGGTGCTGACCATCGACCAACCCCCGATGGGGACCGCCGCGACCGCCGTGGCAGAATAGCGCCCGGTCCATCACGCGAGTCACCCATGGGTTTCCTGCAAGGCAAGCGCGCACTGATCACCGGCATCGCCAGCCAGCGTTCGATCGCCAACGGCATCGCCGAGGCGATGCACCGCGAGGGCGCCGAACTCGCCTTCACCTACCAGAACGACAAGCTGAAGTCGCGCGTCGAGGATGCCGCCTCGAAGCTCGGGGGCGGCCCCTCGTATCCGCTGGACGTGACCGACGATGCCCAGATCGCGGCGCTGTTCGACGATCTCGGCAAGCACTGGCCGGATGGCTTCGACATCCTGATCCACGCCATCGCCTACGCCCCGCGCGAGGCGATCGCCGGCGGCTTCCTCGACGGCCTGACCCGCGAGAACTTCGCGATGGCGCACGACATCTCGGCCTACTCGCTGGCCGCGCTGGCCAAGGGCGCGCGCCCGCTGATGCAGGGCCGCCAGGGCGCGATCCTGACCCTGAGCTACCTCGGCGCCGAGCGCGCGCTGCAGAGCTACAACGTGATGGGCGTGGCCAAGGCCGCGCTCGAGGCCACGGTGCGCTATCTCGCGCTCAACCTCGGCCCGGAAGGCATCCGCGTCAACGCGATCTCGGCCGGGCCGATCAAGACCCTGGCGGCGTCTGGCATCGGCGGCTTCCGCAAGATCCTCGGCCACGTCGAGTCGAACTCGCCGATCCGCCGCACGGTCACGATCGAGGACGTCGGCAACGCCGCCGCCTTCCTGTGCTCGGACCTCGCGTCCGGCATCACCGGCGAGGTCACCTATGTCGACGGCGGTTACAACATCCTCGGCATGACGGGATTGGACGAGGGCGAGTAGTCCTACCGCCCTGCAGGTGGCACGGCGCGAAAGGCTGTCATCCCGAACGCAGTGTGGGATCTGCTCTTGCTGCCCGCCCGGGAGCAGATCCCTCGCGGAGCCTGCCCTGAGCGCAGGCGAAGGATTCGGGATGACAAGGTGTATGTTTGGCAGGGCAAGACCTGCATTCCGGATGACAGGCATTGCAGGATGGGGATCATGAAAAAAGCCCGGTGATTGCCGGGCTTTTTCGTGCACGCGCTGCCAGTCGCTACAGCCTCGACTCGACCACCGTCACCTTCATCTGCCGGCGCAGCGCGCGCAACATGGTGTCCGCATCCTCGCGGCCGAGCAGCGCCGCCATCTGCTGCCGGAACATGTCGCGCTCGGCGTCCGTCGCCTCCTCGGTGTCGCCCGGCGTGACCTTGTCCACCGTGAACACCACGAAGCCGCCGTCGGGCAGCGCCGCCTTGCCCGGCGACACCTTGCCCTCGGCGGGCACCGGCGCACGGAAGTAGGCTTCGGCCGCCGCGGCGTCGGGTACCGGCGCGCCGCGCGGCACGCCGAGCATGTTCTGCCGCTGCAGCGAACGCGCGTCCGCAAGCGCCTGCAGGCTCTCGCCGGCCTTGAGCTTTTCGACCAGCGCCTCCGCATCGGCTTCGACGCGCTTGCGGGCGCGATCGCTGCGGATCGCCGCGACGATCCGTTCGCGCGCCTCGTTGACCGTCAGCGCGCGCTCCGGCTCGTGGCTGGCCACGCGGATCAGCACGTTGCGGTCCGGCCCGACCTCGATCGGATCGCTGACGGTGCCGTCCTGCACGAGACTGTCCGAGAACGCCGCGCGCTGCACCGCCGGCATGGCGACCACGCCCTCTCCTTCGCCGCGCGCGACCGGGCCTGCGGTCCTCACCTCGAGACCGGCCTGCTTCGCCGCCGCGGTCAGTTCGGTCGGATTGCGGTAGACCTCGTCGACGAAGCTGCCGACCAGATCGTTGAACGCGCGCTCGCGGTCGGCCTGCGCCTGCTCCTGCGCCAGCGTCTCGCGCACCTGCTCGAACGGCACCTGGTGCCCGGCCTGGATCTCGCGCAGCTGGATCACGTGCCAGCCGAACGGACTCTTCACCGGATCGCTGATGCTGCCCGCCTGCGCGGCGAACACCGCGTCCTCGAACGGCTTGACCATGGCGCCGTCCTGGCGGATCCAGCCGAGGTCGCCGCCGTTGGCCGCCGATCCCGGGTCGCCCGGACTGGCCTTCGCCAGCTCCGCGAAGTCGGCGTCCGGCTGCCGCGCCTGCTGCGCGAGCTGCTGCGCCTTGTCCTGCGCCGCCTTCTGCGCCGCGGCGTCCGCGTCCTCCTCCACCGGCACCAGGATGTGCGACACCAGGCGCTGCTCGGGCTCGACGAAGCGCGTCTTTTCCTGCTCGTAGCGCTGGCGCAGCGCCGCTTCGTCGGGCTCGGCCACGGACGGCAGTGCGCTGTCGTCGATCTCCACGTATTCGATGGTCACCCGCTCGGGCGCGCGGTACTCGTTGCGGTGCGCGTCGTACCAGTCCTGGATCTCCTTGGCGCTGACCGCCGCGGTATCCGCCGCCGGTGCCGGCAGCACGACGAACGACACGTCGCGGCGCTCGCCCAGCAGCCGCATCATCCGCTCGGTCTCGCCCGGGGTGGTGAACGCGGACTGCGCGACCTGCCCGCGCAGCAGCGCCGCCTGCAGGTCGTTGCGCACCAGTTCCTGGAAGCCCTGCGGCGAATAGCCCTGCGCCTGCAGGGTCAACATGTAGCGCTGCTGGTCGAACTGGCCGTCGACCTGGAACGCGGGGATCGCGTTGATTTCCTCGCGCACCTGGGTGTCGCCGACGACCATGCCGTCGCGCACCGCGGCCAGCTTCAGCGTCTTCTGGTCGATCAGCGCCTCGAGGATCTCGCGCTTGGTCTCGGGCGACTCGAACGCGCGCGCGTCGAACTGCTCGCCCTCGACCTGGCGCCGCCGCTGGCGCTCGTTCTCGAACGCGTTGCGGAACTCCTCGGGGCTGACTTCCTCCGACTGCCACGCCAGCTTGCGCACCAGCCACCAGTCCGGCGCCGAGCGCCACCACGATGGCTGCACCTCGACCTTGGCGGCGTAGTTGGCGCCGCTCTGGAACAGGTATTGCTCCATGCCGAAGAACGCGAACGGAATGGCGAGGAGCGCGACGATGACGATCGCGATCCAGCCGGACATCTTTTCTCGAAGGATTTGCAGCATGGGCGGGCGGCTCGGGACGTAGCCGCACAGTTTAACCGCATGCCCCGGCCGGGGAGACGTCCAATGGCCCGCGCCGCATGCAGGGAATCGTGCCGGCTTCCGCTTTCGGAAGTGCCGGGGTGGTGGGTCGCCGCACGGGGGCGGGGCCAGCGCACGAACAGGAGGGGGCTACCGCCGCAGCCCGTGGACGCTGGCCGGCGTGTTCCCCGCGCACCATCGCCCAGGGCTGGCGGTGTCCGGGTTGCGCCCGAGGCGCGACATCCATGTCCGTAGGAGTGCCTTCAGGCGCGACTGGCCTCACCTTCACCGCCGCGCCCGATCCAGCGACGCCAGCGGCTACCCCGCACGGGAGGACGCCCGAAAAAGGAAGGCCCCGGGTGTTTCCACCCGGGGCCCTCTGGCTTGTTGCTTGTGAAGCGAGTCGCTTAGAGCGGCTGCACTTCGTCGGCCTGCAGGCCCTTCTGGCCCTGGACGACCTTGAAGGAGACCTTCTGGCCTTCCTGCAGCGACTTGAAGCCGGTGCCCTGGATCGAGCGGAAGTGGACGAAGAGGTCCTGGCCGCTTTCCGGGGTGATGAAGCCGAAGCCCTTGGCGTCGTTGAACCACTTGACGGTGCCGGTCTGACGTTCGGACATGTTGTTACTCCTTGAAACTAGACAGTGGATGGATACCAGGCCCGCATGGCGGTACCTGGACTGTATCGAGCAAGGGGTAACGCGAACGATGGAGCGGATCGTCTGGAGCGGCCGTCGCTAAACGGCTTTGAACCCTTGTGATCTACCGCATCGGAGCCACGATGTACCGTGATCCCGGCCTTGAACAGTCCGCGCACGATAGCGCACTTTTGGCGGGAAGTGTAAAGCGGTGTGAAGACACCGGTTACCAGTCCTCCTGCCCTGGCAGCAGGGCGGCCAGCTCGGCGTCGGCCAGGTTGCGCCACTGGCCGGGCTTGAGGTGCCCCAGCTTCACGCCGCCGATCCGCACCCGCTGCAACTGCTTGACCCGCATGCCGAAATGCGCGGCCATCAGCCGGATCTGCCGGTTCAGCCCCTGCACCAGCACGATCCGGAAGCCGAACCGGCCCAGCTTCCCGGTCCGGCACGGCAGGGTCGTCTGGCCGTGGACCGGCACCCCGCGGGCCATGCCGCGCAGGAATTCGGCGGTGACCGGATGGTTCACGGCCACCAGGTACTCCTTCTCCAGCTTGTTCTCGGCGCGCAGGATCGCGTTGACGATGTCGCCGTTGCTGGTCAGCAGGATCAGCCCCTCGGAGTCCTTGTCCAGCCGGCCGATCGGGAAGATCCGCTGCTCATGGCCGACGAAGTCGACGATGTTGCCCTTCACCGCCGATTCGGTGGTGCAGGTCACGCCGACCGGCTTGTTGAGCGCGATGTAGACGTGGCGGCGCCGTCCGTGCGCGGCGGTGCGCGGCTTCAGCGCCTGGCCGTCGAGCAGCACCGCGTCGCCCTCGCCCACCTCGGCGCCGATCCGCGCGCGCAGGCCGTTCACGGTGACCCTGCCCTCGCCGATCAGCCGGTCGGCCTCGCGCCGGGAACAGTGGCCGGTGTCGCTGATATAGCGGTTGAGCCGCATGGGTCGCAGGGTCGTTCCGGGGTGCGCAGTCTGGCAGATCGCATCGCCCCGCGGCCACGGCGCCGCACCGGATCCCGCCGCCTGAGTCAGCCCTCGGTCGCCACCAGATCCGCGTACTCGGGATGGCGTTCGATCCACTCGGCCGCATACGAACAGCGCGGCACCACCGACAGCCCCTCGGCACGGGCGTGTTCGAACGCGGCCCGCACCAGTTGCCCGGCGATGCCCCGGCCGCGCAGCGCGGCGGGCACGCTGGTGTGGGTGATCACCATCCGGCCGCCGGACAGCGTGTACTCGAGCACGCTGCGATGGCCATCCACGTCGGTCTGGAAGCCATTGCCCGGCACGTGTTCGATCGTTGCTGCATTCATTGTGCTGTCTCCGTGTTGCCGGGGCGGCCCGCGGCGGGCGGTCGCGCCTGAAGGCGCTCCTGCGAATGCAGGCCACATGTCCCGACGATGGCGCGAGCGCCGGTTGTCGTCAAACCTGGGCCGTTCGCGCTCATCCGGGTGACGCTGCAGGTCAATTGGTTTCTTGACAGCCATCACGTTTCATGCTGGCACGGAACATGCGTGCACCCGGTCAACCGTCATGCCTTCAGGGGGCTTCATGATCGACAGCGCAACGCAACACCAGGCCATCGGCCGCCTGTTCGAACTCGTGCGCAACGGCGAGGTCGACAACCTGGAGTTCAGCCATCTCGATTCGCTGATCTACGGCGGGCTGGAAGAGACCTACCAGGTCACCGACGCCGAACGCGCGCAGCGGACCATCCAGACCAGCGCGGTCTGACGCGACCGCCCTTCAGGGGCGCCACTGCTCCGGCGGCGCTCCGTGCTTCGCCAGCTCGGTTTCCAGGTGCGTGGCGCGCTGCGCCTGCCACGAATCCTTCCGGTCCGCGTGCCGCAGGAACTCGCGGACGATCGCCAGGTCGACGTAGCCCTCCGTCAAGCCCGCCTGGTCCAGGCGCATTGCCCAGCCGCCCCCGTCGTCGGGATACGCCTGCAGCAAGCGATCGATGTAGGGCTTGGCCTTGACCGCGGCCTGCCTGCGCTCCAGGCCGCTGTCGTAGAGCCACATCGTCGACAACTCGCGCAATGACGTCCGCCGCAGGCCGGCATCCTCGACCGCCGCCAGGTAGTGACGTTCGGCCTGTTCGAACTGGCGAGTGTTGTAGTGGCCGGCGCCCAGCAGGTACTGTCCGAAAGCGTTCTCCGGATCGAGCTCGGCCGCCTTCAGCGCATGGCGCATGCTCCACTCCGGCGCGAGCTTCACCAACTGCCAGGCGATCTGGCGATGCGCCCACGCATTGGTTTCGTTGAACCGGTGCTCCTGCAACAGCAGGGCGGCGCCCTTCCACCTGTCGGCCTCGCCCTCGGCCGGGTTCAGCGCCACATCCGCGGCACCACGCATGGCGCCTTCGTTGGAACCGATCCGCACCGCGATATCCAGCACCTCCGCCGCCTCCCGCGAATACTCTTTCCCGGCGATCAGTCGATCCCCGCGATCGGCATACGGCGCCGCCACGTGGATCGCCAACTGCGGCCTGCGCGCCACATGCTTCGACAGTTCCGCCGCGTAGGACAGCATCTCTTCGTAGGAGCCGCCCCACCGCGGCTGCAGCGCATTCATGCGCAGCCTGGCGATTTCCAGGCAGGCCGGGTCCTGGGCCGCGGCACCGGTGAGCGCCTCTCGCTCCACGCCGGGCCGCGAGTCGAGCATCGCCACGTTGAGCAGCCCCGCATAGGCCGGCATCAGGCGCGGTTCGATGCGGATCGCCCTGCGGAACAGCGGCACCGCCTGGTCGACCATGTCCGTCATCCGCCGCAGGCTCTCGCGCGGCGTTTCCGACGCCCACTTGCCGCCTCGCGCGTTCCAGGCGGCATCGCGGTAGTAATTGGCGCGCGCGAGGTGGGCATAGGCGCTCGCGGGCGCCAGTTCGAGCCAGCGCGCCGAGACACGATCGGTATCGGCGTTGGCATCGCTGAACGCGCCGATGGCGACATGGATGTCCTCGCCGTCGCCGCCTTCGGCGAAATGCTTTGCCAGCAGCCGGTCGAGCAACTCGTCCAGCGCCGCTGCCTCGCCCCGCTCCAGGCGGTCCTCGAAATCGGCCAGCGCCAGCGGCTCCAGGGCATGGAAACGGCAATGTGCGGCGGCATGGCCCTCGGGCCATCGGTTCCCCGGCAGGTCGGGATAGGCCAGGCAGCGCTGCAGCGGGTCGTCGAAGCGTTCGGCTTCACTCGCCCGGATGAAATAGTCGCGCCACTGCGCGGACACGTACTTGAAGGTTTCCTGCGGGTCCTTCCCCGGTATCGGAGGCAGGGCCTCCCCGGTCACGTCCTGAGCCGCGGCGCCAAGCCACGCCAAGGCCGCAAGCGCCAGCGCCCACCGTCCGCTCTGCATCGTCGTCCCCGTGCCGTCCGATTCCGGTCCGGCGCGACGGCGCCGGTCACCCCCCGAGGGACGGATTGAGCAATCTTGCCATGAAGGTACTGGCCACGCGCGGCTCCATCATCACCGTGAACAGCATGCCGTAGGCCGCGCCCCACAGGTGGGCGCTGTGGTTGACGTTGTCGCCGCCGCGGCGGTCCATCCAGATCGAGTAGCCGATGTACAGGGCCGCATACAGGATCGCCGGCACCGGGATGAAGAACACGAAGATCAGGCTCCACGGCGCGAACAGGATGAAGCTGAACAGCACCGCCGACACCGCGCCGGAGGCGCCGAGGCTGCGATAGCCGGCGTCCTTCTGGTGGCGGAAGTAGGTCGGCATGATCGCCATCACGATCGCCGACAGGTAGAACGCGGCGAAACCGAGCATGCCGATCCGGTCGACGAACACCGGCTCGATCGCGCGCCCGAAGAAGAACAGGGTGATCATGTTGAACAGCAGGTGCTGGCTGTCGGCGTGGATGAAGCCGTGCGTGACCAGGCGGTCGTACTGCCTGTGGCGGTCGATCGCCGGCGGCCACAGGATCAGCCGCTCCAGCAGCGCGCGGTTGTTGAACGCCTGCCAGGAGACGAACACGGTGACGCCGATCAGCACGAAGGTGACGATGGATTGCATGCGGATTTCCCGGCTTCAGGTCGCGACGCGGTAATTGTCCTGCATCGGGTAGATCCGCGCATACAGCGCGAAGGCCAGCGCGGCGGCGAATGCGAACGCAGCGAAGAAGAACATCAGGAACGCGGGCTCGCTCATCCCCGTCTGCGCGATCATCGCCTTGAAGCCGTCGTTGCGCACGCCGGCATTGGTGAGCAGCACCCACAGGCTGCCGAAGGTGCTGGTGAGGTACCAGAACGCCATGATCACGCCCTTCATCGCGTGCGGCGCCTGGCTGTAGGCGAACTCCAGCGCGGTGGCCGACACCAGCACCTCGCCGAAGGTCAGCAGCAGATAGGGCAGGCTCTGCCAGGCCAGCGAGACCTCGGCGCCGCCGTCGATCCACAGCTGCAGCACGCCGGCGACGATCCACGACACGCCGGAGAACGCGATGCCCCAGCCCATGCGCCGCAGCGCGGTGACCACGAAGCCCATCCGCCGCAGCGCCGGGTACAGCACCAGGTTGTTGAACGGGATCAGCAGCATCACCAGCAGCGGGTTGAGCGCCTGCATCTGCGCCGGCTCCTTCACCAGCCAGCTCGGCCACCACCACTGTTCGTGCGGGACGAGCATGGCGTTGCCCTGGATGATCCAGGTCGAGGCCTTCTGGTCGAACAGCGACCAGAACGGCGTCACCAGCGCAAACACGATCAGGATGCGCAGCACCGCGCGCACGCCGTCCACCGCCGCGTCCGGATGCCTGCCGCGGGCACGGTCGAGCTGCAGCGAGGCGCCCCAGCCGCCGAATGCGATCAACACGCCCAGCGCCAGGCAGGCGGTAATCACGAAGCCGAACGAATCCGGCCACCACGGCAGCGCCGCACCCACCGCGTTCAGCGCCCACAGCACGAGCATCAGCGCCGCGACGGCGATGCCGCCCCAGGCGACCAGGGTGCCGGCGTTGCCCTGCCCGGCGCGACGCTCGCGCAGCGCGGTGCGGATGACGTTGAGGAACGAATCCGGATCGTTGCCCGACGGCGGCACGTTGACGTACTGCCTGCGGCCCGCCCAGAAGATCACCGTGGCGATGAACATCAGCACGCCGGGCACGCCGAACGCCACCGCCGGCCCGAAGTGGCGCAGCAGCAGCGGCGCGAACAGCGAGGCGAAGAACGAGCCGAAGTTGATGATCCAGTAGAACGCGTCGAAGACGACCTTGGCCTTGTCCTTGTTCGACTGGTCGAACTGGTCGCCGCAAAACGACACCACCAGCGGCTTGATCCCGCCCGAACCTAGCGCGATCAGGAACAGGCCGGTGAAGAACCCGGTGCGGTTGCCTTCGAACAGGGCGAGGCAGGCATGGCCCGCGCAGTAGATCAGCGAGAACCAAAGGACGGTGTTGTACTTGCCGAAGAAGCGGTCCGACAGCCAGCCGCCGAGCAGCGGGAAGAAGTACACGCCGATCACGAAGGTGTGGAACACGTCCTTCGCCATCGCCTCGCGTTCGCTGCCCTCGGGCAGGTAGCCCAGCAGCACCGAACTGATCAGGAACGGCACCAGGATGTTGCGCATCCCGTAGAAGCTGAACCGCTCGCAGGCCTCGTTGCCGATGATGTACTTGATCTGGCCGGGCATCCGGCCGTGGGAGGCGGGCGTTGCGGTCGTCGTCATGCGGCTGCGGTTCCGGGAACGTGCTGGAGGCCGAAAGGCTAACCCATCCCGCCACTCCGCGCCCATGCGCCCCGGACCATCGGCACATGGGCATCCGCGGGCCCGCGCTGGCATCATGCGGCACCCTTCCCGCCCCGGACTCCGATGAAGCAGGCCGCCCTCGCCACCGCCTTCGCCGCGCTGCTCGCGGCCCTGCCCGCCGCCGCGCAGGCGCCCCTGTCCACCGTCGCCGAGCGCAGCGGCTTCGTGAAGACCGGCCGCTACGACGAGACCATCGCGCTGTGCGCGGAGTTCGCACGGCGCCATCCCGATGCGGTGCGCTGCATCGATTTCGGGACCACGCCCGAAGGCCGGCCGATGAAGGCGCTGGTGGTGTCGCGCAGCGGCGCGCTGACGCCGGAAGCCGCGCGCGAAGGCGGGATTCCGGTGGTGCTGATGCAGGGCGCCATCCACGCCGGCGAGGTCGACGGCAAGGATGCGGGCTTCCTCGCCCTGCGCGAAGCGCTCCAGGGCGAGGCCGCCGAAGGCGCGCTGGACAGGCTGGTCTGGCTGTTCGTGCCGGTGTTCAACGTCGATGGCCACGAACGCTTCGGCGCCTGGAACCGCCCCAACCAGCGCGGCCCGGAGGAAATGGGCTGGCGCACCACCGCGCAGAACTACAACCTCAACCGCGACTACGCCAAGGCCGACGCGCCGGAGATGCAGGCGATGCTGCGGCTGGTCGAGGCCTGGGACCCGATCGCCTACATCGACCTGCACGCCACCGACGGCGCCCAGTTCGAGCACGACGTCTCGATCCAGGTCGAGCCGCTGCATGCAGGCGACGACGCGCTGCGCGAAGCCGGCCTCGCCCTGCGCGAGCGCACCATCGCCGACCTCGCCGCACAAGGTTCGCTGCCGCTGGCCTTCTATCCCTCGTTCGAAGACTACGAGGATCCGGCCTCCGGCTTCGAGGACGGCGTCTCGCCGCCGCGCTTCTCCACCGGCTACTTCCTGCTGCGCAACCGCCTCGCGATGCTGGTCGAGACGCATTCGTGGAAGGAATATCCGGTGCGCGTGCGCATCACCCGCAACACCATCGTCTCGATCCTCGACCAGGTCGCCGCGCACGGCCGCGACTGGATGGCGCTGGCGAAGGCCGCCGACGCGCGCGACCTCGCCGGGACGCGGGTGCCGCTGGACTACACGGCGACCGAACGCAGCCGCACGGTCGATTTCCGCGGCTATGCCTACACGCGCACGCCGTCGGAGATTTCCGGCGCCCTGATGACGCGCTACGACGAATCCACCCCGCAGGTGTGGAAGGTGCCGCTGCGCGACGAGGTCGTGCCGCGTACCGTGGTCGACGCGCCGCGCGGCGGCTACATCGTCCCTGCCGCGTTCGCTGATATCGTTGCGGAGAAGCTGGAGCAGCACGGCATCGAATTCGCGCGCATCGGCTGCACCGACATGCACAGCTTCAGGCTGTGCAGCTTCAACAAGCCCGAGCCCATGGACGTGCAGGCGTTCCGCGCCAGCAAGGCCGGCTTCGGTGCGCAATCGGTCGAAGGACACCAGCGGCTGACCGTCGAAGGAGGGTGGAAGCCAGAGAAGCGCGTTGTGCGCGACGGTTCCCTGTTCGTGCCGATCGCACAGCCCAGGGCACGGCTGGCGATGGCCCTGCTCGAACCGCAGGCACCGGATTCGCTGCTGCAGTGGGGCCTGTTCAACAACGCCTTCGAGCGCAAGGAATACATGGAAGCCTATGTCGCCGAGGCAGTCGCGCGCGAGATGCTGGCTGCCAATCCGGCGCTGAAGGCCGAGTTCGAACGGCGCCTGCGCGAGGACAAGGCCTTCGCCGACGATCCATCGGCGCGCCTGGAATTCTTCCATCGCCGCCATTCGTCGTGGGACGAGCGCCTGGACCTGTATCCGGTGCTGCGGACGGGGCAGGTGCCGGAGTAGATCCCCGCTACGAAGAGGCCTTTTCCAACGGCCATTGCGCCGGCGGTATGGAACTCGAAATCGATGTCATCCCGAGCGCAGCGAGCATCTGCGTCGTCAACGCTTCGGGGAGTAGATCCCTCGCTGCGCTCGGGATGGCAATCCAGGCATCCTGGACGCCGTCATCCCCATGACCGCGCATTTGCCTTCGCTGCTTCGATGGCGGACATTGAATCCCCCGCACCGGAGGACGACCGCCATGCGCCGCCTGCCCGCCTGTTTCGTCACGATTCCACTCCTGCTCGCGCTGGCCGCCTGCAAACCGGCGCAGGAGACCCCGGCGCCGGTCGCGGATACGCCCGTCGACAGGGAAGCGGCCGCCGATGCCTTACCGCCCCCCGTGCCGGACACCGCCACTGCGCGCTTCCGCTGCGGCGACCTGCTGGTCGGCGCGGTCTTCGACAACACCTCGGGCAACGCCACCCTGTCGATCAACACCCGACAAGTGCAGTTGCCGCAGGCGGTCGCCGCCTCCGGCGCGCGCTACGCAGACGACCAGGGCAACGAGTTCTGGAACAAGGGCGACGAGGCGACGCTGACGCTCGACGGCGCGACCCACGCATGCACCGTCGCCGACCAGGTTTCGCCCTGGGACGAGTCGCGCAGCCGCGGCGTGGTCTTCCGCGGACTCGGCACCGAGCCGTTCTGGTCCCTCGAGGTGGACGGCGGCCCCGCGCCGCAGATGCGCCTCGACCTGGACATGGGCGAGCGCAAGCTGCTCGTGCCACAGGTCGCCGCCCTCGATGCGGGCGAAGGCTATGCCGGCAAGGCCGAAGACGGCAGCGATGTCGTCCTGCGCATCACCCGCGGCGACTGCAGCGACGGCATGAGCGACCAGACCTACCCGGCAGGCATCGAACTGCAGGTCGGCGGCGATATCTACAAGGGCTGCGGGGCATTCCTGCAGGAATGAGCCGGATCGTCCCGCCCCGCGGCCGACGACGCGTGCGGCCAGCGCCGTTCCCGATTCCCGACCCTCATCGAATCCACTTGAAGGAAACCTAAAAAAGCTGTCATTTCGATCAAAAAAACTGTCATTTCGAGCGCAGCAAGAAATCTTGCTCATCGCCCGAGCATGATGCGTGGAAGCAGATCCCCCGCGGAGCCTCTCCGGGGCGAAGCCGAAGGACTCGGGATGACATTACGTTGGCCGCTCCTGGGAACGACGAATCCAGGGCCATGGGAGCCCCCTTGAAACGCAACCCCGTCCCGATGCTGCTGCTCGCCGTGGCCCTGGTGGCCACCGCACTCTGGCTGCAGCGCGATCGCGAGCCCGCCATGGAGGATGCCGCGCCGGCGGTCGTCGCCGTCGGTGCGGCCGGGAACCACGTGCCCGCCTCCGCCTGGCCGGCATTCCTGCCGAAGGAAGCGCGACCGGTCCTGCGGCGCATCGCCGACGGCAGCCCGCACCCGTACAGGCAGGACGGCAGCGTGTTCCAGAACCGCGAAGGCCGCCTGCCGGCGCAGTCCCGCGGCTACTATCGCGAATACACCGTGGAGACGCCGGGGCTGGGCCATCGTGGCGCGCGCCGCATCGTCACCGGCGGGCAACCGCCCGCGGCGTACTACTACACCGACGATCACTACGACAGCTTCCGGCGCTTCGAACCGCCGAGGGAACCGGCGCCATGACCGAATCCGGCTTCGATCCCGGTCTGTTCGATCCGTCCCAGGCCGGCGTGCACATCGTCGCCGACGGCGACATGGCCCTGCTCGACGTGGCCGCCCGCGATGCCGGCCTGCGCGCCACCGCGATCGACCTAGAACACTGCACCGGCAAACCCGTGCTGCTGCTGCGGATGGCGACGGCGCTGGAGGTCCCGCCCGGCAGCGGCCGCAACTGGGACGCGCTGTCGGACCTGGTGCGCGACCTGGGATGGCTGCACGCACCGCACGGCCACGCGCTGCTGCTGTCGTCGGCCGGCGACCTGCGCGACGCATCCCCCGGCGACTACGACACGCTGCTGTCGATCCTGCACGAGGCCGCGGACGCCTGGGTCGGGGCCGGTACGCCGTTCTGGGCGTTCGTCGGCCTGCCGGACGACGAATTCGACTTGGGCGAGGGTGGGTGACGCAGCCTCCAGGGCGCCCGCCTGTTGCACCTGACTTCCGGCTGCGGCACTTGCCCCTCCCGCCAGCGATTCGTCGCCTGCGCAACGATCTCCCCGGCGGCCCCGGCGCGCAGTAAGCTTGCCCCTCCATTCCACCGGGAGGCCGCCATGGCCAAGAACCTCGACAAACGCAAGGAAGACAAGAAGAAGCCGGAAAAGTCGCTGAAGGAAAAGCGGGCGGCGAAGAAGGAGAAGAAGGCCGGCAAGTGAGCCGGCTTTCTTTTTGGTTGTTCTCCCAAGTGGGGAACAACTCGAAAGAAGAACTTGTCATTTCGACCGTAGGGAGAAATCTCGTCTTCGGCGCAGGGGAAAGGAAGATTTCTCCCTACGGTCGAAATGACAAGGTTGTTTTGTTGGTCCCGTTCCAGGCCGATGGCGTGCGCCAGTGTCTTCGGTTGCTGCGATGGGCCAGATGCACGTGATCTTGGGGAAGGCGCCGCGCGCCTGTCGCGCCTGGCGCTCCTGCACGCGCAAAGATCCTGCAGGAGCGCCTTCAGGCGCGACAGGACTCAGGAACTGCACGACAGCATCGAACATCCCGGCCGGTCGCGGGCCCAGTCCGGGCGTTTTCCGGCGAAGGCTTCCCGGCCCGACTGTTCGTCGTACGGTCGACGGACGACCTCCAGCAGTTCCGTGACACCCGAAGCATCGCCCGCCTCCGCGCGGTCGATCGCCTGCTGCGCGAGGTAGTTGCGTAGCACGTATTTCGGATTCGCGGCATGCATCCGCTCGCGGCGCCTTGCGGCATCCAGTGGGTCCCGTGCGAGGCGGGCGGCGTAGTCGCGCAGCCATGCGGCGAATGCCTCCTCGTGTTCCCCGCGCAGCGCGTCGTCGTAGAACGCCTCGCGCATCGCCTCGAGCGAAGGATTCGCGGCATCGACCTCCGCCAGCGCGCGGAAAAACAGCGTCATGTCGACCTGCGCGGCCTGCATCAGCCCATGCAGCGTCTTCATCCGCTCGACGTCGTCGTCGCGGCATTCGGCCAGCCCCAGCTTGCGCGCGACGTTGTCGCGGTCGGCGCGCGTGTACTCCGCGGCGTAGCGGTCCAGCCCCGCCTGCAGCGTCGCGGCGTCGCCGAACAGCGGCGACAGCGCCTGCGCCAGCCGCATCAGGTTCCAGTGCGCGATCCTCGGCTGCCAGCCGAAGCGGTAGCGGCGGCCGCCGGCATCGGTGGTGTTGGGCGTCCAGTCCGGGTCGTAGTCGTCGATCCAGCCATAGGGGCCGTAGTCGATGGTCAGGCCGAGGATCGACATGTTGTCGGTATTCAGCACGCCGTGGACGAAGCCCACGCGCATCCAGCCGGCGACCAGTCGCGCGGTGCGCTCGCAGACCTCCGCGAACCATTCGCCGTAGAGCCGATCGTCGAAGACGCCGCTGCCCCGCAGCACGTCCAGCGCCTCGCCGGCGCGGTCGCCGAGCAGGTGCGGGAAATCGCGCCAGATGCAGAAGTCCGCGAGGTGCCGCAGCAGTTCGACGTCGCCGCGCGAGTACGGCAGTTCGAAATGGCCGAAACGCAGGAACGAGGGCGCCACCCGGCACACGATCGCGCCGGGTTCGGCCCGGGGACGGCCGTCGTAGAACATGTCGCGCACCACGCTCTCGCCCGTCGCCACCAGCGACAGCGCGCGCGTGGTCGGGACGCCGAGGTGGTGCATCGCCTCGCTGCACAGGAACTCGCGGATCGACGAGCGCAGCACCGCGCGGCCGTCGGCGCTGCGCGAGTACGGCGTCAGGCCGGCGCCCTTGAGCTGCAGTTCGCGGCGCCCGCCGGCCGCGGTGACGCACTCGCCCAGCGTGATCGCGCGGCCGTCGCCAAGTTGCCCGGCCCAGTGGCCGAACTGGTGGCCGCCGTAATTGCTGGCGAACGGATCCATCCCCGGCAGCAGCGCATTGCCGGCGAACACCTGCGCGAATTCCGGCGACTGCACCCGCGCCTCGGAAAAGCCGAGCTCCGCCGCCATCTCGCGCGAGTGCGCCAGCAGCACCGGCGCGGAGACCGGCGTCGGCGCCACCCGCGTCCATGCCGCGCCGTCCACCTGGCGCAGGCGCGGCCCCTGCTCCGGATCGCCGGGCAGTTCGCGCAGCAGCAGGTTGTCGAACGTCTGGGGGACGCGTTCCAAGGCACGGATCTCCGGTTTCTCGCCGCCCGCAAGCGGCGGATTCAGCGTACGGGTCCGGAACACATGGATGCGGGGCGTAGACTATGCAACCCGTCTGCCCGGCGCTGCCGGACCACCATGAGCGCCGATCCTTCTCCCCGTTTCACCGATTTCGGCCTGCCGCCGCCCCTGCTGCAGGCCCTGGCCGACGTCGGCTACGAGTCGCCCTCGCCGATCCAGGCCGCGACCATCCCGCCGCTGCTGGCCGGCCGCGACATGCTCGGCCAGGCCCAGACCGGCACCGGCAAGACCGCTGCGTTCGCCCTGCCCGCCCTTGCCCGGCTCGATCCCGCCGCCGGCAAGCCGCAGGTGCTGGTGCTGGCGCCCACGCGCGAACTCGCGATCCAGGTCGCCGAGGCCTTCCAGAAGTACGCCACCCACCTGCCCGGCTTCCACGTGCTGCCGATCTACGGCGGCCAGGGCTACGGCCCGCAGCTCGCGGCACTCAGGCGCGGCGTGCAGGTGATCGTGGGCACGCCCGGGCGCGTGATCGACCACCTCGAACGCGGCTCGCTGGACCTGTCGGAACTGCGCACGCTGGTGCTTGACGAGGCCGACGAGATGCTGCGCATGGGCTTCATCGACGACGTCGAGGCGGTGCTGAAGAAGACGCCGGAAACGCGCCAGGTGGCGCTGTTCTCGGCGACGATGCCGGCGCAGATCAAGCGCATCGCGCAGACCTACCTCAAGGATCCGGTCGAGGTCGCGATCAAGGCGCAGACCACCACCGCCGCCAACATCCGCCAGCGCTACTGGGCGGTGAGCGGCGTGCACAAGCTCGACGCGCTCACCCGCATCCTCGAGGCCGAGCCGTTCGACGCGATGATCGTGTTCTCGCGCACCAAGCTCGGCACCGCGGAACTGGCCGAAAAGCTGTCGGCGCGCGGACTGGCCGCGGCCGCGATCAACGGCGACCTCGACCAGAAGCAGCGCGAACGCACCATCCAGCAGCTCAAGGACGGCCGCATCGACGTGCTGGTGGCGACCGACGTCGCCGCCCGCGGCCTGGACGTCGACCGCATCAGCCACGTGCTGAACTACGACATTCCCTACGACACCGAGAGCTACGTCCACCGCATCGGCCGCACCGGCCGCGCCGGCCGCGCCGGCGAGGCGATCCTGTTCGTCACCCCGCGTGAGCGCGGCATGCTGCGCGCGATCGAGCGCGCGACCCGGCAGCCGATCGAGCAGATGGAGCTGCCCAGCGTGGAGACCGTGAACGAGCGCCGCGTGTCGAAGTTCATGGAGCGCATCACCGCCGCGCTGGAAAGCACCGACCTCGCCCTGTTCCGCGACCTCGTCGAGCGCTACGAGCGCGAACACGACGTGCCGGCGGCCGAGATCGCCGCGGCGCTGGCCAAGGTCGTGCAGGGCGATGCGCCGCTGCTGCTGGCGGCCTCGGCGGACAAGCCGCGCAAGCATCGCGACGAAGACCGCGGGCCGCGCGAGCGCATGGAACGGCGGGAAGCCTCGGCGCACCAGGCGACGCCCTTCGCGGCTTCCGTCCCCAAGCCCCGGCGCGAGGATGCGCCGCCGCGCAACGCGGCCGAAGCCTTCTTCGCCGACGAACCGGCGGACGACACGGCGACCGCCGCGAAACCGCCGCGCCGCGAACGCCCGGAACGCGGCGAACGTCCCGCGGCGACGGACACGGGCTTCGCGATGGAAACCTTCCGCATCGAGGTCGGCCACGTGCACGGCGTGCAGCCGGGCAACATCGTCGGCGCGATCGCCAACGAGGCCGACCTGGAAAGCCGCTACATCGGCCGCATCGACATCCGCGACGACCACAGCCTGGTCGACCTGCCCGAAGGCATGCCGCGCGAGCTCCTCGAGCACCTGAAGAAGGTCTGGGTCTCGGGCCAGCAACTGCGGATGCGCCGCGCCGACGACGAGGGCCGCGCACCGCCGAGGGGACGTCCCGCCGGAAAGCCCGCCGGCAAACCGCGCGGCAAGCCGCCCGGTGCGCGGGCGGGCAAGCCCCCCGGCCATCGCGGGCGCTGAAGCCGCATGGCGCGGCGGCGTCGGGCCACGTCCGGGATCGGTGCGAGGCCCGCGCCGCGTCGGTCACAGCCGCAACCGTCGGTTCCACCGCGCGCGATCCGTTCCTAGAATCACGCCATGTCACGCCTCCTCGTCTTCCAGCACGTCGCGGCCGAACCGCTGGGCACGCTCGACCCGCTGATCCGCCGCCGCGGCCACCGCATCCGCTTCGTCAACTTCGAGCGCGAACCCGAGGCGCAGCCCGACGTGGACCGCTACCGCGGCCTGATCGTGCTCGGCGGGCCGATGAACGTCGGCGACCAGCACGCCCGCCCGCACCTGCGCACCGAACTCGAGGCCATCGAGCGCATGCTCGGACAGGGCAAGCCGGTGCTCGGCATCTGCCTCGGCGCGCAGCTGCTGGCGCATGCGCTGGGTGCGCCGGTCAAGCGCCACCACACGCCCGAGATCGGCTGGTACCGCCTGCAGGCCACCGAAGCCGGGCGCAGCGACCGGGTGCTGGCCCCGCTCGGTGACGAGGCCCCGGTGTTCCAGTGGCACGGCCAGCATTTCGAGATCCCGCAGAGCGCGGTGCACCTTGCGCGCAGCGACACCTGCGAGCAGCAGGCCTTCCGCTGGGGCGATCGCGCCTACGGCTTCCAGTTCCACCTCGAGATGGACGAGCCCCTGATCGAACGCTGGTTGGCGACGCCCGGCTACCGCGCCGAGCTCGAGCGCCGCGAAGGCCTGCACGACGAAGCCGCGATCCGCGCGCATACCCGCGAGCATATCGCCGCGATGCAGGCCGGCGCCGACGCCGTGTTCAACAACTTCCTCGACCTCGTGGGCCGCCCGCAGCGCCGCATGGTGCTGCCCTCGCGCGAATTCGGCGAGTAGCCCCCGCAACGACGCCGGGCCGCCACCCGCGGGCGGCGACCCGGACGCACGCGGCGACGATCCGCCGCGTCAGGCGCGCGCCGTGCGCGTCGCGCGCAATCCGAACCAGCCCAGGTCGGCGAACGCCAGCACCGCCAAGGCCTGCGCCAGCACGAAGGCGATGCCGAACAGGCTCGGCTGCCAGAGGCCGCCGAAGGCGACCCAGGCGCTGGCCGCGACCCAGGCGAAGTTGATCGCGACCACCGCCGCGATCGCGCCGCGCGGCGGGGACACCTGTCGCGACAGGCCGTAGACCCAGGCCACGAAGGGCACCAGCACCGCACCGGCGCCGCGCAGCAGCCCGGCGGGCAGCTGCAGCACCGGCGCAAGCAGGTCGGCGGCGACGATCAGCAGCGCGGCGGTGGCGCCGGTGGCGATCGCGTCGGTCAGCAGCAGGCGCGGCAGGAAACGGGGGTGGGCAAGCAGTGCACGGATGGTCATGGCGCTCTCCTCGGGGATGTGTTGGGACGGCGCCATGCTGGCCGGCCCCGGTCATCGAAGCGATTACCTGGCAGGTAACGTCGCCGGAACCCGCCCGCCGCTATCTTGGCAACCATGAACACGATCCCTACCCAAATGCGCAGCGTCGGCGAGCAATTGCGCGACTGGCGCCAACGCCGCCACCTGTCGCAGCTCGACCTCGCCGGCCTGGCCGACATTTCCTCGCGCCACCTGAGCTTCGTCGAGACCGGCCGCTCGCTGCCGAGCCGGGCGATGCTGCTGCGGCTGTCCGACCGCCTCGACGTGCCGCTGCGCGAGCGCAACGCGCTGTTCGTCGCCGCCGGCTACGCGCCCGTGTACAGCGAACGCCGCCTCGACGACCCCTCGCTCGACGAGGCGCGCAAGGCGATCGAACTGGTGCTGCGCGGACACGAGCCCTATCCCGCACTGGCGGTCGACCGGCACTGGAACCTGCAGGCGGCGAACCGCGCGCTGGCGCCGCTGCTGAAGGGCGTCGCGCCGGAACTGCTGGCGCCGCCGGTCAACGTACTGCGGCTCAGCCTGCACCCGGATGGCGTGGCGCCGCGGATCCTCAACCTCGGGCAATGGCGCGCGCACCTGCTGCACCGCCTGCGGCGGCAGATCGAATCCACCGGCGACGCGAAGCTCGAGGCATTGCACGCGGAGCTGGCCGCGTATCCGGCACCGGAGCCCGACGAAACGGCGGACGCCAATGCGGTGGTGGTGCCGATGCGCATGGCTTCGGAAGTCGGCGAACTGTCGTTCATCAGCACCACGACGGTGTTCGGCACGCCGGTCGAGGTGACGCTGTCGGAACTGGCGATCGAATCGTTCTTTCCGGCGGACGCCGCGACCGCGGAGCTGCTCCGTTCGCCGGGCTTCCTGGACGCGATTGGCGCCTGACGCGGCTTGGCGTCGACGCCAAGCCGAACAATGTCATTCCGAGCGTAGCTCGGAATGACGCCATTTCCTCTTGTCGGATGTTCCGCGGCCTAGCGCACGTCGTCCGCGCCTTCGGGAATCGCGTTCACCTCTTCCTCCGCACCCCCGGGCAACGGTTCCGGCAGCGCCGCTTCCGCCGCCTCCGGCGCGCGCGACGGAACCACACGTTCGATCATGCCGTCCACCACACGGTTGGTCACCTCGCCCGCGATCGCCGACGGCTGCACGACTTCCTCGATGCGTTTGCCGCCGAAATCCGGGCCGAGCACGTAGACCAGCTCCGAGACCGTCGGCCAGCCCAGGTGCGGCGCGGCGAACCAGTACGCGCCGACCAGCGCCAGCGCGAACATCGCGATCTTCAGCAGCGCGCCGACCAGCTTGTAGGCCAGGTACGCACCGAGCACCAGCAGCACGAGGCCGACCCAGCTCATGCCGCGCGCTCCATCGGCCCCGACACGTCGCCGCCGTCGACCAGCGGGCGCAGCGCGGCATCCAGCGCGACGCGTTCGTCGAACACGAAGCAGCGCCCGTCGTAGCCTTCGCCGCCCACCGCCTCGAAATAGCCGAGGATGCCGCCATCGAGCTGCAGCACGTTGTCCATGCCGCTGGCGCGCATCCACAGCGCGGCCTTCTCGCAGCGGATGCCGCCGGTGCAGTAGCTGACCACGGTGGCGTCGGCCAGCGCCGCGCGATGCGGTTCGAGCGCGGCCGGCAGGTCGGTGAAGTTGTCGATCGGCAGGACCAGCGCGCCGGCGAACGCGCCGTGCGCGGTTTCCTCGCGGTTGCGGGTGTCGAGCATCGCCACGCGGCGGCCGGAATCGTCGCGGCCGCGCGCCAGCCAGCGCGCGAGCTCGCGCGGCGCGACCGCGGGCGCGCGCCCCCGCAGCGGCGAGGCGTCGTCGCGGCGGAAGCCGATGATCTCGCGCTTGAGCTTGACCTTCAGCCGCGCGAACGGCGCGACCGCGCTGCGGCTGTACTTCACGCCGATGTCGGCGAAACGCGCGTCCGCGCGCAGCCGTGCCAGGAATCCCTCGATCGCCCCGTCCGCGCCGGCCAGGAACAGGTTGATGCCTTCCGGCGCCACCAGCACCGTGCCGCGCAGTTCGCCCGCCTCGGCCCAGGCGCGCACGTCCGCCGCCAGGGCCGGCGGATCGGCGACGTCGACGAAGCGGTAGGCGGCGATGTTGACGATCATCGCCGCATTGTAAGCGGGTGGATCGGGCGCCGGCCCAACCTATTCGTAATGGTCGCGCACCAGGCGGTCGAGCAGGCGCACGCCGAACGCGGTCGCGCCCTCGGGCGCGGTCGGCTTGCCGCTGTCGTTCCAGTCCGAGCCGGCGATGTCCAGGTGCGCCCACGGCAGCTCGCGGTCCACCCACTCGCCGATGAAGTAGGCGCCCATGCCCGCGCCCGGCGAACCGCCGCCGTTGCGCAGGTCGGCGATCGGCGACTTCAGCCGCTTGCCGTAGTCCTCGCGCAGCGGCATGCGCCACAGTTCCTCGCCGCTCGCCTCGCCCGCCGCCAGCAGCTGGTTCGCCAGCGCGTCGTCGCGCGAGAACAGGCCGGCGTAGTCGCTGCCGAGCGCGGCCACGATCGCGCCCGTCAGCGTGGCGACGTCGACCACCAGCCTCGGCTTGTCCTGCCGCTGCACGTACCAGAGCGCGTCGGTCAGCACCATGCGCCCTTCGGCATCGGTGCTCATGATCTCGAAGGTCTTGCCCGAGGCGGTGCGGACCACGTCGCCGGGGCGCGAGGCGCTGCCCGAGGGCATGTTCTCGGCGAGCGCCGCGACCGCGACCGCGTTCACCGGCGCCTTGCGGCCCGCCAGCGCAAGCACCGTCGCGGTCACGGTGGCGGCGCCGGTCATGTCGCCCTTCATCTGCCACATGTTGGCGTTGGGCTTGATCGAGATGCCGCCGCTGTCGAAGGTGATGCCCTTGCCGACGAAGGCCAGCGGCGCGTCGCCGGCGCGGCCGCCGTCGTAGCGGACGAGCAGCAGCCGCGGCGGACGCACGCTGCCCCGGCCGACGGCGAGGATGCCACCCATGCCCAGCTTCTCCATCGCCGGCACGTCGAGCACCTCGATCTTCAGCGGCAGGCCCGCCGCGGCCTGGCGCACGCGCGCGACGAATTCCTCCGGCCACAGCGCGTTGGCCGGTTCGGTGGACAGGTCGCGCGCGAACCCGACCGCCTCGGCGACCGGCTTCCACTGTGCTGCGTACGCCGCACCCGCGGCAACGCCGGCCCGCGTGCGGATCACGAGTTCGCCCTTGCCCGCCTGCGCACCCTCGTCGTCGTCCGGCTTGCGCGAGCGGTACTTGTCGAAGCGGTACTGGCCCAGCGCGGCGCCGAACGCGAGGTGCGAGGCGGCGTCGGCTTCGTCGCCGTCCCAGACCAGTTCCACCCGCGCCGCGCGGCTCTTCGCCGCCGCCTGCGCGACGCGGCCGCCGATGTCTTCCAGCCTGCGCGGCGCCAGCGCCTCCTTGCCGGTGCCCAGCACCAGCAGGCGGTCGTAGCCGCCGAAGCCGCGCAGGTCCAGCGTGCTGTCGGCCTTGCCCTTGAAGCCTTCCGCGTCCGCGCTGCGGCGCAGTGCGCCGCCGGTCCGCGCATCGATCGCGGCGAACGCGCCGCCCGCAGGCAGGCCCTCGGCCACGGCGATCGCCACCGTGCCGGCCTCCGGCACCGCGTGGGCATCGAACGAAAGCGTGCGCTGCGCCTGCGCCGCGAACGGCCACGACGCGACGAGCACGAGCAGGGAAAACGAGAGCGCAGCAAGCGGTCTGGACATCAAGGTGCCCCCGGGGATCTTCTGGTGGGATTGCCGGCCGCGGCGTGGCGGCGCGCCGTCCGACCTTAACCCGAGGGCCGTTCAGCCGGGCATGCCGAAAGTCATGCGCGCGTCGTCGTGCGTCCCGCCGCGAGCGCCGCAGCGCCCATCAGCAGCGCGCCGACGAGCATCGCGATCGCCACGTTGCGCAGTTCCTCGGCCCTGGCGTGCAGGACCAGCCAGGCGATCACCAGCAGCGCGGTGCCGACCACCCACGGCCCGCCGGGCACGGAAAACGCCGCCGGCGCCATTCCCCCGCCCGCCGCCCGCCGCCGCAGCACCGGCACCGCGATGCAGGTGGCGGCATAGGCCAGCAGGCGCGTGATCGTGCTCAGCGCCACCGCGGTCAGGAACGAACCCGACAGCGTCAGCGCCAGCATGCAGAGCGCGGTCAGCGCGATCGCCCAGTGCGGCGTGCGGTAGCGCGCATGCGTGCGCGCGAACACGGCCGGCAGCTGGCGCCGCTCCGCCATGGCGTAGAGGATGCGCGGCGCCGCGAGCACCAGCCCGTTCAGCGTGCCCGAGATCGACACCAGCGCGCCGAGCACGATGACGCCCGCGCCGAGGCTGCCTGCGAAGCGGCCGGCGGCATCGGCCAGCGGCGTGGTCGAGGACGCGAGCCCCGGCAGCGTGCCGATGGACACCGCCTGGATCAGCAGGTACAGCGGCGCGATCACCGCCATCGACACCAGGATCGCGAACGGCAGCGTGCGCCGCGGATCGCGCACCTCGCCCGCGGGCACGGTCGCGGTCTCGAACCCGGTGAACGCGAATACCAGCAGCAGCATCGCGCTCGAGAAATCGCCGACCGACGGCGCGGCTTCCGGCACGTAGAGCGCCGGCTCGACGAAGAACAGCCCCACCCCGACGAACAGCACCAGCGGCACCAGCTTGCCGATGGTGAACACGTTGGCAACGATCACCGCGGTGCGTACGCCGCGGATGTTGACCGCCGCGATCGCCGCGGTCGCCAGCGAGGCCACGGCCACGCGCCCGCCCGTCGACGCCACGGCCGGCCAGGCGTGCGCGAGATAGTCGATCAGCAGGTTGCATAGCGCCGCGAACGCGGTCACCCGCGTCAGCCAGACCAGCCAGCCGACCTGGAAGCCGACGAACGGCCCGAACGCGGTGCGCGCGTACAGATAGGGGCCGCCCGTCTCCTCGAAGCGGCTGCCGACCTCGGCGAAGCACAGCACCACCAGCAACACCAGCAGCGCACAGGCGACGTAGGCGAGCAGCGCGTACGGCCCAAGCAGTTCATGCACCCGCGCCGGCAGCCCGAAGATGCCGGCGCCGATCACGGCATTGATGAACAGCGCGACCATGCTGCCGCGGCCGATGCCGCGCAGCAGGGGCCCCTCGCCGCGCGCCGCCACCCGTCAGCGCCCGATCAGGATCGCGGGCAGCGCGACCAGCCCGAGCAACAGCAGGATGGCGAGGACGCTCAGCACCACGCGCAGCGGCTGCGTGCGGACGATGTCGGCGAAGGTTTCCGCGGTGCCGTCGCGCTCGGCCTGCGCCTGCTCGGCGCGCACGCGCAGCGCGCGTTCGCTCTGGTAGTCGGCCATCCGCCGCTTCGCCTCGCGCAGATCGGCGTCGTTGCGGATCCAGATGCCGCCCGCGGAGATCCCGAACGGGCTGGGCCGGGTCTCGTAGTGCTCGATGCGTGCGGCGTCGAGGAAGGCGCGGACGTCGTCGGCTTCGTCGTTGGGCACGTTGCGCAGGTTGAGCAGCAGTTTTGCCATCGGCGGATGATAGCCCGGGGCCGTCCTGCATGGCTTGCCATCGCCACTGAGCAGGTATTCCGCGGCAAAGCCGGCGGCTTCAGCGATTACGGTCCCCTCAAAGGGTCTTTTCTCAACGATAAAGGCGCCTCACCAGTTGCCGTCATCCCCGCGAAAGCGGGGATCCAGTGTCTTTGGCTTAAAGCCAAATGGATCCCCGCTTTCGCGGGGATGACGGCAATTTCAGCATTTGCGAGAGGTCGAAGTTCCGCGAAGCATCTTTGTCCACGCACTCGCACGAGATCCCTCGCGGAGCCTGCGCTGAGCGAAACCGAAGGGCTCGGGATGACAAAACAGAGAGCCGGGCGAATCACCGTTTCGTGGTGATCGCCCTGCGCAGGTTGGCCCGCGCCGCCGCATCGTAGCGCTCGTGGAAGAATCCGCTGAGGTAGATCCGCGGTTTCGCCAGCAGCGCCTTCAGGAAGCGGCGGCGGTTGATCCGGTACAGCCAGCCCGGCACGTGGTCGCGATATTCGGCCGCGATCGCGCGGTCGTAGGCGTCGAACACCGCCGGTTCCGCGCCGAGGATCGCCATGTCGCAGTCGAGGAAATGGCGGGTATCGTCCGCGACCGCGGTCTTGCCGAAGTCCTGCGGCGCGAACTGCCCGTGGCGCGCGGTGAGTTCGATCAGTTCGGCGACGCGGCGGACGTCGATGGTGGCATCCGGCAGCCAGCGTCCGATTTCCTCCACCGCGAATTGCGCCGAACGCACCTCGTTGTCCTTGCGCCCGGGTTCGTAGATCGCATCGTGGTAGAGCACCGCCAGCCGCACCTCCACCGGCTGCACCCAGCCCGGTCCCGCGGTGACGGCGTCGTGGTGGCGCAGCACTTCCTGCACGTGCCCGAAGTCGTGGTACGCCCGCGGCGGCCGCGCATACGCCGCCTCGAGGGCCTCGAGCTGGCCGGCCGGCAGCGCGATCACCGTCGGATCATCCCGTCTGCCACGGCCGCACCACCAGCGCGGCGCCGACGATCACCAGCAGCCCGCCGAACATCCGCAAGGCATCCGCCGGCCGCTGCGCGCCGAGCACGCCGAAATGGTCGAGCGCCAGCGACGCCAGCACCTGCCCGAGCACGACCAGGCAGATCATCGCCCCCGCGCCCAGCTTCGGCACCAGCAGCGTGGCCGCGAACACGAACGCGGCGCCGATCGCCCCGCCCAGCCAGATCCACGACGGCAGCGCGGCCAGCGACTGCGCCGGCAGCAGCGGCGTGCGCGTGGCCAGCAGCAGCGCGCCGAGCAGGCAGGTGCCGACGAGGAACGACACGAACGAGGCGTACAGCGCGCCGTGCGTCAACGCGCCCAGGCGCGCATTGATCAGCGCCTGCAGCGGCAGCAGCGCGCCGATGACCAAGGCGACGACGATGCCCAGCGATGCCCATGCCTTCACGCGATGCCCTCGATCGGAATTGCGGACAGTCTATCGACCCTCCCCGCGAATTGTAGGAGCGCCTTCAGGCGCGACCGGGCGTTCACCGAAGCCGGGAAGCGGTCGCGCCTGAAGGCGCTCCTACAGGTCCGCCGCCTGGTCGCGGCGTACGCCCAGCAGCGCAATCAGGCTCAGCAGCGCGGCGCCGGCGAGATACCAGCCGACCGACTGCAGGCCGTGGTGCTTCGCCAGCCAGGTGGCGATGTACGGCGCCAGCGACGCGCCGAAGATGCCCGACAGGTTGAACGCCAGCGATGCGCCGGTATAGCGCACCTCGGCGGGGAACTGCTCGGCCAGCAGCGTCCCCACCGGCCCGTAGGTCATCCCCATCAGGCCGAGGCCGACCACGAGGAACAGCAGCGTCCCGCCCAGGCTGCCGGCGACGAACAGCGGCGCGAACGCGAACCCGAACACGATGATCGCCACCGTCGCCGCGATCATCGCCGTGCGCCGTCCGCGGCGATCGGCGTAGAGCGCCGACAGCGGGATGGTGAGCCCGAAGAACACCACGCCGAGCATCTGCAGCCAGAGGAACTGTTCGCGCGTGTAGCCCAGCGCGCTGGTACCCCAGCTCAGCGAGAACACCGTCATCAGGTAGAACAGCACGAAGGTCGACAGCGTCAGCAGCGTACCGACCAGCAGCGCACGCGGATGCTTGACCAGCACCTCGCGCATCGGCAGCCGCACGCGTTCCGCGCGGTCGATCACGCGCTGGAACGCAGGCGTCTCGGTGATCCGCAGCCGCACCCACAGCCCGACCAGCACCAGCACCGCGCTGGCCAGGAACGGCACGCGCCAGCCCCAGCCGAAGAACGCCGGCTCGCTCATGTAGTGGGTCAGCAGCAGGAAGCTGCCCGACGCCAGGAAGAAACCGATCGGCGCGCCGAGTTGGGGGAACATGCCATACCACGCGCGCTTGCCCGGCGGCGCGTTCTCGGTCGCCAGCAGCACCGCGCCGCCCCACTCGCCGCCGAGGCCGAGGCCCTGGCCGAAGCGGCACAGCGCCAGCAGGATCGGCGCGGCGACGCCGATCTGCGCATAGGTCGGCAGCAGGCCGATCACGACGGTGGAGATGCCCATCGTCAGCAGCGCCGCGACCAGGGTCGCCTTGCGCCCGACGCGGTCGCCGAAATGCCCGAACAGCGCCGAGCCCACCGGGCGCGCGAAGAACGCCAGCGCGAACGTCGCCAGCGACTGCAGCGTCGCCGAGGCCGGGTCGCTGGCGGGGAAGAACAGCTTCGGGAACACCAGCACCGCGGCGGTGGCGTAGATGTAGAAATCGAAGAACTCGATCGTGGTGCCGATCAGGCTCGCGAACAGCACGCGCCGGCGCGAAGCCGGCGACTGCATGGCGGGCGCCGCTTCACCGGAAACGGCGCTCATGCGAAGCGCCGCCCACGGCCCCGGCACGCGGCATCGCTCACGGCTTGCCGCCTCCGGCCTTGTCGGTGTCGGTCTTGTCGTCCTTGTCCGCGCCCGGCAGCGCATAGTCCAGTTCGTACGCCGGCGGCTCGCCGCCCTTGCCGGTCAGGTAGTGGTCCATCCACTGCATCAGCCGCAGCGAGTAGTCGTAGCGCGAGGCCGCGCGCGCGTTGCCGTGGCCCTCGCCCGGATACAGCACCAGCCGCACCGGCGCCTGCCCGGCCAGCTTGAGATAGCGGTAGAACATGTACGACTGCATCGGCGGCACGCGCGGATCCGCCTCGCCGTGCAGGATCAGCGTCGGCGTCTTCGACTTGCCGGCGTGGGTGATCGGGCTGGTCTGGCGGAACAGCTCCGGATCCTCCCACGGCCATTTGCCCATGTGCACCAGCTTCTGCTCCCACGGGATGTCGCCGGTGGTGACCAGGCTGGCCTGGTCGGCGATGCCGACGAACATCACCGACGCGGCGAAGCGCTCGCTGTAGTAGGTCGCGCCCCAGGCGCTGGCGTAGCCGCCGTAGGAGCCGCCGGTGATGCCGACCTTGTCCTTGTCGACCAGGCCGATGTCGACCAGGTGATCGACACCGTCGACCACGTCGTCGAACTCCTCCATGCCGGGCCGCCCGAAGCCCTTCTTCGAGAACTCGACGCCGCGCCCGGTGCTGCTGCGGTAGTTCGGCAGGAACACCGCGTAGCCCTTCGCCGCGGCGTGGTGCAGCGGCTGCGAATAGCCGGTGAGCCAGGCGTTGGGATAGTGCGACTCCGGTCCGCCGTGCACCACCACGATCAGCGGCACGCGGGCGCTGCCGCGCCGCTCCAGCGGGTGCACCAGCAGGCCCTCGATCTCGAGGCCGTCGCGCGCCCTGTAGCGGATGACTTCCTGCTTCGCCAGGCGCACGTCCTTGAGCCAGGGATTGCTGTCGGTCAGCTTCCGCGGCGCGGTCTCCCCCGCCGCGAGCAGGAAGGCCTCGGACGGATGCGCCGGCGTGCTGCCCACCAGCGCGATGTCGCCGCCGTTCGCACGGTTGAATCCCGTCCAGACCGGACCCTCGGCCGGCAGCAGGGTGCGCTGGCTGCCGCCGTCGACGGCGACTTCGCCCAGACGCGCCTGCACGCCCTCGTAGCTGATGAACTGCAGCGTCGCCGCGTCGCGCCACTCCACGTCGACGACGTGGCCTTCGAGCCCCGGCAGCAGGTCGCGCCACGCGCCGCCGTCCCTGCCGACCACGAACAGCCGGCCCTGCTGCGCGTCGTGCTCGTCCTCGGCGGAAATGAAGGCCAGGTGCGCGCCGTCCGGGCTCCACGACAGGCCGCCGACCTTGCCCGGATTGTCGACCTTGCCCAGCACCCTGCCCTCGGGCGAGACGATGCGCACGCGGGTGAACACCAGGGTGTCGTCGGTCAGCTGCCGGTCCGCGACCAGCAGGCCGATGCGGTCGCCCGCCGGGCTCCACTGCACCGCCTGCACGCTGCCTTCGAGTTCGATCCGCCGCGGCTGCGCCTTGTCGTTGCCGACCTCGGCGATCCACAGCTGCACCGGCCGCCAGTCCTCCTCGTAGACCTTCTGGCTGAAGCCCTTCTTCTTCAGCGCCTTGAGCTCGTCGCTCTCCGGCTCGCTGGCCAGCAGCGCGACGCGGCGACCGTCGGGCGACAGGCTGAAGGCGGTGATGTCGGACTTCAGCTTCGCGATCGCGATCGATTCGCCGCCGTCGACAGGGATGCGGTACAGCACGCGCGTCTCGTCGCCCTGGCGCTTGGCCAGATAGGCCAGCGAGCGGCCATCGGGCAGCCACTCGAGGCCGCCGACGTTGACCTTGCCGGTGATGAAGCCGCGGCTGCCGCCCTCGCGTGAGGCGATATGCAGTTCGGCCCAGGCCGGGCCGTCGTCCTCGGCGCCGAGCGCTCGCGGCACCGACAGCACGTAGGCCACCTGGCGCCCGTCGGGACTGATGCTGGCCTGGGTGACGGCGCGGGTCTTCGCGATCTGTTCGAGCGTGAGGCCGCCATTGGCGGCGAGGGCCGGCAAGGCCAGCGCAAGCAGAAGCAGCAGGCCCACGGCCCGCACGATCGGGTGACGCATCGGGAAACCCCTTCGAAGCATGAATCCGGAACTTTCGCCCGAGCCGACCGCGATGGCAAGCGCAGGCGCTGCTTCAGCGCGCGTGCCAGGCCTGCGCCACCGTCGCGAACACGCCCGCCAGTTCGCGCGTCGCGCCCGGCGGCATCCGCGCCACGATCGCCGGCAGGTCGATGCGCCCGTCCGGGAACGGATCGCCGGTCCAGGCGAACACGACGCGGTTGCTCTGCCGCTTCTCCTCCAGCACCCACACGCGCCTGCGGCCGAAGCTGCGCTGCAGTTTCCGCACGTGCGCGGCGAAATCGGTGGCGTACAGGTTGCCGGCCATCACCCCGCCGGGAACCAGCGCATCGCGGCAATCGTCGTAGAAGCGCTGGCTCGACAGCGCCGCCGGAATGCCGGTCTCGTCGTAGCCGTCGACCAGCAGGATGTCGCAGCGGTCGCGCCGCTCGCGCACGAACCGCGCGCCGTCGGCGAGCAGCACCTGCAGCCGCGCGTCGTCGCGCGGGATGCGGAAGGTCCGCCGCAGCGCGAGCACGTGCGGATTGTTCTCCGCGACCTCGACGCGCGTCTCCGGCAGGTGGCGATGGCAGAACTTGACCTGCGAGCCGCCGCCGAGCCCGACCATGCCGACCAACTCCGGCCGCGGCCGGAACAGCAGGCTGCCCATCATCGTCCGCGTGTAGTCGATCAGCAGCTGGTCCGGGCGGAAGGTACGCATCCGGCTCTGCGATACTCCGCCGGTGAACTGCAGTTCGGTGTAGCGCCAGCCACGCCGCACCAGCGGCTGGCGGCTGTCGCCATCGCCACCATCCTGCGCGGCAGGCACCGCGGTGGGCCTGGGAGCGCGCCATCGGTCCCACCATCCTGCGCGCCTGTCGACCATGCCTTGCGAATGCTCCGGTCGATTCCGCGGGAAGACTACCCGAAGGCCGTGCGCCACGCCGCTGCGCATGGCAGGTTGACAGGCGTGGTCCGCGCGATTGCATCGGCGTTCAACTGGAACCGTTTACGCCTTCCGGCCGCTGAATCCGGGCGGAAATCCTCAGAATCGGTTCATCGCCGGCCGCGCAACACTACGCCTGCGCCGACCGGCTCGTCGGCATGGGGCGACATCGATGAAGCAGGTCCTCTCCTCCCGAATCCTCATCGGCTACGCGCTGGTCATCGGCCTCGCGCTGGCGAGCGCGTTTCCCGCCGCCGCGCAGGATGGCCGCCGCGGCGAGCGCGACTCGCGCCAGCAGCGCAGCCAGGAACCGCGTCGTGCCGAAACCCCGCCGCGCCGCGAGGCCGCCACCCCGCAGCGCGCGCGGGACGAGGAACCGGCGCGCGAGCAGAAGCCGCAGGCCCGGCCGGCGCAGCGCGAGCGCGTCCAGCCCGCGCCGGCGCAGGTGCAGCGCCCGCAGCCGCAGCAGCAGCGCGCGATGGCCGACCAGCGCCAGGGCCGCATGCGCGAGCAGGCCGAACGCCAGCGCAGCGAGGAATCGCGCCGTCGCGACCAGGCGCAACAGCAGCAGGCGCGCACGCGCGAGGACGCGGCCGAACGTCAGCGCGCGCTCAGCCGCCAGCGCGACGAGGATGCGCGCCGCCGGCAGGCGCAGGCCACCCAGCGCGAGCAGGCGCAGCGGCAGCAGGCGCAGCGCGTCGGGCAGGCGCACCGGGACACCGGCGGCAACGCCCCTCGCGCGCAGGCGCAGTCGCGCCAGGAGGATGCGCAGCGCGAGCTGCGTGAACGCCAGCAGCGCCAGCGCACGCAAGCTGCGCAACCTGTCCGCCGCGACACTGCCGGCCCGCAGCGTCGCGAGCAGTCGAACGATCCGCACCGGGACGATCGCCGCGACGCGGCACGCCGCCTGGACCGCGAACAGCAGGAAGCCCGCATCCGCGCCGAGCGCCAGCGCTCGGAGCAGTTCCGCCGCGACCGCGAGCACCAGCAGCGGATGGTCGAGCAGCGCAACGCCGAACGCGCGCGCGCCCTGCAGCAGCAGCGGCGGATGGCCCAGTACCGCTACCAGCAGCAGTACTACGCGCGGCTGCGCGACCAGCAGCGCCGCTGGCAGGCCGCCTCGTACGACTACTGGAACGATCCCTACTATTACACCCCGGCCAGCTACCGCTATTCGTACGGCGGCACCTGGCACCGGACCAACCGCTACGGCGCCGACCTGATGCGCCAGGCCGTGTCGTACGGCTACCAGGAAGGGTTGCGCGCGGGCCGCGCCGACCGCGAGGACGGCTGGCGCTACGACGACCGCGGCAGCTACGGCTACCTCGACGCCAGCTACGGCTACGACGGCCGCTACCTCGCGCACGACCAGTACGCCCACTACTTCCGCCAAGGCTTCCAGCGCGGCTACGAGGACGGCTACCACAGCCGCTACCGCTACGGCCAGCGCGACGACCGCGGCAACTACACGGTGCTGGCCGCGGTCCTGGGCGTGATCCTCGGCCTGCAGCTGCTGAACTGATCGTTCGTTCCGGCAAGGACCAAGGCAACGCCCTGCGATGCAGGGCGTTCAGGCTGGCGCCGGGCCGGCAACGCGGACCGCCAGACATCGCCAATCCGGGCCGCCGCAGCGCAACACGCCGGCGGCCCGCAAAAGGCGTAGACTCCCGGACAGCGGCCGGACACGGGAGGTACCCCGCATGTTCACATGGCTTCTGACCGCGGCCTTGGCCCTGGCGCCCGCGACGACGGATGCGCCGTTGGCTTCCGAGCTGCAGCCACCGCCCTCGCCCGAGCAGGTCCTCGCGATTCCCGACGACCTGCGCGACGTGCTGCGCGCGCGCGTCGTCGCGCAGGGCGGATCCGACCAGCAGCGCCTGGCGCGCCTGGTCAGCTTCTTGTTCGATCCGGACGGACTCGACATGGCCTACCAGCACGACGGCAACTACACCGTCGCCGAGGCCTGGAGGACGCGCAAGGCGAACTGCCTGACCTTCACCCTGCTGACGATCGCGCTGGCACGGGAAGCCGGCATCGACGCCTACGGGCAGGAAATCGCGCGCACGCTGTCCTGGTACAGCGAAGGCGACACCCTGTACTTCAGCAACCACGTCAACGCCGGCATCCGCGTCAGCCAGCACCGGTTCTCCATCGACGTCGCCAGCGACAGCGTCCTCGCCGGCGAGCCCCCGAAACGGATCGGCGACGACCGCCTGCTGGCGATCTACTACAGCAATCGCGCCGCCAACCTGCTCGCGGAAAACAAGCTCCCCGCGGCCGGCGCGTACATGGCGGCCGCCCTGCGGATGGACGAGGGCTATGCCTCGGCCTGGAACAACGTCGGCGTGCTGTCCCTGCGGCAGGACAGGCCGGACGAGGCCGAACGCCACTTCCTGAAGACGCTGGAGATCGACAGGTCGCACGATGGCGCATTGATGAACCTTGCGTCGCTGTACGCCGCGCGCGGCGACCGGCGCAAGGAGGCGGAGTTCAGGACGCGGATCGAAAGGGCGCGCCAGCGCAATCCGTTCCACTATTTCATGCTGGCGATGGACGACGAGAAGCGCGGCGACTACGAAGGCGCCGCGGCGCACTATCGCCGCGCGATCAAGCTGTACGACGGCGAGCACCGCTTCCACTACGGGCTCGCGCGCGCGTACCTGCACCTGGGCAGGTTCCAGAAGGCCGGCGAAGCCTTGCGCAACGCGCAGGCCGTCGCGGGACGCAACATGGGCGAACGCTACCAGGCCAAGCTGGACCAGCTGCGCCACAAGGGCCTGTGACGACCCGGCGCGGATCCTGGCCGGAATCCGCCCGCATTGTGTCGCGCCTGAAGGCGCGACGGGACAGGCGACAGGCATCTCCTGAGGGCGCCTAACGGAATGTCATCCCGAGCGCAGCGAGGGATCTGCTTTCACGGGTCACGTTCGGGAAACAGGCGAGATCCCTCGCTGCGCTCGGGATGACAGAATTCATTACTGTCAGACGCCCTAACGGAGCTGGCTGTCCTTGCTGCCGCGCCGGTTGTAGCCGGCGTGCGCCTGCTCGTCCTCCTCCTCGGCCTCCTGGCAGGCGATGCACAGGCGCACGCCCGGCATCGCCTTGCGCCGCGCCTCCGGGATGGGGGCATCGCATTCCTCGCAGCGGGCGCGGCCCGGGCCCTGCGGCAGCTGGCTGCGCGCACGCTTGATCGCGTCCTTCACGGTCGCGTCGATCTGGTCCTGTACCGCGCCGTCGCCCGCCCAGCCGGTTGCCATGTTGGTTCTCCCGTCAGCCTTTCGTGCCTTGCGACCGGTTTACCGCAACCGATGTTCAGATCTCGTCGGGCCAGCGGATCGCCGGCGCATCCGCGGCCTTCCTCGGCAAGGGTACCGTGGCGACGGCCTGCCAGACTTTCAAGGCGTCCACGGTCGCGGCGACGTCGTGCACGCGCACGATGCCCGCGCCGCGCTGCGCCGCGATCACGTGTGCGGCCACCGAGCCGTGCAGGCGTTCGCGCGGATCGCTGCGACCTGTCAGTTCGCCGATCGTGCGCTTGCGCGAGAGCCCGGCCAGCACCGGCACGCCGAGCTCGGTGAAGCGTTCCAGCTGCGCCAGCAGCTGCAGGTTGTGCGGCGTGGCCTTGCCGAAACCGAAACCGGGGTCGACCACGATGCGCTTCTTCGCGATGCCGGCCATTTCCGCGACGAAGATGCGCTCGGCGAGGAAGCGGTGCACCTCGCCGACCACGTCGTCGTACTCGGGCGCGTCCTGCATCGAGCGCGGCTCGCCGAGCATGTGCACCAGCACTACCGGCACGCCCAGTTCCGCGGCGGCGTCGAGCGCGCCCTCGCGACGCAGCGCGTACACGTCGTTGACCATGCCGGCACCGGCCTCCACCGCGGCGCGCATCACCCCGGGCTTCGAGGTATCGATGCTGATCGGCAGCGTCGTCTCGCACGCGAGGCGTTCGATCACCGGAATCACGCGGCGCAGTTCCTCGTCGACCGGAACCTCGTCCGCGCCGGGCCGCGTGGACTCGCCGCCGATGTCGAGGATGTCCGCGCCCTCTTCCGCCAGCCGCAGGCCGTGCGCCACGGCGGCCTCCAGCGTGTCGTGCGCGCCGCCGTCGGAGAACGAGTCGGGCGTCACGTTGACGATGCCCATGACGCGGGGGCGGTCGAGTTTCAGGATCCGGCCGGCGCAGTCGAGCTGGGGGGAGGTGTCGAACATGCTGATTGGTGATTGGTGATTGGCGGGAAGTCTATCGCTTCACTTCGTCATCCCGGCGCACGCCGCGACCCATTGGCATTTCCTGGAACCGCAAAATGGATCCCGGCTTGCGCCGGGATGACGGGGACGATGGACGAGGGCAAAAAACAACGGCGCCGGGAGACCGGCGCCGCTGCTTCTTCGAATCACCAATTACCAATCACCAATCCCGACCCTTCAGGTCTGTTCCGCCGGCCCGCCGATCGGCGGCAGCGGGCGCGAATCGCCGTCGCCGTCCTTGCCGCCCTTGCCCGATTCGATCCAGCCCATCGGCGGCGGCGGCTCGCGACCTTCCATGATCGCGTCGATCTGCGGAACGTCGATGGTCTCGTACTCCAGCAGCAGCTTCGCCATCGCGTGCAGCTTGTCGAGGTTCTCGCTCAGGATCCCCGTGGTGCGGCCGTAGGCCTTGTCGAGGATCCCGCGCACGACCTCGTCGATCCGGCGCGCGGTGTCGTCGGACACGCTCTTGTGCTGGGTCACCGAGCGGCCGAGGAACACCTCGTCCTCGTCCTCGCTGTAGGCGATCGGGCCCAACTCCTCGGACAGGCCCCACTTGGTTACCATGTTGCGCGCCATCTTGGTCGCGCGCTCGATGTCGTTCGAGGCGCCGGTGGTGACCTTGTCGGCGCCGAAGATCAGCTCCTCGGCGACGCGGCCGCCGTACAGCGAGCACAGCTGCGATTCGATCGCGGTCCTGTTGAAGCTGTACTTGTCGCCCTCGGGCAGGTACATGGTCACGCCCAGCGCGCGGCCGCGCGGGATGATGGTGACCTTGTAGACCGGATCGTGCTCGGGCACGAGGCGGCCGACGATGGCGTGGCCGGCCTCGTGGTAGGCGGTCAGCGTCTTCTCGTCCTCGCTCATCGCCATCGAACGGCGCTCGGCGCCCATCAGGATCTTGTCTCGCGCCTTGTCGAAGTGGTCCATGCGGACGTCCTTCGCGTTCTCGCGCGCGGCGAACAGCGCCGCCTCGTTGACGAGGTTGGCGAGGTCCGCGCCCGAGAAACCCGGGGTTCCGCGCGCGATCGTCATCGGCACGACGTTGTCGGCCAGCGGCACCTTGCGCATGTGCACGCGCAGGATCTGCTCGCGGCCCTTGACGTCGGGCAGGCCGACCACGACCTGGCGGTCGAAGCGGCCCGGGCGCAGCAGCGCCGGGTCGAGCACGTCGGGACGGTTGGTCGCGGCGATCACGATCACGCCCTCGCCGCCCTCGAAGCCGTCCATCTCGACCAGCAGCTGGTTGAGCGTCTGCTCGCGCTCGTCGTGCCCGCCGCCCAGGCCGGCGCCGCGGTGGCGGCCGACCGCGTCGATCTCGTCGATGAAGATGATGCACGGCGCGTGCTTCTTGGCCTGCTCGAACATGTCGCGCACGCGGCTGGCGCCGACGCCGACGAACATCTCGACGAAGTCGGAGCCGGAGATCGAGAAGAACGGCACCTTGGCCTCGCCGGCGATCGCCTTGGCCAGCAGCGTCTTGCCGGTGCCGGGCGGGCCGACCATCAGCACGCCGCGCGGGATCTTGCCGCCGAGCTTCTGGAACTTGGAGGGATCGCGCAGGAACTCGACCAGTTCGGACACTTCCTCCTTGGCCTCGTCGCAGCCGGCGACGTCGGCGAAGTTGACCTTGGTCTGGTCCTCGTTGAGCAGCTTGGCGCGCGACTTGCCGAACGACATCGCGCCCTTGCCGCCGCCCTGCTGCATCTGCCGCATCATGAAGAACCAGAAGCCGATGATCAGCGCGACCGGCAGCAGGTTGATCAGGATGTAGACCAGCGACGGCCCGCTCGACGGCGGCGCGGCCTGGATCTCGACCTTGTGGTTGATCAGGTCGTCCATCATGCGTTCGTCGCGGCGCGGCGCGATCACGGTGCCGCTTTCGCCGCCCTTGGTGGCGAACTCGATCGTCTTCTCGTCCTCGGCGATCTTCACCGATTTGATCTGGTCGCGGCGCACCTGCTCCATGAACTGCGAGTAGCGCACTTCGCTGGTGGCGCCCGCGCCCGGGTTGAAGCTGTTGAACACCAGCATCAGCACCACGGCGACCAGCGCCCACAGCAGGAGATTCTTCACCAGGTCGTTCATCAGGATTTCCGGGACTCCAATGGGGTCATGCTACTTCATTGCCGCCAGCTTGCCCTGCGCCAGCGCATAGACTTCGGGCGAACGCTTGCGCGATGCCGCCGGCTTGCGGATCGCGACCTTCACGTAGCGCCTGCGCAGGTCGCGCACGAAATCGTCGAAACCCGTGCCCTGGAACAGCTTGATCAGGAACGTGCCGCCGGGCTTTAGGTGGCGGTCGGCGAAGTCCATCGCCAGTTCCGACAGGTACATCGCCCGCGGCTGGTCGACCGCTTCCACACCGCTCTTGTTGGGGGCCATGTCGGACAACACAAGGTCCACGGGCTGTCCGGCCAGCATCGTCTCAAGGCTCGATAAGACCGCATCCTCCCTGAAATCGCCATGAAGGAACTCGACCCCGGCCAGCGGCGGCATGTCAAGGATGTCCAGAGCCAGCACCCGGCCGGGGCGCGCGGGGTCGAGCCGGTCCAGCTCCTGCCGGATCCATTGCGACCAGCCGCCCGGCGCGGCGCCGAGGTCGACCACGACCATGCCGGGCTTGAGCAGGCGGTCGCGCTCGACCAGCTCTTCCAGCTTGTAGGCCGCACGCGAGCGCAGTCCCTCGGCCTGCGCCTTCTTCACGAAGGGGTCCGAGAAATGTTCCTTCAGCCAGCGCTGGCTGCTCTTGCTGCGGGTAGCCATTCGACTCATCCCCCTCCCCCGCCTGCCGGGGGTGAAGAGGCGCGTTGACGAACCACGGGGTCGTGCGCCGATGAACGCCCGTCGGCTGTGCCGGCGGGCCGGGCGGGCCGGGCCGCGGCGCCATCGGGATGGGTTTGCGAGGCGGCATGATACCCTGCCGCTCTACCCCGCCCGTCGATATTCCCGATGTCCATCGCCCTGACCGCCGCCCAGAACCGCTTCCTGCGCGGGCAGGCCCACGACCTCAAGGCGATGCTGCAGGTCGGCGGCAAGGGTGTGACGGAGGCGCTGCTGGCCGAAATCGACGGCGCCCTGGAGCACCACGAGCTGATCAAGGTCAAGGTCGCCGCCGGCGATCGCGATGCGCGCGACCAGCTGATCGGCGAAATCGCGCAGCGCGCCGGCGCCGCGCTGGTGCAGCGGATCGGCCACGTCGCGGTGCTGTACCGGCCCTCGAAGGACAAGCGCCAGATCGTGCTGCCGCGATCCTAGGACCTGCCAGCACCCCGACATCGATGCAGCTCGTCCACGAACAGCCCGATTTCGAGTTCTTCCTGCGCGGCGCCGATGGCCGCTCCGCGCTGGTCAACGACCGCCTGCTGACGGCCAGCTTCATCGTCGCCCCCGACCGTCTGGTCGAGGACTGGCCGGTGCTCGACGCCGCGGCGTTGCGCCCAGACGACCTCGCGCCGCTGCTGGCGCTGCAGCCGGAGCTGATCGTGCTGGGCACCGGCGAACGCCAGGTGTTCCCGCCGGCGGACACCCAGGCCGCGTGCCTGTCGCGCGGCATCGGGCTCGAATCCATGGCCAACTCCGCGGCGGCGCGCACCTACGACGTGCTCGCCGGCGAAGGGCGGCGCGTGGTGGCGGGATTCGTGATCGGGACGCGCTGAGCCGTACTGCTGGCGTCGCGTTGTCTTGACCGTACTATCGTCATCCCGGAACTTGCATCCGATCGCACGGAGGAAGATCCCTCGCGGAACCTTCCTGAGCACCGCCGTAGGGCCCGGGATAGCGGCGCACGGGTCGTGCATGAACCATGCCCCCGGCACCGGGGGCATCGACGGCATGCGCATGGGATGAAGACCCTGCGCAGGCGCATCGGTCACCCGGCTTCGACTTCACGCGCGCTCGATCGACCCGTGCACAGCGCAAACAACAATGGGGCCAGCAGCAGCATGCCCAGGAAGTAGCGACCCTGGATTTCGAACACCAGATGCACCATCCAGAACGAAAGCACCCACAGCACGGGGATCGGGGCCATCCCGTCCAGTCGTGCCTTTCGTCGTATCCAGCTCCCGAAGACCAGCACGAGGATCGACGCCACCACGGCCGAATACAGTATCTTCTCCACGCGGAGCACCCGCCAGTAGCGCTCCAGGAGCTGCGCCGGCTGCGGTTGCGACTCCATCCAGGCGCGGATGTTCGGCGCCTGGCGAAGCCAGTCGACCGCGAACGGTGACGGCAGCAGTACTTCCGGCAGTTTGCACCGTACGACCGCCAGCCAGTGCGAAGGCGGTTTCGACCTGAGCCGATCGGCGACGGCGACCGGCAACGACCTGTCCATGTCCGCGTACGCTGCCCGCGTTGCGTCGATGGACCATTCGCCGCATCCGGATTCGCGCGTCGTTCCGGACTCCAGCAACCCCGCATACAGCGTCACCGCGGAGGTCGTCCGCATGGAGCCGGTTTGACCCGCAACCTGCCGCATGCCCATGTCCAGCGCAAATCCAAGGAGCGAGCCCGCCATCAGCATCGCCACGAAGGCTATGACCTTCGAATCGGGACGGCGGAGGCTCGCCAACGCGAGTACCGCGGCCAGTCCGCACATCGCCCAGATAACCAGGGCGTACTGCGGTTTGGTCGATACCGCGAACCCGACGCCGCCCAGGGCGATCGCGAAGCGATGCCATGCGGGCCGGTGGCCGCCCTCGCCGAGCATCCCCCTGAATGCGACGCCCAAGGCCGCGGCGGCGGCGATATCCAGTTGCACGAGGCCCAGGAACGGACTCAACAGGAACAGGTAAGCGACGAACAGCCAGGAAGGCAGCCGCAGCGGACTCCGGTCGCTGCGGCGCATGGTCGCCATGAGCACGATCACCGAAACGATGTTCAGGATCAGGGCCGAGACCACGGGCGACGCGCCAAGCCATTTCGGAACAGCGATCAGCCAGAGCCCGACGCCTCCGCGCAGATAGCCGTCCGGCGACCCGGCTGCATTCCAGTAGTACAGCCAGTCACTATGCGGTTCCGGGCGCCACCACAACGCAAGCGCGGACCCGACGAGAATCGGTGAAGACCACAGGATCGCGTCGAGCACCCGGGCGTGCGGAGCTTGCTGCCCTCGTGTGCGGGCTGCTTGCGGTTCCGGCCTCATGTTCTTCCCTTCCAGCGCCACTGGACAATGCTAGCGCCGTGGCAGGTAGCGCTGCGGCTCGGCCGGCTTGCCGTTGCAGCGGCCGAGCGGGCGCCGCCCGCCATCCGCAGGATCGCGCGCCCGCGAATGCCCCGCGCGCTGCGCCGGGGCGGGGATCCGCTCCCGCGGGTCGCGGAGCAAATGATCAGCGCCTCGGCAGGTGGGACAGCGGGTCGACGGGCTTGCCGTTGTAGCGGATCTCGAAGTGCAGCATCTCGCGCGCCGCGCCGGTGCTGCCCATCTCGGCGATCTGCTGTCCCGCCTTCACCCGCGCGCCTTCGCTGACCAGGCGGGTGCGGTTGTGCCCGTAGGCCGACAACCACTGTTCGTCGTGCTTGACGATGACCAGTTCGCCGTAGCCGACCAGGCCGGAGCCGGAGTACACGACCACGCCGTCGGCCGCCGCACGGACCGCCTGGCCGCCCTTGCCGGTGATGTCGATGCCCTGCCGGGTCGGTTCGCCGGACACGAAGCGATTGAGGATCTGGCCGTCGGTCGGCCAGCGCCAGGCGATGCTGCTGGTCGCCGGCTGCGGTGGCGCCTGCGTTGGGCGCACCGGCGGACGCTGCGCGGAAGAGGAAGCCGGCGTGCCCGCCGGGCGCGATGCGACGCCACCGGACGACGGGTACAGCCGCAGCCTCTGCCCGGGATAGATCGTGTACGGCGGCGAGATGCCGTTCCACAGCGCCAGGTCCATCGGGCTGATGCCGTTGTTGACCGCGAGCCGGTACAGGTTGTCGCCGCGCTGGACCACGACGCTGGCACCGGGCTTGGGCGTCGAGACCCTCGGCGCGGACGTCGTGCCGGGCGTACGCACCACCTTGCTGCTGCATGCAGCGAGCAGGACCATCGCCAGCACGGCCAGCAGGGCCGCCGCGGGCATGCGCCATCGTGTCGTCGTCTTCGTCGCTGCCATCCTCGAATCCACGTGTGTCCCCGGAAGCGCGCCGATCATGCCGCGAACCGCTTGAACAGTTCCTGCGCCACCAGCCCGCCGCCGCCGATCAGAACGCCGAAGTAGATCATCGTGCCGATGTTGGCGAGGTGGCCGAGCAGCACCGCGCCGCCGTCGCGCTGGATGAAGCCGATCGCGTAAGCCAGCAGCGCCAACGCTGGCAGGGTATTGCTGAACGGCACGAATCCGAACGGCGCCATCAGCAGCAGCGCGGCGAGGATGAAGGCGAGGTTGTTGACGATGTCCTGCGCGCGCCCGTCGACCACGGCGCGCAGGCGATGCGGCCGGCTGAGCTTCTCCAGCCGCCGCACCCAGCGCAGTCCACCGGCGAGCCCCGGGCGCAGGCGGTCGGACGGCAGCCGGCGGTCGCGCACGCGCGCGGGCAGCCACAGCTGGCGGCCCGACAGCCGGCTGACGCCGACCAGCAGGATCGCCGCGCCGAACACGGTGCTCACGCCCGGGATCGACACCGGGATCAGGAACACCAGGGTCAGCAGGATCGTGAGCAGCAGCAGGCCTTCGTCGCCGAACAGGTCGAGCAGTTCGCCCAGGGTCACGTGATCGGGCGGCAGGCGCTCGATCATCCCGGCGATCTGGTCGCCCAGGCTTCCCTCGTCGGCGCCCGCGGGGGGCGAAGCTTGCGCGGCCATCAGCCGATGGTGCCCGACAGCAGCGGCACGAAGATCACCGGGCCGAGGTCGCGGCGGGTGATGCTGCCGTCGGCCTCCTTGCGCAGCATCAGCAATTGCTGGGCGCTGGCGGCGCCGACCGGCGCGACCAGGATGCCGCCGGGCGCGAGTTGTTCGGTCAGCGCGTCGACCAGCGCCGGCGCGCCGGCGGTGACGAGGATGCCGTCGTAGGGTCCGTTCTCCGGCCAGCCGACGCGGCCGTCGTCGTGCTTGCTGCGCACGTTGAGCCCGAGCGAGCGGAAGCGCTTGCGCGCGATGCGCAGCAGGTCGCCGATGCGCTCGACGGTGTGGACTTCCAGCCCCAGCGCTGCGAGCACGGTGGCCTGATAGCCCGACCCGGTCCCCACTTCCAGCACCTTCTTCGGTTCGTGGCCGTCCTCGAACAGCGCCTCGGTCATGCGCGCGACCACCCAGGGCTGCGAGATGGTCTGGCCGTGGCCGATCGGCAGCGCGGTGTCCTCGTAGGCGCGCGTGGCCAGCGCCTCGTCGACGAACAGGTGGCGCGGTACGGTGCGGATCGCGTTGAGCACGCGCTCGTCGCGGATGCCGTTGTCGCGCAGGCGCTCGATCAGGCGGTCGCGCACGCGCTGCGAGGTCATGCCGAGACCGATCGCCTCGGGCTGCAGGCGCAGTCGCGGGTTCACTGGCGCGGCTCCTTCAGCTCGGCGGCGAGGCTGCCGACCCAGCTCGCCACCTGCTCCAGCGCCTGGTAGCGCGTCAGGTCGACGTGGATCGGGGTGATCGAGATGTGGCCGAAGCGCACGGCGTGGAAGTCGGTGCCGGGGCCGGCGTCCATCTCTGGCCCCGCCGCGCCGATCCACCACCAGGTGCGGCCGCGCGGGTCTTCCTGCTTCGTGCAGGGCTCGGCGCGATGGCGGTTGCCCAGGCGCGTGACCTCGAAGCCGGCGACCTCGCTCCAGGCGCGGTCGGGCACGTTGACGTTGAGGATGGTGTCGGCCGGCAGCGGATCGGCCTTCAGCCGCTCGACGATCTCGACCGCCGCGCGTGCCGCGGTCTCGTAGTAGCGGCCGTCGTGGTTGACGGTGGCCAGCGACATCGCGACCGCGGGCAGGCCGAGGAAGCGCCCCTCCATCGCCGCGGCGACGGTGCCGGAATAGATCACGTCGTCGCCGAGGTTGGCGGTGTTGTTGATGCCCGAGACCACGATGTCGGGCTCCAGCTCCAGCATGCCGGTGATCGCGACGTGCACGCAGTCGGTGGGCGTGCCGTAGACGCGCCAGACCGCCTTCTCGAGTTGCTCCACGCGCAGCGGCATGTCGAGGGTGAGCGAATTGCTGGCGCCGGAGCGGTCTCGGTCGGGGGCGACGATCAGCACGTCGTGGCCGGCATCGCGCAGACCCTGCGCCAGGACGCGGATGCCGGGGGCATCGACACCGTCATCGTTGCTGACCAGTACGCGCATGAACCTCTGGATCCACCCTTGCCGCAGATGTCGTCGCGCCATGATACCGGATGCGCGCGGCGATCCCGCAGCCGCGCGCCGGATCGCGGCATACTGGCGGCGGATGACCGAAGCGTGACGCATGACGACAGACGGCAAGCCGCCCGAAGAAGACGACGCGGCGCTGTTCCGCAGCGCGATCGGCCGCGTGCGCGAGCTGCCGCGCGCGCAAGCGCCGCCGGCGCGACCGAAGCCGCGGCCGGGCACGCGCATGGCCGAACTGGACGACGCCGAGGCGATCGGCGAGTTCCGGCGAATGCTCGCCTCCGAACCGCTGGAGCCGGGCGACAGCCTGCGCTACCGGCGCGACGAGGTGCCGGCGCGCGTGCTCAGGCGCCTCGCGCAGGGCCAGTACGCGGCGCAGGACGAACTGGACCTGCACGGCGCGACCGCCGCGGGCGCGGAAACGCTGCTGCGGCGCTTCCTGCTCGATGCGCGCGACGCCGGCAAGCCCTGCGTGCGCGTGATCCACGGCAAGGGGCTGGGCTCGGACGGCGTGCCGGTGTTGAAGAACCTGGTCGATCGCGTCCTGCGCCAGCGCGGCGACGTGCTGGCATTCCACTCCGCGCCCGCCGCGCAGGGCGGGACCGGGGCGGTGCTGGTGCTGCTCAGGTCGCGCTGAGGGCGATTGCTCGTCGCGTTCTTGCCTCGGGCCGGTGGAAGGTGTGTTGCCGTCGGTTGGCCCCCACCCCAGCCCTCCCCCGCAAGCGGGGGAGGGAGCGAAAAGCGGGAGCCGGCTCTGCTCCCTCCCCCGCTTGCGGGGGAGGGCTGGGGTGGGGGCAGATCCGCGACGATTGCCCGTCAGAAAACCGACCCGAGTTCAGCCAGGACACTGGTCGCATAAGCGCCGGGCAGCAGCGCGAACCGCAGGCGAAGCACGTCCACGTCCGGCCAGTCCCAGCCCGGTTCCGAAGGCCGCAGTCGGGTCGCGCGCCGTTCCTGCTTCAGGCCCACCGCTTCCAGCCCGGCGCGAAGCCGCTGCGCCGTATCGCCGTCGAGCGCGGCCAGTTCCAGCGCCAGCGCTTCACCCGTGCTGCGCGGCTGGCCCCTGCCCCACAGCGGCGCGGTGGGATGGATGTCGAACGCCGCCAGGCGCGCGGCCAACTCGTCGTCGAACGGCTGCGGACCGAACACGCTGCGGCTGCCGTCCAGCATCCAGACCTCGCCATCCAGTCCGCGGTCCCAGCTTCCGTCATCGACGCGTCTCGCAAGCACGCGGTTGAACAGCTCCGAGCGCGCAGCGGAAAGCAGCATCGATCGTTCCTCGCGGCGCACGCGCCGGCCCGCGAACATCGCCAGCGCGCGCGCGAGGTTGCCGCCGTCCCTGCCGAAGCGCTGCTCGCCGAAATAGTTCGGCAGGCCGCGGTCGCGGATCGCCTGCAGGCGCGCCTCGATGGCCGCATGTTCGCCGGCCACCTCGCGCAGCGTCAGTTCGAAGCGGTTGCCCGCCAGTGCGCCGCGCGGTAGCTTGCGGGCGTGGCGCACCGCGCCCAAGACGTGCAGCGCCTCGCCGCTTGCGGCATCGTCGAAGGCCAGGGCGTCGAGCGGCGGATCCCCGCGGCCCGGCAGCTGCACCGAGAACCGCTGCCGCGTGAGCGCATGCCGGTCCTTCAGCCCCGCATAGCCGACGGCCGATTCGGGCACGCCGGCCCACTGCGCGATCCGCCGCGCCGCGAACACCGTGTTCATGCCGCGCTTCTCGATCGTCAGCAGCAAGTGCTCGCCGGCGCCGCTGGCCTCGAAGGCGTCGATTTCCTCGACGATGAAGTCTTCCGGCACCTGCCGGATGCGCGCCCGCAGCACCGGCGCGCCATACGCGCGCGGCAGGCCGTCGTCGCTCACGCCGGCACGAGCAGGCACACCGCCTGCGCGGCGATGCCCTCGCCGCGGCCGGTGAAGCCGAGCTTCTCGCTGGTCGTGGCCTTGACGCCGATGTCGCCGACGCCGATGCCGAGTTCGCCCGCGATCAGCGCGCGCATCGCCTCCGCGTGCGGGCCGACCTTCGGCCGTTCGCAGACCACGGTGACGTCGGCGTTGCCCACGCGCCAGCCGCGCCCGCGCAGCAGCGCGTCGCAGTGGCGCAGGAACGTACGGCTGTCGGCGCCCTTCCACTGCGGGTCGGACGGCGGGAAATGCACGCCGATATCGCCCAGCGCCAGTGCGCCTAGCATCGCGTCGCACAGCGCGTGCAGCACCACGTCGCCGTCGCTGTGCGCGAGCACGCCGCGATCGTGCGGCACGCGCACGCCGCCGAGCATGACGTGGTCACCTTCGCCGAAGGCGTGCACGTCGTAGCCCTGGCCGATGCGGATGGCGGGTATTGGCACTTTTCCGATCCTCTTTACCGTTCGTGGTTCGTAGTTGGTAGTTGGTGAAACCTCCGCCACCAACGACCAACTACCAACCATCAACCCCATCCTGCCCGCGCTGCGCCAGGACGAACCGGAACCTTTCCAGGTCCGCAGGCGTGGTGATCTTGAAATTCTCCTCATCCCCCTCGACGAGCAGCGGGCGCATGCCCTGCCGCTCCATCGCCATCGCCTCGTCGGTGACGGCGATGCCGGCGTCGCGCGCGGCTTCCAGCGCCCGGGTCAGCTGCAGGCGGCGGAACAACTGCGGGGTCAGCGCGCGCCACAGCCGCTCGCGCGGTTCGGTGCCGTCGATGCCGCCGTCGGCACCGGCGCGCTTGAGGGTGTCGCGCACGGGCGCGGCGAGGATCGCGCCGACGGGATCGTTGCGGCCGCGCTCGAGCAGCGCGCCCAGATCGTCGTGGCGCAGGTTGGGACGCGCGGCGTCGTGCACCAGCACGAATTCATCGGCGCGCACGTCCTCGGGCAGTGCCTGCAGTCCGGCCAGCACCGAATCCGCGCGCGATTCGCCGCCCGCGCAGCGCAGCACCGGCTTGCCGGCGATCTCGCGCCAGCCCGGCCAGTACGGGTCGTCCGCCGACAGCGCGACCATTGCGCCGCGCACGCCCGGATGCGACAGCAGCGCCGCGAGCGCATGCGCGATCAGCGGCATGCCCGCGACCTCGACGTACTGCTTCGGCAACCCTCCGCCGAAACGCGCCCCGTGGCCTGCGGCGGGCACGATCGCCCAGGCCTGTCCCGGACGCGGGGCCGCCGGCGCGGAGTCGAAGGAGCCTGCGCCCGGGCTCACTGTGCCTCGCCCTCTTCTTCGTCCGCCGGTACCGGCGGCGGTGGAACCCGTTCGTCGTCGACCACGCGGTAGAAGGTCTCGCCCGGCTTGATCATGCCCAGTTCGTTGCGCGCGCGTTCCTCGATCGCGGCCTCGCCGGACTTGAGGTCGGCCACTTCGGCCGCGAGCGCCGCGTTGCGCTGGGCCAGGCCCTTGTTCTGGCGGCGCTGCTGCTCGACCCGCGCGTCGAGTTCCTCGACCGCGCGGGTGCCGGCCGCGCCGAACCAGAGGCGGTACTGCAGCCAGCCAAGCAGTACGACCAGCGCCAGCAGCAGGACCCGCAACCAGCGCATGGCCCGTTCCGTCAGCGCTTGAGCGAGACGAAGGCGTCGCGGCCGGCGTACTTCGCGGCGGCGCCGAGCTGTTCCTCGATGCGCAGCAGCTGGTTGTACTTGGCCACGCGGTCGCTGCGGCACAGCGAGCCGGTCTTGATCTGGGTCGCGGTGGTGGCGACGGCGATGTCGGAGATCGTGGTGTCCTCGGTCTCGCCGGAGCGGTGCGAGACGATCGCCGCGTAGTTCGCCGCGTCGGCCATCGCGATCGCCTCCAGCGTCTCGGTCAGCGTGCCGATCTGGTTGACCTTGATCAGGATCGCGTTCGCGGTGCCCGAGTCGATGCCTTCCCGGAAGATCTTCGGGTTGGTCACGAACAGGTCGTCGCCGACCAGCTGCACGGTCTTGCCGACGCGGTCGGTCAGCTGCTTCCAGCCGGTCCAGTCGTCCTCGGCCATGCCGTCCTCGATGGTGACGATCGGATACTGCGCGGCCCAGTCGGCGAGGAAGTCGACGAACTGCTCGCTGGTCAGGCGCTTGTTCTCGCCGACGAGGTTGTACTTGCCGTTGTCGTGGAACTCGCTGGAGGCCACGTCCAGGCCCAGCAGCACGTCGTCGCCGGCGCTGTAGCCGGCCTTGCCGATCGCCTCGAGGATGGTGTCGAGCGCTTCCACGTTGCTGCGGAAATCCGGGGCGAAGCCGCCCTCGTCGCCGACCGCCGTGCTCAGGCCGTGGCCCTTGAGCACCGACTTGAGCGCGTGGAAGATCTCGGTGCCGCAGCGCAGCGCCTCGGAGAACGAGGCCGCGCCGACCGGCAGCACCATGAACTCCTGGAAGTCGACGTTGTTGTCGGCGTGCGCGCCGCCGTTGATGATGTTCATCATCGGCACCGGCAGCACGGGCTCGCGGCCGCCGGCGAGGTATTTCCACAGCGGCAGCTGCTTCGACGCCGCCACCGCGTGCGCGTTCGCCAGCGACACCGCGAGCAGCGCGTTGGCGCCTAGGCGCCCCTTGTTCTCGGTGCCGTCGAGGTCGATCAGGCGCTTGTCCAGGCCCGCCTGGTCGTCGGCCTCGAAGCCGGCCAGGGTGCCGGCGATCGTGCCGTTGACGTTGCCCACCGCCTTCAGCACGCCCTTGCCGAGGTAGCGCGTCTTGTCGCCGTCGCGCAGTTCGACCGCTTCCTTGGCGCCGGTGGACGCGCCCGACGGCACCGCGGCGCGGCCGAACGATCCATCGGCGAGCGTGACTTCGGCTTCGAGGGTGGGATTACCGCGGGAGTCGAGGATTTCGCGGGCGTGGATCTTGGCGATGCTGGTCATGGTGTCGGTTCGTTTCGTTGGGTTATACGGATGAATTCAAGCCATCTGTCCGGCTCACTTCCTTCGGAGTCGAGCCGGAGCGAGAACGGATGCGGAACCAGCCCGCCGGCTGGGCCGCTTCGCGACGCGAAAATCAGGAACGCGGCGCCCTCGTTGCCTTTCGTCACCACCCAGGGGCCGCACGCCGGCGCGGGCGGGATGCCTTCCCGGACGGGAATGGACGTCCATTCAAACAGCGCACCTTGCGTGTCGGGGCGCCCCTTGATCGGTTCGAGCACAACATAGCCGATCCGCGCTAGGTAATGCGGGCGACCGCCCGGAACGATCTGCGAATAGGTGGAAAGCCGAGCCACGAAGGCCACTTCGCTCTGCCGGAGCGCGTCCGGAAGGTCCCGCTCCGGTCCCTGATGGGCCAGCGAACAGGCTCCCCCGGGCGCCGCGGGCAGCAACATGGCAAGCATCAGCAGGGTCGGCCGGAATCCCATGGATTCAGAGCGATGCTTCCAGGAAACCATGCTTCTTGGTCGCCCGGTCGAGCTCGAGCAGCGTTTCCAGCAGCGCTTCCATCTTCGGCAGCGGCCAGGCGTTCGGGCCGTCGGACAGCGCCTTGGCCGGGTCGGGATGGGTTTCCATGAACACGCCGGCCACGCCCACTGCCACCGCCGCGCGCGCCAGCACCGGCACGAACTCGCGCTGGCCGCCGCTGGAGCTGCCCTGCCCGCCCGGCAGCTGCACCGAATGGGTCGCGTCGAACACCACCGGGCAGCCGGTGTCGCGCATCACGCTCAGCGAGCGCATGTCGGAGACGAGGTTGTTGTAGCCGAAGCTGGCGCCGCGCTCGCAGACCATGATGTCGTGGTTGCCGGTGGACTTCGCCTTCTCGACCACCGGCTTCATGTCCCAGGGCGAGAGGAACTGGCCCTTCTTGATGTTGACCGGCTTGCCGGCGCTGCAGACCTTGCGGATGAAATCGGTCTGGCGCACGAGGAAGGCCGGCGTCTGCAGCACGTCGACGACCGAGGCGACCTCGTCCATCGGCGTGTATTCGTGCACGTCGGTCAGCACCGGCACGCCGATCTGGCGCTTCACCTCGCCGAGCACGCGCAGGCCCTCCTCCATGCCCGGACCGCGGAAGCTGCTGCCCGAGGTGCGGTTGGCCTTGTCGAAGCTGGACTTGAAGATGAAGTTGATGCCGAGGCGGCCGGTGATCTCCTTGAGCTTGCCGGCGACGTCGAGCTGCAGCTGTTCGCTCTCGATCACGCAGGGGCCGGCGATCAGGAAGAATGGTTGGTCGAGGCCGACTTCGAATCCGCAGAGTTTCATGCCGTTTGCTCCTTCCCCCGCTCGCGGGGGAAGGCTGGGATGGGGGACAGTAGGATGGAGGCAAGCAGGATGCAATGCTGCGTCGGTTGCCCCCACCCCAACCCTCCCCCGCAGGCGGGGGAGGGAGCACAATCGGTGAAGCGGATCATGCCGACGCCTCCTTCAGCAGCTTGCCCCCGGCCTTCTGCTCGCGCGCGGCGCGGATGAAGCCGACGAACAGCGGATGGCCGACGCGGGGGGTCGACAGGAACTCCGGGTGCGCCTGGCAGGCGATGAACCACGGGTGCCCCGGCAGTTCGATCATCTCGACCAGCAGGTCGTCCATCGACTTGGCCGAGATCACCAGACCGGCGTCCTCGAGCTGGGTGCGGTAGCGGTTGTTGAACTCGTAGCGGTGGCGGTGGCGCTCGCCGACCACGTCCTTGCCGTACAGCTCGCGCGCCCGCGTGCCGGGCTTGATGCGCTGCTCCTGCAGGCCCAGGCGCATGGTGCCGCCGAGGTCGGACTTCTCGTCGCGCTTCTCGACCTCGCCCGAGCTCGTGCGCCATTCGGTGATCAGGCCGATCACCGGGTGCGGCGTGCGGCGGTCGTTCTCGGTGCTGTTGGCGCCTTCCAGGCCCGCCAGGTTGCGGGCGACGTCGACCACCGCCGCCTGCATGCCGTAGCAGATGCCGAAGTACGGGATGCCGCGCTCGCGCGCATGCCGCGCGACCAGGACCTTGCCCTCGAAGCCGCGGTCGCCGAAGCCGCCCGGCACGAGGATGCCGTCGACCCGGCCCAGCACCGCCTCCGCGCCGTCGCGCTCGACGTCCTGCGACTCGATCCACTTCAGGTTCACGCGCGTGCGCTGGCGGATGCCGCCGTGCTTGAGCGCCTCGCCGACCGACTTGTAGGCGTCCTTGTGGTCGACGTACTTGCCGACGACCGCGATCGTGACCTCGTCGATCGGATGCTCGGTGGCGTCCACCACCGACAGCCATTCCGACAGGTCGGCCGTGGGCGCGGCCTTGTCGGCCAGCCGCAGCCGGTCGACGACGATCCCGTCCAGGCCCTGCGCGTGCAGCCACATCGGGATCTTGTGGATGTTGTCGAGGTCGACGGCCGAGATCACCGCCTTCTCCGGCACATTGGTGAACGAGGCGATCTTGCGGCGCTCGCCGTCGGGCAGCGGCTGCTCGGACCGGCACAGCAGCACGTCGGGCTGGATGCCGATCGAGCGCAGTTCCTTGACCGAGTGCTGGGTCGGCTTGGTCTTCAGCTCGCCGGCCGCGGCGATGTAGGGCACCAGGGTCAGGTGCATGAACACGGCCTTGTCGGCGCCGCGGTCGGTGCGGATCTGGCGGATCGCCTCCAGGAACGGCAGCGACTCGATGTCGCCGACGGTGCCGCCGATCTCGACCAGGGCCACGTCGTAACCATGCGTAGCGGCGTCGATGCAGCGCTTGATCTCGTCGGTGATGTGCGGGATCACCTGCACGGTGGCGCCGAGGTAGTCGCCGCGGCGCTCCTTGCGGATCACAGACTCGTAGATCTTGCCGGTGGTGATCGAATTCTTGCCGCCCAGGCGGACGTTGATGAACCGCTCGTAGTGGCCGAGGTCGAGGTCGGTCTCGGCGCCGTCGTCGGTGACGTAGACCTCGCCGTGCTGGAACGGGCTCATCGTGCCCGGGTCGACGTTGATGTAGGGGTCCAGCTTCATCATCGTCACCCGGAGGCCGCGGGCCTCGAGGATCGCGGCCAGCGAAGCGGCCGCGATGCCCTTGCCGAGCGAGGACACCACGCCGCCGGTGACGAAAACGAGCGGCGTGACGGGACTGGGGGAGGTCATGGGAAAGGCACCCGCTGGAAAGCCCCATTCTACAGGCTCGCGCCCGCGCCTGCCTCGCCTGGGGCGGCGCCGGCAGCCCGCGCGTCCCCGCTCGCGCTCAACCGGACGCGTAGCGCCGGGTGAAGGTGGCGCAAACCACGCCCATGGCCTGCCGCCAGCGCGCCAGCAGGGCGGCATCAGCGTCCGGGTCGGTCTCGGCCACGACCGCCAGCAGGCTGTCGACCCAGTACGGGTACAGCGCCGGGTCGACCGGCGCCCGCCCCGCCAGGCTGTGGACGTCCGCCATCTCCTCGATCGCCCGCCGCGACAGCGCGCTGCCGGCGGCATGGAAGATCGCCACGCTGATGCCGCGGCGCAAGGCCAGCCGCTGGCGGCCCATGTCGGTGCCGGCGAACAGTGGCGGGAGCGCCGGATGGCTGTCCATGAACACTTCGTAGAAGCGTTCGATGAAGCGCTTGTGGCGCAGGCAGCGGCCATAGCTCCGCTGCAGGTCCTGGTACTGGTCGGCCATCGACGATCTCCCCTGTGGAGCGCGCAAGCCTGGAGGCCAGCGCAGGCGGCGGCATTGATCCGGAACAATGCGTCCGGGACGCGTCGCAGCCTTCGCGACGGCCCGCGCACAACCTTGACCGCCCCGCGACTGCCCCGCATCCTGCGCGCCTCCGCAATCCGCCGTCCCCCACGCCTTCCGCCGATGAATTCCCGCTACAACGCCGCCGACATCGAAGTCCTCTCCGGCCTGGACCCGGTCAAGCGCCGGCCCGGCATGTACACCGACACCACGCGCCCCAACCACCTGGCGCAGGAAGTGGTGGACAACGCGGTGGACGAGGCGCTGGCCGGCCACGCGCGCGAAATCGAGGTGACGCTGTTCAGGGACGGCAGCTGCGAGGTGTCAGACGACGGCCGCGGCATGCCGGTGGACATCCATCCGGAGGAGAAGATCCCCGGCGTGGAGCTGATCCTCACCCGCCTGCACGCGGGCGGCAAGTTCAACAACCGCAACTACACCTTCTCCGGCGGCCTGCACGGCGTCGGCGTGAGCGTGGTCAACGCGCTGTCGACGCTGGTGGAGGTGCACATCAAGCGCGAGGGCAGCGAGCACCGCATCACGTTCCGCGACGGCGACCGCGCCACGCCGCTGGAGGTGGTGGGCACGGTCGGGAAGAAGAACACCGGCACCCGCGTGCGCTTCTGGCCCGACCCGAAGTACTTCGACTCGCCGAAATTCGCCCTGCGCGCGCTGCGCCACCTGCTGCGCGCCAAGGCCGTGCTGTGCCCGGGGCTGACCGTCACCCTGCTCGACGAGGCCAGCGGCGAGCGCGACAGCTGGCACTACGAGGACGGCCTGCGCGACTACCTCAAGGGCGAACTGGCCGACCGCGAACTGCTGCCGCCGGAACTGTTCGTCGGCCAGCAGAAGAAGGACACCGAGATCGTCGACTGGGCGGTCGCCTGGGTCCCGGACGGCGAACTGGTGCAGGAAAGCTACGTCAACCTGATCCCGACCGCGCAGCACGGCACCCACGTCAACGGACTGCGCACTGGCTTCACCGACGCGCTGCGCGAGTTCTGCGACTTTCGCAACCTGCTGCCGCGCGGCATCAAGCTGGCGCCGGAGGACGTGTGGGACCGCGTCTCGTTCGTGCTGTCGATCAAGATGACCGACCCGCAGTTCAGCGGCCAGACCAAGGAGCGGCTGAGTTCGCGCCAGGCCGCGGGCTTCGTCGAGAGCGCCGCGCACGACGCCTTCAGCCTGTGGCTCAACCAGCACACGGAATTCGGCGAGCGGATCGCCCAGCTCGCGATCGAACGCGCCAGCCTGCGGCTCAAGACCGAGAAGCAGATCGTCCGCAAGAAGGTCACCCAGGGCCCCGCCCTGCCCGGCAAGCTGGCCGACTGCATCTCGCAGGACCTCTCGCGCACCGAACTATTCCTCGTGGAAGGCGATTCTGCCGGCGGCTCGGCCAAGCAGGCGCGCGACAAGGACTTCCAGGCGATCCTGCCGCTGCGCGGCAAGATCCTGAATACCTGGGAAGTGGCTTCGGGCACCGTGCTCGGTTCGGAAGAAGTTCACAACCTCGCCATCGCCATCGGCTGCGACCCGGGCAAGGACGACATCGCGGGCCTGCGCTACGGCAAGGTGGTGATCCTGGCCGACGCCGACTCCGACGGCCTGCACATCGCCACCCTGCTCTCGGCGCTGTTCCTGCGCCACTTCCCCGCGCTGGTGCGCGCCGGCCACATCTTCGTGGCGATGCCGCCGCTGTTCCGCGTCGACGTGGGCAAGCAGGTGTTCTACGCGCTGGACGAGGAGGAGAAGCGCCTGCTGCTGGAGAAGATCGGGCGCGAGAAGGCGGAGTCGAAGAAGAGCCCGGGCCAGGTCAACGTCACCCGCTTCAAGGGCCTGGGCGAGATGAATCCCTCGCAGCTGCGCGAGTCCACCATCCATCCCGACACGCGCCGGCTGGTGCAACTGACGATCGACGACGGCGACCAGACGCACGGGCTGATGGACATGCTGCTGGCGAAGAAGCGGGCGGCGGATCGGAAGGCGTGGTTGGAGCAGAAGGGCGACCTGGCGACGTTGGAGGTCTGACCCGGCGATTCACTGGCATCGACCATGGCGACGGCATCGTTGCCATGACGCCGGATGGATTCGCGCGGCGTAGCTGGAGCAGAGGGAGACCTGGCGATGCTGGAGGTCTGGCCCGGCCTGAACCACACCTCCTGTAGGAGCGCCTTCAGGCGCGACCGCTTTCCGATCCTGGTGAACACGCCCGGTCGCGGCTGAAGCCGCTCCTACAGGGGTCGGGGCGGATCCATGGCGACGCCCGGGCATTACGCCCTGCCCACGTGCGCTCAGGCCGGCACGAGTCCCGCGCCGATGCGTCGCCACCACGCGGCGTGCAGCAGGTACCACGCGACCAGCAGCCAGCCCAGCTGCCATTCCAGCGCGTTCTCGATCCGGTCCTTCAGCCCTGCGTCCGCGACGAGGGCGCCGGCGGCGACATTGCCCAGGCCCAGCAGCAGCATCAGCGCGCTGACCGTGACCATCGCTGCAATGCTGCGCGCGCCCGCCCGCGCATCGCGATGCATCGCGTGCAGGAACCGCAGCTGCGCGAGGTAGCCGAAGCCGAAGAAGCAGACCACGCCGTAGCGGCGCAGGAAGCGGTAGGCCTCGCCGTCGGTGCCGAGGAAAGTCGCGTAGACCGCCAGCGCGATCGCGGCGATGCCGCCCAGCCAGGCCACGTCGCGCGATCCGCGCCCGAGCCAGCGCGATGCCAGCCACCAGTGCAGGCCCACCAGCAGCGCGCACGGCAGCACCAGCAGCCGGAACACATGGTTGCCGAGGCCGTGGCGCGCCGCGCGGCTGATCGAGGTACAGCCTTCGAGCACCGGCACGCAGGCCTCGACATGGCCGTCACGGATCGACAGCCACAGCGCGAGATGCACGGCGACCGCGAACATCGCCGCGATCGCGACCGGCAGCGGCCACAGCGGGATCGGGTGTGCGAAAGGTCGGGACATGCGTTCGCGGATGTTTCCTCTCCGCATGACAGGCTACACCGCCCGCGCCGTGGACGCCGTCGGCATGACGAAGGCAGCCACATCCTGCGGCGGCGGCGCTCCGGAAGACCTGGAGCGGAGTTCCGTATCGCTTCCGCCTGTCCCTGGAACGTTTCGACACAAACGCCAACGCTTTCCATGTCATCCCGAGCGCAGCGAGGGATCTTCTTTCCGGAACGACTGCACGAAAAGAAGATCCCTCGCTGCGCTCGGGATGACAGCGTCATTCGCTGCGCCCGAATCGGGAGGGGGACAACATTCCCGGTAACATGGCAGGAACGCCGCCAGTTCCGGCTCAGGGAGCCTCGCCCGCCGGTTCGATCCGCACGCGGGCCGGCAGCGATGTCACCCGCAGTTCGCGCCCGTCCCAGTCCGCCTCGCCGGCCTCGACCGACGTCCTGCCCGGCTCGCCGGCCAGCGGCCACGGCAGGACCAGGCCGCCTTCGGGCAGGCGCAGGCCGGTGTCGTCCACCTCCAGCAGCAGCGCCCCGCCATCGCGCCGCAGTCGATACGCCAGCGGCCCGGACGCCGTGCGCAGACCCTCGATGCCGACACCCTTGCCGTCCAGCCAGTCGGCCGGCACGCCGGCCGCGAGCACGAGGCTGTCGTCGCGCTCGCGCGGGTAGGCGAACATGTCCAGCGCTGAGCGCACGAAGTCCGAACCGACCCAGGCGTGCGGCAGGTCGCCGAGGAAGAACGGCGTGCGCGGCGTGCGCGAGACCACCTCGCCCCACTGGTTCCAGGCCTGCGGCGCGCGGTCGGCGAAGAAGAAGTCGACCACCTCCTTCGCCCGCTCGCGCCATCCCAGGCGCACGAACGCCGCGACGTTGCGCCATTCGTACGGCGTGTAGTCCTTCCAGTCCAGCCGGCCGTCGCGGCGGTCGAGGAAGCGCGTCCAGTACTGCTCGAAGGTGTTGTGCAGCAGGTCCTGCGGCAGGCGATCCTGCTCACCGCCGGGGGCAAGGCCGATGGTGGTCGAGGTGGAATCGAAGTCGCCGAGCTCGGCCGCACCGGGCAGGAAGTCGATGTCATGCAGTTTCGCGGCCGCGCGCAGCGAATCCATCAGGTCTTCGTGGAACTGGTCGCGTGAGGCGGCCATGCGCTTCGCGTCCTCCGCCTTGCCGAGCGCCTGCGCGATCTCGACCGCGTCCTTGTAGCCGCGCAGCGCCCAGAAATTGTCCCAGTAAGAATGCATCGGCTTGGCCGAATAGCCTTCATGGCTGATCGACGCCGGCATCATTCCGTAGAACGCCGGATTGAGCCTGCGGTTCGCCGCGGTGCGCTCCGACAGCCGCAGCTGCTCCATGTAGCGGTACGCGCCCTCGACGTGCGGCCACATCCGTTCGAGAAAGGCGCGGTCGCCGGTGTAGCGCCAGTACTCGGCGATGTTGAAGATCAGCTCGCCGTGGCTGTCGTTCTCGGGCACCGGGTCGCTGCCGCGGTCGTCGACGCAGCACGGCACCATGCCGTCCTCGAACTGGTAGGGCGCGTACCAGTCGACGTACTCGCGCACCACCTCGGGCCGGCCCATGCGCAGCAGGCCCTCGGATATCATCGCGCCGTCGCGGATCCAGCTGCGCGCGTACGAGCGCGTGCCCGGCTGCAGGCGCGGGCCGACGCGCGAGATCAGCATGTGCGCCAGCGAGGTGCGCAGCGTGTCGGCCAGCGCCTGCCCCTGCGCCGGGACCGTCAGCGCCACGCGGTCGAGCTTGTCGCGCCACGTCGCGGCGGTTTCGGCCTGCAGCGTCTCGGCGTCCCACCAGCGGCGCGCGAATCCGGCGTTGCCGGTCATCGGCACCATCACGTCGATCGTGCGCGTTTCCCATGGCGCCAGCCGCATCCTGTACAGCAGCGCGCCGGAGGCCAGCCCGGTCGGATCCTGCACGCGCAGCGCCGCGGGCCCGCGCGACGCCGCGAGATGCGAGACCGCCATGCCCGCATCGAACGGCGTCGCGAACGCGGCGGTCGGCAGCTGCTTGGCGAACACGCGCGCCTTGCCGCCCACGGACACCGTGCCGCCGTCGATCGCCAGCGATTCGATCCGGCTGACGCCGCCCAGGGTATTGAGGAACTGGCTCGGCGGATTGACCTGGAACGGCTGCACCGCCAATGCCAGCGTGTAGTCGCGCGCCTTGCCACCGGGGTTCGACAGCCGGTAGCGTGCGACCAGCCGCGAATCGCGCGGCGTGCCATGCGCGAACGCAGTGACGTCGAGCTCGAGGTCATCGCGCTTCCAGTGCACGGACGGGATCGGCAGGTAGCCGTCCTGCAGCGACTGGGTCGCCGCGACGTCGCTCCAGGTCGCCAGCGCGCCGTCCACCAGCACGAACGGCTCGATGCTGAAGCCGCCCTTGGCGACTTCCACCGCGCCGTCCTCGCCGATCAGCCCCTGCTGCGTGCCGCCATCGAGGCCCAGGATCGTCCAGTACGGCTGCTCGCCGCCGAAGCCGCGCGGGAACCAGCCCTTGGGTGCGTGTGCGGCCACGGACTTCACGAAATCGTTCGGGGTCGCGGCGAACGCGAGCGGTTCGACCATGGCCTCGAACAACGCGTAGCGTCGCGTCGGTCCATCCAGCAGGTCGAAGGCGATATAGCGCGCTTCCGATTCCGGCAATGCGATCCAGTCGTCGCCGCCGTCGCCCGCGGTCACGCTGCGGACATCGCGCCACGCCGCGCCATCGTCCGACAGGCCGATCGCGTAGCGCGACGGGTAATCCTTGCCGTCCCAGCGCAGGCGCAGGCCGCCGAACTCGCGCAGCTTGCCCAGGTCGAGCACCAGCCGCTGCGGCACCGCCGACTTGTCGACGCTCCACGCCGTGGCCATTTTCCCGTCGACCGCCAGCGCCGCCTCGCCCGCGGTGGCGAGTGCGGTCGCCGCCAGTGGGCTGTCGTCCTCGGCCGGCAGCGTTTCGAGCGCCAGCGCGTCGAAGCACACGCTGCCGCGTCCGCCGACGTGGTTGTAGATCGTGAATTCGAGCTTCGCGCTCCGGCGCAGCACGCGATCGGGGTCGGGACCCCAGGCCTTGTCGATGTGGCGGCGCTTGTAGCGCACGTCGGTCCATTGCCGCGGGTAGTCGTACTTCGGCCGGTTCACCCACCAAACGTTGTCGCCGCTGGCGTCGACCAGCTTGAACTGCAGGTCGTTGTCGGGCGAATCGCCGCGCAGGCGGAACGAGAAACGGTAGTTCTCCGGATATTCGATCGCGAGGTCGCGCTGGATGCCGGCGTAGCCGGACACGCCGTTGAAGTCGTAGTCCAGGCACAGCGCCCTGCCCTCAACGCCGTCGACCCCGCGCAGGCTGCCGCTGACCTGGTTGGAGGCCACCACGCGCCAGGGCGCGGGATCGTCGAAGTGATCGAGGATGGTTGTGTCCTGCGCAAACGCGAGCGGCATGCCGAACAACATCAGCAATATGCCGACCCCAGCGCTCCTGCCCGTCATCCCGGCGAAAGCCGGAAGCGCCTTACAACAGCGCGAAGCGCTGGTCATCCATTTTGCCTTTGCCTCTGTCCCCGGTTCGGTGCGAAACATCAAAATGGATCCCGGCTTTCGCCGGGATGACGACTTGATTGACGACGCGGACACCGCTTCGTTCATCCCTTGACGCTCCCCAGCAACAACCCCTGGATGTAGTAGCGCTGCAGCAGCAGGAACAGCCCCAGCACCGGCAGCACCGTCACCACCGCGCCGGCCATCATCAGCTCCACGTCCATGATGTGCTCGCGCGAGAGCGCGGCCAGCGCCACCGGCAGCGTGTAGTGCTCCTGGTCGGTCAGCACGATCAGCGGCCACATGAAGTCGTTCCACGCGCCCATGAAGGTGAAGACCGCCAGCGTCACCAGCACCGGCTTGAGCATCGGCAGCACCACCTGGAAGAAGATCCGCAGTTCGCCCGCGCCGTCGATGCGCGCGGCCTCGATCAGGTCGTCCGGGATGCTGCGCGCGTACTGCCGCACCAGGAAGATGCCGAACACCGTCGCCATGCCCGGGATGATCACACCCCAGTAACTGTTGACCAGCCCCAGCTGCTTCATCAGCAGGAACAGCGGCAGCATCGCCACCTGCGCCGGCACCACCAGCGCGGCCAGCAGCAGCCGGAAGACGCGCTCGCGGCCGCGGAAACGCAGCTTGGCGAAGGCGTATCCGGCCATGGTGTTGACCAGCAGCGACAGCAGCGTGATCGCGATCGAGACCAGCAGGCTGTTGCCGAAGTTGCGGGCCACGCCGGTGGTCGCGAACAGCTCATGGTAGTTGTCGAACGTGACCACCGAGGGCAGGAACGGCGGCGGGAAATGGCTGGCCTCGCCGCGCGGCATGAACGACACCGAGACCATCCACAGCAGCGGCGCCAGGCTGAGCGCCGCCAGCACGACGAGCGCGCCGTTGACGCGCAGCAACTGCCAGCGCGACTGGCCGACTTCGCTCATACCAGGTCCTTCCTGCGCCCGACAGCCAGCAGCAGCGTCGTCGCCGCGAGGATGATCAGGAACAGCAGGAACGCCACCGCCGAGGCGCGGCCGAGGTTCCACCACTTGAAGCCTTCCTCGAACATGTAGTACAGCACGCTCACCGTGCTCTGCAGCGGATCGCCGCGGGTCATCACGTAGGGTTCGGCGAACAGCTGGAAGTAGCCGGAAATGGTGATCACGCCCACCACCAGCAGCACCGGCCCGAGCTGCGGCAGGGTGATGTGCAGGAACTGCCGCCAGCGCGATGCGCCGTCGATGCGCGCGGCCTCGTACAGGTCCTGCGGGATCGCCTGCAGGCCGGCCAGGAAGATCACCATGTTGTAGCCGAAGTTCTTCCACACCGCGAACAGCATGATCGTCGGCATCGCCCAGCGCGGGTCGCCGAGCCAGTCGACCGGCGCGATGCCGGCGTGGCCCAGCGCCCAGTTCACCAGCCCGTAGCTGGTGTGGAACAGGTAGCGCCAGATCACCGCCACCGCGACCAGGGTGGTCACCACCGGCGCGAACAGCGCGGTCCGGAACAGCGCGCGCATCCGCGCCAGCGGCGAGTTGAGCAGCAGCGCCGCGCCCAGCGACACCGCGATCGACAGCGGCACGCCGACCACGACGAAGTACGCGGTGTTGCCCAGCGCCTTCCAGAACATCGGCGTGCGCAGCAGGTCGAGGTAGTTGCCGAGCGCGACAAAGCGCAGGTTGCCGGCGTCGGCCAGGGCATAGAGGTCGAAGTCGGTCAAGCTGAGCAGCAGCGCCGCCAGCACCGGCAGGCCGAAGAACACGCCGAGCACGATGAGCGCGGGCGCGGCGAACATCCAGCCGGCGAGGTTAGCGCGCATGGTGGCTCCGGTGGCCCCCACCCCAGCCCTCCCCCGCAGGCGGGGGAGGGAGCAAAAAAACGCGGGCGCGGGATTTCCGCCGATGCATACCGGGCTCCCTCCCCCGCCTGCGGGGGAGGGCTGGGGTGAGGGCGCCCTTCGCGGGCATCCCCAACCCTGCGCCACGGAAACGCCCATCATCCGCGACCAACGACAAGCACCGCATCATCTCGACGCCTCCCGCTCGCGCACCCAGCGCCGTTTCTCCAGGATCGCATCGACGCGCGCATCCAGCTCCGTCACCGCCCGCTCCTGCGACTGCCCGCCGCGCACCACGCGCTCGGTCGCCAGCCGCATTTCCTGCGCGATGCGCTCCCACTCCAGCACCTGCGGCGTCGGCCGCACGCGCTCGAGCTGGTCGCGGAATGCCATCGCCAGCGGATCCCTGGCCAGCGCCGGATGCTCCCAGGTGCTGCGCCGCGGCGGCAGGTCGCCGATCAGGGCATGGAAGCGCTGCTGGATATCGGGCCGCGACAGGAATTCGACCAGCTGCCACGCCGCGTCCTTGCGCGCGGACGAACGGAACAGCACGAGGCTGGTGCCGCCGGCGATACCCGCGCCGGGGCCGTCGGGTCCGGGCAGCGGCATCGTGCCCCAGGCATCGGCCAGCTCCGGCGGCTGGCGGCGGTGGAACTCGCGGATGTTCCAGGGGCCCGACAGGTAGAACGCATAGAATCCCCGGAAGAACTCGTCCCAGACGTTCGAGATCTGGGTGTCGGACATCGACGGCGCCCAGCCTTCCTCGAAGGTCTTCGCGTAGAACGCCAGCGCCTTGCGGAAACCCGGGCCGCGGAAATTGCCGTAGTTGTCGCCGTCGCGCAGCAGCGGATCGCCGGTCTGCAGCGCGAAAGACAGCTGCGGCTCGAACTCGTTGATCGGCATCAGCACCGCGTAGCGGCCGGGACCGCCGTTGCGCACGATCGCCGCCATCGCTTGCTCCCATTCGGCCCAGGTCGCCGGCGGCGCGTCGAAGCCCGCCTGCGCCAGCAGGTCCTTGCGGTAGTACAGCAGCCGCGTGTCGACGTACCACGGTACGCCGTGGAGCACGCCGTCGACCACGTTGGTGGCCCAGATGCCGGGGAAGTAGTCCGCCTGGTCGACGATCCGCGACGCATCCACCCTCGCCTGCAGCGGTTCGAGCGTGTCGAGCATCGCGAACTCGGCGATCCACGTATTCCCCATCTGGCCGATGTCCGGCAGGCCGTCGGCCGCGAACGCGGTCAGCAGCTTCTCGTGCGCCGCGGTCCATGGGATCTTCTGCAGCTCGACGCGGATGCCGGGATGTTCGCGCTCGAACTCGTCGATCAGTTCGGCCACCACCTCCGCTTCCCGGCCCATGGCCCAGAAGCGGATCGTGGTGGTGCCGTCGTCGCGCGCACAGGCGCCGAGCGCGAGCGACAGCAGCAGCGCGAGCAGTGCCGGAAACGAAGATCGCATGCCGGGGATCTTAGAGGTTTCCGTCATCACGGGACTCCCCGGCAGCCCTCGCGGCAGCCCGCAAACACGCCCGGGTGTCGTTCCGGACCCGCGCAGCGGGTGAGGAATCTCCTGCCCGGCAGAACCTGCGCGCCATGCCGGCAGGAGATCCCTCGCCTGCGGCCCGGGATGCCATTCTTCCGAAGGCCGGGATGACATTCTTCCGGACGCCCGGGAAGGCATTCTCCCTGACACGCTACTGCGGCGGATCCGAAGCCCTCGGTTCGGAAGGCGGCCTGTCGTCGCCCTCGGACGCACGCGACTGCGCCATGCCGATGTCGCTGGCGTCCGCGGCCTCCGGATCGGGTTCGCCCGAGGTCTGCGGCTCGCCCGGCGGCGCCAGCCACCCGCCGGTGAATCCCGCGCGCTCCAGCCCCTTGCGGATGTAGGGATTCTCGCGCATCACCTTCCATACGAACTCGTTGCGGTAGTTCGCGATCATCGTCAGGATCGGTCCCTGGTCGATGCCGATGTAGTCGCTGGCCACCCAGCCGCGGCCTGGGATGATCCGCCCGGTCTTGAGCGGGATGTCGTACTTGAAGCTCGGGTTCACCGCGTCGAGGAAGCCGTAGCTGGAATACAGGTACTCGCCGTAGCGCTCGTACAGTTCCTCGGTGGCGGGGATCACGATCTCCGGCGCGAACGCGATCGAGGCCACCGCCGCAGTCGGCGCGATCGTGCCGTCGTCGTAGACGTCCGTCAGGCCCGCGCCGCGCGCGCTGTAGTGGCGGAACTCTCGCCGTTCGCCTTTGAACTCCTGCGTCGTGCGCTGCGGACCGTCGCTCGCGGTCAGGCCCCAGACGTCCTCGCCGTAGTCGTCCCACTTCATCGGGTTCTCGATCGCGTAGGCGCGCTGCGCGTAGGTCGCGCGGCGGCTGTTCTCGAAGTAGTCGATGCCGCGGTTCTTCATGTACTCGTCGCGGATGCCGCGGAAGTCGATCCACACGTGCGAGTACTGGTGGCCGAAATGCGGGCCGAAACCCAGGTACTCCTGTCCCTGGAACACGCCCCAATCGCGCTCGTAGGTGCGCGTCCACACCTCCCAGGCCTCCGGCTCCACCGGATGCGTGGGCGAGCCGAGCGCGAGGATGTAGACCAGCATCGCCTCGTTGTAGCCGCGCCAGTCGTGGGGGATGAACCCGCGCTCGGGATACCAGCCCATCGAGATCAGCGGCGGGCGCTGCTGCAGCCAGGGCCAGTCGACGCGGCGGTAGATGTCGTCGGCGAGCTTGCGGATCTGCGCCTCGCGCGGATCGTCGCCGGTGTAGTACGACTGCGCGAACAGCACGCCCATGATCAGCAGGCCGGTATCCACGCTCGACAGTTCGACCCAGCTGTCGTAGCGCGCGCCGGTCTGCATGTCGAGGAAGTGGTAGAAGAATCCCTTGTAGCCGCTGCGCCCCTCCGCCTGCGGCCCCATCTTCGCCTCGCGCAGGAACGTCAGCGTCGCCAGCGTGCGGTCCACCGCCTGGGTGCGGCTGACCCAGCCGTTCTCGATCCCGATCGGATACGCGGTCAGCGAAAAGCCCACCGAGGCGATGCTCGCGAACGGTCGCGACGGGAAGCGATCCGGCGTCAGCCCGTTGACCTCGTTGGTCGTGTCCCAGAAGAACTGGAACGTGCGCCGCTCGATGTCGCGGAACAGTGGCGGCAACTGCGGCGGGCCCGGCGGCTCTTCATGCCTCGGATCGGGCTCGGGCAGCACGATCTGCGGGATCGGGCCGGGCTTGGGTGGCGGGACCGCGGGTTCCTCCGGCTTGGGCGCTTCGCGCTGGCAGGCGGCCAGCAACATCGCGAAGACAGTGAAAAGAACGAACCGGGGGACTACGACGAAAGCAGATCGCATGATGTATGGCAAACCTTGTAAGCGCTTTCAGGCGGCATCGACAAGACGCCGGCCACGGACGGTGGCCGGCGCCGGGGGACTACCAGTTCAAACCGAGCGAAAGCTTGAAAACGCGCGTCGGCCAGGCGACGTCCAGGTTCCTGTTCTGGAATTCCGGGCTCGTCCAGCTGTCGTTGTAGCTGGTCCAGTTCCGCCAGTTGAAGACATTGAGCACGTCCGCGCGCACGTAGAAACTGAGATCCGTCCCGGTATCCCAGGTCTTCGTCGCCGCGAGATCGAGCTGCTTGTGCCCGAGCGTCCCGTCCGGTTTCCATGAACGCCACACGCACTGCGTGCCGCTGATCCTGCAATCTTCCGACACCCGGCGCTCCGGCGTTTCCAGCGTCAGCTTGCCCGAAAGGGTGATGTCACCCGGCGCGTCCCAGATGCCGGTCGCGACCAGGCGATGCTCGGGGAGGCTGCGCGCCGGCAGCCAGCCGAAATAGCTGGTGTCGGGACGACCGAATATCTCGGGCCAACCGTCGACCTGGGAGTTCTGTTCGGCATCCGTGTACGTGTAGGCAAAGGTCGCGCTCCAGCCGGAAGAACTCGTATAGGGCTTGTCCAGCTTCAGGAACAATGCGTTGGTCTTGCTTTCAAGCATGTTGTCGGCGAGCAGGATCGTGCCGAGCGGGGACGGGAATCCCCAGGGCGTTCCGGAAATGTCGCCGGGGTTCTCGAAGAAGCTGCCGTCCTCGCGTCGATTGCCCAGGCGGAAGACCAGACCGTCCTTGCTGTTCACGCGGGACACGCCGACTTCGCTGTTCCACTCGTGTCCGAACATGTCGAAGATGTTGCGCACGCCGAGGCTGAACTGGTCCGAGTACGGAACCTTCAGGTCGTTGTTGTTCAAGTACCACTCGCGCCCGGTGGTGAGGGTCTGCGCCAGTTGCTGCAGGACTTCCGGATCCCTGTAGGCCGGATCCCAGGCAATGCAGCCCGCCTCGTTGCGGCATTCGCCGTCCGCCTCGACGAAGTTCGCCACGAAGCGGGCATACGACATCCGGTTGGTCTCGACCTGCAGGTAGTCGAACAGGTTGCGGTCGTAGGCCCGGCCGGCCCCGCCGAACACCACGAAGCGGCCGTCGGCGTTGACATCGTACGAAAAGCCCAGCCGCGGCTGCCACGCATCCTTGAACGCCTTGCGGTTGTTCCCGGTGCTGATGTAGTCGTTGATGTCGTAGTCGATGTTGGGACCTTGCATCGCGCCCCACTCGCCCAGCGCCGCGACCAGTTCCGGCGGGGTCACGTGGTCCAGGTAGTTCGGCGTCTTCTCGTAATCCCAGCGGACGCCCAGGTTCAGCGTCAACCGCTCGTTGACCTCCCAGTCGTCCTGCACGTAGATGCCGAACTGCTTGTTGCTCGACGTCGTGAATCCTTCCGAAGTCCCCGGGATGCCGGTACCGAACTCGACGCGGAACGGCTGCGTGGTGCTGATGCCGATGTCGTAGGTGAACTGCGGGTTCGAGAAATGGCGTTCGATCGCGTTCACGTCGACGCTCTTGTATTTCACGCCCGCCTTGATCGTGTGTCCTTCCCACCCGAAAAACGTCAGGTCGTTCTGGAAGCCCCAGCCCTTCTGCCCCTTGTCCTGGCTGTTCGGGCTCCCGCCCGCGTTCAGGATCGTCTGCACGTTCTCCCTGCGGCCATGGTCCGGGTTGTAGTCCGCCACCTGGAGGATATAGCCGGGCGCGGCAATCACGCCCTGGGGGGCCCATGACGTGTCCTCGAAGGTGAGATGCATATCGTTGAGCCAGCGCTCGCTGCTGAATTGCCAGCGCAGGTCGTAGCGCGCCACGTCGTTGACGTTGTTGGTCGCGCGTTCCGGCAGGTTCTCGTTGCCGACGCCGATCATCTCCTCTTCCTCGCGAATTTGCGCGGTCAACTCGACGATGTTCGCGTCGTTGACGGACCATGTCAGCTTGCCGAAGTACATGTCCTGCTTGAACGGCGAGCTGGTCGGCCCGAGCTGCGCCAGCAGGTCGGCGGGTATGTCCGATTCGTCGTAGCGGCCCTGCGCGCGCAGTTCGACCAGTTTCGGGCTCATGTAGTCCTTCGCCTCGTAGGCGACGAAGAAATGCAGCCTGTCCTCGAGCAGCGGGCCCGAGAAGGACGCGCCGTACTGCTCCTCCTTGGACTTGACCTTCTCGCCGTCGCGCTCTTCCGCGGGAGTCGCCTTGCGCCAGTCGGATCCCGTTCGATCCCAGAAGAAGTTGCCTTCGAACTCGTTGGTGCCGGAGCGGGTCGCCGCCACCACGGCAGCGCTGCTGATCTGGTCGAACTCCGCCTTGTAGTTCTGCGTGATGACCTTGTATTCCCCGATCGCGGACTGCGGGAACGGATTTCCGCGGCTGGAGTCCTGTCCCGACACGCCGCCGGGCAAGGTGTAGCTCTTCTGGCCGACGCCGTCGATGAACACGTTGACGGCACTCGCGTTCTGGGCGCCGGAACGCAGGCGCGTGTTGCCGCCTGCGTCCTGGATGAACTGTATGCCGGGCACGGTATCGGCGAAGGCGAGGAAGTTGCGCGTTGTCTGCGGCAGCGACTGGATCTGCTTCTGCGAGACATAGGTCGCGATCTCGGACGTCCTGGTTTCCACCAGCGACTGGGCGGTGACCACCACGGCGTCGAGGTCGGTGGCCGCGCCCGGCGCCGCTTCCGCCACGCCGCCGACGCCCAGGTTCAGCGTCGCGGTCTGGCCGACGGCGAGCGTCACGTTCTGGGAACTCGTCTGTCCGCCGGCCGTCACGTCGATGCGATACGTGCCCGGCGGCAGGCCGGCGAGGTTGTAGGTGCCGTTGGCCGTGGTCTGCACGCTGCGCGTGAGGCCGGTGGCGAGGTTGGTGGCGGTTACCTGCGCATCCGCGGCGGGCGCAGAGTCCGCGGACACCTGGCCGCGGATCGTCGCGCCCGTGGACTGGGCGAATGCCGGCGCCGACAGCAGCATGCAGCCTGCCAGGGCACAGCTGAGCAGGCTGCGATCGAACCTGCGGGACACGGGGTGGGTCTTGCGATTCATCGTGATGCCCCTCCCAGGGCGGACCTCGAACGGTTGAAACCGGGGGATTGACGCGTCCTGGACTGCAACGCTGTTCTTGTCTTCAACTGCGTACGGATGTCGCCTTGCATTCACCTCTTCATGCCATCGCGCGGGACGCGCTGGATTGCCTGGTCACGAGTCGCGGCGCCAGCAAGGCGTGCTGCCCGGGCGCCTCCGGCGTGGCGGGTTCCAGCAACTGGCGGATGGCGCGTGCGCCCAGTTCCGCGATCTCGACGCGCATGGTCGTCAGCGCCGGGTGTACATAGCGCGAAAGCGGAATGTCGTCGAAGCCGGCGAGCGCGATGTCGTCCGGCACGCGCACGCCGCCCTGGCTGAGCGCGAACAGGCAGCCGAGCGCCATCATGTCGTTGGCGGCGAACACCGCGTCCGGGCGCCGCGCCGCTTCGAGCAGGGCCTGCCCGGCACGGTGTCCGGAGGCTTCGTCGAAGTCCCCGGACAGCACCCAGGGCTCGACGCCGGGTGCGCCGGCTGACAGGGCGTCGCGATAGCCGCGCAGGCGTTCGCGCGCATCGTAGTTGTCGTCAGGCCCCGCGATGAAGGCGATGCGTTCGTGCCCGGCCTGCAGCAGGTGCTGCATCATCGCCATCGCGCCGCCGTGGTTGTCGACGCCGACCGAGGAGCGGCCGCTGGCGGCGAGCGCGGAATTCATCAGCACCACCGGCATCGTCGACGGCAGTTCCTCCGCCAGCGACTCCGCGCCGTCGACGAACGGCGACATCAGCAGCAACCCGTCCACGCGGCCACGCATCGTGCGCAGCGCGGCGCCCTGCTCCTGGGGATGGCCGTGGTAGCTGGAGACCAGCAGGTGCAGCCCGCGCTCGCGCGCGACCTGATCGATGCCGCGCATCAGTTCGGAGAAGAACTCGCCGTACAGGTCCGGCAGCACGACGCCGATGGTCTGCGTGCGCCGGCTGCTGAGGCTGCGCGCCGCATGGTGCGGGCTGTAGCGCAGCTCGTCGGCGACGCTGAGGACGCGCTTGCGCACCGCCTCGGCGACGTTCTGGTGCCCGTTCAGGGCCCGCGACACGGTCGCCACCGAGACATTCGCGCGTCGTGCCACGTCTTTGATCGTGACGCTCACACCGCCTCTCCACGGTTTCGCGATGGCCGCAATGTAATCGTTTTCAAAGGAAGGTGTAAAGCGTGCGTTCGATGCATGGCGGTGGCCCGTGGTTGCTGCATTGCGGCAATTGTTGCGATGCAAAAACGAAACTCGGGGTGGCCGGCGACCGGACGGCCCCACCCCAACCCTCCCCCGCAGGCGGGGGAGGGAGCGAAGGGCATCCGCAGACAGGTCACTCACCGCCCGCACGATTCCAGCCCCCTCCCCCGCCTGCGGGGGAGGGTTGGGGTGGGGGCCCGTCCGCCAGTCGAACATCACGCGGCGCCCCACCCGCGACTCAGCGCGCAACGACCTCGAATGCCACCGACTGCTCCGCCTCCGAACTGCCACCGGCGAACACGGTGAACGTCCCCGGCTCGACCACGCGCCGCATGTCCGCGTCGTACAGCGCAAGGTCATCGGAGCCGAGTTCGAACGTCACCGTGCGCGACTCGCCCGGCTGCAGTTCGACGCGCCGGAAGCCGCGCAGCTCCCGCACCGGGCGGGTGACGCTGGCGACGTCGTCGCGCAGGTACAGCTGCACCACTTCCGTGCCAGTGCGGTTGCCGGTGTTGGTGACGCGCACGCTGACCTGCTGCGCGAGGTCGCCCGGCGCCAGCGTCGCGCGCGACACGGTCGGCGCGTCGTAGCGGAACGTGGTGTAACCCAGCCCATGCCCGAACGGATACAGCGGCGTCCACGGCACGTCGATGTACTTGCTGGTGTACTTGTTGTCCTTCGCCGGCGGGCGGCCGGTGTTGCGGTGCGCGTGGTAGATCGGCACCTGGCCGACGTTGCGCGGCACCGTGACCGGCAGCTTGCCGGACGGGCTCGCGTCGCCGAACAGCACGTCGACGATCGCGTTGCCGCCCTCCACGCCCGGGAACCAGGCTTCGAGGATCGCCGGCACCCTGCCCTGCAGCGCACCGGTCGACAGCGGCCGGCCGTTGAGCAGCACCACGACCACCGGCTTGCCCGTCGCGGCGACCGCCAGCGCCAGCTGTTCCTGCACGCCGGGCAGGTCGAGCGAGGTGCGGTTGTTCGCCTCGGCGCTCATCTCCGGGTGCTCGCCGAGGAACATCAGCACCGCATCGGCCTCGCGCGCGGCGCGCACGGCCTTGTCGAAGCCGGAGGTGTCGCCGCTGTCGATGTCGGCGCCCTTGGCGACGACCAGCCGCGTGCGATCGCCGAGCGCGGCCTTCAGCGCGGCCAGCGGCGTCACCGCGTCCGCGGGCCGGCCGATGCCGACCCAGTTGCCGAGCATGCCCCAGGGCTCGTCGGCCAGCGGCCCGATCACCGCCAGCGAACGCAGCGACTTCGACAGCGGCAGCACGTCGCCCTCGTTCTCCAGCAGCACCATCGACTTCTGCGCCATGCGCCGCGCGGCGGCGCGGTGCTCCGGCGTCAGCGTCATCGCTTCCTGGCGCGCGGTGTCCTTGCAGTAGCGGTAGGGATCGTCGAACAGGCCGAGGCGGAATTTCGCGTTGAGCACGCGCCGCACCGAGGCATCCACCTCGGCCATCGGCACGCGGTCGGCCTGCACCGCCGCCGGCAGGTCCTTGAGGTAGATGTTGCTGACCATGTCCACGTCCACGCCGGCGCGCAGGCCGAGGCGGCCGGCTTCCTCGCGGGTGGCGGCGACGCCGTGCTGCAACAGTTCGAGCACGCCGGTGTAGTCGCTGACCAGCAGGCCGTCCCAGCCCCAGTCCCTGCGCAGCACGCCTTCGATCAGCGGCTGGTGCGCGTGCATCGGCACGCCGGAGATCTCGTTGAACGCCGCCATGACCGACTGCGCGCCGGCGTCGACCGCGGCCTTGAACGGCGGCAGGTAGACCTCGCGCAGGGTGCGCTCCGGGATCTCGGCGATGTTGTAGTCGCGCCCGCCCTCCGCCGCGCCGTAGCCCACGAAGTGCTTGGCGGTGGCGAGCAGGGTGTCGGGCGCGGCGAGATCCTCGCCCTGGAAGCCCTGCACGCGCGCGGCGGCGAACACCGAGCCGAGGTACGGGTCCTCGCCCGCGCCCTCGACGATGCGGCCCCAGCGCGGATCGCGCGCGATGTCGACCATCGGCGCATAGGTCCAGTGGACGCCGTGTGCGGTCGCTTCCACCGCGGCCACGCGCGCGGCGTTGCGCGCCTCGTCCGGGTCGAAGCTCGAGGCCTCGCCCAGCGGCACCGGGAAGACCGTGCGCATGCCGTGGATCACGTCGTAGGCGAACAGCAGCGGGATGCCCAGCCGCGACTCCTCGACCGCGATCCGCTGCAGCCTGCAGGTCAGCGCCGCGCCGTGGGTGCCGAGCCAGGAGCCGATCTCGCCCTTGCGCACCTGGTCCTCGCTGCCGGCCATCGCCGCCGGGCCCGTGTTGTTGCCCACGCCCGGCGGCTGGTTCAGCTGGCCCAGCTTCTCGGCCAGGGTCATCTTCGCCATCAGCGCGTCGACGTAGGCCTTCTCGGCGGCGAGGTCGCCGGCGGAGGTTTTCGGCGGCGGCGGTTCGGCCCAGGCCACCGGAGCGACCAGCGCGGTCGCCAGCAGGGCGGACAGGAGTGGCATCAGGCGGATGCGGGGGCAGGCGCGCGTCATGGTTCCCTTGGCGTTGGCGGCGTTGGCGCGCGAATGTAAACGCTTCCACGCCGCGATGCACGGCACGGCGCAACATCGGCCTGCGGCGAAAACCCGGGGTCAGAGTCGACTTTCCCGAAGGAAAGTCGACTCTGACCCCGGTTTTTGTCGGACGGAGACACGAAAGACACTGGGTCCCCGCCTTCGCGGGGACGACGGATTCATGTGTCCCGGGAGCGCGCTATGGCAAGACCCGGCGAAACGGCCGGACCTCGACCCGCGCGTACACGCCGGCCTCGACGTAGGGATCGGCGTCGGCCCAGGCGCGGGCCGCCTCCAGCGACTCGAACTCGGCGATCACAATGCTGCCGCTGAAGCCGGCGGGCCCGGGATCCTCGGCGTCGATCGCCGGGCACGGGCCGGCCAGCAGCAGGCGCCCCTCGTCGCGCAGCGCGACCAGTCGCGCGAGATGCCTTTCGCGCGCTTCCATGCGCTTGCCCAGCACCTGTTCGCCGTCGTAGCCCTCGATCGCGTACCACATGCCGTTGCTCCGCCTTGTGCAGGCACGATTCTAGGCTGCCGGTCGCGCCTGAAGGCGCTCCTACCTCCACCGCCCCGGTATAGGAGCGGCTTCAGCCGCGACCGCGCCAACCCCGCGCCGAATCATCCGCCACGCCTGAAGGCACCCTGCCCCACCCGCTGGACAGCCCGCGGGCCAGCGCTTACCCTAGGGACCAAGTTCCGCAGCCGAACGCCGCTCCCGTCGCCCAGGACGCAGAGCCGCGATCCCTCGGCCAGGACCCGACGCCCCTTCCTTCAGTCTTCTGCCGGCATCCGGCATGGCCTGTTCGTGGCGTCCGGTCGCAAGACGCTTTGCCAGTGCTGATGTCCGGACCCGTGCATGCCAGGGATGCGCGTCCGTACCCACGCGCAGCCCGTGGCCGCACGCCGGCCCGTGGCACCACTCGACAAGCCAGACGGCCCGGAGGGGCCGCACCGCGAATGAGCCAATCCGCACAGGACAACGCCGCGCAGGCGCCTTCCCATCCGCAGCAGCAGGAGATGCCGCTGGCGATGGTGCACGGCCAGCCGGTACTGCAGATCCCGCAGGACCTGTACATCCCGCCGGACGCGCTGGAGGTGATCCTCGAGGCGTTCGAGGGCCCGCTCGACCTGCTGCTGTACCTGATCCGCCGCCAGAACCTCGACATCCTCGACATCCCGGTCGCCGAGATCACCCGCCAGTACGTCACCTACATCGAGGTGATGCAGGAGCTGCGCTTCGAGCTGGCCGCCGAGTACCTGGTGATGGCCGCGATCCTGGCCGAGATCAAATCGCGGATGCTGCTGCCGCGGCCGGCCAGCGAGGAAGGCGACGAGGACGATCCGCGCGCCGACCTCGTCCGCCGGCTGCAGGAGTACGAGCGCTTCAAGCAGGCCGCCGAGGACATCGACACCCTGCCCCGGCTCGATCGCGACACCTCGACCGTCGCCGCCTTCGTGCCCGACCGCGCGTCGGTGAAGCTGCCGCCGCCGGTGGAACTGCGCGAGATGCTGCTGGCGCTGCACGACGTGCTCAAGCGCGCCGAGCTGCTGACCAGCCACGCGATCCGCCGCGACGCGCTGAGCGTGCGCCAGCGCATGGGCGAAGTGCTGACTCGGCTCGAGGACGGCGCCTTCCACCGCTTCGAGGCGCTGTTCGACCCCGGCGAAGGCAAGCTCGGCGTGGTCGTGACCTTCCTGTCGATCCTCGAACTGGCCAAGGAGCGCCTGCTCGACGTGGTGCAGGAAGCGCCGCTGGCGCCGATCTACGTGAAGTCGCTGGCCACCGAACGCGCCGCCGACGAGCCGCTGGAGTTCTCCAGCGAGTTCGACGAGCCGGCGGAGACGGCGGGCGACGGGGAAAGCTGAGGGGCGGGTTGGTCGTTGTTGGTTGGTCGTTGATGGAGCACTGCTCCGATGCCAACCACCAACTACGAACCAGAAACGGGCTGATGGTTCGTGGTTGGCGGAATGCCGGCGCGCTACCAGCCACGAACCAACAACTACGAACTATCGACGCATGGATCAACAACTCATCAACCGCATCGTCGAGGCCGCGCTGCTGGCATCCAGCCAGCCGCTGACCGTCGTCCAGCTGGGCGGGCTGTTCCCGCTCGACGAACCGGCGCCCGACGGCAGCATCCAGATCGCGCTCGAAACCCTGCAGGCCGAATCGGCCGCGCGCGGCATCGAGCTGGTCGAGGTCGCCTCCGGCTGGCGCTACCAGGTGCAGGCCGACGTGCACGCCTGGGTCGCGCGGCTGTGGACCGAGCGCCAGACCAAGTACACCCGCGCCACGCTGGAAACGCTGGCGCTGATCGCCTATCGCCAGCCGATCACGCGCGGCGAGATCGAACAGGTCCGCGGCGTGGCCACCAACAGCAACATCATCAAGGCGCTGGAGGAGCGCGAGTGGATCCGCGTCGTCGGCCACCGCGACATCCCCGGCCGCCCGGAACTGCTGGGCACCACCAAGGCCTTCCTCGACTACTTCGGCCTCAAGCGCCTCGACGAACTTCCGCCGCTGTCGGAGCTGAAGGACTTCGGTGAACTGGAGCCGCAGTTCGAGTTCGATGGCGAGGCGCGCGCGGTGGGCGGCATCGCCACCGGTGGCGAAGGCGATGCCGATGCCGGTGCCGGCGACGTTGCCGCCAACGATGCCGCGCCCGCCGACGATGCGCAGTTCGATGCCGATGACACCCACGCCGACGCCGGAGAGACGTCGGACGACGAATCCAGCCAGGACGCCGACGGCGAAGCCGGCGAAACATGCGATGACGATTCCATCGACGCCGAAGTCCAGCGCGAAGTCGAAGCCGAAACCGATACCCACGATACCGTTCCCGCAGACGAAACGGCCGATCCAGACAACGCCCTCGCCGAAGACGGCGACAGCACCCGGAGCAATCAATGAGTGAGAAACAACCCGCCGCCGGCAGCCGCAAGCTGTCGCTCAAGCGCGGCGAAGACAAGGCCGCCGAAGCGCCGCGCCTGGAAGAACGCCTGCACAAGGTGCTGGCCCAGGCCGGCCTGGGCTCGCGCCGCGCGCTGGAGCAGCGCATCGCCGACGGCCTGGTCAAGGTCAACGGCGAGGTCGCGCAGACCGGCATGTCGGTCGGGGGCGGCGACCGCATCGAGATCGACGGCCGCCAGTTCGTCGCCAGCGCGCTGACCGAACCGGCGCGCGTGCTGATGTACAACAAGCCCGAAGGCGAAGTGACCACGCGCGAGGATCCCGAAGGCCGCCCGACGATCTTCGAATCGCTGCCGGCGCTCAAGGGCGCGCGCTGGATCGCGATCGGCCGGCTCGACATCAACACCACCGGCCTGCTGCTGCTGACCACCGACGGCGAACTCGCCAACGCGATGATGCATCCCTCGTTTGAAGTCGAACGCGAGTACGTCTGCCGCGTGCGCGCGCCCGAGGGCGAGGAGACGGTGTCGGAGAAGATCGTCGACCGCCTCGCCCGCGGCGTCGCGCTGGAGGACGGCCCGGCCAAGTTCGACGAGATCAAGCGCATCGGCGGCACCCCCGCTCAGGACAACGTCAGCAACGAATGGTTCCAGGTGCTGCTCAAGGAAGGCCGCAACCGCGAGGTGCGCCGGCTGTGGGAATCGCAGGGCTGCCAGGTCAGCCGGCTCAAGCGCATCCGCTACGGCAAGGTCTCGCTGCCGCAGACGCTGCTGCGCGGCCAGTCGCAGGAACTGGCGGACGCCCAGGTCGAGGCGCTGCGCAGGGAACTCAAGCTCGAGGAAGGCCCGCCGCCGGCGCTGACCCTGCTGCCGGTGATCGGCCAGCGCAAGGCGGCCAAGGCGACCGTGCACCTGACCGGCGACCGTCGCCCGCAGGGCTACGTCAACGGCCACAACACCGCCGACGAGGGCCGCGAACTGCGTCGCTTCGACAACGTGCGCGAGGACCGTCGCGGCCGCGGCGGCAAGAAGCCGCACGGCGGCCTGACAGTGAGCGGCGAACAGGCCGCGAAGCAGTCGCAGAAGCCGTTCAAGCAGCGCAAGCAGAAGAACGACCGCTCGCTGCCGGAAGGCAATCCGGCCGCGTTCCGCACCTGGTACGTGCCCGAGGGCGTCGAGACCGGCCCCGCCGGCCACCGCAACGCCGACGGCCGCGGCCCGAAGAAGCCCTTCAACAAAGGGAAGAAGCGCAGCCCCGGACAGGGAGCGGGCGGATCCGGGCAGGGCCCGGGGCAAGGCCAGGTGCGCAAACAGGGCGCCGCACGGCCGTACGGCCATCCCGACAGCGCGCCGACGTTCCCGTCGGACCACGCCTCGCCGGGCGCCTTCAACCCCTACGCCCCCCGTCCGCGCGGCCCGCGCCCGGGCGGCAACAACCGTCCGAAGGGTCCGCGTCCCGCCGGTGGGAACAGGGGGCCGCGGGGAGGCAATCGCTGAGGTTGAGTGGATCGGCGGCTTTGCCCCCACCCCAACCCTCCCCCGCAAGCGGAGGAGGGGGTAAAAGCGGTTGCCCTTGGCTCCCTCCCCCGCTTGCGGGGGAGGGTTGGGGTGGGGGCAACCGCGCAGCCACCGCTCGGCACTTCTAGACCTCGTCCCGCGCCACCTGCCGCAGCTTGCCGTCGTGCAGTTCCATCACCCGGTCGAGCCGGCGCGCGAGGCGGCGGTCGTGGGTCACCAGCACCAGGCTGGTGTGCTGCGCGCGGTTGAGCTCGAGCATCAGTTCGAACACCGTCGCCGCGGTCTTCTCGTCGAGGTTGCCGGTCGGCTCGTCGCCGAGCACGCAGGCAGGCCGGTTGACCAGCGCGCGCGCGACGGCGGCGCGCTGGCGCTCGCCGCCCGACAGTTCGCCCGGCTTGTGCTCGAGCCGGTGGCCGAGGCCGACCGATTCCAGCAGTGCCCTCGCGCGCGACGATGCCTCCGGCACTCCGCTGCCGCCGAGCAGCACCGGCAGCATCGCGTTCTCCAGCGCGGTGAACTCCGGCAGCAGGTGGTGGAACTGGTAGACGAAGCCAAGCGCGCGGTTGCGCAACTGGCCGCGCGCCGCGTCCGACAGCGCGCTCATCTTCTGCCCGGCCACGTAGACCTCGCCCGCCGTCGGCGTGTCGAGTCCGCCGAGCAGGTGCAGCAGCGTGCTCTTGCCGGCGCCGGAAGCGCCGAGGATCGCCACCGTCTCGCCGGCGTCGACGTGGAAATCCAGCCCGTCGAACACCGGTGTATGCAGCTTGCCCTCGGCATAGGTCTTGCCCAGCTGTTCGGCGCGGATGACCTCGCCGGTGGTCTGCGCGGACGAAGGCACCTGCCCCTCCGATTCCCGATTCCCGACTCCCGATTCCCGGCTACTCATAGCGCAGCGCCTCCGCCGGCGCCGTGCGCGCCGCGCGCCACGCCGGATAGATGGTCGCGAAGAACGCCATCAGCAGCGCCACCGCCGCGATCATCACCACATCGCTCGACTGCAGGTCGATGGGAAGTCCGGTCACGTAGTACACGTCCTCGGGCATCAGCACCACGTCGAAGACGCGCTCGATCGCGCGCAGGATGTGCTCGAGGTTGAAGGTCAGCAGCAGCCCGCCGACCACGCCCAGCGTGGTGCCGATGGTGCCGATCAGCGTGCCCTGCACCATGAACACCTGCATCACGCCGCGCGGCGTGAGCCCGAGCGTGCGCAGGATCGCGATGTCGGCGTGCTTGTCCATCACCAGCATCACCTGCGAGTTCAGCAGCGAGAACGCGCCCATCAGGATGATCAGCGACAGCAGGATGCCGATCATCGTCTTCTCCAGCTTGAGCGCGCGGAACATGTTCGCGTTCTCCATGCTCCAGTCGCTGACGCGGTAGTAGCTGCGGTTCTCGCGCGCCAGCGCCTCGGCCAGGTCGCGGGCGACGTTCCAGGCCTGGTCCATGTCGTGCAGCTTCAGGCGCACGCCGGTGACGCCCTCGCCCATGCGCATCAAGCGCTGCGCGTCCTGCATGTTGACCACCGCCAGCCGGCGGTCGAAATCCTGGTAGCCGGCCTCGAACAGGCCGCTGACGGTGAAGCGCTTGAGCTGCGGCACCGCGCCCATCGGCGTGACCTGGAAGTCGGTGGTGACCACCACCTTGTCGCCGACCCGTGCGCCGAGCCATTGCGCCAGTTCCTTGCCGAGCACGATGTTGAACGAGCCCGGCGACAGGTCCGACAGCTCGCCCTGCACCATCCATTCGGCCAGCGCCGATACCTGCGACTCGTCCTCCGGCGACACGCCGCGGATCGCCGCCGGCTCCTGCCGGGTGCCGCGCAGCAGCGCCTGGGTGTCGATGTAGGGCGCGGCGCCGGATACGCGCGGATCGCGCTTGGCGACCTCGATCGCGTGCGGCCAGCCCTGCATGGCCTCGCCGTCGGCGGTGACCGTCGCATGCGCGACCATGCCGAGCATGCGGTCCTTGATCTCGCGCTGAAACCCGCTCATCACCGCCAGCGTGGTGATCAGCACCATCACGCCGATGGCGATGCCCAGGATCGAGGCCAGCGAGATGAAGGAGATGAAGCCGTTGCGGCGCTTGGCGCGCAGGTAGCGCAGGCCGATGGCGACGGGGATCGGTTTGAACATGCGTGCGGGTGAGGGAGCGCGCTCAGCGTACGCCCGCAAGGCGTACGCTGCGCTCCCGAACGCCCGGCCATGGATGGCCGGGCCGGGGCCTGGAGAAGTGGAACGGTCGCGCCATGGATGGCATCGGTGCAAATGTCTCGCCGCGAAACGGGCCGCTATGGTGCCATCGAAGCCCTGCCGCGGGCAGACTCGGGCATGGGCGCGGCCAGACGCAGTTCACGTCGCCGCGGCGGCGGCAGCGTGTCCGGCCACCAGGTGCGGCGCTGGCGCCGGCCCTGCCCGTCCAGCCACGAAGCGAAGGCGAGCGGTCCGCGCCACTGCAGTTCGAAGCCTTCGACCGCCACGCCGTCGACCTGCGCCGGTGCGGCATCGCCCCGCAGCACGAAGGCCTGCGCCGCCCGGCGGCGCTCGTGCCGGAACAGCCAAGCGCCATGGGCCACGACCGCGACGGCCAGCGGCCACGCCAGCCCACGCGGCATCTCCGACGCCAGCACGGAGCACGCGGCCAGCGCGGTCAGCACGACGATCGCGGCGAGCAGGCAGCGCGACGGCCGCCACTCGATCCGCGCTTCGGGGAGGCTGGAGCGATCCTGTTTCAATCGTTTACGCCTGTTCGGGGGCAAGCGTGCCCGCTTGCGGTTTTTCGCTCGCGTGCATGGACGGAGGTGCGTTTGGCGGTTTTCCGATGGGTGGCTGCTGCGGACTCACCCCCACCCCGGCCCTCCCCCGCAGGCGGGGGAGGGAGACGGAAGCCGCTGCTTCTAAGCCCCCTCCCCCGCCTGCGGGGGAGGGCTGGGGTGGGGGCAACCAGCCAACAGCCGCGTATCCGCGCGCTCGTGTGGCGAGGCAAAACGGATCCCGGCTTGCGCCGGGATGACGGACCCGGGTCGGCAGAATCCGATACGGGAAACGCGCTAGCCGGGCGGCAGCTCGCGGATGCGCCGGACGAGCGCGTCGAGTTCGGCATCGCTGGCGGCCTCGTGGCCCATGAACCAGTGCCAGAGCTTATCGTCCTCGCAGTCCAGCAGCCGTAGGAAAACCCCGCGCTCGGATTCGGAGGCCGCCGGCCATTCCCGGTCCAGCCAGCGCTCGAACAGCTGGTCGAGTTCGCGCATGCCGCGGCGACAGCGCCAGCGCAGGCGACGCAGTTCCGGGTCGTGGTTCACGGCGGCGGGATCGCCAGCCAGGCCCACGCCGCCCACAGCACGACGCTGCTCGCCATGTACGCGGCGAAGCGATGCATGACCCGGTTGTACGTGCAGTGGATCGCGCTGTGGACCATGCGCAGCGCCACGAACGCCCACGCCAGCAGCAGGAAGCCATCCGTCGCGCGCTCCAGCAGCACCGCGACCACGAGCGCCAGGTAGAACAGCACCGGCAATTCGAACAGGTTGCGGAAATTGTCCGACGCGCGCGTGTCGCCGAGCCGCTCCAGCGCCTGCCGCGAACTCGCGACCGCCTGCGGATGGATGCGCCCGCGCCGCATCTCGCCGATGCGGACGACGTACATGCGCACCCAGACCGCGAACGTGAGCGCGGCCATCGCGAAGGCCGGAAGGAGCGCGGCCGCGCGGGACATCGCTCAGCCGTGCCGCGCCAGCATCATCTGCTTGATCGAGCCGATCGCCTTGGCCGGGTTCAGGCCTTTCGGGCAGGTGCGGGCGCAATTCATGATGGTGTGGCAGCGATAGAGCTTGAAGGGATCTTCCAGGTCGTCCAGGCGCGCACCGGTGTCCTCGTCGCGGCTGTCGACGATCCAGCGGTAGGCCTGCAGCAGGACCGCCGGGCCGAGGTAGCGCTCGCCGTTCCACCAGTAGCTCGGGCAGCTGGTGGTGCAGCAGGCGCAGAGGATGCATTCGTACAGGCCGTCTAGCTTGTCGCGGTCGGCCGGCGACTGCAGGCGCTCGCGGTCCGGCGGCGGCGCGCTCTGGGTGCGTATCCAGGGCTGGATCGAGGCGTACTGCGCGTAGAACTGCGTGAGGTCCGGGACGAGGTCCTTGACCACGCTCATGTGCGGCAGCGGGTAGATCGGCACCTCGGCCTTCTTGCAGTCGTCGATCGCGCGGGTGCAGGCCAGCGTGTTGGTGCCGTCGATGTTCATCGCGCAGGAACCGCAGATGCCCTCGCGGCAAGAGCGACGGAAGGTCAGCGTCGGATCGACCTCGTTCTTGATCTTGATCAGCGCGTCCAGGACCATCGGGCCGCACTTGTCGAGGTCGACATCGTAGGTGTCGGTGCTCGGGTTCTCGCCGTCGTCCGGGTTCCAGCGGTACACCTTGAACGTGCGCACGCGGGTCGACCCCGCCGGCGCCTTGAAGTGGCGGCCCTTGCGGATCTTGGAGTTCTTCGGGAGCGTGAATTCGGCCATCTGATCGGTTCCGGGAATCGGGAGTCGGGAATCGGGAATCGTGAAAGCGGGTTCCTGGTCCTCGTCACGATCGCGGGCAACCGCCCTTGATCTTCCGACTCCCCATTCCCGATTCCCGATTCCCGGCCCTCAATACACACGCGCCTTCGGCGGCACCACCTCGACCTCGTCGTCGAGGGTGTACATGTGCACCGGGCGGAAATCGATGCGGGTGTTGCCGGCGTCGTCCAGCCAGCACAGCGTGTGCTTGTGCCAGTTCACGTCGTCGCGGTCCGGGAAGTCCTCGCGCGCGTGCGCGCCGCGCGACTCCTTGCGGTTCTCGGCCGAAGTGATGGTCACCAGCGCCTGGCCCAGCAGGTTCTGCAGCTCCAGCGTCTCGACCAGGTCCGAGTTCCAGACCAGCGAGCGGTCGCTGACGCGGACATCGTCGAAGGACTCGCGGATCTCGCGCACCTGCTTCACGCCCTCTTCCAGCGTTTCCTGGGTGCGGAACACCGCTGCGTGGCCCTGCATCGAGCGCTGCATGCGGTCGCGGATCACCGCCGTCGGGGTGTCGCCGCCGGCGTTGCGCAGGCGGTCGAGGTTGGCGATCGCCTTGTCGGTGGCGTCGTCGGCCAGGCGCTTGTGCGGCTGGTTCGGCTGGATCGTCTCGGCGCAGCGGTTGGCGACCGCGCGGCCGAACACCACCAGGTCGAGCAGCGAGTTCGAACCGAGGCGGTTGGCGCCGTGCACCGACACGCAGGCGGCCTCGCCGATCGCGTACAGCCCCGGCACCACCGCATCGGGGTCGCCGTTCTTCAGCTGCACCACTTCGCCGTGGTAGTTGGTCGGGATGCCGCCCATGTTGTAGTGCACGGTCGGGATCACCGGGATCGGCTGCTTTTCCACGTCGACGCCGGCGAAGATCTTCGCGCTTTCGGCGATGCCCGGCAGCTTCTTGTGGATGTCGGCCGGGTCGAGGTGGGTCAGGTCGAGGTGGATGTGGTCCTTGTGCTCGCCGACGCCGCGGCCCTCGCGGATCTCGATCGTCATCGAACGGCTGACCACGTCGCGCGAGGCCAGGTCCTTGGCGTTGGGCGCATAGCGCTCCATGAAGCGTTCGCCGTTGGAATTGCGCAGGATGCCGCCCTCGCCGCGCACGCCCTCGGTGATCAGGCAGCCGGCGCCGTAGATGCCGGTCGGGTGGAACTGCACGAATTCCATGTCCTGCAGGCCCAGGCCCGCGCGCAGCGCCATGCCGCCGCCGTCGCCGGTGCAGGTGTGCGCCGAGGTCGCGGAGAAGTAGGCGCGGCCGTAGCCGCCGGTCGCCAGCACCACGCCGTGGGCGCGGAACAGGTGCAGCGTGCCTTCGGACATGTCGAGCGCGAGCACGCCCTTGCAGGCGCCGTGCTCGTCCATGATCAGGTCGAGCGCGAAGTACTCGATGAAGAACTCGGCCTCGTGCGCCAGCGACTGCTGGTACAGCGTGTGCAGGATCGCGTGGCCGGTGCGGTCGGCGGCGGCGCACGTGCGCTGGGCGATGCCCTTGCCGTAATGCGTGGTCATGCCGCCGAACGGGCGCTGGTAGATCTTGCCTTCCTCGGTGCGCGAGAACGGCACGCCCTGGTGCTCCAGCTCGATGATCGCGGGGATCGCCTCGCGGCACATGTACTGGATGGCGTCCTGGTCGCCCAGCCAGTCCGAGCCCTTGATGGTGTCGTAGAAGTGGAAGCGCCAGTCGTCCTCGCCCATGTTGCCGAGCGCCGCGGAGATGCCGCCCTGCGCCGCGACGGTGTGCGAGCGGGTCGGGAATACCTTGGTGATGCACGCCGTCTTCAGGCCCTTGTGCGCGAGCCCGAAGGTCGCGCGCAGGCCGGCGCCGCCGGCGCCGACGACGATCATGTCGTACTTGTGTTGGGTAATCGGATACGCGGATGTCATTGCAGGCTCACGCGGTGAAGGCGATGCGGGCGATCGCGTACAGCGAGGCGATGGCACCCAGCCCGCAGAGGAAGGTCACCAGGAGCTGCAGCGCGAGCTCCAGCGACCGCTTGTGCACGTAGTCCTCGATCACCACCTGCAGGCCCAGGCGCGCATGCCAGAACAGCGTGACCAGGAAGATCGCGAACAGGATCGCGTTCCACGGCCGGGCGATGGTCGAGCGCGCGGCCTCGAGGTCCGCGCCAACCAGCGACAGCAGGACGAGGATGAACCACACCACCAGCGGCACGAGGATGATCGCGGTGACGCGCTGCACCCAGAAATGGTGGGTGCCGCTCTTGCCCGATCCCAGGCCGCGGGCGCGCTTGAGCGGCGTGCGGAACGCCGGCGCGCGGGAGGTCTGGCCACCGCCGCCCGGAAATTCGCCGCTCATGCTCCACCCCGCAGGCCGCAGAACCAGATCAGGCCGGTGACGACGAAGCCGACGACGAAGACCGAGTAGCCGGTCTTGTAGGCCGTCGGGATGTCGAAGCCCCAGCCGGCGTCCCACAGCAGGTGGCGGATGCCGTTGAGCAGGTGGTACACCAGCGCCAGGGTGAAGCCGAACAGGAAGACCAGCCCGAGCGGCGACGACCACTGCTTCGACGCGAAGGCGAAGGCCTCGCCGCCGATGGCGATGGACATCAGCCACCACACCAGGGAAATGCCGCCCAGGGCCAGCGATACGCCGGTGATGCGGTGGAGGATGGACATCGTCGTCGTGATCTGCGGCTTGTAGACCTGCAGATGCGGCGACAGGGGGCGTTCGCGGTTTGCCATCGCTGGCTGGTCTCCTCGCTGGCGGCCGGGCCGCGTGGCTGGATCGTGGCCGACCCGACGCCGGCCCCGCAATCAATCAAAAGTCGATGCAGCGGCCGTTCTTTTCCCAGTCTCCGTACCGGGTGGGATCGAGGCCCTCCCGGCCGCCGGTTTCCCCCATTCTCGACGATCCGGTCGCGTTCGCCGGTCCGGTTTCCGCAACAGGCTTTTCCGCCTCACCCGGAGACTGCCCGGAACCGTGTTCGCCTAAGATGTCGTGGCCTTTCACGAACGAAAGTTTAGTTCCCGCGCCCATGTCCGACAAGCCAACGCCGCTTGCTGGTGATTATTTCGCCATTCCCGGATGGAGCGTCGTCGCCCTGCGCGGCGCGGATGCGGTGGCTTTCGCGCAGGCGCAGTTCATGAGCGACGTCGCCCCGCTCGCCGCCGGCCACTGGCAATGGAGCGGCTGGCTGACGCCGAAAGGGCGCGTGATCGCGCTGTTCGCGCTGCTCAGGCTCGACGAGGCCTCGCTGCTGCTGGTGCTGGCGGACGCCGATCCCGGGGACTTCGTCGCGGCGCTGTCGCGCTTCGTGTTACGCAGCAAGTTGAAGATCACGCACGAGGCCGCTGCGCACGTCGCCGGCGCGTTCCGTGCGCCGGATGCCGCGCGCGGCGCGGTCGTCGCCGGAGCCGACGCCGATTCCGGGCTGGAGTTCGATTTCACCGCCGCGGGCGGCGCCCGCACGCTGCGCATCGACCGCAAAGCCCCGGTGCAGGACCGCGAATCGGCGGCACGCTGGCGCACCTGCGACCTCGCCCACGGCCTGCCCCGGCTCGATCCCGTGCAGTTGGGACAATGGACGCCGCAGCAGCTGTCGCTGGACCGGCTTCGCGCCTACAGCGTGAAGAAGGGCTGCTATCCCGGGCAGGAAATCGTCGCCCGCACCCATTTCCTCGGACAGGCCAAGCGCGGGCTGGTGCGGCTGAAGGGCGCGGCGGTCGGTGGACTCGACGAAGTGATGGCCGGCCAGCTCCCGACCGGCAGCGGCGTCGCTTCGGTCCGTCCGATCGGCCAGATCATCTGCGCATCGGGCGACGAGGCATTGGCGGTCATGCCGCTCGATGCCGGGGATGGCCCATTCTCCAGCGACGGGCAGCCCTGCGAACGCCTTCCGCTGCTGGACGGCCTGGCGCGCTGAAGCTGGCCGCGCGACGCCGGCGCCGGCCCCGCCGACAGGCGGCGCCGATCGTCTCGATCGCAATCGATCTGCGCTGCTATGCTCGGCCTGCACGGGGCGTTCCAGGGGATCGTGGCCGGGAGGGGGCTGCGGTCCGGGGTGGAATGCCGGCATGTGTCCCTTTCCACCTTCGCGGGGTCCTCATGAACAGGATCGTCAGTGCGCCGGCCGTCGCCGGCGCCGTCTTCGTCTCCACGCTTCTGCTCGGCGCCTGCACCAGCACGCCGCCCGCCGCCACGGACGCGCCGCCGCCGCACACGCAGTTGCCGCCGCGCGCCTACATCGAGAAGCTCTCCGCGGACGGCCTGTTCGGCTTCGGCAAGGCTCGCCTCGACGAATCGGCGGGCGGCGAAGGCCTCGCCGCGCTCGATTCGCTCGCGGCCAAGCTGGCCGACGGACGCAGGATCAAGGCCGTGCACGTGATCGGCCACAGCGACCGCATCGGCAGCGACAAGGCCAACCTCGCGCTGTCGACGCGGCGCGCGGAATCGGTGCGCGACTATCTCGTCGCGCGCGGCGTGCAGGCCGACCTGGTCACCGCGGTCGGACGCGGCAGCGTCGAGCCGGTGGCCGAATGCCCGGGCGAGCGCGGCGAAGTGCTGATCGCCTGCCTGGCGCCGAACCGGCGGGTGGAAGTACGGGTCAGCTACGGCGAGTGAGGTCCGTCCACCGGTTGTCGTCCCCGCACATCCAGATGTCATTCCGCAGGTCCCGGACCTCCGGCTGTCATCCCGACCAAAGGGAGGGATCTCGCACGCAGACGCTTCCGCGCAGGAGATCCCTCCCTTCGGTCGGGATGACAGGTCACTCGGGATGAGAACCCGGGGCCGTCCGGAAACTGCCCGGGCCAGTATCCTCAGCCGCCAGCCAACGCATCCGCGGCCGCGACGATCTCCTCGTCCGACGGAATCACGAGAAAGGCCGCACCCGCCAGCGGCGTGAACGTGTCCGCGCCGACCACGCGCCGGAACGGACGCGCGCGGTAGCCGGCTTCGGCAATCGCGGTGACGATGCCCTCGCCCACGCCGGCGCTGCGGCGGCCCTCGTCGACGACGAGGATGCGATCGCATTCCTCGGCGTGCCTCGCGATCGCCGCCTCGTTGAGCGGCACCAGCCAGCGCAGGTCGACCACGCGCACCTTCCAGCCGTGCCTGGCCTCGATCGCGCGCGCGGCGCGCAGGCTCATCGGCACGCCGTTGCCGAAGGTGAAGACCACCAGGTCCCTTGCCTCCGGGTTGTAGACGCGCTCCTCGCCCAGCGGCATCGATTGGTCAGGCGTCGGGTACTCGGTCAGCCAGCCGCCGTCGCCCGGTTCGTGCAGGTCCTTGGCCATGTACAGCGCGATCGGCTCGAGGAAGGCGCAGACGCGCCCGTCGACCTTGGCCAGCGCCGCCAGCGTACGCAGCATCGTCGCCGCGTCGTCGCCGCGCGACGGGCAGCCGACCACGAGGCCGGGAATGTCGCGCAGCGCGGTGATCGAGTTGTCGTTGTGGAAATGCCCGCCGAAGCCGCGCTGGTAGCCGAGCGAGGCGATCCGCATCACCATCGGGTTGCGGTACTGGCCGTTGCTGAAGAACTGCAGGCTCGCGGCCTCGCCGCGGATCTGGTCGCAGGCATTGTGGAAGTACGCCAGGTACTGGATCTCCGGCAGCGGCAGTAGCCCCATGTTGGCGTAGCCCTGCGCGAGGCCGAGGATGATGGTCTCGTCGAGCAGCGTGTTGAACACGCGGCGCGCACCAAACGCCTTCTGCAGGCCCTTGGTGACGGTGTAAACGCCGCCCTTCTGCGCCACGTCCTCGCCGAACAGCAGCGCTTCCGGGTACTTGGCGAACAGGTCGTGCAGCGCGGCGTTGATCTGGATGGCGAGGTGCTTCGGACCCTGCTTCTCCGGCAGCTTCGCCTCGCCGCCGAAGGCCTGTTCGCGGCGCGCGGCGTAGTCGGCGCGTTCGGCTTCCGCCCGCACCGCCTTCGGCGTGTACGGTGCCAGCGGCGCGACGACTTCCTCCAGCGTCTCCAGCCTCGGCCGGCGGTCCGCCTCTTCCGCGGCGGTGAAGCACTTCCCGCGGGTCGATTCGTACAGTTCCAGGACCTCGTCCTTCGACATCAGTCCGGATTCGAGCGCGATGGCGGCCGAGCGCAGCAGCGGATCGCCCGCCTCCACCGCGCACAGTTCCTCGATGCTGCGCCACTCGATCTCGAAGTCGGTCCCGGCGTGGCCCATGATGCGGGTGGTGCGCAAATGCAGGAAGGTCGGCCGCCGCGTCCTGCGGCAGTGGTCGACCGCGCGCTGCACGTCGCCGTAGCCATGGGCGAGGTCGAGTCCGTCCGCGTAGAAGTAGTCCAGGTCCGGCCGGCTGCGGAAATTGCGCGCCACCCAGGCATCCGGCGTCTTGACCGAAATGCCGATGCCGTTGTCCTCGCACACGAACAGCACCGGCGCCGGCAGCCTCTGGTAAGCGGTCCAGGCCGCGGCGTTGAACGCGGTCTGCGCGGTGGCGTGGTTGCTCGACGCATCGCCGAACGAGCAGACGACGATGCTGTCGTCGGGCACCGGCAGCGCATGCCCGATGCGCCGCGCCTGCTCGATCGCGACCGCGGTGCCGAAGGCCTTGGGCAGGTGCGAGGCGATGGTCGAGGTCTGCGGCAGCACCCACAGCGGCTTGCTGCCCCAGACCTTGTGGCGGCCGCCGCTGGCGGGATCGTCCTTGCTTGCGGCGAAGCTCAGCGCCGAATCCATCACCGGATCCATCCCCGGCAGCTTGCGGAAGCGCTCGGCCATGAAACCGCCGCTGCGGTAGTGCAGGAACGCCGGATCGGTGTGGCGCGTGAGCCGCGCGACCATCGCGTTGCCTTCGTGGCCGCTGGAGCCGATGGTGTAGAAGACCTTGTTCTGAACGCGCAGCACGCGCGCCATCAGGTCGAGGTGGCGGGAGATCAGCTGCGATTCGAACAGCTCGCGGAACCCGCGCGCGTCCAGCGCGCTGCCTTCGAGGATCGCTTCGTCCTGCGCCGGCCCGGCATCGCCGCGACCGCCCCACCCGCGCACGAACTCCTGGAAATTGACGTCGCAGATCTCGGCGCGATTGAGGCCCTTCATGCGGGCGGGGATCGGATCAGGAACGGTAGAGAACATGCGATTTCCCATAGGGCGGGCCTCGGCCCGCCACCAGACACTGTCAAAGGCGGGTCAAGACCCGCCCTATGTCGATTGTTCGATCAAGGTCTTCATCGCGGCGGGCGGATCCGGCATCGCGACGAAGCCCGGCGTCGCGCGCACGCGCGCCAGCCAGTCGCGCAGCGCCGGGTACGGCGACAGGTCGAACCCGCCGTCGCCGGCGACATCGGTATAGGCGAACAGCGCGATGTCGGCCACGCCGTAGTCCTGGGCGGTGAACCATGCGTTCGACGACAGATGCCTTTCCATCACCGCCAGCGCCTGGTGGCCGCGCTCGCGCAGCCGCGGCAGGTCGGCGCGGCGCGGCGAGTCGATCGGCGTCCAGCCGCAGACGAAGCGCGCGACGGCGATGTACGGTTCGTGGCTGTACTGCTCGAAGAACATCCAGCTCAGGGCCTGCGCGCGCTGCCAGGCGTCTTCGGGCAGGTAGCTCGTACCTTCGGCGAGCCAGCACAGGATCGCGTTCGACTCGACCAGGACGCGGCCATCGTCGAGCTCGAGCATCGGCACCCGGCCGTTGGGGTTCTTCGCGAGGAACCCGGGCGTGCGGGTCGCGCCCGTGGCGATGTCGACCTCGATCCAGCGGTACGGCCGCCCGAGCTGCTCCAGCAGCAGCCGCAGCTTGTGGCAGTTGCCGGAGGACGAGTAGCCGTGCACGGTCACCGCGCGATCATGCTGCATCAGTCTGCCTTTTCGTTTCGAGGATTGCGCGGAGCCGGCGCGCCCGCTCCAGGTCCTTCGCGCGCCCGAAGGATTCGAACAACCGCACCTGCTCGTCAAGCGACGGGAGCCACAGGTGATCGCCCAAGAGGGCGCACGGCATGCGCGACCCGATCCGGATCACCTGCCAGCGGCCGTCGCGAAAGACTTCCAGCCCACCCATGATCTCCACCGGCATCGGCGCGAACCGGAAACGCGCGAAATGCGAACGGAAGCGGCCGGCGTCGCCGGGAACAAAAGCGTCGTCGATGCTGTCCCGGTATGCGGCTGCGAAAGCGTCGGCGTCGCGCGCGCTGGTCAGCAGATCAAGGTCTGCCGGCGAAAACTCGTCGGCGCCGGCGAGCGCTGCCGCCGCACTGCCGATCAGCCAGCATGGATCGCGCGGCACGACCGTTTCCAGGCACCGCCGCACCTGTGCAAGCGAGTCGCGCAATGCAGCCTCCGCGGACGGGTTCACGGGGACGCCTTGCGGTTGACGAGCCATTCCTCGCGCGTCTGCCCCCAGATATCCACCCGCGCTTCGTCCAGCGGCGGCGGCAATCTGCCGGCCCCCTTCAGCACCGAACCCAAGCGGGTGGCGACCTTCTGCGAAGCGGCGTTCTCCGGCGCGATGCAGTGGATGATCTCGCTCCAGCCGAGGTTCGCGAACGCCCAGTCGATCGCCGCCACCGCCGATTCAATCGCGTATCCCCTGCCCCAGGCATCGGGATGGAAGGCGTAGCCGATCTCGTTGCCCGGCCAGCCGAACGGACGCCAAGGCCCCATCTGCCCGACCCACCGGCCGCTGGCCTTCTCGACCACGGCGAACATCGCGAAACCCTGCAGCGCCCAGGCGCCGGGCATCTGCAGGAACTTGCGCCATGCCGCGTGGGGCGGCTGCACGCCGCCGATGTGGCGGGTGGCCTCCTCGTGCGCATACAGCTCGGCGTACCGATCGAAGTCTTCGATCCTCGGCAGGCGCAGGAGCAGGCGTTCGGTTTCGAGACGGATATCGGAGGGAAGCATGGCGAAAACCCCGGTCTTCATCCCGGCAAAAGCCGGGATCCAGTTTTTCAATCGCACCCCAGGCGCTGGATCCTGGCTTTCGCCGGAATGACGGATAAAAATGTCAGAACGCGTTGATGCCCGTCAGCTCACGCCCCACCACCAGCTGGTGCACGGTCTCGGTACCCTCGTAGGTGATCACCGACTCGAGGTTCAGCGCGTGGCGGATCGGCGAATGTTCGGTGGTGATGCCGGCGCCACCCAGCAGGTCGCGCGCCTCGCGCGCGATGTCGATGGCCATGCGGCAGTTGTTCCACTTGGCCAGCGAGACCTGCGTCGGCTGCATGTTGCCGGCGTCCTTCAGGCGCCCCAGCTGCAGCGACAGCAGCTGCGCGGTGGTGATGCGCCGCGCCCAGTCCGCCATCTTGATCTGCGCGCTCTGCGTGGCCGCGACCGGGCGGTCGAACAGGATGCGTTCCTTCGAATAGATCAGCGCCTCGTCGAGGCAGGCGATCGCCGCGCCGATCGGACCCCAGGTAATGCCGTAGCGCGCCTGCGTCAGGCAGCCGAGCGGGCCCTTCAGGCCCTTGACGTTCGGCAGGCGGTTGGCCTCGGGCACGCGCACGTTGTCGAAGTACAGCGCGCTGGTCACCGACGCGCGCAGGCTCATCTTGTGCTTGATCTCCTGCGCGCTGAAGCCGGCGAAGTCCTTCTCGACCACGAAGCCCTGGATGCCGTCGTCGGTCTTCGCCCAGACGATCGCGATGTGCGCGAGGTTGCCGTTGGTGATCCACATCTTGGAGCCGTTGAGGATCCAGTCGGCGCCGTCCTTCTTCGCGTGGGTCTTCATGTTGGCCGGATCGGAGCCGCCGTGCGGTTCGGTCAGGCCGAAGCAGCCGATGACCTTGCCCGCAGCCATGTCCGGCAGCCAGCGCTTGCGCTGCTCCTCGCTGCCGTAGGCGTAGATCGGGTACATGCACAGCGAGGACTGCACGCTGGCGAAGCTGCGCAGGCCCGAATCGCCGCGCTCGAGTTCCTGGCAGATCAGGCCGTAGCTGACGTAATTGAGCTCCGAACCGCCGTACTCCGCCGGCAGCGTCGCGCCGAGCAGGCCGAGGCTGGCGATCTCGGGAATCAGTTCGGTCGGGAAGCGGCCTTCGTCGAAGCACTGGCCGATGATCGGCAGCACGCGCTCGTCGGTGAAGCGGGCGACGGTGTCCTGCACCGCGCGCTCCTCCTCGCCGAGCAGGGAACGGACGTCGTAGAGATCGTAGGGATGCAGGGCCATGGGCGGGTTCGTGCGGGAAAGTTTCATATTGTACGACCCGGACGCGGGGCTCCGCTCCTGCCGGGACGGGCCCGGAAAAGGAAACGGGCCGGCGTGAGCCGGCCCGTTCGGGGGAGACGCCGAGATGGAACGCCGGATCAGCCGCGGTCGGGCGCGCCCACCGTGGCCATGCGGGTCATGATCTGGCCGTCGACGACCGGCAGGCGCTCGCCCGGCTCCTCGTCCATGCGGATCGTCTGCTCGACGCCGTCGTAGCGATAGGTCACGTCGTAGCCGATGGTGCGGTCCTCGCTGCCGAGGGCAATGCGGTTGCCCGGCTTCTCGCCGGTGCGCATCGTGCCGGTGGTGCCGTCCGGGTTGCGGTAGGTCACGTTGTAGGCGACCACGCGCGAGGACTGCGCGCTGTCCTGCACGGTGCGGCACTGGCGATCGACGCGCTCGACCACGCGCCCGCCGACGTGGCGCTTGTCGACCTTGTTGCCGATCACGCCACCGGCGACCGCGCCCGCGGCGGTCGCCGCCCTGCGACCGCTGCCGCTGCCGACGTTGCTACCGACCAGACCGCCGATCACCGCGCCCGCGACCGTGCCGCCGACGTTGCCGTCGCGCTCCGGCAGGCGCTCCTGCACCACGACGTCCTCGCACACCTGGCGCGGCGTGGTCGAGGTGGTGGTTTCGCGGACCGGCTCGGTGCCGATCACTGTCGCGTACAGCTCGGCCTTCTCGGTGACCGGCGTCACCGCGACGACCGGTGCGTACTCGAGGCGACCGCCCTCGCCCGCGGCGGCGTCCTCCGCGGCTTCTTCCGCGGCGGACAAGGAATCGGGCGACGCGGCCTTGTCGCGACTGTTGTGGTAGGCGCCCACCGCGACGCCGCCGACCAGCAGCGACGCCAGGGCAATGGCCAGGGTGTTGCTTTTCATGTGTCTCTCCTCCGGGCTCCGCCCACATGGAACGTGCAAGTGGATTGCAGCACTACGAAGCTGAACAAGACCCCGAAAAGTTCCCTGCAAACTGACGCGACCATGAATCGCCACGTGCCGCGCGCCGTGATAGCGTGAACGCCGTCGCCGTTCTCCCGCCGGAGTCGCCCGCATGGCCAACCCGCTGCTGCTCCCCCTGCTCAACTGGGCGCGCGGATTGCGCTATCCCACGCTGTTCAAGCTGACCGCGGTCGCGTTCGCGATCAGCATCCTGTGGCCGTTCGATCCGATTCCCTTCATCGACGAGATCGTGCTCGGCCTGGGCACCCTGCTGCTGGCGAACTGGAAGAGCCGCAAGGCGCCGCCGGATCCGCCGATCGAGGGCGATGCCGCACGCCGCCCCTGAGGCGCGGCCGCAGGTGCGCACCGCGACGAACGGCATGGCCACGACCGCATGCTGCTGATCGACAGCCACTGCCATCTCGATGCGCCGGAGTTTGACGGCGACCGCGACGCCGTGGTCGCGCGGGCACGCGCGGCCGGCGTCACGCACCAGGTCGTGCCGGCGGTCGACGCGGCCGGCTGGCCGAAGCTGCGCGACCTGTGCCGGGCCACGGCCGGACTGCATCCGGCCTATGGCCTGCATCCGATGTACCTCGACGGCCACCGCCCGGAGCATCTGGACCAGCTGCGCGCGTGGATCGAGCGCGAGCGCCCGGTCGCGGTCGGCGAGTGCGGCCTGGATTATTTCGTCGACGGCCTGGACCCTGCCGCGCAGCAGGCGTACTTCGAGGGCCAGCTGCGGCTCGCGCGCGAGTTCGACCTGCCGGTGATCGTGCACGCGCGGCGCGCGGTGGACGCGGTGATCGCGACACTGCGCCGGATCGGCGGCCCCGGATCGGGCAAGGGGCAGGCGCTGCGCGGCGTGGTCCACAGCTGGTCCGGCAGCGATGAGCAGGCCCGGCAGCTGTGGAAGCTCGGCTTCCTCCTGGGCCTGGGCGGACCGGTCACCTACGCGCGCGCCAACCGCCTGCGCCGGCTCGCGGCGACCATGCCGCTCGAACATCTGCTGCTGGAAACCGACGCCCCCGACCAGCCGGACGACGGCATCCGCGGCGAGCGCAACGAACCCGCGCGACTGGTGGCCGTGCTGGAAACGATTGCGCGCCTGCGCGACGTCGATCCAGTGGAGGTCGCCGACGCGACCACCGCCAACGCGCGTCGCTTGTTCACCCTGCCGGCCTCCCTGTAGGAGTGCCTTCAGGCGCGATCCCGGTCACCCGGGCGAAGGGCATCGCGGCTGAAGCCGCTCCTACAGACGACCCGTGGCTGGCATCACCTCCAAACCTGTAGGAGCGCCGTGAGCGCGATGCTTTTGACCCGGGGCTCCATGAAGAACAGGGTCGCGCCTGAAGGCGCTCCTACGGCTTGAGCAGCAGTTCCAGCGCCTTGCCCGCCGCCGCGAACGCGAACGCGCCGGTGATATGCGTCGCCGCACCCAGTCCGGTGCCGCAGTCGAGCTTCAGCGCCGCGTCCGGCCCCACCTGCGGGCGCAGTCCGCAGACGGTGCCGTCCGCCTGAGGATATTTCACGTTCTCCAGCGAGTACACCGCCGGCACGCCGAAATAGCGGTCCTTGTTCTTCGGGAAGTTGAACTCGCCGCGCAGCTTCCTGCGGATCAGCGCCAGCATCGCGTCGTGCTCGGTGCGCGACAGGTCGCGCACGCGCACCAGGGTCGGATCGGTACGCCCGCCGGCGGCGCCGACGGTCAGCACCGGCAGCTTGCGCCGCCGGCACCACGCGATCAGTTCCACCTTGCTGCGGAAGCTGTCGCAGGCATCCACCACCAGGTCGAAGCCGCGGTCGAGCAGTTCGCCGAGGTTGCCGACCGTGAGGAACATCGGCACCACGTCGAGCGAGATCGCCGGATTGATCGCGCGGCAGCGCTCGGCCATCGCCTCGGCCTTGTTGCGGCCGAACTGCCCGTCGAGCGCGGGCAGCTGGCGGTTGGTGTTGGACAGGCACAGATCGTCGGCATCGATCAGGCACAAATGCCCGACCGCGCTGCGCGCCAGCGCCTCGACCACCCACGAGCCGACGCCGCCCAGCCCCACCACCGCAACGCGGCTCGCGCGCAGGCGATCGACTGCGCCGCGCCCGTACAGGCGGTCGATGCCGGAGAATCGCTCGGTCCATACTTCGTCCATGGCGACAGTCTACCGGCGGGATCGCGTGCTATCGTCGCCGCGCCAGCCACGGAGCCAGCCATGTCGACCACGCCGCAGCCCACGCCCGACGCCAAGCCTGCCCGCAAGCCGCCGTCCGCCGCATCGAAGTACCTGTTCGTGTTCCTGCTCGGCCTGGTCATCGGCATCGTGGCGCTGGTGATGCTCATGCGCACGCTGGAGTCGCGCAAGACCTGGCGCGACCACTACCCCCACGCGCTGATGCACCTGCTGTGGGCGCAGACCGCGCAGATGCAGGACAACGCCGGCGCGAACCGCTGCAGCCCGACCGACACGCTGCCGCACCTGCAGTCGCTGCGCAGCCTCGGCAACGATTTCGAGCGCGCGTTCCCGGAACTGCGCGACGACCGGAATTTCGTCGCGCACTCGGCGAAGTTCCGCGGCACGCTCGACGCCGCGCTGGCGGCGCCTCCGCTCGGCTGCGAGGGCGTCGAGCAGGCCGCCAAGCAGGTCGGCGAGGCCTGCAAGGCCTGCCACCAGGACTTCCGCTGAGGCCCGGGCCAAACCAGGTTCCCTTAGTTCCGGTCCTCTGTTCGCTCGACGCGTCCCGTCGACCCGACGCTTCTGCCGTCCCGGCGCAGCGGGGGATCTCCACCGGAGTGGCGCTGCTCGCGAGATCCATCCTCCGGATCAAGTCCAGGGTCGGGATTCCAGGATTGGGATGACAAACCGATTTTCCCGACGTCCAGACACCGAAACCTGTGCCGGTCGGCACGACAATCCGTTTTCCTGAAGCGGGGGTGCATCCGTCGCCTGAACCGCAACTGCATCGACCAGCAACGTTTGCACGATCTCGACGCGGAATTGCTGCCGCGTTCACCGACTTCCGCCTAGTGTCCCGATCGATGGCCGTGCTGCCTGCGCGGCCCGCATCGTCCACCTGCGAGGAGCATCCGATGAACGTCCGCATGCGCATCATGACCTGTGTCGCCACGACCGCCGCGCTGGCCCTCGCCGGCTGCGCCAGCACTTCGCCCGGCTATGGCCCGGGGTACGGCAGCGGTTACGGCAACACCGCGCCGCCGGCCGGCCGCTGCAACGACTGCGGCACCGTGGTCGCGATCGAGACTTCCGCGGCGAGTGGCGGCACCAACGTCGTCGGGCCGGTGCTCGGCGGCATCGTCGGCGCGGTGGCGGCGAAGGAACTGGCGCGCAAGAACACCGACAGCGAAGGTCGCCGCAACGTCGCCATCGCCGCGGGCGCCGCGGGCGGCGCGGTGGCGGGCAACGCCATCCAGAACCGCACCGAAGCCAACCGCGGCGGCTACACGATCCACGTCCGCATGGACGACGGCCGTACCACCGCGGTGCACCAGGCCGACCTGGCCGGCATCCGCGAAGGCTCCTACGTCCGCGTCCAGAACGGTCGCGCCTGGGTGTATTGATCCCCGCGCGTCCGTTGGATGGCGTGCATAGCCACGTCGCCGTTCGGCTTCGCCTCGACCGAAAGAGATAGATCAGTGTACGCGCGACGCGCGTGCACTGATTCTGCGCTGATTCATCGTCTGCGGCTATGCGTTATGCGTAGGTCTTGCCGCCGCCAGCCACGCCGCCGCGCCATTCGGCATCGAGGCGCGCAGTCCGTGCATGGCCCGTCTCCACGGCGAAGAATATCTGCTGGCCGGGCCGCGGCGGGGGGCCTCCCCAGACCGTGAAGTCGGCGATGCTGAATACCATCTCGGTACCATCCTGGTTGCCCACGAGCACCCTGCCCGTCGCTTGGTCGACGCTCTTGACCGTGCCGGTCTGACGTTCTGACGACATCCTGATTCCTCCTGTTCGGGTCACCGTGCGCGAGCGCCTTCGGCGTCCCACGCGCATCCATGTCCAACACACAACGTGGTCGCCGCCCGGAATCGGTCACCCGGCGACAGGGCATCTCCGACCGAACGACACACGCCAGGCGGGCATGCGGACGGCGCATTTGCCAGAATGCGCCTGCCGACGGCGCCCCGCCGTCCACGGAGCCCCCATGGACACGCAATCCATCTACTACGCCATCGCGCTGCTGTTGGTGCTGGTCGGTATCGCCGGCACCGTCCTGCCCGCCTTGCCGGGGTTGCCGCTGGTCTTCGGCGGCATGCTGCTGGCGGCCTGGGCGGGGAACTTCGAGCAGATCGGCGTGTGGACGATCCTGCTGCTCGCGGTGCTGACCCTGCTGTCGATCGGCATCGACTTCCTCGCCTCCGCCGCCGGCGCGAAGCGCGTCGGCGCGAGCCGGCTGGCGGTGATCGGTGCGCTGGTCGGTACGGTGGTGGGGCTGTTCTTCGGGCTGGTCGGAGTGTTCGCCGGGCCGTTCGTGGGCGCGGTACTCGGCGAACTGGCCGATCGTCGCAGCATCGGCGGCGACGACCTCGGGAAGGCCGCGAAGGTCGGCATCGGCACCTGGTTCGGCATCTTCGTCGGCATCGTGCTGAAGCTGACGCTGGCGTTCGCGATGATCGGCATTTTCGCGCTGGCGTGGTGGCACGATTGACGCGGCCTTGCCGGCGCGACGATAGACTGGGGCTTTCCCCCTGATGTCCCCCCGCATGCCTGAATCCGGCTCGCGCCGTAAACCCCTGATCCGCTTGGCACTGCTGCTCCCGCTGCTCCTCGCCGGCCTGCTGGCGGCGCTGCCGGCCGGGGCAATGCAGGCTGCCGCCGACGCCACCACGCCCGCGCCCACGGCCGCGCCCGCCGCACCGGAGCCGGTCGCCGAGCTCCCGCCTCCCGAAACCGACATCCGCGGCCGCTTCGATTTCACCCTCGACAAGGCCGCCGCGAAGCTGGCCGAACTGTTGGCGAAACTGCCCCTGCTGCTGGTGGCCCTGCTGATCGTCGCGTTCGCGGCGTGGCTGGGCGGCTTCGTGTCGCGGCGGCTGCACCTGCTGCGGCTGCGCACCGACAACCCGTACATGAACGGGCTGATCCGCAACGTGCTGCGCGTGCTGATCACCCTGTTCGGCCTGCTGCTCGCGCTCGACCTGCTCAACGCCACCGCCCTGGTCACGGCCGTGCTCGGTTCGGCCGGCGTGGTTGGCCTGGTGCTCGGCTTCGCCTTCAAGGACATCGCGGAGAACTACGTCGCCGGCGTCCTGCTCAGCCTGCGGCAGCCGTTCTCGCCGGGCAACCACGTGGTGATCGACGGCAACGAGGGCAAGGTGGTCGCGCTGCATTCGCGCACCACGGTGCTGATGACGCTCGACGGCAACGAGCTGCGCCTGCCCAACGCGCTGGTGTTCAAGGCGATCGTGCTCAACTACAGCCGCAATCCCAAGCGGCGCTTCGACTTCTCCGTCGCCATCGACGGCAGCCAGTCGATCCGCGTTTCGCACGCGCTGGCGATGGAGCAGGTCAGGCAGATCGAAGGCGTGCTATCCGACCCCGGCCCCTCGTGGAGCGTTCAGGAATTCACGACCGCCGGCATCGTGCTGCGGTTCTTCGGCTGGGTCGACCAGCGCGAGAGCGACCTGGGCAAGGTCCGCAGCGAGGCGATCCGCCTGGTCAAGGCGGCGTTCGCGAGCGCGGGCATCGAACCGCCGCGGACGACCTACCATGTCCTCACGGCGCGCGAGCCGGGCGATACCGCGCCATCCGGGCACGCGGAGCCGACGCACGGCGCGGCCGCAGATACTTCGGTCAACCGCGACATCGACGAGCAGCTCGCCCAGGCGCAGCAGGCGGCCGGTGGCGACAACAACCTCCTCGAGCCTTCCGCGAATACGCCGAATACGCCATGAGTCCACGAAGGTCCCTGCCGGCAAGCCTGCTCCTGCTGCTGTCCGCGGCCGCGCCGTGCGTCGCGCAGACCGTCGACGCGACATCGCTGGAGCGCTGCGCCGCGATCGAGATCGATGCCGCCCGGCTCGCCTGCTACGACACCCTCGCCCGTCGCGCGTCCTCCGGCGGCCCGCAACAGGCGGACCTCGCGGCGCAGGAGGCCAGGCGGGTGCTGCAGGCGGCGGAAGCCGAAGCGGAGGCCGCGGACGTACAGGCGCGCGGGCAGGCCCCGCGCCGCGGCGACGACCTGTTCCGCCACGACGACGATGCGCTGGACAGCGCGCTGGCGAACGTGGGCCGGGGATCGCTGCTCGACAGCCGCTGGGAGCTGGCCCGGGATTCCAAGCTCGGCATCTTCAACTTCCGCGCCTACAAGCCGCTGTACCTGCTGCCGGCGTTCTGGACCTCGAACATCAACGACATGCCGAGTTCGGAAAACCCGGACAACACCGTCACCACGCCGATGGGGCTGGATTCGATCGAGACCAAGTTCCAGCTGAGCTTCAAGACCAAGGCGGTCGAGAACCTGTTCGGCGACAACGGCGACATCTGGCTGGGCTACACCCAGAGTTCGCGCTGGCAGGTTTACAACGGGGAGGAGTCGCGACCGTTCCGGGAGACCAACTACGAGCCCGAGGTGCTGCTCGTGTTCCGCAACGGCTACGGCATCGCCGGCTGGAAGGGGCGGATGGCCGCCGTCGGCATCAACCACCAGTCCAACGGCCGCGGCGGCCCGCTGTCGCGCAGCTGGAACCGGGTCATGTTCAACATCGGCCTCGACCGCGAACACTGGGCGCTGGTGCTGCGCCCGTGGATCCGCGTCTCCGACGGCAACGACGACGACAACCCCGACATCGAGGACTACGTCGGCCGCGGCGACGCGACCCTGACCCACGTGCGCGGACGCAACGAGTTCTCGCTGATGGCGCGGCACTCGCTGCGCGGCGGCGACCGTTCGCACGGTGCGCTGCAGTTCGACTGGGGCTTCCCGATCCACCGCTCGCTGCCGATGCGCGGGCGCCTGCAGCTGTTCCACGGCTACGGCGAGAGCATGATCGACTACAACCACAAGGCGACGTATGTCGGCCTTGGCATTTCGCTGCAGGAGTGGTTCGAGCCGCGGCCGGAGTGAATCTCCCCGGACAACGCCAGTGGCTTTGACGATTTCCGGTGCCTCAAAGGGCCTTTGTCGCAAGAGCAGGAACCCGAGGGCCCTTTCGTCGTCATCCCTGCGAAAGCGGGGATCCAGTGTCTCTACGTCAAAGCAAATGGATCCCCGCTTTCGCGGGGATGACGGTCTTTTCCAACGTCGCGGGAGAATCCCGACCGACCACGATACGCAGCCCGCCCCTGCGAAGGCAGGGGTCGAGCTTGACCGGCGCCCCGGCTTTCCCTCCCCAGCCGGCGAGGCAACCGGAGACGATTCCGGACGAAATTGGATAAGCTTTCGCCGACCTCCGGCCCCGGACCGCCATGGACGCCAGCCTGCCCCGCCAACGTCGTTCGTTCCTCGCCCACGCCTCGGCGATGCTGGGCCTGCTCAGCGTGTTCGCGGTGCTCTGCTTCCACTTCCCGGAACAGCTGACCAGCAAGGAGTTCCGCGCGGTCTACAGCGAGGACTTCGCCCGGCACCTGCTGCTGGTGGGATTGATCGCCGCCTTCATCCTCGGCACCGTGTCCATCCTGCGCGACCGCAACAAGCGCATCGCCACGGTCGGCGTCGGCGCCGCGACGCTGGCGGTGCTGATCGGCGGCACCAACGTGCAGTTCGACTCGATCGGGCAGACGCCCTACTCGCTCGGGCTGGACTGGTTCGTGATCTCGCTGTTCTTCTCGGCGCTGGTGTTCGTGCCGCTGGAGCGCTACCTCGGCAAGCGGCGGGTGTCGCCGCTGCGCAAGGGCTGGCGCACCGACGTGGCCTACTTCTTCATGAGCCACGTGCTGGTGCAGTTCATCCTGATCCTGGTCACCGCCTCGACCGCGACGATCGCCGGCCTGGCCGCGTTCCCTTCGCTGAAGGCGGCGATCCAGTCGCTGCCGGTGTGGGCGCAGTTCCTGGTCGCGGTGTTCGTCGCCGACCTGGCGCAGGCGCTGCTGCATCGCGCCTACCACAACATTCCCTGGCTCTGGCGTTTCCATGCCGTGCACCACTCCAGCCGCGAGATGGACTGGCTGGCCGGCTCGCGCATCCATTTCGTCGAGATCGTGCTGACCCGCAGCGCGGTGCTGCTGCCGCTGCTGGTGCTGGGCTTCTCGGCGCCGGCGGTCAACGCCTACGTGATCCTGGTCGGCCTGCAGGCGGTGGTCGCGCACGCGAACATCGGCGTGCGCTTCGGCTGGCTGGAGTACCTGCTGGTGCTGCCGCGCTACCACCACTGGCACCATGCGCGGCAGCAGGAATACATCGACGTGAACTACGCGATCCACCTGCCGCTGGTCGACATGCTGATGGGCACCTTCAAGCTGCCGCACGACCAGGGCGAGTGGCCGGACGAGTACGGCGTGATGAAGCTGGAGACGGTGCCCGAGGGCATCGTCGCGCAGCATGTCATGCCGTTCCAGGGCGGCAGGAAGTTCGAGCAATACGTGGATTGAACCACCGCGTCCCGTGGGAGCGCCTTCAGGCGCGACCCGACACGACGCGTGATTCCATCGGCCCGACCTCGCCCGGGTCATCGCGCCTGAAGGCGCTCCCACAGGGGTGTTGACTCAGGTCCAATCGGTCAGGCCCTCGCGGGCATAGACTTCCCTGAAGCTCGGCAGCGCCTTCATGCGCTGCGCGTGCGACTGCAGCGCCGGCCAGGTGTCCGACGACCGGGGCATGTTGCGCGACCAGCGCATCAGCATGGTCAACAGGAAATCGGCCGCGCTGCGCTGCTCGCCGAGCAGGTACGGGCCGTGCAGTTGCAGGTGGTCGGCCACCTGCTGCCAGGCGGCCTCGATGTCCGCGCGCGCCTGCGCCTTCGCGGCCTCCACGTGGTCCGCGCCGGCCGGCTCCTCGGGATAGAACCAGTCGCGGTAGGCCGGCTGCAGCGTGTTCGCGCAGAAGCACATCCAGCGGTAGTACTGCGCACGGGCGGGCGTGCCGGGCAATGGCGCCAGTCCGGCCTGCGGATGCAGGTCGGCCAGGTGCATCGCGATCGCCGCGGCCTCGGTCACCGGCTGGCCGTCGATGACCAGGGTCGGCACGCGTCCGGCCGGGTTGATCGCGAGGTAGCCCGGCGACTTCTGCTCGCGCCGGTCGAAGTCGAGCTGATGGAGTTCGTGCTCGACGCCGAGTTCGATCAGCAGCCAGTGGATGACGAGGGAGGCGGTGCTTTGCGATCCGTACAGGACGATGGGCATGGTGGTTCCTGACGTGAGGAAGGACGGGATTGGCGCGTCCTTAGGCGGAATTCCAAATCGGCTCGCTGTCGGCCCTGGCTGTTCGGCTGCCTCGCCGGTGAGCCATGGGCGCTTCGTTTACGTGTCTCCGGGAACAGGATTCCTCGCTACGCTCGGAATGACAGACTTGTGTGCGGAATGACAGGCTTGCGTGCGCGATGAATGGCTTGTATGCGAAACGGCAGGCTCGTGCCCGGGACGGCGGACTTGCGTCCGGGACCGCAGGTCGAAGAACGCGCCAGGGATCAGGCGATCTCCACCACCGGGATCTTGCCGATCCGCGCCTGCCACTCACGCGGCCCGGTCCGGTGCACCGAGGTGCCCTGCGAATCCACCGCCACGGTCACCGGCATGTCCCTGACCTCGAATTCGTAGATCGCCTCCATGCCGAGGTCGGCGAAGCCGACGACCTTCGCCGCCCTGATCGCCTTCGACACGAGGTAGGCCGAACCGCCGACCGCCATCAGGTAGACCGACCGGTGCTTCCTGATCGCCTCCAGCGCCGCCGGGCCGCGTTCGGCCTTGCCGATCATGCCGAGCAGGCCGGTCTGCGCCAGCACCTGTTCGGTGAACTTGTCCATGCGCGTGGCGGTGGTCGGACCCGCCGGGCCGACGACTTCATCGCGCACCGGATCGACCGGGCCGACGTAGTAGATGAAGCGGCCCTTGAGGTCGACCGGCAGTTGCTCGTTCTTGTCGAGCATGTCGACCATGCGCTTGTGCGCGGCATCGCGTCCAGTGAGCATCTTCCCGTTGAGCAGCAGCACTTCGCCCGGCTTGAAGGTGGTGACGTCTTCCCTGGTGATCGTGTCGAGGTCCACGCGCCGCGCATTGCGCGGGTCGTAGGTCAGCTTCGGCCAGTCCTCCAGCGACGGCGGGTCGAGCGCGACCGGACCGCTGCCGTCGAGCGTGAAGTGCGCGTGCCGCGTGGCGGCGCAGTTCGGGATCATCGCCACCGGCAGGTTGGCCGCGTGGGTCGGGTAGTCCTTGATCTTGATGTCCAGCACCGTGGTCAGGCCGCCCAGGCCCTGCGCGCCAATGCCGAGCGCGTTGACCTTCTCGTACAGTTCCAGCCGCAGTTCCTCGATCCGGTTCGATGGACCACGCGCGATCAATTCCTGGATGTCGATGTGCTCCATCAGCGATTCCTTCGCCAGCAGCATCGCCTTCTCCGCGGTGCCGCCGATGCCGATCCCGAGCATGCCCGGCGGGCACCAGCCGGCGCCCATCGTCGGCACGGTCCTGAGCACCCAGTCCACGATCGAATCGGACGGATTGAGCATGGCGAACTTCGACTTGGCCTCGGAACCGCCGCCCTTGGCCGCGACGATCACGTCGAGCTTGTCGCCCGGCACGATCTTCACGTTGATCACCGCCGGCGTGTTGTCCTTCGTGTTCAGGCGCCGGCCGGCCGGGTCGGCCAACACGCTGGCGCGCAGCCTGTTGTCGGGATGCTGGTAGGCGCGGCGCACGCCCTCGTTGACCGCATCTTCCAGCGAACCGGTGAAGCCTTCCCAGCGCAGGTCCATGCCCACTTCGAGGAAGACGGTGACGATGCCGGTGTCCTGGCAGATCGGGCGGTGGCCTTCGGCGCACATGCGCGAATTGATCAGGATCTGCGCCATCGCGTCCTTGGCCGCCGGCGATTCCTCGCGCTCATAGGCGGCGGCGAGGCCCTTGATGTAGTCGACCGGGTGGTAGTAGCTGATGTACTGGAGGGCGTCGGCGATGGACTGGACGAGGTCGTCCTGCTTGATCGATGTCACGGCTGGCTCGGAGGCTGGCGGGAAACGGCCCATTTTAGCCGCTGCGTCCGGCCCGTTCCCTGCGACGATGGGCCCATGCCCGGATCGCTGCTTTCCAGCCGGCGGCCAGGATCGAAGCCACGCGCAACCCGTAGGAGCGGCTTCAGCCGCGATGCTTTTCCTCCCGAATCCCGAATCCCGAATCCCGAATCCCGAATCAAAAGCATCGCGCCTGAAGGCGCTCCTACGGGAGCTGGGGGCGGATAAACCTTTGACCGCCCCGCGGCATCGGACTGGATATGCTGATGGCGACGATGACCGCGACCCTGCCCGAAGCCGCCTGCGACGCGGCCGACGACGACCACGCCCTGGTGCGGGCCTCGGCCGGCGGCGACGCCGGCGCGTTCGAGACGCTGTACCGGCGCCACCTGGGTCGGGTGCACGGCGTGATCCTGCGCCTGGTCGGGCACCAGCACAGCCGCGCCGAGGACCTGACGCAGGAGGCCTTCGTCCGCGCCTGGCAGGCGCTGCCGAGCTTCCGCTTCGAGAGCGCCTTCAGCACCTGGCTGCACCGGCTGGCGGCGAACACCGCGCTGATGGAACTGCGCAGCCGCCGCGGCGCGCCGGGCATGGACAGCGACGAGGAGGCCTTCGACGCCATCGGCACGGTCGATTCGGCCGGACACGCCACCGCGCTGTCGATGGACCTCGAACAGGCCGTCGCCAGCCTGCCGCCCCGCGCCCGCGCGGTGCTGGTGCTGTACGACGTCGAAGGCTGGAAACACGAAGAAATCGCCGACACGCTGGACATGGCGGTCGGCAGTTCCAAGGCGCAACTGCACCGCGCGCGCAAGCTGCTGCGTGCGAAGCTGGGAGACCACGCATGACCCACGACCCCGCCACCGCCGACATGCCCGCCGCGCTGCGCCTGCAGTTGCGCGGGCTGCGCTCGGACACGCCGCCGGGCCGCGACCTGTGGCCTGGCATCGCCACGCGGATCCAGGCGCTGCCGCAGGCCGCGTCCGAAGCCGCGTCGTCGCCACGCCGGCGTCTGCGCATTTTCCCGGCGCTGGCGACCGCGGCCGCGCTGGCGCTGGCCGTCGGACTCGGCTGGCAGCTGCGTCCGGCCGCGCCCGATGCAGGGCTTGCCGCGACCGCGACGACCGTGCCCACGCCCTACGCGCCGCTGGTCGCCGAAGCCGACGCCATGGCGCGCGAGTACCAGGGTGCCCTGCGCGAACTGTCCGCCGTGCGTCCCGCCACGGCCGAATACGCCAGCCTGCTCCAGCTCGACGCCAGCGCCGCCGCCGTGCGCGACGCGCTGGCGCAGGACCCCGACGCCCGCTTCCTGCTGCAGCGCCTGCAGCGCATCTATGCGCAGCGCCTGTCGCTGACCCAACGCCTCGCCCGGGCCTGAAACACCGGCCCCGCCCCAAGTTCCCGAAGGAGGAATCCCATGAAGACCCAAACCCTTTCGACCGCCCTGCTCGCCTGCCTCGCCGCGGTGCCCGCGTTCGCGGCCACGCCGATCAACGAGACGCGGCCGCTCGATGCGCGCGGCAGCCTCGAGGTCTCCAACGTGAAGGGCCGCATCGAGGTGCGCGCCTGGGACAAGGCCGAGGTGCAGATCACCGGCAGCCTCGGCGACGGCGTCGAGCGCCTGCAGATCGAGGGCGACCGCAACAGCCTCGAGGTCAAGGTCCGCTATCCGCGCAACAGCCGCAACACCGAGCCGACCACGCTGATCCTCAGCGTGCCGCGCCAGGTCGATCTGGAGATCGACGGCGTCTCGGCGGACATCGACGTGTCCGGCGTCGCCGGCCGCGGACTCGACATCGAAAGCGTCAGCGGCGACGTGGTCGCCGTCGGCGCCCCGCGCGAGGCCGACATCAGCAGCGTCAGCGGCAACCTGCAGCTCAACCTCAACAGCCACAAGGTGGACCTGGAGAGCGTCAGCGGCAACATCACGCTGCGCGGACGCATCGGCGGCGAGATCTCGGCCGAGACCGTGTCCGGCGACATCCGCATCGACACCCGCGGCGAGGCCACGCGGCGGCTGAGCACCAGCAGCGTGTCGGGCGACGCCAGCTACACCGGCGGCCTCGCCGAGGGCGGCAGGATCAGCGCCGAGTCGGTCAGCGGCGACATTCGCCTGGCGCTGCCGAAGTCACTGTCGGCGCGCGTCCGCGCCGAGAGCTTCAGCGGCACGCTCTCCGCGCCGGGCGTCAGCATCAACAAGCCCAAATACGGGCCCGGCTCGAGCTTCGAGCACACCTTCGGCGCGGGTTCGGGGGAGATCAAGCTCGAGACGTTCTCGGGCGATGCGGAGCTGGTGCTGGAGTAGCCGGCCGTCCGTTCCCCCGCCCGCTGCCTTGGACCACGTCACCCTGTCGTCATCCCGGCGAACGCCGGGATCCATTTTGACTTGCCGTTCAACGGTATTGCGAAGATCAAGATGGATCCCGGCGTTCGCCGGGATGACGACTCAAGGCTTGTCCAGAGGTTTGGAGCGTCCAATGGAACGTCATCCCTCCCCCGGCGAAAGCCGGGGGATCTGCTTCTATGTGTCGCGCGCAGGCAACAGGCAATATCCTTCGCGGAGCATGCCCTGAGCGAAGCCGAAGGGCTCGGGACGACAGGAACTATCCGTTAGACGCGCTTGCGGGGCGGCGCCGCGGTCGACGCGCGCAGCATCAAGCTGAAATCCAATGTCTGCTGATGCGGCACGTCCACCGCCCCGATGATGGCGAGCAGGAGGTTGACGGTCCGGACGCCAATCTCCCGCATGGGCTGGCTGATGGTCGTCAGCGGCGGGATCAGATAGCGCGACGACGCCAGATCGTCGAAACCGACGATCGAAAAATCCTCCGGTACACGGATGCCCAGGTCCCTGCACGCAGCGAGCACGCCCAGCGCCATCTGGTCGCTGAAACAGAACGCGGCGGTGGGTGCGGGTGCGCGGCCCAGTAGTTTTTTTGCAGCCGCATAGCCGGATTCAACCGAAAAGTCGCCCGGTGCGATCGTCAGCAGGCGCAGGCAGCCCCGCGCCCTGGCAGCGGCCCTGGCCCCCTCCAGCCGCTGCTGATGCAGGGGATTGTCGGGAGGGCCACCCACCACGGCGATCCGCTCGTGCCCCAATCCGTATAGATGCTCCATCGCGGTGCGTGAAGCGGCCGCGTTGTCGATGTGGACGCTGGGAATACCCAGCGCCGGGTCGAACTCGCACCCGTTGACGACCGGCGCAGTGGCGCCAAGCTGCTTGACGATCTCCCGCGCCGTCGGCGGAAGCCGGTGCCCCAGGACGATCATGCCGTCCGCTTCGTTGCGGGGAAGCATCTGCGCGTAGCGTTCCTCCCGTTCCGGCTGCTGCTGGGTATCGCCGAGCAGGACGGCGTAGCCGGCCGCCTGAGCGGCGTCTTCCGCTCCCTGGAGTATCTGCGCGAAGAACGGGTTGGCAATGTCCGGGACCGTGATCAGGATCTTGCCGCTGCGCTGGGTCTTGAGCGTCCTGGCCACCGCATTGGGGACGTAGCCCAGCGCGACGGCCGCCTGCTCGATGCGCTTGCGCGTGGCCGGCAGGACTTTCTCCGGCCGGGAGAGTGCGCGGGACACGGTGCCTGCCGAGACGCCGACATGTTTCGCGATGTCGTAGATGGTTGCCATGTCCCGGCCCGTGGGCTCCCGATGCGGTGCACAACGCGTGTCCCGAGCGCTGCATGCTAGGATAATGCAATCGATTGCATCAAGGCCGATCGCCATGCGAACACTCCAGGGTCCGGCGCTGTTCCTGGCGCAGTTCATTGGCGACAAGCCTCCGTTCAACCGCCTGGAGACCTTGGCCGAATGGGCCGCCGGGCTGGGCTATTCCGGCGTACAGGTACCGACCGGCACACCCCACATCTTCGATCTCGCCCAGGCCGCGCAGAGCCAGGCCTACTGCGACGACGTCGCCGGCACGCTGGCCCGGCACGGCATCCGGATCACCGAGTTGTCCACGCATCTGCAGGGGCAGCTGGTCGCCGTCCATCCGGCCTACGACGCCTTGTTCGACGGTTTCGCCCCGCAGGAAAAACGCGGCGATCCGGCGGCCCGGCAGGCCTGGGCCGTGGAGCAGGTGACGCTGGCGGCCAGGGCCAGTCAGCGCCTGGGGCTCACGGCGCACGCCACGTTTTCCGGCGCGCTGGCCTGGCCTTATTTCTATCCCTGGCCGCAGCGGCCGGCGGGACTGGTGGAAGAAGCCTTCGCCGAACTCGGTCGCCGCTGGCGTCCCATCCTGGACGTCTTCGACGACTGCGGGGTGGACCTGTGCTACGAGATCCATCCGGGCGAGGACCTGCACGACGGCGCGACCTTCGAGCGCTTCCTCGAAGCCGTCGACCACCACCCGCGCGCCAGGATCCTCTACGACCCCAGCCACCTGCTGCTGCAGCAGATGGACTACCTGGGCTTCATCGACCGGTACCACGACCGGATCGGCATCTTCCACGTCAAGGACGCCGAATACCGCGCCAACGCGCGCAGCGGTGTCTACGGCGGCTACGAGCACTGGATCGATCGCCCCGGAAGGTTCCGCTCGCCGGGCGATGGCCAGGTCGACTTCAAGGCGATCTTCTCCAAGCTGGCCCAGTACGATTTCCCGGGCTGGGCCGTGCTGGAGTGGGAGTGCTGCCTGAAGCATCCGGAGGACGGCGCGCGCGAGGGCGCGGCCTTCATCCGCGAACACATCATCCGCGTGACCGATCACGCGTTCGACGACTTCGCCGGCAGCGGCGCCGGTCCGGAAGCGCTGCGCGGCATGCTGGGGTTTTGAATCCACACCGCCTGATCCGGACACCGACCTGGGAGGGGAAGCGATGACGTCCACGATGCCGCGCCTGAGCGCGATGATGTTCCTGCAGTTCTTCATCTGGGGCGCGTGGTTCGTGACCCTGGGCACCTACCTGGTGCAGGGCCCGCTGCAGGCCAGCGCGAGCCAGGTGGCGACGGCCTTCCTCAGCCAGTCCATCGGCGCCATCGTCGCGCCCTTCCTGGTCGGACTGATCGCCGACCGCTACTTCGCGGCGCAGCGCATCCTGGCGGTGCTGCACCTGGCGGGCGCGGTGCTGCTGTGGGCGGCCTCCTCGGCGACGAGCTTCGGCGCATTCGCGGCCTGCGTCATGGCCTACATGCTGCTGTTCATGCCGACGCTGGCCCTGGCCAACAGCATCGCGATGCGACACATGCAGGCGCCCGAGAAGCAGTTCCCGCCCGTCCGCGTCGCCGGCAGCATCGGCTGGATCGTCGCCGGCGTGCTGATCGGCTGGCTGGGCTGGGAGCAGACCCATAGTCTCGAGCTCACCTTCCGGATGGCCGCGGCAGCGTCGCTACTGCTCGGCCTGTACGCGTTCTCCCTGCCGCATACGCCGCCGCTGGAACACCAGCGCAACGCACGGATCGGGGAGATCCTGGGGCTGGATACCGCGCTGCGCCTGCTGAAGTCGCGCGCGTACCTGGTGTTCTTCCTGGCCTCGATCGCGATCTGCATCCCGCTGTCGTTCTACTACAACTTCACCAACCCCTACCTCAACGACCTCGGCGTGCGCGGCGCGGCCGGACTCCAGTCGCTCGGGCAGGTGTCCGAAGTCCTGCTGATGCTGGCCATGCCATTCCTGTTCGTGCGCCTGGGCGTCAAGACCATGCTGGCGGTGGGCATGGCGGCGTGGGTGCTGCGGTACGTCATGTTCGCCTACGGCGATGCCGGTTCCGGGTTCGCGCTGCTGGTGATCGGCATCGTGCTGCACGGCATCTGCTACGACTTCTTCTTCGTCACCGGCCAGATCTACACCGACGCCCACGCCGGCCCCGCGCACCGCAGCAGCGCGCAGGGCTTCATCACGCTGGCGACGTACGGCGTCGGCATGCTGATCGGCACCTTCCTGTCCGGCGCGGTCGTGGAGCACTACACCACCGAGGCGGGCAGGGACTGGCAGCAGATCTGGCTGTTCCCGGCGGGCGTCGCGCTGGTGGTGCTGGTGGCCTTCCTGTTCCTGTTCCGCGAGCGGCCCGCTTCCGCGGCTGCCGCAGCGTCCACGCACTGAGGCGCCGGGCAGATGGCCAGGCTTGGGGTCGCCATCGTGGGCACCGGGATGATCGGCGCCGTGCACCGCCGCTCGGCGATCCTGGCCGGCGCCGTCGTCAGGGGCGTGGGCGCGTCGTCGCCGGAGCGCGCCCGGGAAGTGGCGCAGGCCTGGGACGTTCCGCGCGCCTATCGCGATATCGGGGAAGTCGTCACCGACCCGCAGGTGCAGGTCGTGCACGTATGCACGCCCAACCACCTGCACCGGGCGATGGCGCAGGCCGCCCTGGAAGCGGGCAAGCACGTGGTCTGCGAGAAACCGCTGGCCACGACGCTGGAAGACGCCAAGGCTTTGGCGGCACTGGCCGCCTCCACCGGACGGGTGGCCACGGTGCCCTTCGTCTACCGCTACCACCCGGTCGTGCGCGAGGCGCGCGCGCGCATCGCCCATGGTGAACTGGGGCCGCTGCGCCTGATCCACGGCAGCTACCTGCAGGACTGGCTGCTGGATCCCGCCAGCAACAACTGGCGCGTCGATCCGGCGCTCGGCGGCGCTTCCCGCGTGTTCGCCGATATCGGCTCGCACTGGTGCGACCTGGTGGAATGGGTCACCGGCGAGCGGTTCGTCGACGTCACTGCCGCGTTCGAAACGGTGATCGCCGAGCGAAGCGCCGCCGCCAGCCAGAGTTTCGCCACGCCGGCGGCAGGCGGCGGGATGCAGGCCGTGTCGAGCGAAGACGTCGCGGCGGCCATGTTCAAGACCGGAAGCGGCACCTTGGCCTCGTTGACCGTCAGCCAGGTGTCGGCCGGGCGCAGGAACCGCCTCTGGTTCGAGATCGACGGCGCCAGGGCCAGCGTGGCGTTCGACCAGGAAGACAGCGAACGGCTCTGGATGGGGTTTCCCGACCAGCGCGAAGAGGTCTTCGTGCGCGGCCCGGGCGCGGGAAGCGCCGAACAGCGCAGGCTCTCGGTGCTGCCGGCCGGCCACGCGCAAGGCTACGGCAACTGCTTCGACGCCTTCGTCGCGGACACCTACCGCGCCATCGAGGCCGAACGGCCGGAAGGGCTGCCGACGTTCGACGACGGGCTGCGCTCGGCGCTGATCGTCGATCGCGTCATCGCATCGGCCAAGGCGCGCGCCTGGACGTCCATCGGTCAGGAGCGCTACGAGAAGCGTTGATCAATCGCACGCCGCAGGGACATCGATAAGACCTGACTACGACGCCATATCCACGAATGGATCCCTGCAAGCAATCCGAACGATATGCGCAAAAGCTTCCAAAAAAATGATCTTTGTCATCCCGAGCGCAGCGAGGGATCTACTTCTACGCGACATGTGCAGGCAATGAGCGAGATCCCTCGCTGCGCTCGGGATGACACTCAGCTGGAAGCTCCAAAGTGGATGATTGAACCCGCACTTTTCGCTACCTGCACACCCGTAGCACCCGAGCCACACCTCGTCCGCAATCATTGGAATCCCGGGAGGAAACCATGACGATCACCACGCCGCGCGCAATCGCGACCACCGCACTCCTGTCCCTTGCCGCCCTGCCCGTCTTCGCGCAGGACACCGAAACCCGGGCCGAACCCATCGCGGTGCAGATGTACACGCTGCGCAACGTCGCTTCGCTCGAGGACCAGCTGAAGATCGTCCACGACGCGGGCATTCGCGCCGTGGAGACAGTCGGCACGCAGAACGTCTCCGCCGAGGAACTGAAACGGCTTCTGGACAAGTATTCGATCGAAGCGATCTCGACCCACGTGCAGCTGTCCGACCTGCGCAGCGACCTCGACAGCGTGGTGGCGTTCAACAGTTCGATCGGCAACGCCATGCTCGTGGTGCCCTACCTGGCGGAAGCGGAGCGCCCGACCGACGCCGCCGGCTGGATCGCATTGGGCAAGGAACTGGGCGAGATCTCCAACCAGGTCCGGGCCAGCGGCATGACGCTCGCCTACCACAACCACGACTTCGAGATCGTCGATTTCGACGGCAAGACGGGCCTCGAGCTCATGTTCGAGGCCGCCGGCCCCGCGGTCGAAGCCGAGATCGACCTGGCCTGGGTGGCGCGCGCCGGCTACGATCCGGCGGCGTTCCTCGGCAAGTTCCACGGGCGCGTGTTCGCAGTCCACGCCAAGGACATCGCTCCCGAAGGCCACGCCGAGGAGGAGAAAGGCTTCGCCGCCGTGGGCAGTGGCGTCCTGGACTGGAATACGATCCTTCCCGCAGCCGCGGACGCGGGCGTGAAGTGGTACATCATCGAGCACGACGATCCGCTCGATCCGGCCGCCGCCGTCACGACCGGCGCGGCCTACCTCGGCGAACACCTCGCCACGGGCGCACTTGCCGCTGACAATCAGTTGAGCCGGCAGGAACAAAACGACGGCTGGCAACTGCTGTTCGATGGCAAAGACCTGTCGCAGTGGCGCAATTTCAAGCAGGACGGGCTCAGCGACAGGTGGGTCATTGAAGATGGCGCCATCAAGCTGACCGGCGCAGGCGGCGGCGACATTCTGACCAAAGCCAAATATCAGGATTTCGACCTCAGGCTGGACTGGAAAATTGCCGAAGGCGGCAATAGCGGAATCTTTGTCCTGGCAGACGAAACGGGCAGCCAGATCTACTCGCATGCACCGGAAATTCAGATTCTGGATAACGAACGTCACCCCGACAACGAACTGGCAAACCATTTGTCCGGTTCCTTGTACGACATGATCGCCTCACCTGTGGCCTCGCATAAGATTGCCGGCGAGTGGAATCAGGTGCGTATCCTTCTGGACCAGGGCCAGCTGACCATCTGGCAGAACGGGGTGCAAACAGCATCGGTGAAGATTCAAGGCCCGGAGTGGCAGCAACTGGTGGCCGCCAGCAAGTTTGCCGACTGGCCGGGGTTTGCCGCCAACAGCAGTGGCCATATCGGCTTGCAGGATCACGGCGACGTGGTGTGGTTCAAGAATCTGAAAATCAAAGAACTGAAGCGATGAACGATTTTGCCCACGACGTATTGGTTGTCGGCTCGGGCGCCGGTGGCGCCATGGCCGCTTATGAGTTGACCCGGCAGGGCCACAAAGTGCTGCTGCTGGAAGCCGGCCGCAATTACGACCCGCGAACAGAAACTCCGATGTTCAGGCCCAATTCCATCGCACCGCTGATGGGCACTCCCACACCGGACAAGGAATTCGGCTTTTATGATTCCACCGTAGACGGCGGCTGGCAGGTGCCCGACGAACCCTATACCACAGCCGAAGGCTCCGAATTCTTGTGGTGGCGCGCCCGCATGCTGGGGGGCCGTACCAACCATTGGGGCCGCTATTCGCTACGTTTCAGCGAGCATGATTTCAAGGGCAAAAGCCGGGACGGTCTGGGCGCCGACTGGCCTTTCAACTATGACGATATCGCCCCGTGGTACGACAAAACGGAAGCTCTGGTTGGCGTTTGCGGCACCAATACCGGCCTGGACGACATGCCGCCGTCATCGGAAGGGGTACTGCAACCGCCACCCCTACCACGGGTACCGGAACTGCTGATCGCCGCTGCGGCAAAAAAACACGGGATCACGGCGGTGCCAATGCACCGGGCCGTGCTGACCAAACCGCTGGATGACCGTGCCGCCTGTTTTTATGCCACGCCCTGCGGCTACGGCTGCTCGATAGGCGCCGCTTTTCAAACTACCACCTCGCTGCTGCCGATGGCGCAGGCAACTGGCAATCTGCGGATCATCACCAATGCCATGGTCAAAATCGTGACCACCGATGCACAGGGTAACGTCACGGGCATCAGTTATATCGACAAGAAGACCTGCACCGAACAGCAAATCGGCGCAAAAGTGGTGGTCCTGGCAGCCAGCGCCTGCGAATCCGCGCGCATCCTGCTCAATTCAAAAAACGCCAGTCATCCCAACGGCCTGGCCAATTCCAGCGGCCAGGTTGGCCGCAACCTGATGGACTCCACCGGCGCTGGCCTGTCGGCACTGGTACCGGCCCTCATGGACCGGCCGCGCTACAACGAGGACGGCCACACTGCCAATCACCTGTTCATCCCCTGGTGGGGACACGAAGCCCAGGCCAACAAGGAACTGGATTTCCCGCGCGGTTACCACTTTGAACTTGGCGGGCGCTTCAGTGAGCCCGGCGCCTATGTCAGCGGCGACCTGCAAGGCTATGGCACGGCGCTGAAACAGCAGGTACGCGCACATTACGGTGCCTACGTTTCGTTTGCACTGCGCGGCGAAATGCTGCCGAACGAACATTGCTATATGGACATAGACCCACAGGTAACGGACAAATGGGGCATTCCGGTGCCACGTTTCCACTGGCAATGGTCGGAACACGAGCTAAAGCAGGTAGAACATGGTCTGAAAACCGCCAAAGCCATTCTGGAAACCATGGGCGCGACTGTTGGCGAATTACCTGCCGCAAAAGACGCCATCAAGAAGGGCGGCGAAATCATTCACGAAGTCGGCACCACCCGGATGGGCAGTTCGAGCAAGGACTCGGTGACCAACCAATGGGGGCAAACCTGGGATTGCCCGAACCTGTTCGTGATGGACGGCGGCGTTTTTGCCTCCAACCCGCACAAGAATTGCACCCTGACCATCATGACACTGGCAATGCGCAACAGCGCCTGGCTGGCTGCCCAGCTTGAAGCGGGGAAGCTGTGATGCAAAAGCCAACGCACAACCAAAGCACGACTGCTCACATCGACAGCCCTGCACCTGCTTACACAAACAAGCTAAGCCGGCGCGATTCGCTGAAACTGTTGGCCGCACTGGCTGCAAGTGCCGTGCTGCCTGCATTGTCTGGCTGTGAGTCGATACCAACAGCAGGAACAGCCAGTGACGCAGCAAGCAATGGGCACTGGCCGGAGCTTGACCTGCCGCCTGTTACGGCCAAAGGCTACGGCAAGGATCCGGATCTGATGACTCCGCCGGAAGCGCCCTGGCCGTTGACGTTGACGCCTGCCCAGCTGTCGCTGCTGGCGTTGCTGTCAGACATTATCGTGCCCCAGGAAGGCCAGTGGCCGTCGGCTTCTGCAGTGCAGGTGCCAACGGTGCTCGATGAATGGGTCAGCGCGCCGTACCCCAGCCAGCAGCAGGATCGGCTGACCGTTCTGTCGGCTCTTGCCTGGATTGACGACGAGGCCGCCATGCGCTTTTCGCAGCCATTCACGGCGCTTGGCACACCGCAGCAACTGGCGATCATTGACGATATCGCCTACGACAACGAACAAACCCCACGACAGTTCCAGCGCATCGCCAAAGCCTTCTCCCGGCTGCGCAATCTGGTACTGGCGGCTTATTTCTGCACGCCGGAAGGTTTTGAGGATATTGGCTACCTGGGGAATGTGGCAATTGCCGGTAGTTACCCCGGTCCCACGCCAGAGGCTTACAGCCATTTGAACAAGACACTGGCGGAACTCGGGTTGAGCGAATTCGCTTATCCGGTGGGTTAGAGCATTTTTGGCGCAAGCGCTCAGATATTCGTCGTCCCCGCGAAGGCGGGAAGCGTTTCAACAGCGCGAAGCGCTGGTCATCCAGTGTCTTTCGTTGTTGGTTTCAAAGATAAAGACGCTGGGTCCCCGCCTTCGCGGGGACGACGGAAACGTCAACATCTGAGTCGAAAATGCTCTAGTCAGCATCCCCGGCAACATGCCCTGCAAACGGGCTCCGTTGCTGGGAACCCTCCTACAGTTCCCGCACCCAGATGTTGCGGAAGCTGACCCTGGAATCGTGGTCCTGGAGATAGATCGGGGCGCAGCCGTGCGGCGGGTAGGAAGGCGCGCCGATGTATTCGGTCTTGCCCGACACGACGGTGTCGTCCTGCACGAGGACGCCGTTGTGCAGCACGGTGATGCGGGCCGGCGAGACGAGGCCGCCGCCTTCGGAGAAGCGCGGCGCCTTCCAGATGACGTCGTACGCCTGCCAGACGCCCGGCGCGCGGGAGGCGTTCACCAGCGGGATGGCCTGCTTGTAGATCGAGGCCGCCTGGCCGTTGGAATAGGTCGGGTTGTCGTAGCTGTCGAGCACCTGCAGTTCGTAGAGCTCCTGCAGGAAGATCCCGCTGTTCCCGCGGTTCTGGCCTTCGAACCCTTCGACCTCGGCAGGACTGCGCCATTCGAGATGGAGCTGGATGTCGCAGAAGCGCCGCTTCGTGCGGATGCCCTTGCTGCCCGGCACCACGGTGAACGCCCCGTCGGCGACGGTCCAAGGCGCATCGCCGCCCAGCTCTCCCTCCCAGGCCGAGAGGTCCGTGCCGTCGAACAGCACCACGGCATCGGACGGGGCGGCGTCCTCGGGGGTGGCGACGGTCGCCGGAACCGGCGTCCAGGCTTCGGTCTTCGCGGGGTCGTCCCGCTGCCGATCCTGCGCCTGGGCGAAAACGGGGACCACGGCCAGGAGGCAGGCCGCCATCGCGATCGGTTTGGTCATCCTCTTCCCTCCAGAAAGGTCGTCACGCGAGTCAGCGGCCCGCATCAGCGGGTCGCCCAGGCGGGCGTGCCCGGTTCATAGGCCATGTCGCCGTCGTAGTACCCCGGCACGGCGACGTAACGCAGCACCTGCGTCGCTCCCACCTCGGAAGTGAAGAAGCCGAAGAGAACCAGCTGCTTGATCATCGTGAAGTAGTGCGGCCTCGTCGGCCCCGGGCTGGTGCCGTCGGGGGCCACCCATGCGGTGCCGGACTGTGCCTTGGCCTCGGCGTCCAGGGCGCGCAGCAGTTCGGCGCGGGCTTCGGGCGTCATCGCCATGAAGCGGCCGCCGGCACGCTGGTCCAGGTCGGCCAGTCCGGAACGGAACGTGGCCTGGTCTTCGGGGGCGTAGCAGTCGGTCACGAACCGCGCCATGAACAGGCCCACGCCCGCGTCCTTGGCCCCGGGCGTTTGCGTCCGCGGCAGGATCGTCTCCGCGATTTCGTCCAGCCTGGCCACGTCGTCCTCGGAGAAGGAAATCTCCCCATCCGGAACCTGCAACTGCCCGTAGACGAAGGCCGGCACGCCGATCATCGCCGCACCGGTGACGGCAACGATCATTTTCAGGAGTTCGCGACGTTCCATCACAGATTCCCTGCCTTGAGTTCGCGTACGGCGTGGTCCGCGGCCCGCGCCGTCAGCGCCATGTAGGTCAGCGACGGGTTGACGCAGCCGCTGGAGGTCATGCAGGCCCCGTCCGTCACGTAGACGTTCGGCGCGTCCCAGACCTGGTTGTGCATGTTCAGGACCGAGCTCTTCGGGTCGCGGCCCATGCGTGCCGTGCCCATTTCGTGGATGCCCATGCCCGGGGCGTAGTCGCCCTCCGTCGCCTTGACGTCCTTGACGCCGGCCGCCTCGAGGATCTCGGCGGCGTCCGCGCCCATGTCCCGGCGCATGGCCCGCTCGTTCCCGCGGATGGACACGTCCATCGCCAGCACGGGCAGGCCCCACTTGTCCTTGCGGTCCGGATCGAGGCTGATCGTGTTGTCGTGATAGGGCAGCATCTCCCCGAAGGCCGTCATGCCGATGGCCCAGTCTCCCGGCACGCTCAGCGCCTCCTTCAGGCCGGCGCCGATGTTCAACTCGGCGATGTCGCGCGACCAGCCGGTGCGGCTGGCCGAACCCTGGTAGCCGAAGCCGCGGACGTAGTCGCGCCTGTCCCCGCCGACGTTGCGGAAGCGCGGAATGTAGAACCCGCACGGGCGGCGGCCGAAGTAGTACCTGTCCTCGTATCCCTCGACCGTGCCGTGGGCGCCGACCTGGAAATGGTGGTCCATGACGTTGTGGCCCAGTGCGCCCGAAGAGGACCCCAGGCCGCCCTCCCAGACGTCGGTGGCCGAGTTCATCAGCACCCACGTCGAGTTGAAGGCCGATGCGTTGAGGAAGATGACGCCGGCGGTGTACCGGTAGGTCTGCCCGTTCTCGGCGTCGATGATCTCCACCCCGCTCGCCCGCCTGCGGTCCTTGTCGTAGAGCACTTCCTTGACGATCGAGAACGGGCGCAGCGTCAGGTTGCCGGTCTTCATCGCCGCCGGCAGCGTCGCCGACTGGGTCGAGAAGTAGGCGCCGTAGGGGCAGCCCAGGATGCACTTGTTGCGGTACTGGCAGTCGACGCGGCCCTGCTCGACCCTGGGCTCGGTGATGTTCGCGGTGCGCGAGTGGATCAGGTGGCGCGTGCCGCCGAACGCCTTCTCGATCCGCGCCGCCACGTCCTTCTCGACGACGTTCAGCGGGATGGGCGGCAGGAACTGGCCGTCGGGCAGGACGTCCAGCCCCTCGACGGTGCCGGCGATGCCCGCGAACCTCTCGACGTGGTCGTACCAGGGCGCGATGTCGGCGTAGCGGATCGGCCAGTCGACGGCGATGCCCTCCCTGGCGTTCGCCTCGAAATCCAGGTCCGAGAGGCGATAGCTCTGCCTCCCCCACAGGAGCGAGCGGCCGCCGACGTGGTAGCCGCGGAACCAGTCGAACCGCTTGGTTTCCGTATAGGGGCAGTCCTTCTCGTCGGCCCACATCCCAAGCGTGTTCTCCGCCAGGGTGTAGTCGCGCTTCAGGACCGGATAGTCCGCCTTCATCGCCTGGGTCGGGACGTTGCGATGCGGGAAGTCCCACGACTCCTTCGCCGCGTTGACGTAGTCCTTGACGTGCTCGATATTGCGGCCGCGCTCGAGCATCAGGACCTTGAGCCCCTTCTCGGTCAGCTCCTTGGCGGCCCAGCCGCCGCTGATTCCCGATCCGACGACGATCGCGTCGTAGTGATTGTCTGCCATGGGAATGCTTCCCTCGGTGGATATTCGATTTCAGACGTCGCAGAGGCGGATCGCTTCGCGCAGCGAGGCGACGGGATCCGGCGCCTCGGGAATGAACTCCTGCGCCAGATGGCCGTCGAAGCCGGTGTCGCGGATCGCGCGGCAGATGGCGGGATAGTTGAGCTCCTGGTCGTCGCCGATCTCGTGCCGGCCCGGCACGCCCGCGGTGTGGTAGTGCACGAAGAACCGGTGGTTCTTGCGGATGCTGGCGATGATGTCGCCCTCCATGACCTGCATGTGGTAGATGTCGTAGAGCAGCCCGAAGTTGTCCGATCCGATCCGCTTGCACAGTTCGACCCCCCACTCGGAGCGGTCGCAGAGGTAGTCGGGGTGGTCCACCCTGGAATTCAGGAGTTCCATCGCCAGCGTGACGCCGCGCTTCTCGGCATGCCCGAGGATGCGCTTCAGCCCCGCCTCGGCGTTCGCCAGCCCCTCCTCGGGATCCATGCCTTCACGGTTGCCGGAGAAGCAGATGAGGTTGCGGTAGCCGGCGTCCGCCACCAGGTCGATGTGGCGGGTGTAGCGCTCCGCCAGCTGATCGTGGAACCGGACGGCGGCGAAGCCCTTGTCCAGGCCGATCTCCGCGCCATTGCACATCGAGCTGACCACGCCGTGCGCCTTCAGCGTGGGCCAGTCTTCCGGGCCGACGAGGTCGATGGCGGAAAAGCCGATCTGCTTCACCGTCCGGCAAAGCTGGTCGATCGATTGCTGCCTGAACGTCCAGCGGGCAACGGAATGCTTCAGGTTGGCCTTCAGCGGCTGCACGGCGCCGGCCGGCCCCGGAACGAACCCGGATGCGGCCAGCCCCATTCCGCCGACCATGGTGGCGCGGAGCGCGTCGCGTCTGGTGAATTTACGATTCAAGGCGGTCACCTCCATCTGCTCGTGGCGCCGCCGGGAAGCATGCGCTTGGACCGCCTCTGGCCCACGGCGTTCGACAAACCCGTGGCAAGCACGAAAAAGTCCGCAGGCAAAGAGGTTCTTCTCCCGATCGAGGGAAAGACAAAAGACACCGGTCCGCGGCGGGCGCAGGTCCGATGCCGCCGCAAGTCGCGGCCCGATATCCGCTTGGTTGCGACGGCATCGGACCTGCGCTGGACAGATGGTCGCGAGTTCAGCGGAAAGAAGCGGCGCTGTTCTTTCGCTTTCCGTCCCGTCCGCCGGATGTATGAAGGCGCCTGCCGGGGCCGCGCCGACCAAGCGGATATCGGGCCGCGACTCGGCGTGGCCCCGGCAGGCGCCCTCGGGGTCCCCGGTTTCGGGGAAAGAACAAAAGAAGAGCCCGCGCCGCCTCCGCTCATGGCGCCAGCAAACGGCATGCAGCGCTTGCGACGTGATTCGTCTCGGCGAACCCGGAAGATGCGTCTTGCGACACATGGACCCGATTGCCGTCGGACAGCGCCATTCATCGTGGCGCTCGTGGCGCAGACGGCCTCCGGGCCCGCCTCAATCGGCCTGATCGAAAAGATACCCACCCATCTACCGGCCTCCCAACCGGTACGGACAAGCAAATCCGTGGCGATGCAATCGATTGCACGATAGCAGCAGCGTGTTCGATTGCAATACCTCCAATGAACTCCCGACACCCGACCTGAGGCGACTGGAGCGCGACGCGGTTGGATATCCAGCCCAATACGGCAGCCTGTTCCATCGCAGGTTCAGGCAGTTGATTGCAGGCAGCCGGTGCCGGTCGAAGACGAGGTTCGATGACACGGTCGAACTGGACGAGAACTGCTTTGGGAACCTCCGCAGAACAGGAAGGTTCCAAGGAGACCGCGGGCATTTGCCGGGGGGCCGCGCCATAGATCCGACGGTTGGGGCGGAAAGTCAGAAGGCCAGCATCGCTTCGCTTTGCCGAACTCGCGACCATCTCTCCAGCGCAGGTCCGATGCCGTCGCAACCAGGCGGATATCGGGCCGCGACTTGCGGCGGCAGCGGACCTGCGCCTCCGCGGACCAGGGCCTTTCCCCTGATCGGGAGAAAACCGAAAAGAAGCAAACGCAGCCGAGCGCGAGCGACCCGGAGCAAGAGAAAAATGGATGACCAGCGCCATGCGCTGTTGAAAAGCGCTTCCGGCTTGACCAGCCTTCGGCTGTTGAAAAGCGCCTCGCCGGGATGACGACATACCAGGGGGGGCATCATTTGATGTTTATAACATCATAATTAAGTCATTCTGCTTGCATAAGCACTTCTGAAAGCGGCATCATGGCGACACTCCACGAGATGCCGCCATGATCACCGCCCCCCAGCTGCGCGCTGCGCGCGCCCTGCTCGGCATCGACCAGCGCAGGCTGGCCGAACTGGCCGGCGTCTCGCTGCCGACGATCCAGCGCATGGAGGCCAGCGACGGCACCGTGCGCGGCGTGGTCGGCACCCTGATGAAGGTCGTCGACGCGCTCGATGCCGCAGGCGTCGAACTGATCGGCAACGACCAGCCCAGCCAGGGCCGCGGCCGCGGCGTGCGCCTGAAGGAGCCGCCGGTCGCCTGAGCCATGTCGACCTTCGATCGCCGCCAGTACCTGCGCATGTTCGAACCGAAGCTGTTCACCGTGCTTCGGGAGGGCTACGGCCTGCAGGCGTTCAAGGCCGACGCGATCGCCGGCCTCACCGTCGCGATCGTCGCGCTGCCGCTGGCGATGGCGCTCGCGATCGCATCGGGCACCACGCCGGAGAAGGGACTGCACACGGCGATCGTCGCCGGCTTCCTGATCTCGGCGTTCGGCGGTTCGCGCGTGCAGATCGGCGGGCCGACCGCGGCCTTCATCCCGGTCGTGTTCGTGGTGATCCAGAAGTTCGGCTACGGCGGCCTGATCCTGTGCACGCTGCTGGCCGGGCTGATGCTGATCGCGGCCGGGCTGCTGCGGCTTGGCACGCTGATGAAGTACATGCCGCAGCCGGTGATCACCGGCTTCACCGCCGGCATCGCGGTGAGCATCTTCTCCAGCCAGGTCAAGGATGCGCTCGGACTGCGCATGGACGAGGTACCGGCGGAATTCTTCGAACGCTGGGCCGCCTACGGCAAGCACTTCGCCACGACCCAACCGGCGGCGCTGGCGATGACCGTGCTCGGACTCGCGGTGATCGTCGGCCTGCGTCGCTGGAAGCCGAAGTGGCCCGGTTTCCTGATCGCGCTGCTGGCCTGCACCCTGGCCGCCACGCTGCTCGCGCTGCCGGCCGAAACCATCGGCACGCGCTTCGGCGACCTGCCTTCCTCGCTGCCGAGCTTCGACTTCCCGCGCATCCCCTTCGAGCGCACCTTCGAACTGCTGCCGAGCGCGTTCACCATCGCCTTCCTCGCGGGCGTGGAGTCGCTGCTGTCGGCGGTGGTCGCCGACGGCATGACCGGCGGCCGCCACCGCTCCAACGGCGAACTGCTCGCCCAGGGCGTGGCCAACGTCGGCTCGGCGCTGTTCGGCGGGCTGCCGGCGACCGGCGCGATCGCGCGCACCGCCACCAACATCCGCTCCGGTGGGCGTACGCCCGTCGCCGGCATCCTGCACGCCGGCTACCTGCTGCTGTTCATGCTGCTGCTGGCGCCGCTGATGCGCTACGTGCCGCTGGCGGCGCTGGCGGCGGTGCTGCTGGTGGTGGCCTGGAACATGAGCGAGGCGGAGAACTTCCGCAACACGCTGTCGGCGCCGTGGGGCGATCGCCTCGTGCTGCTGCTGACCTTCTTCCTCACGGTACTGCTCGACCTGACCATCGCGATCCAGGCCGGCATCGTGCTCGCCGCGTTCGTCTTCATGTTCCGCATGGCCGAGGCGGTGGAAGTGAGCTCCGGCATGCGCACCGTGTTCGATGAGAGCGGCGACGACGACCTCCAGACCGGCGATCCCGCGCGCGACGGCGACCTCGACCAGCGCGCGAAGCTGCCCGGGGGCGTAGAGGCCTACCAGATCGGCGGCCCGCTGTTCTTCGGCGCGGCCAATCGCCTGGACAACCTGCTCGACCAGTTCTTCGAACCGCCGAAGGTGCTGATCCTGCGCATGCGGCTGGTGCCGGTGATCGACGCCAGCGGCGTGCATGCGCTGAAGAAGCTGGCCGGGCGCTGCCACCGCAAGGGGATCGTGCTGATCGTATCGGGGCTGCAGGAGCAGCCGAACCGGGTGATCGCGAAGATGGGGCTGGAAGAGGGTCCCGGCGAACTGCACTTTGCCTCCAACTTCGAGCGCGCCATCAGGTTGGCGCAGTCCATCGTCGCTGCCTGACCGCGGCCTGCCGCGCTAGCGGCGGGATCAGTGCCTGAAGCGCTCGCGCAATCCCAGCAACGGCTTCTCGACCAGGTAGTAGCTGGCAATGGCGGCAGCGAAGGAAAGCACCACGGCGATCGGGACCGCATACCGCATCGTCATCAGCTGCGGATTCAGGAACAGCTGCTGCCAGAGATAGAGCGAATAGCTGATCGTTCCGACGAAAACGGCAGCCCGGCTGTTCAACGCGCACCCGACGACCGTCGCCGGGCGATTCACGACCCACAGGATCGAGAGCGCGATGCCCACATTGATAAGCGTCATGCCGAAAGGAAGGTGGAACGACGGATAGTCGGTGAAGAACGTCGCAACCACGGCCGCCGCCGGCGCGGCAAGGAACATCCATCGCGGCACCATTCCGGCGATCCGCTCCCCGCCGAACCGCGCCACCAGCAGGGCCAGCAGGCATCCTGTCGCGAGAGAATCGGCGACGTACTGGAATTCTTCGTCGATCCCGGTGCGTTCCGCCGGCCACAGGATCCAGGCAAGCGCGCGGACGACAGGGGCCAGTACGACGACCGAGAGCGCGACGAGGATCGCCCCCTTGCGCGCGAGCAGGAATATCAGCGGCCACAGCAGGTAGAACTGCTCTTCCAGTGCGAGCGACCACAAATGGCCCAGCGACCACCCGCGCTCATGGTGGTAGTTCATGGTGTAGGTAACCGCGTGCTGCAGGTCCCCGGGCAGGCGCGTGGCCAGGCCCAGCCACGCGAAGACCACGACGACGCCGATGTACAGGTATGCGGCCGGGAAGATCCTGATCGTCCTGCGCAGGTAGAAGTCGCGGAGCGAAATCCGCCCTTTCCTGGAACGCTCGTCGACCAGCAGGGTCGTGATCAGGAATCCGGAAAGAACGAAGAACACCGTGACCCCGAGTCGCGCGAAGTCCACCGACGAGGACCGGAAGACCGGGAACCCGGGGAAGTTCGCCATGTGGCTCCACACGACCATGAGCACGGCGATCGCGCGTATACCATCGAGTCCCGGGAGCCGAGGGCTCGTCGCGTACCTGTCACCCATCGTTCCCCCGACGGAAATCCACGTTTTCCCCTGCGACTCCCGGAAACGGGTGGAAAGCCAACCTGCCCCGTCCCCGTATTCCGCCCGCATAATAGTCCCATGCACCGCAGCGGCAACGCCATCGTGTCCGCCCTGACCATTGCCGGTTCCGATTCCGGCGGCGGCGCCGGCATCCAGGCCGACCTCAGGACCTTCGCCGCGCACGGCGTGCACGGCCTGTCGGCGATCGCCGCGCTGACCGCGCAGCACACCCGCGGCGTGACCGCCGTGCACGTGCCGCCGGTGGACTTCCTGCGCGCCCAGGTCGACGCCTGCTTCGACGATTTCGACATCGGCGCGGTCAAGCTGGGGATGCTGGCCAACGCCGCCGTCATCCACGCGGTCGCCGATGCATTGCAGGCGCGCGCGCCGCGCTTCCTCGTCCTCGACCCGGTGATGGTGGCGACTTCCGGCGCCAAGCTGCTGGAGGACGATGCCCTGGACGCGCTGCGCACGCGCCTGATCCCGCGCGCCGACCTGCTGACGCCCAACATCCCCGAGGCGGAACTGCTCACCGGCCTGCGGATCGAACGCGCCGCGGACGCGGAGCGTGCGCTGGAGGCCCTGCTGGGGCTGGGCGCGAAGGCGGTGCTGCTCAAGGGCGGCCACCTCGACGAAGGCGGACAGGTCGTCGACCGGTTCCGGGATGCGACGGCCGCCGCCAGCTTCGTCCACGCCCGGCTGTCGCTCGAGGGCCACGGCACCGGCTGCACCCTGGCCTCGGCGGTCGCGGCGAACCTGTGCCTCGGGCTGCCGATGGCGCAGGCGACGGCCGCCGCCGTGGACTATGTCGGGCGGGCGCTGCGGCTGGGCTATCGGCCGGGTCGCGGCGAGGTGCGCGTGCTCGACCACTTCGGCGCGGCGCGGACGGCGTGAGCCAGGCGATCGCTGCGCACGAAGCCGAGGCCGCGAGCAGCGACGGCCACGCCTGGCGCGTGCTGGCGCGCCTTCCACCCGAACCGCGGCGGGCGCTGCTGTGGCTGCCCGCGCTCGGCGTCGCGGCGCGGCATTACCTGCCCTTGGCCGACGCGCTGGCGGCGCGCGGCGTCGCGGTGTTCCTGCACGAATGGCGCGGCCACGGCTCCAGCAGCCTGCGCGCCGGCCGCGGCCGGGACTGGGGCTATCGCGAGTTGCTGGTGCAGGACATTCCCGCCAGCAAGGCGGTGCTCAACCGCCTGCTGCCGGACGGCGTGGAGCGCATCGTCGGCGGACACAGTCTGGGCGGCCAACTCGCATGCTGCCGCCTCGCGCTGGCGCCGGGCACCGCCGACGCGGTATGGCTGGTCGCCAGCGGTGCCCCCTACTGGCGCGCGTTTCCGATGCCGCACAAGGCCTGGCTGCCGTTCGCGTACCGGTTCCTGCCGTGGCTCGCCCGCGTCAACGGCGCGCTGCCCGGGCGCCGCATCGGCTTCGGCGGCAACGAGGCCGCGGGCGTCATCCGCGACTGGGCGCGCACGGCGATCAGCGGGCGCTATGCCGCGGACGGCCTGGCGCAGGACCTCGAGGCCGGCATGGCCCGGCTCACGCAGCCGGTGCGCGCCCTGCTGCTGGCGGACGACTGGCTGGCGCCGCGTTCGTCGCTCGACTTCCTGCTGTCGAAGCTGCCCGCGAGCGAGGTGGAGGCCGTCTGCCTCGATGCCGACGGCGCCGGGACGCGACCCGACCACTACGCCTGGATGCAACAACCGGCCGCGGTGGCCGACTGGCTCGTCGCCTGAGGCCGTGCCTCGCGCTGCAGGAGCGCCTTCGGGCGCGATGCTTTTCCACGAATTGCCTTCCTGGTGCGAAAAGCATCGCGCCTGAAGGCACTCCTACATGCCAGGATTGCAGGTGGCATCCGGCTCCGCGGCCGGGCCCGCGTTGGCATAACCCTCAGGATTCATCGACTGCCAGCGCCAGGCATCGCGGCACATCGCGTCGAGGTCGTGTTCGGCGCGCCAGCCGAGCAGTTCGTGCGCAAGCGAAGGATCGGCGTAGACCTCGGCGACGTCGCCGGCGCGGCGGGCGACGATCTCGTAAGGCACCGGCCGTCCCGAGGCACGCTCGAAGGCCTGCACCAGCTGCAGCACGCTCACGCCGGCGCCGGTGCCGAGGTTGACGGTGAAGCCCCTGCCGCTGCGCTCCAGCGCATCCAGCGCGTCGGCATGCGCGCGCGCCAGGTCGACGACGTGGATGTAGTCGCGCACGCCGGTGCCGTCGACCGTCGGCCAGTCGCCGCCGAACACGCTCAGCCTCTCGCGCCGGCCCACCGCCACCTGGCAGATGTAGGGCATGAGGTTGTTCGGGATGCCGGACGGATCCTCGCCGATCAAGCCGGTAACGTGCGCACCGACGGGATTGAAATAGCGCAGGATGCCGGCCCGGAAGCCGGGATCGGCCGCGCACAGGTCGCCGATCAGCTGCTCCATGACCAGCTTGGTGCGGCCGTAGGGATTGGTGACGCGCAGCGGCGCGTCCTCGGTCACCGGAACCGCGTCAGGGTCGCCATAGACGGTGGCGGACGAACTGAACACCAGCCGCTTCACGCCGGCGTCCTGCATCGCCTGCAGCAGGTGCAGCGTACCGGAGATGTTGTTGTCGAAGTAGTCGAGCGGACGCGCGCAGGACTCGCCCACCGACTTCAGCGCCGCGAAATGGATCACGGCGTCGAATCCGCCGCCGGCCAGCAGCTTGCCGGTCGCGTCGCGGTCGCGCAGGTCGACGTTCCGGAATTCCACCGATGCGCCGACGATCGCCTGTAGCCGCTCCAGCACGCGCGGCGAACTGTTCGATAGATTGTCGGCGACCACCAGCTCGTGGCCGCGCGCGGCGAGTTCGATGCAGGAGTGACTGCCGATGTAGCCGGTGCCGCCGAAGACGAGGACGCGCATGCTCAGGACGCCTGTGGTTCGCGAACGCGGATTATCCTCCAGGTCGCGCGACCGTGCCCCATGGCCTGTCCCCGGCGCATCCCGCGTTTGGCAATGTCGCACGCACCGCAATGCCGCCGTCCCGTTCGCGGGGAAGGGGCATGCCGCCGCCGTCCGCTAGAATCCTGTCCCGACCGCCCAACCGACACCCTCCCGGATGACCGCACCCCTGCCCGACCGCAACGACATCCGCATCGCCATCATCGGGCTCGGTTACGTGGGATTGCCGCTGGCGGCCGCGTTCGGGCGCCGCTACCCGACGCTGGGCTTCGACATCGACGCCGCCCGCATCGAGGAACTGCGCCGCCACCACGACCACACGCTGGAGATGTCCGAAGACGAGCTGAAGGCCTCGACCGGCCTCACCTGCTCGGCCGATCCGGCCGACCTGGCGGGCTGCAACGTCTTCATCGTCACCGTGCCGACCCCGATCGACGACTACAAGCGCCCCGACCTGCGCCCGCTGGAATCGGCCAGCCGCACCGTCGGCAAGGCGATTTCCCGCGGCGGCGTGGCGATCTTCGAGTCGACGGTCTATCCCGGCGCCACCGAGGAGATCTGCGTACCGATCATCGAGCGCGAGGCGGGCCTGGAGTTCAACGAGGACTTCAGCGTCGGCTACAGCCCCGAGCGCATCAACCCGGGCGACAAGGAGCACCGGCTGGAGACGATCCTGAAGGTGACCTCGGGCTCCACGCCCGAAGCGGCCGACTTCATCGATGCGTTGTACACCAGCGTCGTCACCGCCGGCACCCACAAGGCCTCCAGCATCCGCGTCGCGGAAGCGGCGAAGGTCATCGAGAACACCCAGCGCGACGTCAACATCGCCCTGATCAACGAACTGGCGCTGATCTTCGGCCGCCTGGGCATCGACACCCACGAGGTGCTGGAGGCCGCCGGCACCAAGTGGAATTTCCTGCCCTTCCGCCCGGGCCTGGTCGGCGGCCACTGCATCGGCGTCGATCCGTACTACCTGACCCACAAGGCGCAGCAGATCGGCTACCACCCCGAGGTGATCCTCGCCGGCCGCCGGATCAACGACTCCATGGGCGGCCACGTCGCCCAGCGCGTGGTCAAGCTGATGCAGCAGCGCGGGCTGCAGACCTCGGGCGCGAAGGTGCTGATCCTCGGCCTGGCGTTCAAGGAGAACTGCCCGGACCTGCGCAACACCCGCGTCACCGACATCATCGACGAACTGCGCACCTACAGCGTCGACGTCGACGTGCACGACCCTTGGGTGTCGCCGGCGCAGGCCAGCCACGAATACCGCATCTCGCCGGTCGCCGAGCCGCAGGCCGGACACTACGACGCGGTCATCCTCGCCGTCGCGCACCGCGAGTTCATCGCCCTGGGCGCCGACGGCGTGCGCGCATTCGGCAAGCCGGACGCGGTCCTGTTCGACGTCAAGCGCGCGCTGCCGCGCGACCGCGTCGACGGCTGCCTCTGAACCCACCGCAGGAAGACGCCATGCGCATCCTCGTCACCGGCGCCGCCGGCTTCATCGGCTCCCATCTCAGCCATCGCCTGGTCGAACGCGGCGACGAGGTGCTGGGCTTCGACAACCTCAACAACTACTACGACCCGGCGCTGAAGCAGGCGCGCCTCGACCGCCTGCTGCCGCTGCCGGGATTCTCGTTCGTGAAGGGCGCGCTGGAGGACCGCGGGACACTGGAGCGCGCGTTCGCCAACTTCCGCCCGCAGCGCGTGGTCAACCTCGCCGCGCAGGCCGGCGTGCGCTACTCGCTGGAAAACCCGCACGCCTACATCGACAGCAACATCGTCGGCTTCACCAACGTCCTGGAAGCCTGCCGGCACGGGAACGTCGAGCACCTGGTCTACGCCTCGTCGAGCTCGGTCTACGGCGCCAACCGCAAGCTGCCGTTCGCGGTGGAGGACAGCGTCGACCACCCGGTCAGCCTGTACGCGGCGACCAAGAAGGCCAACGAGCTGATGGCGCACACCTACAGCCACCTGTTCGGCCTGGCGACCACCGGCCTGCGCTTCTTCACCGTCTATGGCCCCTGGGGCCGGCCGGACATGGCGCTGTTCCTGTTCACGAAGAACATCCTCGAAGGCCGGCCGATCGACGTGTTCAACCACGGACGCCACAGCCGCGACTTCACCTACGTCGACGACATCGTCGAAGGCGTGATCCGCACGCTCGACCGCGTCCCCGGCCCCGATCCCGGCTACGACCCGCTGCAGCCCAACCCCGGTTCATCGAGCGCGCCCTATCGCGTCTACAACATCGGCAACCACCAGCCGGTGCAGCTGCTGCGCTACATCGAGGTCCTCGAAGACTGCCTGGGCCGCAAGGCAGAGAAGAACCTGCTGCCGATGCAGCCGGGCGACGTGCCCGATACCGAGGCAGACGTCGAGGCGCTGCGGCGGGACACCGGCTACCAACCGTCGACGCCGATCGAGACCGGCGTGCGCAACTTCGTGGACTGGTATCGGGATTTCCACCGCGCCTGAACGTGCCATTCCCGCCCTGCGCGGGCCGGCAGGTGTCCTCGCCCCCGGCGATTTTCCGTTTATCGCCATATCGGAACACAACGGGGAGACTCCAAATGCATGCCTTCCGCCTGATCGCGGCTTCCTTCGCCCTGCTCGCGCTTGCCGCCTGCGCATCGGGCGGACACCGTTCGTCCGCGCCTCCGCCCGCCGCCGAGGCGCTCGTCGACGACTACAGGATCGGCGTGGACGACGAAGTCCAGGTCGCGGTCTGGCGCAACCCCGAGCTGGGCATCACCGTGCCCGTCCGCCCTGACGGCAAGATCTCGGTCCCCCTGGTCGGGGACGTGGTCGCCGGCGGCCGTACGCCCAGCGAGGTCGCCGAGGACATCCAGGACAAGCTCGGCGCCTACGTCCGCGATCCGCAGGTCGCTGTCATCCTGACCCAGCTGCGCAGCCACGAATACCTGTCACGCGTGCGCGTCACCGGTGCCGTGCGGCAGCCGGTATCGATCCCGTACCGCCAGGGCATGACCGTGCTCGACGCGGTGCTGGCCGCCGGCGGCCTCACCGAATTCGCCGCGCCCGACCGCTCCGACCTGTTCCGCAAGAACGACGACACCACCACTACGACCTACCCCGTGCGCCTCGACCGCATCCTCAACCGCGGCGAGCTGGAGACGAACTACCGGGTCGCGCCCGGCGACGTCATCACCATCCCGGAGCGCACGTTCTGATGTCGCCATCCTCGCTTCCAGCGACACGCACGACGGCGCAGGCCCGAAAGGCCGATGAGCTGCAGCCGGACGAACTGCTGCTCATCCTGTACAAGGAGGCACGCAAGCGGATCGTCGCCATCGCCGCGACGTTCACCGCGATCATGCTGTTGACCCTGTTCGTGGGCCTGGTGGTCATCCCGCGCAGCTACACCGCCTCGACCACGATCCTCGCGCAGGACAGCGACATCATCCAGCCGCTGCTGGAAGGCCGTGCGGTGTCGACCGGCGTTTCCGATCGCGCGGGACGGGCGCGGCAGATCCTCTACAGCCGCAGGGTCCTCGACCGGACCCTCGAGATCGGCGGCTGGACCGAGAAGAATCCCAGCCCCATCGATCGCGACAGGCTGATGGAAGACATCCGCAAGAGCACGACGGTCAGCAGCCCGCGTCCCGACCTCGTGCAGATCGACTACCGGGACAGGGACCCCGAGCGCGCCTATCGCGTCACCGAAGCGTTCGGCTCGCTGTTCATGGAGGAAACGCTGGCGGCCAAGGAACGCGAAAGCCGCGAAGCCTACGAATTCATCGACAAGCAGGTGCGCGAATACCACGGCAAGCTCACCGACGCCGAAAAGAACCTGCAGGACTACCGGTCGCGCAACGCGGACGCGCAGCCGGGCAGCGCGATCGACGTCAATACCCGCATCACTTCCCTTCGCACGCAGGTCGAGCAGGCACGCATGGCGTTGCTCGAGCAGGAGTCCCGCGAATCCGAGATCACCTCGCAGCTCTCCGGCGAATCGGCGGTCACCGCGACCAACACCCGCGAGAACCTCTACAACACGCAACTGATCGAACTCCGCGCCGAGCTCGACCGGCTGCTGCTGACCTTCACCGAGCGCCACCCGGACGTGGTCAGGATCAGGCACCAGGTCGAGGACATCCAGCGCGCCCTGACGGCCGAGCGGCAGCGGCGCCTGCAGTCGGGTTCGTCCGCGCTGGCGTCGGAGGACGTGCAGCTCAACCCGCTGTACAACGAGCTCCGCAGCCAGCAGGCGCAAGCACGCCGCGAGGCGGCGGCCACCCGCTCGCGGATGGGCATCGCGCAATCCCTGCTCGACCAGGAACTCGACCGCAGCCGCCGAATCGCTGCCTCGGAGAGCGCTCTGGCCGAGTTGACGCGCGACTATGAGGTCAACCGCGAGATCTACCAGGACCTGCTGCGCCGTCGCGAGAACGCGCGAGTGTCGATGGGGCTGGACCAGGAGAACCGCGGGCTGACGCTGCGGATCCAGGACCCGGCCACCATGCCGCTGCGCCCGAGCGGGCTGCGCTTCATGCACATCGCGGCGGGCGGGTCCCTGTTCGCGGTCGCGCTACCGCTCGGACTGCTGTTCCTGCTGGCACGCTTCGACCCCCGCGTGCGTTCAGCGCGGCAGATCCCGCTGAAGACCGGCCATCCGCTGCTGACCGTCATCCCCAGCTATCCAACGCCCAGGGAGCGCCGGCGGCAATCGCTCAAGCTGGCGATGAGCGTCGCGATGGTCTGCAGCGTGTTCGTCGTCTATGGCCTCGTCTTCGCCTTCAAACTCGCCAGCGCCTGAGCGAGCCCATGCAACTTACCAATCGCCAGGACCCCACGATGAACGAGCACCCGAACGAAGTTCGCGGCGTTTCGAGTGCAGGCAACTCCCGCTCGATCGTCCGCGCGGTCGAGCCGCAGGCGCTGACGACCCGCGCGCTCGAAGAGCGCAGGCTGATCCACCGCAACGACTCCGCCCGCATCCAGGCCGACGCCTTCCGCGACCTGCGCACCCGCCTGCTGTCTCTCGGGGGCGACACCAACTTCGTGACCCTCGTGGCGCCGGTCGTCCCCGGCTGCGGCGGCAGTTTCGTCGCCCGCAACCTCGCGGCGGCATTCGCCTTCGACGAGACGAAGGTCGCCACGCTGGTCGACTGCGATGCGCTGCATCCGGCCCAGCACACCGCGCTCGGGCTCGACGCGGCGGCCGGCGGGCTCATGGACTACATCGAGGGCAGCGTCGGCGAACTGCAGCAGGTGCACTACCGCACCGGCCTGCCGCGGCTCTACCTGCTGCCGTCGGGAAGCGTCCGCGAAATCACGGGAGAGTCCTTCTCCTCGATGCGCATGCGCACGCTGGTCGACTCGCTGCGCAGCAGCCACTCCAACCGCTACCTCGTGCTGGACAGCCCCCCCGTGCTCAGGTCTCCGGACGCGCGGATCCTGTCCGACCTGGCCGACCTCGTGGTCCTCGTCGCCGGCTACGGTCGCGTCACGACCGACCAGATCGAAAAGGCGGCCGCGAACTTCGACCCCGACAAGCTCGCGGGCGTGGTCTTCAACGACATTCACTGACGCGCCCAAGGGAGAGCGCCCATGACACGGCAGCGGATACGAACCACGGTGATCGCGGCCGCGATCGCCAGCACCCTGTCCGGCGCGGCGCACGCGGTTCGGATCGACTACACCGTCGATGCCGGCTACGAGCGCGACGACAACGTGACCTTGTCCGAAGATGCCCCCATCGAGCAGAACATCGCGCGCCTGGGCGTCGGCTTTACCCTCGAACAGGCCTCGTCAACGGTCCAGGCCAGCGTCGTCGGCCGCATCGACCATCGCCGCTACGAGGACATCTACGACGACATGACCGACCGGATGCTCCAGGGCCGCGTCAACTGGATGATCGTACCCGACCGGCTCGGATTCGTGGTCGAGGACAGCTATGGCGTCCAGTCCATCAACCGCTTCAACCCGGATTCGCCCGACAACCGCCAGCAGGTCAACGTACTCTCGCTCGGGCCCAGCCTGCATTTCCGCGCCGGCCAGGCCCTGCAGGGGCTGGCTGAACTGCGCTACATCAACAGCGACGCGGAGATCACCGAGGACTTCAACTCCGACCGGCTCCTGGCCGCGCTCCGCTTGACCAGGGACATCGACGCGACCAGCGCGCTGTCGTTCAACGTCCAGGCGCAGAACATCGATTTCGACAACGACCTCGTCGCAAGGGACCACAACCGGTTCGAAGCGTTCGCCAGCTACCGCCGCACGTACCGGATGTTCGACATGCTGGTCGATGCCGGCTACGCGCATCTGGACTACGACGATGGCGGAAGCCGCGGAAGCCCGCTCGTCCGGGCGGAGCTCGGCTGGAACCCGAGCGAACGGAGCAGGTTCTCGATCAACGCCGCCAGCCAGCTCTCCGATGCCGCCATCGGCACGCTGGACGCGATCGGCGAGAGCACCGGCCTGCCCTCTTCGGTCATGACCGGCAGCACCACCGTCACCGCGTCGGCGTACGAGCAGCGTTCGCTGGGCGCACAGTACACCTACACCGGCACGCGCACGGTGCTGTCGATCTTCGGGCAGGCCCATGAACTGGAATACGTCGACGTCGACGCGGCGAACGAGGAAAGCCGCAGTGCGGGTGTCTCACTCCGCTACCGCCTGCGGCCGACCCTGGTGCTGGGCGCTTCGGCAAGCGTCGACCGCAACGAGTACGGCTCGCCCGTCGATCGCAGGGAAACCAACCACCTCTACACGCTGGGCCTCGAGAAGAGCTGGTCGCGCAACTGGAGTTCGTCGCTCACCTACACCCGATACGAGCGCAGCACGCCGACGCCGCTGGCCAGCTTCGAGCAGAACGTGATCTATCTCAGCCTCGCGTACCGCAACCGGTGACGACACGCATGGACCAGCGTCCGTCCCTCAGGCAATGGCTCGCCGGCTCGCCGCATCCCGTTGCGGCGTCGATCCGCGGGGTCCGGCGCGGCCTGCGCGACTTCACGTTGCCCGCGCCGCGCGTCCTCGTCCTGCCCTACCTGTGGACCTTCGTCTTCCTTCGCTCGGTCGTGTTCGCCGCGCGCCGGCTGCTGGTCGCCGAGCCCCTGTTCAAGGCGTACTGCAGCAAGGTCGGGCGCGGCGTCACCACCGGCATCTACGTGCCGTGGGTGCAGGGCAAGGGGGAACTGGTCGTCGGCGACCGCGCCCACGTCAGCGGCAAGCTGTCGATCAACTTCGCCGCGCGTTTCTCGAAGCGGCCGCGCCTCGAGATCGGAAGCCACACCGACATCGCGCACAACTGCAGGATCGTGGTGGGCCGGGAAGTCGTGATCGGCTCGCACGTCGAGATCGCCAGCGACGTCACGATCCGCGATTCCGGCGGCCATCCCGCGGACCCCGCCCGGCGCGCGGCCGGTGCGCCACCCGACGCTTCGGACGTGAAGCCCGTCGCCATCCACGACAACGTCTGGATCGGGTCACATGTCCTGGTCATGCCGGGCAGCGTCATCGGCGAAGGCAGCATCGTGTCCGCGCATTCGGTCGTCGCCGGGACGGTCGCGCCCTACACCATCGTCGCCGGCAATCCCGCGCGCCGGATCGGCACCCTCACCCCGCCGCCCGAGCGCGCCCACCTGGTCGCGGCAAAACCCGCACCGACAGCATCACCGACGCCCGCCGCGGCAAACCTGGCTCCCGGGACTCCTGCGACGCGCGCGGCATCGTCCACCGGCTGAGAGTACAGGCAGGCCGTCGCGACCCGTCGATCCGTCCCCGGATCGATCCGGGTCCTTCCGGATTGCCATTCCAGGCACGGCGAGAGGGCTGCTGCCGAGGCATGCAAGACGGATCCTCGTTGCGCGCGTGACGGCAGCATGCCCGCGAAGACGGGAGGCGCTTCGCAGCGCGCATGGATCCTGCAAGCCCTTGCCTTTTCCGCGGGCCGGGTGCACCCGCCCGTCAGACCAGGGCTTCCACCACGTCCGGGTGGCTGAGGAAGGCCCGCGGGCTCGCGCTCCGTCCGTAGGCGCCGGACTGGAAGACGACGACCAGATCCCCGGGCTCGGCCCGTTCGAGTTCCATCCTGTCGGCCAGCAGGTCCATCGGCGTGCACAGCGGACCGACCACACTCGCCACCTCGGTTTCGCCGCCGCGGTTCACCGCGACCGGATAGTTCCGCCGGATCACCTGGCCGAAATTCCCGGACGCCGCGAGATGGTGGTGCATGCCGCCATCGACGACCAGAAATACCTGCCCGCGCGACAGCTTCCGGTCGACGACACGGCACACGTAGAGCCCCGCCTCGCCCACCAGGTAACGCCCCAGTTCGATCACGATGCGGGCGGTCGGGAAATCCCGGTCCAGCCGGCCCGACAGCTGACGCAGATTGTCGATCACGGGGGCAACGTCCAGCGGTGCCTCGCCCGGCGCGTACGGAATCCCGAAGCCGCCGCCGAGATTGAGGCTGCGCACCGGCGCGGGCAGCAGGTCCTGCCAGGCCAGCGCCTGTTCGTAGCATTTCGCCTGCGCCTCGACGATCGCGGCATGGCGCAGGTTCTGCGAGCCGGCGAACATGTGGAAACCCTCGAATGCCAGCCCCGCCGCCGATATCTCCTTGAGAAGCTCGGGCACGGACTCGGCGTCGACGCCGAACTGCCGCGCGCCGCCGCTCATCTTCATTCCCGACGCCTTGAGCTCGAACGGCAGGTTCACCCGGACCGCGACACGCGCCGCAAGGCCTGTGCGCTCGCTCGCACGCGCGAGCACGCCGACCTCGCGGAACGATTCCAGGTTGACCAGGATGCCGGCGGCGACCGCCTGGGCGAGTTCCGCATCCGACTTCCCGGGACCGGCGAAACTGATGTGCTCGGCCGCCATGCCGGCGTCCAGCGCCACCCGGAGTTCGCCCGCGGAGGCCACGTCGAGGCCGTCCACCAGGCCGGCCACGTGGCAGACCAGCGCCGGCATCGGATTGGCCTTCATCGCGTAGTGCAGGAGCACGTTTCCCGGCAGCCGCGCGCGCAGGCCCTCGGCGCGCCGCGTGATCCTCCCGCGGTCGTAGAGGTAGCACGGCGTCGTGCCGACAGATTCGACCAGCCGCGACAGCGGCTGCCCTCCCAGCAATACTTCGCCGGCGTCGTCCCGCGCCCACGGCTCCACCAGCGTCCCCGAATCAAGCTCTATATCCACCAGAACGACTCCTTGAATCCTTGTCGACCGCAGCATTTCAGACGGTCACGCATGCACGAACGAATACGGACGCCCGTCAACCGACCGACAGCAGCACCTTGACCACGACGTAGAGCGCGAATGTCGCCGCCACCGCGACCAGCGGCCAGCGCAGCAGGTGCTCCCTGAGCAGCAGTGGCGGTATGTCCGGAGCCCGGTCCCGGACCAGGGAGAAATGCGCCACCACCAGCGCCGCCAGCAGGTACAGCAGGATGACATAGCTGCGGCTGAGGAAGAACGCGGTGGTGAAGAACCCGGTCAGCGACACCAGCAGCGCTAGCGTGACGCGTCTTTCTTCATGCCACGCCCACGCCTGCTCTTCCTCGCCGGCGGAGAACTCCGGCTCGTGGCGCAGGATCCTGTACATCATCCAGAAGCAGTAGCTCACGAACGCCAGCCAGATCGCGAACCCGACCAGCCCGTTCTCGGCCAGCACCAGCACGAACGAATTGTGCGCGGTCAGATGATGGTATTCGATGAACCTGCCGGTTCCCACGCCGAATACCGGATGGCTGGCCAGCATCTGTATTCCTTCATACCAGGCCTCGACGCGCCCCATCGCGGATTCCTCCTGCACGTCGAGGTCGCCCATGCGCGAGGGCATGAGCTGCAGCGCCAGCACGGCCACTCCCGCGAGCATGCCCGCCGTCAGCGCACCGCGCCGCACCCACAGGTACATGCCCGCCATGGTGATGACGGCCAGCATCGCGCCGCGCGAATGCGTGAGATAGATGCCGTAGAGCAGCAGCAGGCAGGCGCACCACCAGAACAGCCGCCGCAGCCCCATGAGACCGCCGCGGCCGCCGAGGTAGACGGCCATCGGTACGCACATCACGAAGAACATGCCCAGGTCGTTGGGATCGCTGAAGATCCCGAGGTACTGGATGCGCCCGTCGTTCACCAGTTCCGTGCCGGTCCATCCCGTCCCGGAAGACGCCTGGTCGACGCCGTGGAGCGCGAGCACCAGCGCGCACAGGACGAAGACCGCCATGGTCGCCACCACCTTGCGCCGGGTGTCGATGGCGTTGGCGAGGAGCACGAAGGACACGACCGTGGCGATGAAGTCGCTGAACTGCTGCAGCGCGCCGCCCGCCCAGCCGGTCATCAGCACCGATATGCAGGTCGCCGCGAGGAACATCACGACGAGGGGATACTGCGGCGCGTCGAAACGCTTGTTCCTCGACAGCAGCCAGGCCAGCAGCGCGGCGGCAAGGGCCATCGGCAGGAAAGGCACGCCCGGAAAGGGCCAGCCGGGGTACTCCTGGGGACGGATCAGCACCAGGGCGAGATAGATGACGATGAACAGGAACAGGACCATGGAAGACTCAGCGACACCCGTTGCCGGGAGCCGCTGCAGCCCGCGCGCGCGCTGCGCCGGCGGTGGTCGACACGTCCCGCGTCGCGCGGAGACCCCGGTCTTGCATGAAAACACCCCCCTTCCGCGTCAGCACGCGCATGAACCACGGACACGGTACGCGCAATCCGGATGACAAGGCGTCGCGCGCCCCGTGCCATCCGGCCCCTGCGACATCCCTGCCCCCGTCGACCGTCCCATGTCCCCCGCCACGTCGATCAGCGCAGCCTCAGCGCCCAGCGCTCGAGGAATCCCGACATCCTGCCGTGGAAGAACGGATAGCGTTCCAGGAACTCCAGGAAATGGCCGACGTCGGAAGAGCGCCAGGCATTGAAGGCGATCGTGCCGGCCACGAACAGCAGCGCGAACGCGATGCCGGCCACCAGTTCCGACCAGATGCCGGGTACCAGGAGCACCATGCCGGCGGAGATCGTGCCGGCCAGCAGCGCACAGCCGAACAACCGGACGAGTTCCCGGACCGGCACCCGGAAGCGCATCAGCCGGGTGATGCCGACGGCCAGCACCACGAACATGAGCAGTCGCGAGCATGCATACGACATCACGGCGCCAGCGAGTCCGTACCTGGGCACCAGGACGAACGCGAAGGTGGCGGCCACGCCGAGCGACAGGCAGGAGAAGATGACGCGCAGGCGCTGGTTGTCGGTCGTGGACAGCAGCGCGTTGAGCGCGGCCTCGCCCAGCGTCAGTCCGCCGACGAGGATCATGACACGCAGCGGGAACACCACGTCGGCGTACTTCTCGCCATACATCAGCGAAACGCCCGGCCGGGACAGCAGCAGCCCGACGCCGATCAGGAGCAGCCCGAGGAAGAAGCAGTACCGGAGCGAATTGGCCATGATGGAGTTCACCCGGTCGAGGCCGCCCTCGCCGAAGGCGTGCGCCATGATCGGCATCATGACCGTCATCAGGCCCGAGGACAGCAGGTCCACCCCACCCCGGCTGAGCGCCGCGGCGATCGTGAAGAACCCGACTTCCGCCGGACCGACCATCGCGTTGAGCAGGTAGGTCTCGATGGACTTGTTGCTGAAGGTGTAGGCGAGAATCAGGATCACCGTCCACAGCAGATGCCGCCGCACGCGCAGCTGCATGTCGGCGTCGAGCGGTTGCGTCGACGAGACCATGTCGCCGCGACGCAGCATCCAGCGCGACATGGCGCCGTAGCCGACGCTGATCAGCGTGAACGCCACCAGGTAGCCCATCAGCGGGGCGTCGAAATACACCAGGACCAGGACCGCGGCGACGTTGACGAGGCTCAGGGTGACCGTCGATCGCGCCTCGACGTCGAAGCGGCCGTATCCCTTCGCGACGGAGGCATCGAAAAGGTAGAGCGCCTTGGACACGCCCGCCACCAGGGCGATCACCACGAACGAGGCCAGCGAGCCCTGCCATCCGTCCGGGGCCAGGTGGCGGCTCGCCAGCACGAACACGACGGACACGAGCACGAAGCACACCAGCTGCCGCCGCAGCAGCCAGCCGTGGACGCGCCGCGCCGATTCGACCGACCTGCGCCCCAGCGACTCGGACACGAACCTGATCACCGTCGTGGTGAGCCCGTTGTTGCCAAGCGCGATGAGGATGCCGGCCATCCAGATCACGTACGAATAGCGTCCGAAGTCTTCCGGCCCGAGGTGGCGGGCGATGACGATGCTGACCAGGAGGCCTACGGCATACGTCACATACGTCGATCCCATGATCATCGCCGCGGCGCGGATCGCGGCGGCGCCACTGAACTGCTGGTTCATGTAATCGACTACTCGGGTGGGGACGGTGCGGGCAGCCGCCCGCTTCATCCGTCATGGGTGGGCACGCGCGCCCCTGCGGATCATAGTGGTAGAACGTGATTTCACCCCTGATTCCGGACATCCTTCCGTCCGATGGCCGCCGCCTCCTGTCCTGCCGGGGACGCCGTTCGCGTTGAAGCAATGCGTTGGCGGACGGTCACGCCATGCTGGCCGCCTCGCGCCGACCGCCACCATTCCACTCCGACGCCCTCCATGGATCCAAACCGAAAACTCGGCATCGTCCATGTCGTCAACTCCCTCGACTACGGCGGACTGGAGCGCGTCGTGTCCGACCTCGCGGTCGAGCAGAAGGCCCGGGGGCATGCCGTCTGCGTCTTCAGCATCTGCGAAACCGGCGGCTTCCGCGACTACCTCGAATCCTCGGGCGTGCCGGTCATCGTCGGCGGCAAGCGCCGCACGCTGGACCTGCACGTCCTGCACCGGCTCCGTTCGGCGGCCACCGAGCGCGGCCTCGACATCCTGCACACGCACAACTTCGTGCCGAACTACTACGCAGCGGCCGCGATGCTCTGGTCGCGCCACCGGCACGCCATCGTCAACAGCTGCCACAACATGGGCGCGCGCCTGTCCGGTGCGCGCCTGCGGCGGCTCTATCGCTGGTCGCTGCGGCACACGGCGCGCGTGGCAATGGTCGGCGAGCAGGTCCACGCACGTTTCACCGGGGACGGCACGGTCGATCGCGCACTCGCGGTCACCGTGCTCAACGGCATCCCGGTGGCGCGTTTCGGCAACGACGCGACGCTGCGCGCCGGGGCGCGGGCACGGCTGGGCATCGCCGGCGACGTGCCGCTGATCGGCTGCGTCGGTCGGCTGGTCGACCTCAAGAACCACCACCTGCTGCTTTCGTGCCTGCCGCGGATCGCCGCGGCGTTTCCCTCCGTCCGCGTGGTCCTGATCGGCGAGGGTCCGCTGGAGTCCGAACTGCGCGAACACGCCGCGCGCGTCGGCGTGGAGGACCGGGTCGTCTTCGCCGGTCCGCAGGAAGATGTCGCGTCGCTGCTGCCGGGCCTGGACGTGTTCGCCCTGCCCTCACGCACGGAGGGGCTTTCGATCGCCCTGCTCGAGGCCTGCGCCGCCGGGCTGGCGGTGGTCGCGACGTCGGTCGGCGGCAACCCCGAGATCATCCGCGAAGGCGATACCGGGCGCCTGTTCCTCAGCGAGGACGGACAGGCGCTGGGCGATCTCCTGCTCGAACTGCTGGGCGACGAACCGCAGCGCCGGCGCCTCGGCGAAGCCGCGCGCCTGTGGGTGCAGGGAAACGCCTCGATCGAGGCGATGGGCAGGCGCTACCACGACGTGTACGTGTCGGCGCTGCAGCACTGACGACGGGGCGCGGTCGGCGCGCGGGGATCACGCGATCCGCGATATCGGCGCCTGCTCTTCCTCCTGCTGCTGCGGACGATAGCCGGGACGGGAAATGGCGTAGTCGCGGTACTGGCCCGGGTCTCCGGTCATGCCCGCCTCGGCGGCCTTGGCGATGTTGTAGGCCTCGCGCGCGCTGACGTAATGCAGCTTCCAGTCGCGGCCGTCGTTGTACTTCGACTCGAGGTGGCCGTAGGCCTCGTCCATGGCCTTGCCCAGCAGGGCCTCCATGTCCTCGTCCTCGGCGCCGTGCGTGTGGATCTTCACGAAGATCCATTCGGGGCGGCCCTCGACGTGGATTCCGGTCTCGACCCAGGCGTCGATGCGATCCGGGCTGGCCGGCGCCACCGCGCGGATGTCGGAATTCTCGATCCTCGGCAACACGCCCCACTTGCGGCTGTTCCAGCGGAATCCCAGCGGCCCCTGGATGATCATCAGGTCGCCCTGCGCCTGCCCGCCGACCTTCACGCGCGGGCCCGCGTCGTGCGATTTCGGCTTCGCCGGATCGTCCTTGGCGTAGTAGATGCGGTTGATCGTGCGCGTCTGGCAGGGATCGGGCGCCGAAGGCAGCGTGAAGTCGGCGTAGCAGCCCTCCTCGCGCAGCACGATCAGCTCGTTGTCCACGCCGCAGTGCCGGCCGGAGGGATGGCTGTTGTCCAGGGCCCAGTTGCCGTGGATGAAGGCCCACCTCGGCTGCCCGGTGGCCGGATCGCGCGGCAGGGCGTCATGCCGCGACGCCAGCAGTTCGGTGAACCGGGACAGGGTCGAGCGCAGGTTCGCTTCGGTGTCGTTGTCGTGGTGCAGGTGGATTTCGATCTCGCCGAGGCCGAGCCGGCAAAGCTCGACCAGGGCATCGATGTGCTCTTCCCGGTACTCTTCCTCCGGATAGAAGAAGGAATGCACCGGCGGCCTGCCATCCGCGTCGCGATGGCCCTCGCACAGGCGCGGAAGATCGCGCCGCCAGCGCGCGACGCGTGCGCGCTCCCTGGCCAGGTCCGGTTTGCCCCACGCCGGCTCGTAGTGGTCGACGAAGCAGAACATCAGGTGGCGCGTCGTGCCGCGTGGCACCGGTGCGCGCCAGTCCTGCCGCATCCAGGCCAGCACCCAGCCGGTGACGTTGCGCCTGCGCGCCATTCGGATGGCGAAGACCAGCCCCGCCAGGAGCACAAGACCGAGCAACACCAGCGCAAGCTTCATCGGCGAAATCCAGGGAACGACCTTGTGCCATGAACGTTGAAAACGCGAATAACCGGAAACCGCCGCCAGCCCGATGCCCTGCGCGGCCTTGCGCACGGTTTCTTCGCGGCGCGGTGGATCGCTGTCCGCACCGCCCGCGGCCGGTATCGGGAGGGCGCCCAGGGCTTCGGCGCCGGGGGTCTCGTAGGCGCCCAGGGTCGGGGACTCGCCGCGCGCCTTGCCCTCGATGTCATCCGCCACCGCCTCCGACGCCTTTCCGGCGCCGATGGCAGGGCTGTCGGACGGCGGCCGGCCGTCGCCGTCGACGGCGAACGATGCCTGGAGGCTGTTGGCGTCCGTTCCCATCCGCCGCCGCCACTGCTCGAACCCCGCGCCCTGCGCCAGCGGCGACCCCGGACGATGGTCGACGAAGCGGCAGGGACGGCCGCGATCGGAATAGCCGTTCCAGTCCAGCCCGGGATTGCCCTCCAGGCCCGACACCCCGCCCAGTTCCGGCGACCAGCGGATCTCCAGGCAGGCGCCGTCGTCCTGGACGATCAGGTTGTTGTGGATGGTCGCGTTGACGTTCGCCGGCCTGGCCGCGTTCTCGTCCCAATCCTGGAGCGAGAGGCCGAAGAAGATCGCCGCGTGCCCTCGCCGGGCGGCGTTGACGATGGTGTTGTGCGCCACCACCGAATCCTTCGATGCGTACAGGCCGATGCCCGCGTAGCCCGTGTTCCGGACCACGTTGTTGCGCACGATCCCGCGGATGGCCTCGTAGTATCCCGGATTGGCTTCCAGGTCGAAGTAGTCCACGCTGGTGTCGAACCCGACCAGGATCCCGGCATCGCCCGCGTTCTCGATCCGGTTGCGCTGGATGACGACGTCGCGCGCCCCGCCCTTGAAGTACAGCCCGGTGGTGGCGACGTCGTGGATATGGCTGTCCTCGACCACCATCCCGTCGCCGTTGACGTTGTCGATGCCGTCGGCGTTGTCGCCGTCGCGGCGCCCGGTGCTGTGGATCTCCACCCGGCGGATCGTCGCCCGGTTCGACTTCGGCGTGATCTTGATGCCGTCGCGCCCGGTGTCGTGGATCAGCAGGTCCTCGAGCAGCACGTCGCTCGCACCGGTGTCGCTGTCCGATCCCTCCTGGTACCAGTTGGTCTGCAGCATCACGCCGTAGTAGTAGCCGCCGCTGATCTCGAGGTTGGACAGCACGCTGCCTGACCCTTCCGGGTCGATCAGCACCGTGACCGTGTCGCGCGTATCCGGATCGCAGTGGATGTGCGCGCGTTCCCCGCCGGGCGCGGAGCGGATCGTCAACCGCGTGCGCAGGCGGACGTCGCACTCGTCGTAGCGATTGTTCCCCGGGCGCGCGTGCAGCACGATGACGTCGCCGGCGTCCGCCACGCCATCGGACGTGTTGAGGACGCGCATGATGCTGCGGAACGGCCGCGATTCGGAGCCGTTGCCCTTCCTGTCGTCGCCGTCGACCGAGACGTGCCACGTCGCGGCGGCGGCCGTCCCCGGGGCGACGGCGCCACACGCCATCGCCGCCGCGACCAGGGCTCCCCTGAGGCTCATGACGGCCGTTCCAGCCGCGCGGCAGGAAGCCTGCCGTGTTCCGGTCGCGCCACGCAAGCCACCTGGTTTCGTGCGGAAATCATGCATATGGAACGCGGTTTCCGCGCGGGCCCGGCCAGCACGTCCGCTTCCCGGCCGAATCGACGTAGTATTCCCATGGGGACGGGGGGCCGCGCCGTGCCGCATGGCATCGGCTCCGGGCTCGGGAACGGAGCAGAGGATTGAAGAAACGCATCGCTGCCAGACTGGCGTCAAGAACCGGCTTTGGACGGGTGTGGGCCGCACTCCTGCCGCCGAAGGGAATCCTGATACTGAACTACCACCGCGTCGGCGACGGATCCCGCTCGCCCCATGATCGGGAACTGTGGAGCGCGAGCGCCGAGGCCTTCGACCAGCAGGTCGCCTTCCTTGCCCGCCACTGCGACGTCATCTCGCCCGGCGATTTCGACACGGCGGCCGCCGCCGGCAAGGGGCGCCACGTCATCATCACCTTCGACGACGGCTACCTGGACAACTACGAGATCGCGTATCCGATCCTGCGCCGGCACGGCGTCCCCGCCACCTTCTTCATCGCGACGGGATTCATCGACCGCCCGTCGCTGCCATGGTGGGACGAGATCGCCTGGCTGGTCCGCTCGAGCCCGCGGGAACGGCTCGACCTGCAGCCGTGGTTCCCCGATCCGGTCGCGCTGGGCGCATGCCGCGACGGCGAGATCCATGCCCTGTTGACGAAATACAAGTCGCTGCCCGCGCAGGATGCCGGCGCCATGCTCGATTGCCTGCGCGAGGCCACGGGCATCCGTCCCCCGGATACCGTGGATGGGCACTGGATGGACTGGGACATGATCCGCGAGATGTCCGGCAACGGCATGACCATCGGTGGCCATACCGTCGACCACCCGGTGCTATCCCGGCTGCCGAAGGAACGCCAACGGCAGGAAGTCGAGGGCTGCGCAGCGCGGATCCTCGCCGAAACCGGCAAGCGCATGGAGTACTTCGCCTATCCGGTGGGAAGCCCCTGGGCCTTCAATGCCGACACCATCGCCTGCCTGCAGGACGCCGGGGTCCGCCGCGCGTTCTCCTACTACGGCGGCGAGGCGGCCCGGTCGTCGCCGGCGTTCGACACGCGTCGCGTCGCGGTCGAGCCCAATGTCGGGCTCGACGACCTGAAGGCCATGGCCTGGCTGCCGCAGATCTTCTGCAGGCTCGATCCGGCATGACCATCGCGACACCAGCGTAGTAGTGTCCCTCCAATGAGCGTCGACACCGACTTCATCGCGCTGTATCGCGAGCTGGGCATCGGGCCGGAGTGCACGCCCGAGGACTTCAAGCGGGCCTATCGCCGGCGCGTCTCGGAGCTGCATCCCGACCGCACGGGCGACGGCGCGGCGGGGGAAGAAGCGCTCAAGGTCCTCAACCTCGGCTACGCGGCCGCGCTGGACTTCTTCCGCGCGCACGGCAGGTTCCCCGGCGCGCCGCCCGCCCGGGGCAACCCGCAGGCGCACCGCCCCCCTTCCGGCTCCATCGTCGAGGTCCCGCGGCGCCATGCCGACGGGCTCGAAGGCCGGGACGAAGGCGGCCCGCGGACACCGCGCAGCTGGCTCGTCTGGCTGGTCCTGCTCATCCTGGCGGCTGTCTTCGTCATGTCGCTGTTCGCCGAGCCGGAGGCCTGGGACAGCGCCGCCGACGGCGACAGCTCCGCCGGACCGCCTTCGCCCGCGACCATCTTCGCAAGCCGACCACTGCCCGCCGCCAGCCTCCAGCTCGGCATGGGCCCGGAGGAAGCGCTGTCGATCCTGGGCGCCCCCACCGACACGGCCGAAGACGCCCAGCATTGGCACTACGGTCCGTCCTGGGTCCGCATCGCCTGTGGACAGGTCGCCGACTGGTACAGCTCGCCCTTGAAACCGCTGGGCGGTTCGCGCATGCGCCCCGGCCCGGAAGACGTCCGCGACGACGCGCAACCCCACCGCTGCGCCGAGCAGGGCGCTGCGCTGCACACGGCATACTGATACCGATTCGCTAGCAACTGCACGACGGCGCAGGCGCGACTTCGGCCGCGACCCATCGAAGGCGGCGGATCGCGCCCGAGGCTGCTCCTGCGATACCGTTCCTGATCGCGAATTGGTACGAACCGCCCCGTGCGCGGGGCCGGGTGGCCGATCGCCCGGCGGTTGCCCGCCCTTCAGGCCGCGGCGTCTTCCTCGTCGGGCAAGGCGCGCCCTTCGGCTTCGGCCTGCAGCACGCTCCGGCGGATCTTGCCGGTGCCGGTCTTGGGCAGCGCATCGCGGAATTCCACGCTGCGCGGGATCATGAACTCCTCCAGGTGCGCGCGGCAGTGCGCCAGGATCGCCTTGGCGTCGAGGTCTTCTCGATCGGTCACCACGATGGCCTTCAGCGCGTGCCCCATCACCGGGTCCGGCACGCCGACCAGCGCGGCTTCGCGGATGCCCGGCAGCGCGTACAGCACGTTCTCGACTTCCTTGGGGCTGACCTTCTCGCCGCGCGACTTGAGGATGTCGTCCTTACGCCCGACGAAGTACAGGAAGCCCTCCTCGTCCATGCGGAACAGGTCGCCGGTGTGCAGCACCTTCTCCCATGGATAGCGGCCCTGCCTGAGCGTCTTCGCCGTGGCTTCCTCGTTGCGCCAGTAGCCCTGCATGACGTGTCCGCCGCGCACGACCAGCTCGCCGACCACGTTCGGCGGCGCGCGGTTGCCGTCGTCGTCCGCCACCCAGACCTCGGTGCCCGGGATCGCGATGCCGACGCTGTCCGGACGCTTCGCCAGCTGCTCCGGCGGCAGCCAGGTGCAGCGCTTGGATTCGGTCATGCCGTACATGGAATAGACGCGCGCGTTCGGGAAGATCTCCTGCAGCTTCAGGATATGCGCCGGCGGCAGCGCGGCCGCGGTGTTGGTGAGGTAGCGCACGCTCGCCGCCCAGGCGGGATCGAAGTTCCGGATCTGCACGATCAGCGCGGCCATCGTCGGCACCAGCGGGAATCCGGTCACCCGCTCCGACGCCAGCAGCGGCAGGATCTTCTGCGGGAAGGCGAAGGACTTCTCCAGCACCAGCGTGGCGCCCATCTTCACGCACATCAGCAGCTGGTACAGGCCGTAGTCGAACGACAGCGGCAGCACGCTGAGCACCACGTCGTCGTCGCTGGCCTCGAGGTAGGTGGTGATCGAGGTCGCGGCATGCTCGATGTTCTTGTGCGTCATCATGACGCCCTTGGGATTACCCGTGGATCCCGAGGTGTAGACCAGCATCGCCAGGTCGATGTCGATCCCGGGATGGCGGCGCGAGGCGACGCCGGGGTCGCGCACGGCGACGAAATCCTCGAAGGAAACGGCGCTTTCCGGCGCGTCGGGCGCGAGTCCGTCCAGCACCACGACCTTGCGCACGCTGGGCGCCTGCGCCGCCGCGGCCAGGGCCACGCGCGCGAGGCTGGCCTGCGTGAACAGCACCGAGGCCTCGCAGTTGTTCAGGACGAACGCCAGCTTGTCGACCTTCGTGGTCGGGTTGATCGTGCTGAAGACGCCGCCGGCCCGCAGCGTGCCGAAGATGCCCACGGCAGTCTCGACGCGATTGTCCAGGAACAGGACGCAGCGCTCGCCGTTGGCGAATCCCGCGGACTCGACCAGCCCGTCGGCGAAACGGTTCGCCTCGGCATCGAGTTCGGCGTAGCTGGTCCTGCCGCCCGCGTGCACGATCGCGGCATGCGCCGGCCGGCGCCTGGCCGCCAGCGCCAGATGGTGCTCGTAACGGTTCATGCCGCGTTCCCTGCTTCCTGCAGCTTGCGCTCCACGTAGGCGGTGATCCCCGCGATGCTGCCGAGGTTCTCCGGCACCACGTCCTCGTCGTCGACGACGAAGCCGAAGGCCTCCTCGATCCAGGTCACCAGCGTCAGCACGCCGATCGAGTCGATCACGCCGCCTTCCAGCAGGTCCATGTCCGCCGGATGGTCGTCGCCATCGGCGGGAAACGTGGTGGTGATGAATTCCCTCACGAGGGTCTGCGTGGATGTCATGCGTCGTTCTTCTTTGGGATTCGGATCATGGATGCGGCCGCCCGCGCCCCGTCGACCGGGGATGGGGGATGGCAGCCCTTGCGTTTGCGACCGGCGGACCCGCGCGGGGTCAACGCGCGCCGCGCCTGAACAGCACGACCTCGACGGTCTGCAGCAGGATCATGAAATCGAAGACCAATCCATGGTTCTTGACGTAGAACAGGTCGAATTTCAGTTTCTCCCGCGCATCGTTGACCGAAGCGCCGTAGGGGTAGCGAAGCTGGGCCCAGCCGGTCAGCCCGGGCTTCACCGAATGCCGCACATTGTAATAGCGGATTTCGCCGTTGAGCTGGTCCACGAACTGCGGTCGCTCGGGCCGCGGCCCGACGAAGCTCATGTCCCCGGCCAGCACGTTGAACAGCTGCGGCAGCTCGTCGAGCCGGGTCGCCCGGATGAACCGGCCGATGCGCGTGGTGCGGTCGTCGTTGCTGCTGGCCCAGCGCGCCACGCCGTCCTTTTCCGCGTCGGTCCGCATGCTGCGGAACTTGGTGAGGCTGAAGGTCCGGCCGCCCTCGCCCACGCGGACCTGCCGGTAGAGGATCGGCGATCCCGATTCCAGCCAGACCGCCAGCGCCACGATCAGCATGGCCGGCCAGGCGACGAGCAGCAGCACGAGCGCGGCGGCGATATCGAAGGCGCGCTTGTTGAGGCGGCGCGGGAACGAATGGTCGAAGCCCCCGGAGAAAACGAGGGAGGACGGGTCCGCGATCTCCAGCTTGATCAGGCCCGCCTCCCGCTCGAAGAACGCGGGCAGGTCGACGATCGCGATCCCCTTCTGCACGCACTGCAGGATCTGGTCCATCGGCAGGCCGCCGCGGCGCTCGTCCGGGGCCACGACGATCTCGTGCACGTGCAGCCGGAGCGCGGTATCGAGCAACGACCCCTGGTCCAGTTCGACCAGGAGATCGTCCGCGACCACCCTCGCCTGCCGATCGATGGGGACGAACCCGACCACGGTGAACGCCTTGCGGTCGCTGCGGCGGCGCAGCCTGCGGTTGATCAGGTCGGCGTTCTCGCCCGCGCCGAGGATCAGGATCCGGCGCTTGAACGTCTCCACCCCGAACAGGCTGTAGACGACCAGGCGCAGGGTACTGATGAAGACGAAACCGATGATCAGCGCGATCGTCAGCACGCCGCGGCCGATGTAGGTCTGCGGGATGGCGTAGTACATCACCAGCAGGGCGACGCCGCCGAATGCGAACGCGAGCGCGATGCGCAGCAGCAGGTCGATGCGGTTGTGGCGGACATGCGGCTGGTACAGGCCGAACGCCGCCATCGTGGCCGTCACGAAGAGCGCGACCAGCAGCGTCCGGATCGGTGCCGTTTCCACGAACATCCCGCGACTGGCCGGGTCGTCGATGAAGCGCAGCCAGACCGCGATGGTGACCGCCAGCAGCATGACGGCCAGTTCGAGCAGCCACAGCACCCGCACCGTCCGGTTTGCCCGGCCTGCGAACGCGCCGATCACGGCAGCCACCCATGGGAAGGACGCGACGACACAACCGTCGCACGAAGACGAAATGCATGCATTGCCGAACGATCCCCCTGCCCTGCTGCAACCAAGCGACGACCCCGGATTCACGCTTCCGGGGCTCCGATCGCTTGTTCCAACGGATTTACCGCAACGGCGAGGACATCACGCCCTGCCGCCGAGTGCCGGTGGCCCGGGGCGGACGCCGCCGGCGCAGGGGGCGTCGACCGTCAGTTCCGGCGCAAGGGCCCGGCAGAAACGGACTGGCGATCGAGCCAGTTCCGCAGGCGGGCCCAGAGCAGCAGGACCGGAGGGGCAACCCTCACGGTCGCGGCGGTTGCCGAAGCCGCCGGGGCGGCTTCGACCCCGTCACGCACGGCAGCGCCTGCGGTGCCCGCCGGGGCAGTGGAAGCCGCTGCGGCAGGAATCGCCTGCGGCTTCGCGGCCGATGCCACCGTGCGACCGGACGCCGCACTGCTGCCGGCACCCGGCGTCAGCGGCTGGCTGCCGGTACTGCGGACCCGTGCGCCCGGGGACGAGGCCACCTCGTCGGCGCCCAGGTCGTAGGGCGCGCTCCGGATCTGGCGATCGATGTCGTCGCTGACTTCCGCCAGCACGGTGCCCGCGTTGATGGCGGGGCTGTTTGCCGGCAGGTGGCCGGTCGCATCCACCGAATACGCCGCCTGCTTGCTGTTGGCGTCGACGTTCAGCGCGCTGCGCCACTGCGACAGGTTGCCCTGGCTGAACGACGTTGCCGGGCGCCCGTCGCGGAACACGCAGCCGTTGCCGTAGCCGTTCCAGTTCGTGCCGGGCGAGCCGCTCAGGCCCGACAGCCCGCCCAGCTCGTTCGCATAGCGGATCTCGACGCAGCGGTTGTTGTTCTGGATCACGAGGTTGTTGGCGACCTTCGGGTTGACGTTCGGCGGCCGGCCGGCCCTGGAATCCCAGTCCTGGAAGGTGACGCCGAAATAGATCGCCGAGTGCGCGGTCCGCGCGGCGTTGATGATGGTGTTGTTCGCCACCACCGTGTCCTTCGATGCGTACATGCCGATGCCGGAATAACCGGTGTTGCGGACCACGTTGTTGCGCACGATGCCGCCGATCGCTTCGTAGTACTGCGGGTTCACCGAGAGGTCGAAGAACTCCGGGCTGGTATCGAAGCCGGCCAGGATGCCGGCGTCGCCGGTGTTCTCGATCCGGTTGCGCTGGATCACCACGTTGCGCGCGCCGCCCTTGAAGTACAGGCCGGTGGTGGCGGTGTCGTGGATGTAGCTGTCCTCGACCACCATCGCGTCGGCGTTGACGTTGTCGATCCCGTCGGCGTTGCTCGAGTAGCGCGCGCCCGTGTTGTGGATCTCGACGCGGCGGATCGTGGCGCGGTTCGATTTCGGGGTGAGCTTGATCCCGTCGGTGCCGGTGTGGTGGATCAGCAGGTCCTCGAGGATGACGTCCGTCGCCCCGGTATTGCTGCTGGGGCCGCCCTGGTACCAGTTGGTCTGCAGCATCACGCCGTAGTACTGGCTGCCGGTGATCTCCAGGTTCGCCACCCGGCTGCCCGAGGCGGCGGGGTCGATCTGGATGGTCACCGAGTTGTTGACGTTCGGGTCGCAGTGGATGTGGGCGCGCTCGCCGGCCGGCGAGCGCAGGACCAGGCGATGGCGCAGCCTCACGTCGCACTCGTTGTAGGTCCGGTTGGCGGCCGGTGCGCGGACCGTCACGGTGTCGCCCGCGCGCGTCATCGAGATCGCCTTCTTCACCGTCCGGTACGGACTGGCGGCACTGCCGTTGCCGCTGGAGTCGTTGCCGGCGGTGGAAACGAAATATTCTGCGGCGACCGCGGGCGCGGCGAAAAACGTCAGCCCCAAGGCTGCAATCAGGATCCTGACCGGCATTACAGACCGTCCTCCAGTAGATGCTCTGGTTTGTGTACAGCCCCCTGATTGCGCCACGCGGGCACGCAAGCCCCGCGCAGCCCGGCGAATCTGGCACGCCATACCTTAATGAACAATGCACGGTCGGCGAATGGCGCGGACCCGCCTCCGGAGCCTGCCGGAAGCGGCCGTCAAACCGTGATGCCCGGCACATCGCTGCGCGGAGGGAGCGCCCCAGGCGGGGCCGTGGCCAGACCTACACCCGCTTGTGGACCGCCCTGGCGGCGTAATGCAGGAAGCACCAGCCCGCGCGCAGGACGCCCAGCCGCTCCGAGTCGCGATAGATCCGCCACTGCCAGCGTGCGGCGCGCAGCTTGTTGGCCGAGAGCGACCCGGACCTGACGAGATAGGAGGCCAGGACCCGGTCGGGCTGCGCGCAGACCGCTCCGCCCGCCAGCCGGACGAGCTTCAGCCAGAACACGTAGTCCTCGTGTCCCATCTTCTCGAACCGGACCTCGCCCAGGGAGCGGTCGTAGAGGCCGGTCAGGTTGCCGATGACGTTCCCCTTCAGCATGTCGGCGTAGGTCACGCGCGCCGGCGGGCGCACGACGGACAGCACGCGGCCCGACTCGTCGACGCGTTCGTAGGCGGCGTAGCCCACGCGCGCGCCGGACTCCCGCATGCAGGCCAGCTGGGCGGCCAGCTTGTCGGGATACCAGCGGTCGTCGCTGTCGAGGAAGGCGATGTAGCGGCCCGATGCCGCCTCGATGCCGGCGTTGCGCGCGGCCGCCACCCCGCCGTTGCGCGGCTGCCGGATCGGCACCACGCGGGGGTCGGCGCGCGCCATCCGTTCGACCAGGTCCCAGCCGCGGTCCGTCGAACAATCGTCCACGACCAGCAGTTCGACGTCGGCATGCGTCTGCTCCAGCGCGGAGCGCATCGACGCCTCCAGCGTCGACGCGGCGTTGTAGGCAGGCATCACCACGCTGACCCGATCCATCCCGGCACTTCCCCCATGTCCACCAAGGCATCGGCAAGACAAACGCAAAAACCGGGGCGATGCGCCCTCCCCCCGTGCCGGTCCCGGCGGCCCGCATCGACGGCCGCGATGCTGCCGCCGGACGCGCCCCCTCCGCCCGCTATCATGGCGACCACGGCACCCGTCCCGGAACGCGCGTTCCGGCATGTCCCGCTGACAAGGTGATCCATGCTGTTCGTCGACGACATCAAGGCCAAGTCGAAGTGGTGCTATGGCGACGACCGCCCCCGCAACCTGGCCAAGACGCTGCTCACCGACGGCACCTTCGCGATGCTTTGCTACCGGCTGATGCAGTGGTCGCAGAAGCGCAGGCTGGTGCCGCTGGCCATGCTGTTCAACAAGGTCAACGCGTTCTTCGGCCAGTGCATCATCGGTCGCGGCGCCGAGTTCGGTCCGTGTTTCGTGCTGATCCACAGCCAGGGCGTCGTGATCAACGGCAGCGTGCGCGGCGGCGAACACGTCTATGTCGAGCACCAGGTGACGATCGGCGCCGAGAAGCAGGTCTCTCCGAGGATCGGCAACCACGTCTTCATCGGCGCCGGCGCGAAGATCGTCGGCGCGGTGGCGCTGGGCGACCACAGCCGGGTCGGCGCGAACGCGGTGGTCGTGCACGACGTCCCGGATGGCGCGACCGTCGGCGGCATTCCCGCGAAGGTACTGCGCCAGCGCGCGCCCGACGGGGACGCCCTCCCCCGCTGACGCTCCGCCCTCCGGCGGCATCCATCGCGCCGGACACTTGCGAAAGGTGGGCGACGGCAAGCGACGCCGCGACCCGGCCTCGCCGGCAGCGACGCATTGCTGGCCGGGTTCGCGGTCGAACCGCGTTATGTCATGACGTGCCGCAGCGCTCCGGTCGCGCCGATCCGGCCGCATCGCGGACGCTTGCAGGCGAACCGTTCCGTCCAGCACGCATGGCGACTCGTTCCCCGCGATCGAATCGTCCATCGCGAACATGGGCGCCCCGCGCAGCCGAGCCCGCTGTCTCCCGAATCACACGATGTGACGATGAGAATCCTCGCGCTGACCAATCTGTACCCGAACCCGCTGCAGCCGCACCGCGCCGCGTTCAACCGGCACCGCTTCCGCTTCCTGGGCGGACTGCACGAGGTGCACATGATCGCGCCCATCGCATGGCGCGACGAATGGAGCCTGCGCGGGAACGGTGAAGCGCGCATTCCCGGCGACCGCAGGACCACCAGCGACGGCATCCCGGTCGAGCATCCCAGGTACTGGTACACGCCGCGCATGTTCCGCGGCCTGTACGGGCGGTTCTACCTCGAATCGGTCCGGCGCACCTTCGACCGGAAGGTCAGGGAGCTGTCGCCGGACATCGTCTTCGCGACTTGGGCCTATCCGGACGGCTGGGCGGCCGTGCAGCTGGCGCGGCGCCACGGCCTGCCCGTCGCGATCATGGTGCACGGCAGCGACGTGCGGCGGGTGGACGATTTCGCGGCGCGCGGGAGCGGCACCCGCGCCGCGCTGAGCCAGGCGGACGGCGTGATCGCCGTATCGGCCGACCTCGCGCGCCGCGTCGTCGAACTGGGCGCGGACCCCGCGCGCGTGGAGGTGGTGCTCGACGGCGTCGACAAGACGGTCTTCGCTCCCGGGGACCGCGGCTCCGCCAGGCAGGAACTCGGCCTAGATGCAAACGTCCGGCACCTGCTGTTCATCGGCAACCTCGTCGACGTCAAGGGCATCGACGTCCTCCTGCAGGCCTGCGCTGCGCTGGATCGCGAACGCGACGACTGGCGTCTGCACCTGATCGGCGACGGCAGCGCGCGCGCGAAGCTGGTCGAGCAGGCCCGTTCCCTCGGGCTCGCGCCCAGGGTCAGCTTCCACGGCAGCCGGCCGCACCAGGAATTGCCGCGCTGGCTGCATGCCGCCGACCTGCTCGTCCTGCCCAGCCGCTCGGAAGGCGTGCCGAACGTGCTGCTGGAAGCGTCGGCATGCGCCACGCCGTACGTGGCCAGCAACGTCGGCGGCATTCCGGAAATCGCGGCGCTCGGCGCGAGCACGCTGGTTCCGCCGGAGCAGCCGGACGAACTCGCCGCCGCGATCCTGCGCAACCTGGCACAACCGCCGGCGCAACCGGCCGTCGGCCCGCGCGATCGCCGCGAAGCGGTGGCCGCGATCGGCGATTTCCTCTCCCGGACCGAGTCCCGCGTCCGCGCCGCGCGATCGCTGTCCCAACCGGCGGCCGTCTGACGTTCTCTTCGTTGTTCCCCGCTGCGCGGCCGCCGTCATCGACACTCCCATCGAAAACAAGGTTCCCATGGCGAATCCTGCACGCGACCAGGCGCGCATGAAGATCCTGTTCCTGCACAAGCAGATCCTGTTCCCGCGCGATACCGGCGGCAAGATCCGCGTGCTGAACCTGCTCAGGCACCTCGCCCGATGGCACGACGTGACCTACGTCTGCAACCTCCGGAGCGGCGAAGCGCCGCTCCTTCCGCAAATGGCCGACCTCGGCCTGACCATGGAGGCCGTTCCGGGCGAAGCCTCGCCCCACGGCAGCGCGCGCTTCCTCGCCAGCGCCGTGGCCAACCTCGCGTCGCCGCGCCCCTACGCCATCGACCGCAACTACGACGCGCGCCTGCGCCGCAGGATCGAGGAGCTGGTCCGCAGTGAGCGCTTCGACCTGGTCATCTGCGACACCGTGCAGATGGCGCGCCACACCATCGGCCTCGACCTGCCGCCGACCGTGCTGTTCCAGCACAACGTCGAGGCGCAGATCCTGGAACGGCACGCGCAGGTCAGCGACGGCGCGCTCAAGCGCGCCTACATGTTCAACCAGTTCCGGAAGATGGAATCGTTCGAAGGCAGCTGCGGCCGGCACTTCGACCACGTCATCGCGGTGAGCGAACCCGACGCCGCCATCTTCCGCCGGCGCTACGGCTGGCAGCACGTCGACGCCATCGATACCGCGGTGGACACCGATTTCTTCCAGCCGCAGCCGCAGCAGGAAGTGCGCGACCGGGTGGTGTTCCTCGGCTCGATGGACTGGCTTCCCAACCAGGACGGCGTCCGCTTCTTCGCCGACGATGTCTGGCCCGAAGTGATCCGCGCGCGTCCCTCGGCCGTGTTCCAGATCGTTGGCCGCAATCCGCCCCCCGCCGTCGTGGCGCTGGCGCAGCGTCCCGGGATCGAGGTCACCGGCTCGGTGCCTGACGTGCGCCCGCACCTCGCGCAGGCGTCGGCGGTGGTGGTACCGCTGCTGGTCGGCGGCGGCACGCGCCTGAAGATCTACGAGGCGATGGCGATGGCCAGGGCCACGGTCAGCACCACCATCGGCGCCGAAGGACTGCCGGTCGCGGCGGGAACCCACTACCTGCAGGCGGACACGCCCGCGCAGTTCGCCGGCGACGTCGTGCGGCTGCTGGAGGACGACGCGCTCCGCCGCCGGATCGGCGACGACGCCAATGCCTTCGTGCGCGAGCACTACGGCAGCGAAACCATCGCCCGCCAGTTCGAGGCCATCTGCCGCGGCGTGGTCGATCGCGTCCGGACGACGCGCGCCGCCTGAGCGCCGGCATCATTTTTCCAACCCTTGAAAGAGCCCCAGAAACCATGAGCAAAGTTGCGGTATTCGGTCTCGGCTACGTCGGCTGCGTCACTGCCGCATGCCTCGGTCGCGATGGCCATGCCGTCGTCGGCGTGGACATCGACGAGAACAAGGTCGCGGAGATCAACGCCGGCCAGGCGCCGATCCGCGAGAACGGCCTGGACGAACTGATCGCGCAGGAAGTCGCCGGCGGCCGCCTGCGCGCCACCACGGACACCGCGCTCGCCATCGCCGAGTCCGACATCGCCATGATCGCGGTCGGCACACCCTCGATGGAGGACGGCAGCGTGACCACGCACGTCCTCGAAAGCGTGATCGCCGCCATCGGCCACGCGCTGCGGGAGAACCCCAAGCCCTACCACGTGGTGATCCGCTCCACCCTGCTGCCGGGCCTGCTCGAAACGCAGATGAAGGACATCCTCGACGCCGCGCTGGGCGAAGGCCATGGCGAGGACGTGGTCCTGTGCAACAACCCCGAGTTCCTGCGCGAGGGTTCCGCGCTCAAGGACTACTACCATCCGCCCTACGTCCTCGTCGGCGCCGAGAGCGAGGAGCAGGCGCGACCGGTCATGGACCTCTACGCGGCGGTCGATTCGAAGAAGTTCGTGACCGATTCGCGGACCGCCGCGCTGGTGAAGTACGCCTGCAACGCATTCCACGCCGTCAAGGTCACCTTCGCCAACGAGATCGGCGCGGTCGCCAAGGCGATGGGCGCCGACGGCCACGAAGTGATGAAGCTGGTCTGCGAGGACACCAAGCTCAACATCTCGTCCGCCTACATGCGCCCCGGGTTCGCCTTCGGCGGCTCGTGCCTGCCCAAGGACCTGCGCGCCATCGGCCGCTTCGCCGAGCACGACGCGCTGCGGCTCAACATGCTGGCGGCGGTCCTGCCCTCCAACGAGAGCCATCTCAAGCGCGCCCTCAAGATGGTCCGCGACAACGGCCAGAAGAAGGTCGGACTGGTCGGGCTGAGCTTCAAGAACGGCACCGACGACCTGCGCGAGAGCCCGATGGTGGAACTCGTCGAGACGCTCACGGGATGGGGCCATTCGGTGAAGATCTACGACCCGAACGTCACCCTCGGCCGGCTGCGCGGGCGCAACCTGAGCTACATCGACCGCCACCTGCCCCACCTCGCGCAGATGCTGGTGTCGGAACCGGACGAGGTGCTGGAGCACGCCGAAACGCTCCTGCTGTGCACCGACGTCGCGAACAATCACGACTGGCACGCCGCCGCGCGCGGCAAGGTCTACGACCTGCGGGCGGATCTCGCGCGTCCCGTCTGACGTCGGAACTCCAGCTTCCCGGCTTCGCTGCGAAGCTGCAGTCCCCGCCAGCGTTCCGGCGGAGACTGTCCACGGGTTCGGGCAAGTATCCCCGGCAAAGCCGGGGCTTCAGGCCCGTCATCTATCTGACGACGTCCCGTGGGAGCGCCCTTGGGCGCGAATGCTGAAAAGCATGAAACGTCGCATTCCCCGCTTTTTCGGTTCTTCTTCGGATCGAGGGAAAGACATCGGCCGCGGCGGCGGCGGGCGCAGGCCCGAGGCCGCCCCAAGTCGCGGCCCGATCTCCGCTTGGTTGCGGCGGCATCGGACCTGCGCTGGACGGACAGTCGCGGGTTCGGCAAAAGCGAGGCGGCGCTGTCCCCGCCTTGGCTTTCCGCTCCGTTCGCCGGAGCGTGTGGAGGCGCCCCAAGCGGATATCGGGCCGCGACCCGGCGTGGCCCCGGCAGGCGCCCTCGGTGCCCCGGACTTGAGAGAAGAACCGCTTTTTCAGCCCTCGGCCCTCAACGCTCCGAAAAAGCATCGCGCCCAAGGGCGCTCCCACGACGCCTCGGAATAAACGACACGCTTCAGGGCAGCCACTCGAAGGGGCCCGGGCAGCGCGAGCCACCGATGGGCGGTTCACCATCACCACCCTGCGCTTTCATTCCTGTCATCCCTCGACATGGCCGGTGGCTTCGGGACGAGCCCCTTGGAGGAGCCTAAAGCCAAAGCGTGAGCCGCCATGGGCGGCACTCTCGACGGCACCGAGTACATGGCGGAACTGTCAGGCCAGGAACCTCGACCGCATCCAGCCAACCACCGTCCGCACCAGCCGCTCCCGGTGCTCGCGGACATAGAAGGTATGGTCGCAGTCTCGCCAGTACTCGGTCGACATGCGTGGCGAACGCATCACGTCGCCGAAGCACTCCACGGCCTGCCGGCGGTGGTTGTAGTAGCGGTCGATGCCCCCGGTATAGACCAGCAGCACGTTGGCGCCGCGCGCCTCCAGCTGCTGGAACCGCTGGATCGCCTCGTCCCGGGTCGGGAAGTCGCGGAAACTGTTCGGGTCGATGGCTGGGCCCTCGCCTTCCTTCCGCCGCACCAGCCGCGCGATGCCGCGCAGTACCTTCGCCGGATTGAGCAGCCGCGGAACGTAGTACCGCAACCGGTAGAGGAACGTGGGATAGCCCACGCCATCGAGCATCAGCAGCCCCGTGACCCGGGGTTCGTGCGGGGCGATGTTGAATGCATCGTCGGCGCCGGAACACAGCCCTCCGATCACGAACTGGCGAAGGCCGGTGAGCCGGGCCACCAGGTCCATCGCCGCCGACACCTCGCCCCGCTTCCGGTTCTCGGCGGCTTGCGACGACACCGGGCTGTCGCCCAGGCCGGACTGGTCGAAGCGGAACACCACGAATCCTTCCTTCGCCAGCGCGCGCGCCAGCTGCACGTACATGCGGAACGGCCCGACATGGCGCACCATCCCCGCGTTCAGCAGGATCATGGCCGCCTTGCCCCCGACCGCGCCCGCGGGCCGACTGAGCACGCCCACGAGCCCATCGCCGAAGGTGTGCGCGGTCTCGACGATCCCGCCGGCGCTCGCCGGCTGCTCCGCCTCGACGGGCGGACGCGCTGCCGCCGCTGCAATCGCCATCATGCCCCACCCTCCGTCAACGCCTGCGCCAGCTGCGTCACGCTGCGCCTCGGCATCGCCTGGTTCTCGAATTGCGCCGGGTCGTCCCACGGCGGCTGGTCGCTGGCGGTCAGCAGCACGGTCTGCACGGCCACGCCGCCCGAGGCCTGCGTGTCGATGAAGTCCTGCAGGTCCTGGTCGACGTGCCACGCCGCGACCAGCACGCGGCTGCCGGCCGGCAGCGGCCGCTTGCGGAAATCGAGCTGGGACAGGTCGTCCAGCAAGGCGGGCGCCACATCGAATCCCAGCACCTCGTCGTCCGCGGTCGGCACAGGCTTGCGGACGATGTATCGGCCGGCATCGACCAGTTGCTCGCGGTGCTGGCGACGCCAGCGTTCCACCATCGGCGCGCCGCGCATCACCGGATCCCACAGCACCAGGTCCACGGGCACCGAACCCGCGGTCGCGCGGAGCAGCACGGGCAGGCTGCCGCTTCGCAGCGTCAGCAAGCGCACGCCGGGCGCCCGGTCCGAGAGGTGGCCGATCGCGCCTTGCAGGTCTTCCTGCATGCCGGAGAGCGACAGGTCGCGCCCTTCGCCCATGGAGTCGCCCGCGCCGAACCAGTCGAATCGCAGCGCCGGGGTTCCCCGGTCCGCCATCGCCTCGCACAGCGACCACAGGGCGCGCTGGCTGGTGATGCCTTCCTGCAGCAGCGGGGACGCCACCAGCACCGCATCCGCGGCGCCTTGCCGCGGGGATGCGGCGGCGTGCAGCATGCCGAACAGGCGCCGCCGCGGCGGGCCGAAGTAGAACGCGCGGCCCGTGTCCTGCGCGGCCTCGCCGTCGGCCTGCGGCAGGATCGCCGGGTCGGCGACTTCCTCCGGTTCGGCGGGAAATGCCGACAAGGGCAATTCCATTGCCAGCTGGGCCAGCGTCTGCGTGGCCAGCGGCATCATCTTGAGCTTGGCGCCGGTGTCCTTGGCCACCTTGCTGGCCATCTGCACGGCCACCATCGAGTGGCCGCCGAGATCGAAGAAGTTGTCGTCGGGGGAAACCGGGGTCTCGAGCAAGGACGACCACAGCTCCGCCAGATACGACACGCGGGGATCCCGCTTCGGGCTCGCCACCGGCGCAGCCGGCGCAGGCGAACGTCCGGGCGAGTCCGCCACCGGCGCGGAGGGCGGTTCGGGCGGTTCGGGCGCCTCCGGCGCGACAGGAGGCAGCGGGAACTCGCCAAGGGCGCCGATGCGCAGCTGCGGCTCGCCCGCGATGCGCTCGAGCAGCGCCACGTAATGGCCGCGCAGGGCCTCGACGTCGCCGGCCAGCAGGACGTCGGCGTTGTACACCATGCTGGCGATGATGCCGTCGTCGCGTTCCAGCAGCCACAGCCCCAGGTCCTCGGTGGCGCCGGGCTGGAAGACCTCCAGCCGCTCGTGCGCCAGGTTGCCCCAGCGCGTCACGCGCTGGCGGATGTCCTGCATCGAGAACAGCGTCTGGTAGAGCGCGGACACGCGCTGTCCGCCGCGGGAGCTGAGTTCCTGCGCCACTTCCTCCAGGCGGATGTCGGGGTTGGCGAAGCTGTCCAGGACCACGTCCTTGACCCGCCTCACCGCATCGGAGAACGGCAGTTCGGGGTCGAGCTTCACCCGCAGCGGCAGCAGGTTGGTGAAGTAGCCCATCAGCTCTTCCACCTCGGCGCTGTTGCGTCCGCGGACGGGCGTCGCGATCACCATGTCCCTGCGGCCGCTGACGCGGTTGAGCAGCACGAAGTACGCGGTCAGCAGCACCACGAACAGGGTCGCGTCCATGCCCAGGCCGACCTGGCGCAGGCGGTCGCCCAGCGCCTTGTCGATGTGGAATCCTTGCGAGAGCCCGCGGCCCGACGCCGTGCCGCGCTTGGCGCGCCCGCGCGACAGGTCCAGCACCCCGCTTTCGCCCTCGTCGTAGGCCTCGCCGAGCTTGCGCCGCCAGAATTCGCGCTGGCGCGCGTACTGCTCGGTCTCCACCCATTCCCGGTGCCAGACCGAGAAGTCGCCGTAGGTCACCGGCAGCGGCGGCAGCGAGGGCTCGCGCCCTTCCACGTAGGCGGCATAGGTTTCGGCCAGGTCGCGGTACAGCAGGTCGAACGACCACCCATCCCAGATGATGTGGTGGGTCATGAACATCAGCGCGTGCCGGTCGTGGTCGAACTTGAACAGCTTCGCGCGGAACAGCGGAGCGCCCACCAGCTCGAACGGCGCGCCGACGATCGCGTTGAGGCGCTGCATCAGCGCGCGCTCGCGTTCGTCCACGGGCAGGTGCGTGAGGTCCTCGATCTCCGCCAGGCCGCTCTCGAGGCGATCGTGGACCACCTGCACGCTTTCCCCGTCGCGCTCCTCGATCGTCGTGCGCAGCACCGACTGGCGCTGCATGACCGCCTGGAACGCGCGCTCGAACAGCACCGGGTCCAGCGGTCCGATCAGCCAGTGCGCGGACGGCGTGTTGTAGGTCAGCTGGCCGGGGTTGAACTCCTCCAGCAACTTCAACCGCTCCTGGGTCAGCGACAGCGGCGCTTCGCGCTGGTCCTCGCGATGCACGATCGGCGGGCGCGGCGGCAGGGCGTCCTGCGGCGCATTGCCGATGGCGGCGGCAAGCTTCTCCACCGTCGGCGCATCGAACAGGGTGCGCAGCGACAGGCCGAGGCCGAGTTCCCGGTTGATCCTCGAGGTCAGCTGCGCCGCCAGCAGCGAGTGTCCGCCGCTGGCAAAGAAGTTGTCGTGCACGCCGACCGCGGGAAGGCCGAGGACGCCCGCCATGATCGTCGCGATCCTGGCCTCGAGCTCGTTGCGCGGCGCGACGATCTCGCCCGCCGCCTGCACCGTCACCTCCGGCGCGGGCAGCCCCTTGCGGTTGACCTTGCCGTTCGGCAGCAGCGGGATCTCGGCAAGCCGCATGAAGTGCTGCGGCACCATGTAGTCCGGCAGGTGCTGCTTGAGGTGCGCGACCAGCGCCTCGTCGTCCAGCGACAGGCCCGGCGCCAGCACCAGGTACGCCACCAGCCTGACGTCGCCGGGACGATCCTCGCGCGCCATCGCCACCGCGCGCGAAACGCCGGGATGCGCCAGCAGCTGGCTTTCGATCTCCCCCAGTTCGATGCGGAACCCACGCACCTTGACTTGGAAGTCCAGGCGACCGAGGTGCTCGAGGTTGCCGTCCGCGCGCCAGCGCCCGCGGTCCCCCGTGCGGTACAGCAGGGGCTGCTCGATCCCGGTCCCGAATCCCTTCCCGGGATCGGCGAAGGCATCGGGCAGGAAGCGTTCGGCCGTCAGCTCGGGGCGGGCGAGATAGCCGAGCGTCACGCCTTCGCCGCCGATGCAGATTTCGCCGGGCACGCCGCGCGGACAGGGCTGTCCGCTGTCGTCCAGGATCCACACCTGGGTGTTGGCGATGGGCCGGCCGACATGGATGTCGGGCGCGCGTCCGTCCGGCGCCGCCTCGACGCGCATCGCGGTCGACCAGACGGTGGTTTCGGTCGGGCCGTACAGGTTCCACAGCTGCCCGCACAGCGGCAGCAGCGCCTGCGCCAGGTCCGGCGGAAGCGGCTCGCCGCCGCACATGGCCTTGAATCCGGGGGACCCGGGCCAGCCGGCCTCGAGCAGCAGCCGCCAGCTCGCCGGCGTGGCCTGCATCGCCGTGGCACCGGAGTCGCGCAGCAGCGCGGCCAGGGCGACGCCGTCGATCACCGTGTCCTTGCCGGCAAGGATCACTTCGGCGCCGACGCTGAGCGGAAGCAGCAGTTCCAGCACCGCGATGTCGAACGACAGCGTGGTCACGGCCACCAGGCGATCGTCGCGGCCGAGGCCGGGCTCTGCCTGCATCGCGGTGATGAAGTTGGACACCGCGCGATGCGGCACCTGCACGCCCTTGGGACGCCCCGTCGATCCGGACGTATAGATGACGTAGGCCGGCGATTCCGGTTCGGCCGCCCCGGCGTCGCGGCCCAGGCGCGTATCGGGAAGCGCGGCGAGTTCGTCTTCCAGCCCGTCCAGCGCCAGCACCGGGCGGCCGCGCAGGTCGAACCGCGAGGCGTGGCGCCGCTGCGTGAGCAGCACCGCCAGCCCGGCGTCGCCGGCCATGTAGGACAGGCGATCGGCCGGGAACTGCGGGTCCAGCGGTACGTAGCCGGCACCGGCCTTGAGGATGCCGAGCAGCGCGGCCAGCATGTCCGTGCCCCGGTCCATCGACAGGCCCACCAGCGCCCCGTTGCGCACGCCGTGGCCGCGCAGCAGGCGGGCGATGCGGTTGGCGCGCGCCTCCAGCCGGGCGTAGTCGAGCACGCCGTCGTCCGCCCGGACCGCCGTCCGCTCCGGCGCGCGATCGCATTGCCACTCGAAGAACTCGTGCATCCCGCATTGGCGATCGAATGCCACCGGCGCAGGCTGCAGCGCACCCAGTTCGGCGAACAGGGCCGGGCTGACCAGCGCCAGGCGCGAGATGCGTTCGTCCGGCGCCTCACAGGCGGCGCGCAGCATCGTCTCGAAGGCCGACAGCCAGCGCCGCACCGTCTGCGCATCGAACAGGCCGGTGTTGTACTGGGTCTCGAGCCTCAGCGTGCCGTCCACCTGCACGGCATTGATCGACAGTTCGAAGTTCTCGTAGTGACGGGGATTCGTGGTGAAGTCCAGGTCGATCCCGGGGAAACCGTTCTTTTCCTGGTCCAGCGCCTGGTCGATGTTGAACATCACGCTGACCAGGGGCAGGCGCGAGGGATCGCGTTCCACGCGAAGCCGCTTGAGCAGCGTGCCGAAGGTGTAGCGCTGGTGTTCGATGGCGTCGAGCAGGATGGATTGCGCGCCGTCGAGCAACTGGTTGACCGTATCGGTCGGCTGCAGGTCGAACCTGAGCGGCAGCAGGTTGACGCAGTGGCCCACGAGGTGGTCGTTGCCATCGACGGACTGTCCGGCCGCGGGGATGCCGACCACCACCTCGTCCTGCCCGGCGATGCGCGACATCAGCGCCGCGAACGAACCGAGCAGCGTGGCGAACAGGCTGGCGCCACGGCGTGCGCCGAGGCGACGGATCGCGGCGACCAGGTCGGCGTCCAGGACGTGGTCCTCGCGCAGGGATGCGAACGTCCGGCGCGCCGGACGCGGCCGGTCGGTCGGCAGCTCCAGCACCGGCGCGCCGCCCGCGAAGCGCGACAGCCAGTACTGCTCGTCCTCGCGGAACTGCGGCCCGGCCGGATGCTTCGCTTCGGACAGCGCGAACTCGGCGAATTCCTGGGGCTGTGGCAGGGACGCCGCACTGCCCTGCGCGTACGTCGCGGCGAGTTCGCGCACGATCACCCACCACGACCAGCCGTCGCAGACGATGTGGTGCGCGTGCATCAGCAGCACGTATTCCTGCGGCGCGATGCGCAGCAGTTCCGTCCGGAGCAACCGGCCCTGCTCCAGATCGAACGGCGTCTCCACGCCCAGCCGGCGGCGCTCGGCCAACTGCGCCTCGCGCTCGGCAGCCGGCAGCACCGACAGGTCGGTCAGCGGCAGCCGCAGCGGCGCTGGCTCCAGCACGCAGAACGTCTCGCCATCCGGCCCGAAGCCGGCGCGCAGCGCGTCGTGCCGCTCCAGCACGGACTGCAGCGCGCGCTGCAGGCGGTCGGCGTCCAGCGCGCCGCGCAGGCGCAGCGAGACCGATTCGTTGTACGCAAGCGAGGCGTCCTCGCCCAGGCGGGCGGCCAGCCACAGCTCGCGCTGCGGCTCGGTCGTCGGCACCACGCGCGAAAGCCCGCCGTCCGCGAACGGATCGTAGTCGACCGCAACGGCATTCGCCGGGGCCGCCTTCATCACGCTGCTCACGCACCCACCATCAGGTACTTGCCGGGCGCCTCCGGATTCGGCACGTACCACGCCGGACGGCCTTCGGGATCGCGGCCCAGGCGCGCGCCGGGCACCACCGGCCTGTCGGCATCCATCACCGTGCGCGAGGTCGCGGCGTTGCGCGGCAGCAGATCGGCTTCCTGCAGCTCCTGCACCGACGCCTTGTAGGCCTGAATGATCGCCTGGAAATCGGCCTCGCTGTGCGCGGTGGTGAAGAAGCACGGGAAGTTGTCGAGGATGTGGATCCCGCGGCTGCGCATCATCGCGAACAGCAGGTCCTGCAGCGGGTGGTCTTCCTCGAAATGCGTGCGCCACAGCGAGGCGAAGTGCCTGATCCGCAGCGGCGCGCCGACCTGCTCGCAGAACGCGTTGATCTCTTCGGCCATCGCCGCGGTGCGGTCGTTGAGGCGCTGCTGCAGCGCCGCGCCGTGCTTCTTCATGTACAGCAGCGAGGCCTTGGCGGCCGCGAGCGTCAACGGATGGCGGACGAAGGTGCCGGCGAAATAGGTGACGCCGACCGTCGGCACCGAGCCGTCGCCGTACTGCCAGTAGCCGCCGTCCAGCGCATCCATGAACTCGCGCTTGCCGGCCATCACGCCGATCGGGTAGCCGCCGCCGACGACCTTGCCGTAGGTGGCCAGGTCGGCCTTGACGCCGAACAGCGCCTGCGCGCCGCCCGGATGCGAGCGGAAGCCGGTGATCACCTCGTCGAAGATCAGCGCCGCGCCGGCGTCCGTGGTGATCTTGCGCACTTCCTTCAGGAACTCGACCGGCTGGAAGTCGGGACGGCGGCTTTGCACCGGCTCCACCAGCACGGCAGCCAGTTCGTGCGCGCGTTCGCGGATGACCTGCAGGGTCTCGGGCGTGCCGTATTCCAGCACCAGCACCTTCTCGGCGGTGTTGCGCAGGATGCCGGGCGCCGCCGGCACCGCGCGCAGCTTCTTCGTGCCGCGCACGATCACTTCGTCGTTGATGCCGTGGTAGGAGCCGGAGAACACCACGATCGTCTCGCGGCCGGTCACCGTGCGCGCGATGCGCATGGCACCGAGCACCGCTTCCGAGCCCGTGTTGCACAGCGCGGCGCGGTCGTGGCCGGTCAGTTCGCACACCAGCTGCGACACCTCGCCGGCCAGCGGATGCATCGGCCCGATCTCGTAGCCGTCGTCGATCTGCTGCCTGACCGCATCGACCACGAAATCCGGTTGCCAGCCGAACAGGCTGGTGCCGAAGCCGTTGAGCGCGTCGACGTACTCGTGGCCGTCGATGTCCCAGACATGCGAACCCTTCGAACGCTCGACCACGATCTGGTAGACGATCTCCTTGGTCAGCGGCCGGAAGCCGGTGACCACGCGCGGATCGGCCATGTGGCCGCGATGCTGCTGCGTGTAGGCCTTGGACTTCGGCGTGCGCGCCGCGTAGCGCCGGATGAATCCGTCGAGCCGTTCGCGCTGGTGCGCGCTGAGCTCGGCCGAGCCGGCCGCGTCGATGCGGGCGATGGCGCCGAAGGCCTTCTTGACGTCGTAGCGCGTATGCGCGAGCGCCGCGGTTTCCTCGTCGCTCGCGGGCTCGGGCGCCGCCGCGGCAGAGGCATCGATCGCCGGCACGGGCGCCGCGGAAGCAGCCGGCGCGATCGCGGGTACGATGGAAGCGGCAGGCGCCGCGACGACCGGCGCGGCCGACGGCGCACCCGCCAGCAGGGCCAGCTGCTGCGACATCAGCTGCATCTGCTGTGCGATCAGGTCGCGCAGCGCATCGCCGCCGGCCAGCGGCTGAACGGGCATGGCGAAAGCCGCCGGCGTCGCGGATGCCACGGCGGCGACCGCCGGGGCAACCGCCTCGACCGGGAGTTGGGCCACCGGCAGCGCGGCAGGCGCTGGCGCCGCCTCGGCGGGCAGCTGCGCATCCAGCGCGGCGACCAGCCGGTCGAGGCTGGCGTATTCCGCCATCAGCTGGCGGAAGGTGATCTTCACCGAGAAGGTCTTCTGCAGCTGCAGCGCCACCTGGGTCAGCATCAGGCTGTCCAGGCCCAGCTCGATGAAGTTGGCGTCGCCATCGGCCTCCGACAGGTCGAAGCCGGCCACGTCCTCGAAGACCTCCTTCAGCTGCGCGGACAGACGCGGCCGGCGATCGATCGTGGCGGGGGCGGCGGGTGGCGTGACGACGGACATCAGCGGCTCCGGAGTCGCACGGGCGACCATGGCAGGATGGGGAACGACGTTGCTGGCGGCGGCCTGCGGCTCTACCCAGTAACGCTTTTTCTCGAAGGGATAGGTCGGCAGGCGCACGCGCAGGCGGCGCGCGCGGCGATCCAGCGCCCCCGGGCGCACGGCCACGCCCTGCGCCCAGAGTTGCCCGAAGGCGCCCAGCAGCGCCGCGTGTTCGTTGTCCGGGCCGTCCGCCAGCGAGGCGACCGCCGCGATGCGCTGCTTCTGCAGCAGCGGCTGCTGGCGCGACAGCGCGGACAGCGTATTGCGCGGCCCGATCTCGAGCAGCACGCGCCCCTGGGCGGATTCGAGCACCCGCGCGACCGCGGCGGAGAAACGTACCGGCTCGCGCAGATGGCGCGCCCAGTAGCCTGCGGAAACCGCGTCCTCGTCGCCCAGCCAGTCGCCGGTGGCGGTGGAGACGATCGGGATCGATGGCGCCTGCCGCCGCAGCGCCTCGACTTCGGCGCGGAACGGCGGCACCGCGGCCTCCATCATCGCGGAATGGAACGCGTGCGAGGTCTTCAGCGCACGGCAGGCGACGCCCTCGCCTTCCAGCTGCTGCTGGAACGCGGCGACGGCCTCGTGCGGACCGGCGACCACGCAGGCGCCCGGCGCGTTCTCGGCGGCCAGCGACAGCTCCGCGGGCAGGCGCGGCAGCAGCGCGTCCAGCGGCAGGCGCACCGACAGCATCGCGCCCGACGGCTGCGCCTGCATCAGCCGCCCGCGGCGCGCCACCAGGCGCAGCGCGTCGGGCAGCGCGAACACGCCGGCCAGCGTCGCGGCGACGAACTCGCCCACGCTGTGGCCCACCATCGCCGCCGGCATCACGCCCTGCGCCATCCACCAGCGCGCCAGCGAGTACTCGATGCTGAAGATCGCCGGCTGCATGATCGCCGTCGGCAGCAGCGCCTCGGCGTTGTCGCCGAACACCAGCGCGCGCAGGTCCTGCCGCAGCTCGATGTCCAGCACGTCCGCGCAGGCGTCGAAGGCCTCGCGGAACGCCGGCTCGCGCTCGTACAGCACGCGGCCCATGCCGGCGTACTGGCAGCCCTGGCCGGGGAACAGGAACACCACGTCGCCGGCCTGCGCCGGCCGGCTCTTGGCCGCGGCGCCGGCGAGTTCGGCGCTGCGCAGCTGCGCGACCGCCGATGCGGCGTCCCCGGCCGCGACGGCGATGCGGTGGGCGAAGGCCTTGCGGCCGACGGCCAGCGTCCATGCGACATCGGCGAGATTCGTCGACGTCGCTGATTCCAGGTGATCCGCCAGGCGCCTGGTAGCCTCGACCAACGCTGCCGGCGCGCGCGCGGACAGCACCAGCAGCTGCGCGCCTTCGGCGGCATCGGACGGCTCGACCACCGGCGCCTCTTCCATCACCACGTGCGCATTGGTGCCGCCCACGCCGAACGAGCTGACGCCGGCACGGCGCGGCGCGCCATCGCGCGCCGGCCACGGCAGCAGCTCGCCGCTGGCGTGGAACGGCGTGCTCGCGAAATCGATCACCGGATTGGGCTGGCGGAAATGCGCGGTCGGCGGGATGCAGCCGTTCTGCAGCGCATAGGCGGTCTTGATGACACCCGCCGCGCCTGCGGCCATCAGCGTGTGCCCGACGTTGCTCTTGACCGAACCGACCACGCAGAAGCCGGTGTCCTGCGTGCCCTGGCGGAAGGCGCGCGTCAGTCCCTCGATCTCGATGGGATCTCCCATCGGCGTGGCGGTGCCGTGCGTTTCGACGTAGCCGATGCTGCGCGGGTCCACGCCCGCGTCGGCGTGCGCCATCGCGATCACCGCCGCCTGCCCTTCGCTGCTGGGCGCGGTGAAGCTCGCCTTGCTGCCGCCATCGTTGTTCACCGCGGCGCCGCGGATCACCGCGTAGACCGGGTTGCCGTCGGCGATCGCGTCGGAGAGGCGCTTGAGCAGCACCACGGCGGCGCCGTCGCTGAACACCGTGCCGGTGGCCGACGCGTCGAAGCTGCGCGTGCTGCCGTCGGCGGACAGCATGCCGCCTTCCTGGTACAGGTAGCCGCTGCGCACCGGGCATGTCACCGCGATGCCACCCGCCAGCGCCATGCCGCAACGCCCGGCGCGCAGGCTGTCGATGGCCTGCGCGATCGCCACCAGCGACGTGGAGCACGCGGTGTGCACGCTGACCGCGGGGCCGGTGAGGTTGAGCTTGTGCGACACGCGCGTGGCGATGTAGTCCTTCTCGTTGCCCAGCATCACCTGGAAGGCGCCGAGCTTGTCGACCAGGTCCGGATGCGCCAGCACGTTGCGCTGGTAGTAGCTGGCGTTGTACATGCCGGCGAACACGCCCACCGGCACCTCGGTGGCGTCCGGCACGTGGCCGGCGCGCTCGATGCATTCCCAGCACAGTTCGAGGAACACGCGCTGCTGCGGATCCATCAGTTCCGCTTCCTTCGGCGAGATGCCGAAGAACGCCGCGTCGAACTTGTCCACGTCGTCGAACACGCCGCGCGCCGGCACGTAGGCCGGATCGGCGCGCAGCGATTCGGGAATGCCCGCGTCCAGTTCGCTGGCGGTGAACCGGGCCACGCTGTCGCGGCCGGCGCACAGGTTTTCCCACAGCGCCTCCACCGTCGCCGCGCCGGGGAAACGGCCGGCCATCGCGACGATGGCGATGGGCTCGTCGTCGCAGCCGCGTCGCTGCGAAATGCGCGACGCGTCGAGGGATTGCGGTCCGGCGCCCGCCGCCATCTCCCCAGCCAGCAGCGCTGGCGTGGGCGAGCGGAACAGCGCCATCGCGGGTACGTCGCCGATGCGCTCGCGGCGCGCGGCTTCCAGCACCCGGATCGCCAGCAGCGAGGTGCCGCCGAGGTCGAAGAAGTTGTCGTCGCGGCCCAGGTCCTCCAGGTCCAGCACGTCGGCGAAGATCCGGCACAGCGTCGCCTCGACGGGCGTGCGCGGCGCGGCGTATTGCCCCGCCCATTCCGGGCGTCCGCGGCCCGGCCTGGGCAGCTTGCCGCGGTCGAGCTTGCCGTTGGGCGACAGCGGCAGCGCATCCATCTGCACGTAGGCCGCCGGCACCATGTAGTCGGGCAGCTGCGCGACGAGGTGCCGGCGCAGCTGGTCCACGTCGACCGGCGCCGCCTTGTCCTGCGGCGACACATAGGCGACCAGCCGCTTCAGGCCAGGCACGTCCTCGCGCGCGAGTACGCCGGCTTCGCGCACGCCGGGGAAGGCCATCAGCTGCGCCTCGATCTCGCCGAGCTCGACGCGGAAGCCGCGGATCTTGACCTGGAAATCCTGGCGGCCGAGATATTCGATGTTGCCGTCCGGCAGCCAGCGGCCGAGGTCGCCGGTGCGGTACATGCGCGCGTCGCCGCCGACGAAGGGGTCGGGCAGGAAACGCTCCGCGCTCAGGTCCGGGCGCTTGAGGTAGCCGCGCGCGACGACGGGGCCGGCGAGGTAGAGCTCGCCCACGACGCCTTCCGGCACCGGACGGCCCTGCGCATCGAGCATGTACACGCGGGCGTTGGCGATCGGCCGGCCGATGGTCGGCAGCCGCGGCCAGCTGGCCGGCTCGCCGGGCAGGGTCAGGGCGGTGACGACGTGCGATTCGGTGGGGCCGTAGTGGTTGTGCAGGCGGCAGCCCGGCAGGTGCTCGAAGAAGCGCACGATCTTCGGTTCGATGCGCAGCTGCTCGCCGGCGGTGATCACCTCGCGCAGGTCGCAGCGCACGCGCTCGCCGGCCGGCAGCAAGGCGAGGTGTCCCTCCAATCCTTCGGCGAGCATCTGCAGCGCGAAGTACGGCAGGAACAGGCGTTCGATGCGGTGTTCGACGATGAAGTCGAACAGCTTGCCCGCGCCCAGGCGCGTGTCCTGGTCGACCAGGTGCAGTTCGCCGCCGGTGGCGAACGTGGCGAAGGTTTCCTGGAAGGCCACGTCAAAGCCGAGCGCGGCGAACTGCAGCGTGCGCAGCGGCGCGTCGTTGCCGGGTTCGCGGACCTGCCACTGGATGAGGTTGGCCAGCGGCCCGTGCGGCATCGCCACGCCCTTGGGCTTGCCGGTGGAACCGGAGGTGTAGAGCACGTAGGCCAGGTGGGCCGCGCCCACCTCGCACTCGTCCGGCCCGAGGTCGTGCGCCGGCAGCGCCGTCCACGGCGTCTCCGCGGCCAGCAGGTCGATCACGGCCAGGCCGGGCGGCAGCTCGCCCAGGACGTCGCGCGCTTCGTTCTCCATGCCGGACATGGTCAGCAGCACGCGCGGTTCGCTGTCCGACAGCGTGTAGGCCAGCCGTTCGGCCGGATAGGTCGGATCCAGCGGCACGTAGGCGCCGCCGGCCTTGAGCGTGGCCAGCAGGCCCAGCACCACCTCGATGCCGCGCTCGACGTAGATCGCCACGCGCTCGTCGGGGCCGACGCCGCACTGCCGCAGGTGGCGCGCCAGCCGGTTGGCCTGCGCGTTCAGCTGCGCGTACGTCAGCCGCGTGTCGCCGTGCACCAGCGCCACCGCTTCGGGCGTGCATGCGGCCTGCGCCTCGAACAGCCGGTGCACGCCCGCGACCGGCGGATACGTGGCCGCCGTGTCGTTCCGCCGCTCGACCGCATCCGCCAGCATCCGCAGGTCGGCGATGCGGGCCCGGGTGTCGTCGAGCATCGCCCGCAGCAGGTTCTCCCAATAGCCCAGCCAGCGTTCCGCTTCACGCGCGTCGAGCAAGGCCTGGGCGAAATCGAGCCTGACCGGCATGCCGCCGGATGCGTCGGTCGCGGCGACCTGCATGGCGAGGAGCGTACCGTCCTCGACCGGTGCGGCCGGCGTTCCTTCGGAAAACAGCGCCTGCCACCGCCCCGCCGGCGCCCCCGAGGCTTCGAGGCCCGACGCGTGCTGCAAGGCTTCGCGCGAACGGGCCGCGACCAGCTGCAGGCACGACGCCACGTCGGCATCGTCGGCAAGTTCGAGGCGCAGCGGCAGCGCCCGTCCATCGGCGCCGCGACGGCGGACGACGATGTCGGACTGCGACGACAGGCGGTGCAGCAGCACGAGGAACGACGCCAGCAACACGTCGCCCGGGGCGACGCCCTGCGCGTCGGCCGACGCGCGCACCTTCCCGGCGAGCGGCGGATCGAGCGCCGATTCGACGACGCCGAACCCGTCCGCGCCTGCGTCGTGCCTGCCGCTGGATGCCAGCCCGAGCGACTCTGGCGCGCCGGACAACGCTGATTCCCAGTACTCGACCGCGTCGATCATGGCCTCGCCGCTCCCGTCACAGAAATCGTCCATTCAGTGGCAAAAGACGGATTTCGTGCGGCTCAACGGCCAGTCCGCGCCCGTTTCACCCTGCGTGCCCACCTCCGACGAGGCGTGCGTGCACGCCTGGCCGCGCTGCCAGGGCCATCGTCCACCCGGCGCCGCAGTCGACCCTGCGCAATGCCACGAACTGCCCCGGGAACGTATCGCCCGGCAGCCGCAGCGCGACGCCTTCGGGCGCGACGAACGTGTCCATCTCATGTTCCAGCCCGATGCCCGCGGCCTTCAGCAGCGCCTCCTTGCGGACCCAGAGCTCGAGCAGCAACGCGCCGCAGGCCTGCGCCGGCAGCTCCGCCAGCTGCCGCATCTCATCCGGATGTGCGACACGCTCGGCGAGCTCGGGCAGGTCCCGGGCGCGGACATCTGGTTCGATGTCGATCCCCACCGGGCCCGTCCCCGTCGCCGCGAAAGCGACGCGACGGCCGGCATGGCTCAGGCTGGTATGCAGCGCATCGTCGCGCAAGCGCGGGCAGCCCTTCGCATCGCGATGGATGGCCACGCGATCCGGCGGGCAGCCGAGCAGCCGCGACAGCAGCAGGCGGTGCAGTGCATAGGTCAGGACGAGCGCATCCCGGTTGTCGGGATTGCGCTGGCGCGCGGCGCGCGCGGATTCCTCCGCATCGATCATCGCCGCCGCCTGCGCGAGGAAGTCCTGCCAGTCGTCGAGGTCGAACACCGCCACGACCACGACGGACGCGGCGAGCGTTCCATCCGCGTCGGGCACGCGACGCGAGAAGGCTTGCGTCAACTCGAGCCAAGCCGGCGAATCCGGACCGGAAATGGAATCCTTCACGGGCCGCATCGTCTCAGCGCGGCGCAGACCTGGCAACACGCGATGGGCACCGGCGCGGCCATGCGCCATGGCGTGCCTGCCGCCATTTGCACCGATGGCGCCGCCGGCTACGGATCCGCGGCGCGACGCCCCTGCAGGCCATCGATCCACTTGGCCCAACGCCGCCACAGCATCCTGACCGGCGGCGTGATCCGCACGTCCGCGCGGCGCGCATCCAGCCGCGAGCCGACGGGCGCATCCGTAGCCGCTTGCGACGCAACTGCGGCATCGCCGGCGTTTCCTGTCGCCTGCTCACGCGCGATACCGCCAGCCGTCGCGCGCGGCGCCTCCGCGCCCGACACCGAAGCCGACGCACCCCGCGGCGCCAGCGGCGCCGAACCGTTGCTGCGCCGGCGCACGCCACCGCCGCCGTCCGCACTTTCCAGCGCGCCGATGTCGATCCGCGCGCCGGGCACGCGTGCGACCTGCGCACCGATCGCCAGCTTCGCCCGCGGTGGCGGATCGAACTGCGGCAGCAGCAGCGGCGACGGGAACGGGAATGCCGACGGCGACGGCGGCTGCGGATTGCCGGCCGACACCAGCGGACTGGTCGCGGTCGGGCGCAACTGGAACTGGCCGATGCCGGTCAGCGCGGGATCGGCGCCGCGCAGCGTGCCGGTCCATTCGCCCGGCACCAGCGTCGCCGAGGTCTGTACCCAGTTGTTCGAACCGGCCACCTTGCGCCCGCTCGACCACGGCTCGCGACTGGTCGGGCCGCAGTACGGCGTTTCCACTTCCGACGCCTCGTGCACGCGCAGGATGCTCGGCGCCGCGCCGGAACCGGTCTGGAAGACCACGTTGTTGTGCATCTCCAGCGATTCCAGCCCCAGTTGCACCAGCACCGCGTTGGCGACGCCGGCACGACTGAAGATGATGGTGTTGTTGACCATGCGAAGCCGCCCCTGGCTGCGGCCGTTGAGGTCGCCGCCGGCGCGGATCGCGTTGCGCCAGCTGGCGTTGTGCACGATCACGTTGCCGACCATGTCGACGTCCTCGCGCCGCAGGTTCGCCGACCAGCCCGACTGCTGGGTCTCGCAATCGGGGCCGATCAACTCCAGTTCCTGGTAGGCGGAGTTCTCGAACCAGTTGTAGTAGATCAGCGCGCGCTCGTGTCGGTTCTTCAGCAGGTTGCCGCCGTTGCCGTCGTGCACGTAGTTGTAGCGCATCAGGAATACCGAGCCCGGGTAGGCCACTTCGTCGGATTGCATGTAGATCGGATGCCGGTTCGTGCCCGAGCCCGAGTTGTACACCTCGCTGTACTCCAGCGTGAACGAGCCGGAGTTGTTGTCGGCGCCGAGGATGCCGTGCGACGGGCAGTCGCGGATGATGGTGTCGCGCACGGTGACGTCGTGGGCCTCGCTGAACAGGCACGACGAGGATCCGCCGCGCACGTCGAAGCCTTCGAACAACACGTGGTTGGATTGCTGGAACTTGATGGTGTGCGAGCCGCCGCTCAGGACCGGACGGGTCGAACCGACCGCGCGGTTCCAGCGGAACGTGACCGGATTGCCGGCCGCGCCGCTGTCGTTGCTGCCGACGACGATGTTGCCGCCGTAGGTCGCGCCGCCGTCGACCAGCACGACGTCGCCGGGCTCGAGATTGACGCTGTTGACCAGCGTCGACAACTGCGTGTACTGGCGCCCCGAAGGACCGACGGTGTAGGTGGCCGCGAACGCCACCGAAGGCAGGGCCAGCACGGCGCAGGCGATGGCGGTTCGAAGCGGGGAACGGGACGGCGGGCGGGGCATGCGGTGACTCCGGATCTGGCGATGAACCCCTGTCTGCCGCCGCATCGCGGCGGCAGCCCATGGATATAAACATCCATCCGCGCCGCCAGGCCGTCCGGCGCATGAACAGCCGCCGGTGCGGGCAGCCGATCAAGTCGAATCCGGACCCGCGTTGCCTCGCACACGTGACCGCAATCGAACCCGGTATGCGTGCTGCGTGCGACAGGCCGACGCGTGAGACCGCACCGGATCGGCAGTTGCTTCGATCATGCAGCCACCGGAAAGGCGGAAACGCCAACGGATTCGCCGTTGGCGTTCCTGCATTCCGTCGGTGCGCCTGGGAGCGTGAAGCGACGCCGCCTGCGAAGCATCGCTTCGCGTGTCGCCGAACGCCCGCCGCGTGGCGGCGGTCCGCAAATCCGACGGGCGTTCACGAAAAAAAGTCAACCCGGAGGTCGGCTTCTTTCAACAAGTGGCGCGCCCGGAAGGATTCGAACCTCCGACCCCCAAGTTCGTAGCCTGGTGCTCTATCCAGCTGAGCTACGGGCGCGCGGCAGAAGCGGAATTATGCCGAACCCGCCTTTGCCCAGTCAACGTGGCGCCGGCGGAAAAAGCATTGCAGAACTGGCGGAGACTGAGGGATTCGAACCCTCGATGGAGCTTTTGACCCCATACTCCCTTAGCAGGGGAGCCCCTTCGGCCTCTCGGGCAAGTCTCCGGGAATCGCGGGAGGCAGACGCACCACGCCGCGACAGGCGGCGAAGGATACCGGAGTCGTCACCGATGCGGCAAATCAGTCGCCGTCGGTTCCGGAACCGCGCGCCGGCTCGGCTTCATCGCCGCGCCGGATGCGCTGGTAGATTTCCTCGCGGTGGACGGCAACATCCTTCGGCGCCGTGATGCCGATGCGCACCTGGTTGCCCTTGACGCCAAGGACGGTGACGGTGACCGAATCGCCGATCATCAGGGTCTCGCCGACGCGGCGGGTCAAAATCAACATCAGAACTTCTCCGTGGGCCATGGGCCCGCTGCCGGAACGCCACCGAACATCTTGAAACCGCGCTCGAGATGGTGTTTCGAATTCATAAACGTGAAGCATGTCGGGGACCGGACGCCCGGTCAACCGACGTAGGTCATGGAGCAAACGCCCGTTTCCTGCCCGGTCAGGCGGGGCTCAGCTTCCCGGAAACCCAGCCCGGGACCTCGGCCAGGACCTGCCGAAGCTCCGGCCCGTCCGTGCCGCCGCCCTGCGCCATGTCCGGTCTTCCCCCACCCTTGCCGCCGATCCGACCGGCCACGAAGGCAACGAGTTCCCCCGCCTTGACGCGCCCGTTCGCAGCGCCAGACACGCCGGCCACCAGCGACACCTTGTCGTCGCTGGCACCCGCGAGCACGATCGCCGCGTCCCCGAGCTGTTGCCTGAGGCGATCCATCGCGTCGCGCAGCGCCTTGGCGTCCAGTCCTTCCAGACGCGCTGCCAGTACCTTGATGCCGCCGATGTCGACGGCCTGCCCCGCCAGGTCCGCGGTCGCGCCGCTGGCGGCCTTGGCCTTGTGGGTCTCCACTTCCCGCTCCAGCCGCTTCTGGCGGTCGAGCAGTCCCCGGAGTTTATCAGCCACGTCGAGCGTCGTCCCGCCGAGCAGGCCCGCGGCCTCGCGCAGGCGCCGTTCCTCGGCCACGACGTGGTCCAGCGCCGCCTGCCCGGTCAGGGCCTCCACCCGGCGCACGCCCGCCGACACGCCGCCCTCGGACACCAGCTTGAACAGGCCGATCTCGCCGGTGCGGCCGACGTGGGTGCCGCCGCACAGCTCGACCGAATCGCCCATCGCCACCACCCGCACGCGCTCGCCGTACTTCTCGCCGAACAGGGCGATGGCGCCGGAGTCCATCGCCTCCTGCATGCCCATCTGCCGGGTCACGACCGGATGGTTGGCGCGCACCTCGACGTTGACCCGGCGCTCGATCTCGGCCAGTTCGTCACCGCCCACCGGCTGGAAATGCGAGAAGTCGAAGCGCAGGCGGTCGGGCGCGACCAGCGAGCCCTTCTGCGCCACGTGGGTGCCCAGCAGGCCGCGCAGGGCGCCGTGCAGCAGGTGGGTGGCGCTGTGGTTGAGCACGATGCTGCCGCGGCGCGCGGCGTCGACCGCGCCGAGCAGGTGGTCGCCGCGCCTGAGCGTGCCGGCCTCGAGCCGGCCGACGTGGCCGTGGAACTGCCCGGCCAGCTTCTGCGTGTCGGTCACGCGGAAACGCACGCCCTGCTCGTCCAGTTCGCCGGTATCGCCGACCTGGCCGCCGGATTCGCCGTAGAACGGCGTCTTGTCGAGGATCACGATGGCCTCGTCGCCCGCTTCGATCGCGTCGACCGGACGACCATCCTTCAGTAACGCCAACACGACCAGCCCACCGGCCTGCAGTTCGTCGTAGCCGAGGAACTCGGTGGGCTGGAGCTGTGCGACGAGATCCGCCGGCAACGTCACGCCGCCGCCGAACTTGCCGGCCGCGCGCGCGGTCTCGCGCTGCTTCTCCATCGCCGCGTCGAAGCCGGCGGTGTCGACGGTGATGCCGCGCTCACGCGCGATGTCCTGGGTGAGGTCGAGCGGGAAGCCGTAGGTGTCGTAGAGGCGGAAGGCATCGGCGCCGGGGATGGTCTTGCCGCCCGACTTGGCCGCCACGTCGTCGAAGATCTTCATCCCGGCGTCGAGCGTTTCGGCGAAGCGCTCCTCCTCGGCCAGCAGCGCGCGTTCGACGAACTCGGCCTTGGCCGGCAGCTCCGGGTAGGCCTCGCCCATCAGCGACGACAGCGTGCCGACCAGCCTGTGGAAGAACGGTTCGCGCGTGCCGAGCATCCAGCCGTGGCGCAGGGCGCGGCGGATGATCCGGCGCAGCACATAGCCGCGGCCCTCGTTCGACGGCAGCACGCCATCGACGATCAGGAAGCTGCAGGCGCGGATGTGGTCGGCGATCACGCGCAGCGACTTGTTCTCCAGGTCGGCGGTGCCGGTGAGTTCGCCGGCCTTGCGGATCAGCGCCTGGAACAGGTCGATCTCGTAGTTGCTGTGCACGTGCTGGAGCACGGCCGCGAGCCGCTCCAGGCCCATGCCGGTGTCCACGCACGGCGCCGGCAGCGGCTGCAGCGTGCCGTCGGGCTGCTTGTCGAACTGCATGAACACGAGGTTCCAGATCTCGATGTAGCGGTCGCCGTCCTCGTCGGGCGAGCCCGGCGGGCCGCCGAAATGGTCCGGGCCGTGGTCGTAGAAGATCTCGGTGCAGGGGCCGCAGGGGCCGGTGTCGGCCATCTGCCAGAAGTTGTCGGAGGCGAACGGCGCGCCCTTGTTGTCGCCGATGCGGACGATGCGCTCGGCGGGGATGCCGATCATCTCGTGCCACAGCGCGTAGGCCTCGTCGTCGGTCTGGTAGACGGTGACCAGCAGGCGGTCCCTGGGCAGCTTCCAGACCTCGGTCAGCAGTTCCCAGGCCCAGGCGATGGCGTCCTTCTTGAAGTAGTCGCCGAACGACCAGTTGCCCAGCATCTCGAAGAAGGTGTGGTGGCGCGCGGTGTAGCCGACCGAATCGAGGTCGTTGTGCTTGCCGCCGGCGCGCAGGCAGCGCTGCACGTCGGCCGCGCGCGGGTTGGTGCGTTTCTCGGCGCCGAGGAACACGTCCTTGAACTGGACCATGCCCGAGTTGGTGAACAGCAGGGTCGGGTCGTTGGCGGGCACGAGCGGCGCCGAGGGCACGATCTCGTGGCCCTTGCCGCGGAAGAAGTCCAGGAAGTCGCTGCGGATGCGCGCGGTCGTGTAGGGGTTTGGCGTGGTCATCGGAGGCTGGCGTGGGGCTGGCGGGCGGACCCGATCCGTCCCGCGACACTCCAGATGAGGCCTGCGGCCAGAGCAGGCAGCCCGGCGAAACCGCGAGATTAGCAAACCGGCCGGTTTCAGTCGCCGTTTCGGCGGTGCCGGATTGATGGCGGGCTTCGGTGGCCCCCACCCCAGCCCTCCCCCGCGGGCGGGGGAGGGAGTTGAAACGCCGCATGCTTTTGCTCCCTCCCCCGCCCGCGGGGGAGGGCTGGGGTGGGGGCCAACGGACGAGCGCCCTAGCCTTCCGGATCGTCCGGATCAAAGCGGGTCGCGGCCCGGATGCGGTCGCCGTCGAAGCCACGCCGCATCAGCAGGTCCGCCGCCTTGCGCCGCTGCGCCAGGTCGCGCGGCCCCGATTCGCCGAAGCGGCGACGGACCAGGTCGCGGGCCACCTCGGCCCAGTCGCCCTCGAAAGTGTCCATCGCGGCGGCGATGGCGTCCTGGCCTAGCCCGTGCGTGCCCAGTTCGGCGCGGATGTGCAGCGGCCCGTAGCCGCCGCCGGCGCGGCTGCGCACCAGCGACTCGGCGAAACGCGTGTCGTCCTGCCAGCCTTCGCCCGCCAGCCGCTCCACGGCGGCTTCGGCCTCGCAAGCCTCCACGCCGCGCGCGGTGAGCTTGCGGGTCAGTTCGCGGCGCGAGTGCTCGCGGCGGGTCAGCAGGCCCAGCGCCCGTTGGGTGGCGGTGGGCTGCGGCCGCTGCCGGCGCGCGCGCGGGCCGTCGTTCATGCGCCGGCCTGCAAACCGTGGCCGCCGACCGGCCGGGTTTCGGTGTGCTGGCCGAAGCCGGCGATCAGCGGCATCGCGCGCGCGATCGCGTCCTTGACCGCGGGAATCGCCAGCGAGGCTTTGTGGCTGTCGGCGCTGTCCCAGACCTCGGTGATCCAGATGCCGTCCGGATCCTTGGGGTCTTCGGCGACCACGTAGGCCAGGCAACCGGGCATGTCGCCGACGTTTTCGAGCAGGATCGCGAGCAGCGCGTCGCGCTGTCCCGCCGCCGCCTTGAAACTTCCGATCAAACCGTACATGGAGCCTCCGTCTGATTTCCCGGCCACGGCCGGCAACACCGCAACGGCCATCATCGCGCCCGCGCAGGACAGGATCCGGCGACGCATCGGCGACATCATCAACCCTTCAACCGTTGCCATGTTTCGCCAGCTCGGCCCGATAGGCAGCCAGGTGTCCCTCGGAGAAGCAGCAGAACACGACCCGGTCCAGCAACGAGGGCGCATGCCCGAGCATCGTTTCCACAGCGATCCGCGTGGCGGCGTCCAGGGGATAGCCGTAGACGCCGGTGCTGATCGCGGGAAACGCGATGCTGCGGGCGCCGAGCGCTGCCGCAAGTCGCGAAGCATGGCGGCAGCACGATGCCAGCAGCGCCGGTTCGCCGGCATCGCCGCCCTGCCAGACCGGCCCGACCGCATGGATCACGTGCCTCGCCGGCAAGCGGTAGCCCCTCGTCGCCTTGGCTTCGCCCGTCGCGCAGCCGCCGAGCATGCGGCACTCGGCCAGCAGTTCCGGCCCCGCCGCGTGGTGGATCGCGCCGTCGACGCCACCGCCGCCGAGCAACGACGTGTTCGCGGCGTTGACGATGGCATCGACCCGTAGCGTAGTGATGTCGGCGCGGATCGCGGACAGTTCCATCGCGTCTCCACTCCCGGCTACGACTGGACGCCCTTAGGGCGACGCGGCTTCAAGGCCGGCACGTCCTTCGTCGCGGTCTTTTTCGTCCTGGCCTGCTTCGCCACCGCTTTCGATCCGGCCGTCTTCTTTGCCGGTTTCGCGGCACGGACAGCCTTCGCCGGTCGCGGCGCCTTCGGCTTCGACTTCGGCACCGGCAGTGCGTCGGCCGTCGCCACCATCAGCTGTCGCAACAGCGCCGTGTCGTCGATGAACTCGTCGATCACGTAGTAATCCTTCGCCTCGGGATACGGCTTGCCCAACGTCACCGTCGGCAATGCGGCCCTGCCCGCCTCCGTCGGCTTCAGGAACAGGCTGTTGTCGCAGGCGAACGCCACGACCTTGTCGTCCAGGTACAGCGCGTACTCGCCGAACATCCGCTTGTGAGTCAGCCGGATGCCGAACGCCGCCTGCTCCAGCACGTACTCGATGAAATCGACGTCGGTTGCCATGGCATGTGCCCGCCGTGCGTGCCTTCAGTCCTTGTCCGGCAGCGAATACACGAACTCGTAGGAGTGCTTGCCGCCTTCGACGATGATCCTGAAGTCGCCCGCGATTCCCGCCAGTCCACCGGCGCCGGAATCCGGCACCACGGCCACCGCCAGACTCTGCGCGCCCCGATCCATCACGCCCCTGTGGTGCAGGACGAACGAACCCTGCCGCCCGTCCAGCACGCCGGTGACTTCCTCGATGGCAACGTACGCTGCAGAGCCCTGCACGTCGGTCATCGCCGTCAGCATCTGCCCGCGCGTCGTCGCCACCAGGTCGCCGGTGATCTGCTTGCCGATGCCCATGCGCCCGCGCCCGTCGTTCGCGCCGGCACCCTCGAGTTCCAGCGGCTCGATCGCCACCGTGAATTCGCCTTTCGCAACCTTCGATACGCGCGCCTCCTCTGCGAAAACCGCACCGGCAAGAAGGAAGAACAGAACGGATACGGCACCGCGGACCAGCATTGACGAGGTTTTCATGTTGCACCTTCGAGGATTGCACGCGACCACGCCGACGGGCTCATCCGACCGCGGAAGCGTCGAAATGCGGATTCTCGATGATCCCGAAGCGGTTGCCGAACGGGTCGACCACCGCCGCGACCCGGATACCCCCGCCTACGTCCTTGACCGGCTCCAGCGGCGCCGCACCGAGTTCGACCAGGCGCGCATACGCCACCTGGGCATCCGGAACACCCCATAGCGCCTGTGCCCCGGCCGTCCCGGACTGTCCATCCGGCAACAGCCCCAGCTCGAATCCGCCCACGTTGAACCCCACGTAGAACGGCTCATCGAAATACGGTGCCTGCCCCAGCACCCGGGCATACCACTGCTTGCCGGCCGCGAGGTCTCCCACGGGGTAGATGGCTGTCCGCAATCCGAGAATCATGTCACTGCCTCCTGAACCTGCCGCTCATGCTTTTTCGGACCTTCGTAGCCGATCGTTCCGGACAGCAGGTATCCCTCGTCACGCTCGCGAAAGCAGGTTCTTCGCGGATCCGGGATTGAACACAGCCGAAGGGCCCGGGTTGGCTTCGACATGAAGCCTCATGCCGCGGGGTAATCATCCGAACCTCGTTCCCCGATGCAAGACAGCCCTCCCCGTCCCCGGGGAGGGCCGCCGAAGTAAAGGCCATCCCTGGCCGCGAAGACCATTCCGACGATCAGTCGTCGGCACCGGGGGCATCGTCGCCATCGCGCTTCGCCTCCGCCGGCTTGAATTTCTCGCGCAGCTCCGCCTCCAGCCTCACGGCGACGTCCGGGTTTTCCTTGAGGTAGTTGCGGGCATTCTCCTTGCCCTGGCCAATGCGCTCGCTGCCGTAGCTGTACCAGGCACCGGCCTTGTCGACGAGCTTGGCGTCCACGCCCATGTCGATCAGCTCGCCCTCGCGGCTGATCCCCTCGCCGTACAGGATCTCGGTGATGACCTGCTTGAACGGCGGCGCCATCTTGTTCTTGACCACCTTGATGCGGGTCTGGTTGCCGATGATCTCGTCGCCCTTCTTGATCGCGCCGATGCGGCGGATGTCCAGTCGCACCGAGGCGTAGAACTTGAGCGCGTTGCCGCCGGTGGTGGTCTCCGGGCTCTGGCCGGGCATCATGATGCCGATCTTCATGCGCAGCTGGTTGATGAAGATCACCATGCAGTTGCTGCGCTTGATGTTGCCGGTCAGCTTGCGCAGGGCCTGGCTCATCAGGCGCGCCTGCAGGCCGGGAAGCTGGTCGCCCATCTCGCCCTCGATCTCGGCGCGCGGCGTGAGCGCGGCGACCGAGTCGACCACCACCACGTCGACCGCGTTGGAACGCACCAGCATGTCGGCGATCTCCAGCGCCTGCTCGCCGGTGTCGGGCTGCGAAACCAGCAGGTCGTCGATGTTGACGCCCAGCTTCTGCGCATAGCCCGGGTCGAGCGCGTGCTCGGCGTCGATGAACGCGGCGGTGCCGCCGGCCTTCTGGCATTGCGCGATGGTCTGCAGGGTGAGCGTGGTCTTGCCCGAGGACTCCGGGCCGTAGATCTCGACCACGCGGCCCTTGGGCAGGCCGCCGATGCCCAGCGCCATGTCCAGCATCAGCGAACCGGTGCCGATGACCTCGGCCGGCTCGACGCTGCCGTCGCCCATGCGCATGACCGACCCCTTGCCGAACTGCTTCTCGATCTGGCTCAGGGCTGCGGACAGCGCGCGCTTCTTGTTCTCGTCCATCGTGGTGGTCCTTGTCATGGTGAATTCGGGTTGGGTGCATCCTTGCAGGCGCCCATCGCACAGGCTGCGACGAAAGCGCGCAGGTCCGAAACTAGTCGCGCCGCGGCCTGCCGTTCAGCGGGAAACGGCCGGGCATCGTGTCGGGAAATCCCGCATGCGGCGGGCCGCTGCGTCGCGCGGGCCGTCACCGGTTGGGCCTCATCAGGCCGCAGTACAGGCCCTCGATGGCGAAGTCCTGATCAGGCTGCACTTCGATCGGCGCGTAGTCTGGGTTGCGCGGCAGCAGGCGGATGCGGTCCCTGCCGATCTTCAGCAGCTTGACCGTGATCGCGTCGTCCACGCGGGCGACGACGATCTGGCCGCTGCGGGCGTCGCTGGTGCGGTGCACGCCGATCAGGTCGCCCTCGAAGATGCCCTCGTCGATCATCGAATCGCCCTTGACCTTGAGCAGGTAGTCGGGCGCGGGCGAGAACAGCGCACGGTCCATCAGCACCATCTGGTCGCTGCCGATGTCGGCGCCGATCGGCAGGCCGGCGGCGACCTGCCCCAGCACCGGCAGGTGCAGCGCATCGTCGTTGCCGGCCGGCAGGTCGAGGACCTGCTGCGGGGCCGGCACCGGCTGCAGCACGCGGATGCCGCGCGCCCGGCCCGGCACGCGCTCGATCGCGCCGGCCGCTTCCAGCGCCTCCAGGTGGTACTGCGCGGCGCGCACGCCGCTGAAGCCGAAGGCGCGGGCGATCTCGGCCTGCGAAGGCGGCACGCCCTCGGCTTCGATGCGTTCGGCGATCAGCCCGAGGATGGCCCGCTGGGTGTCGGTGAGCTTCATGGTTAGTAGTAATACTACTAACTTCCGCGCCGTGCAAGCGGATTCGCGACCGCGCCACCCCCGACGCCGACTACGACCCCGTGGAATCCCGCGAAGCGGCGGGCAATTCCCCGATTCCGCCCAGCGCAGCGGCCACCGTCTGCCGGCGCACGGCGTCGCGATCGCCGTCGAAGTGGAACACCGTCGCGCGTGCGTAGCCCCCGCGGCGCTTCCACGCCACCCACACCGTGCCGACCGGCTTGTCCTCGCTGCCGCCGCCGGGGCCGGCGATGCCGGTGACCGCCACCGCCACGCTGGCGCCCGAATGCACCAGCGCGCCCGACACCATCTCGATCGCCGTCTCGCGGCTGACCGCACCGTGCGTTTCCAGCGTCTGCGGCTGCACGCCGAGCATCGCCTGCTTGGCCTCGTAGCTGTACACGACCATGCCGCAGTCGAACCAGTCGGAGGAGCCGGCGACGTCGGTGACGGTCTTGGCGATCCAGCCGCCGGTGCAGCTTTCGGCGGTCACCAGCACGTGGTGCGAGGCGCGCAGGCGCGCGCCAGTCTCGGTCGCCAGGCGGCGCAGGTCGTCGTCGGTCGGAATCTCGGTCGGCATGGGGTCGCGGCGGAGGGCGGGCGGTCCTTTTTAACCCAATCCGGACGCGGCCGCCGGCGCACGGGCGAAAAAAGGCCCGCGCATCCGTGGACGCGCGGGCCGAAGACGCGGGACCGGCTCAGTAGCGGACGCGGAAGGTCACGCCGTACATCCGCGGGGCGGCCGGGAATGCGTTGAAGGTGTTGAACGCGTTGCCCGGATCCGGGAACAGCGCCTGCAGCGGGCCGTCGAAGCCGACCTGCACGTAGTCGGTATCGGTGATGTTCGTGCCCCACAGCTCCACCATCCAGCGATTGTCGCTGGCGCCGAAACCGAAGCGGGCGTTGACCACGGTGTAGGACGACTGCTCCTTCTCGACGTCGAGGTCGGAGCCGGTGTTGTAGTCGCCCATGTACTTCGCGCCGATGTTGAAGCGGCCCATCAGGCTGTTGCTGAAGTCCCACTCGTAGGTCACGGCCATCGAGCCCGACCACTCGGGCGCGAACGGCATGGTTGCGCCCGGCAGCTTGTACAGCGCGCCCGAAGTGCTCAGCGGGTCGCGCTCGACGAAGTCGCCGCCCGGGATGTCGTCGCCGAACTTGGTGTCGGCGTACATCAGGCCGCCCTGCAGCATCAGGCCCTGCACCGCCTGCGGCTGCCACAGGATCTCGGCGTCGAGGCCCTTCGAGGTCACCTTCGGGATCGAACGCACGACGAAGCTGGTGCCGAGGAAGCTGTTGAGCTGGAAGTCCTCGTACTCCTGGTGGAACAGGGTTGCGTTGAGCAGCAGCGAGCCGCCGGCCCAGGTGGTCTTGGCGCCGAGTTCGTAGCTGTCGACGAATTCGCCCGCGAACGAGGTGTCGTTGACCGGCGTGATGCCGGGGCCGCTGGCCGAGTTGCCGTCCGCCGACTGCACACGGTCGAGGTTGAAGCCGCCGCCCTTGTAACCGCGCGCGGCCGACGCATAGGTCATGACGTTCTCGTTCCAGCGGTAGGCCGCCTTCAGCGTGCCCGACCACTCCTTCTCGTCGCTTTCCTGGAACGTATTGCGGCCATTGTGGAGCGCGTTCGCCCACGGCAGGCACATGTAACCGGCGATCTGCGGACCGACGCCGGGATTGTCAGGCGTTCCCGCCATGATCGCGTTCTGCACCGCCGCGGGCAGCGACGCGAACGCGGTGCTGCGCGAACTGAGCGCGGCCCGCAGCAGCGCGAAGCGGTTGGGATTGGCCGGGTTCTGGTCCACCAGCGCGCCGCCGCAGCCTAGGCTGCCGTTCGGGTTGCTGTACACCGAGGTCAGTTCCTTCTCCTCGCGCGTGTAGCGCAGGCCGACGGTGACATCCAGCGCGTCGGTGGCATGCCAGGTGTTGTTGGTGAACAGCGCCAGGCTCTTCGCGTTCTGGTCGTAGCGGTCGTGCGCGCCCAGCCCGGTGAACCCGGCGCCGAACGGGCTGCCGCCCACCTGCGAAAGGAACGCGGCCGGGGAAATGCCCATGGGATTGTCGAGCGGAATGCCCGCCGCGGCCAGGCCCTGCGCGACCTGCTGGTACACCAGGATGGAGACGTAGGGTTCGTACTGCGATCCGATCCGGTACGACTCGTTGCGGGTCAGGTCCTCGTCGGAATAGAACGCGCCGAACATCCAGTCGAGGCGGTCGGTGGCGCCGGTCAGGCGGAATTCCTGGCTGAAGGTCTCGAAGCCGGTGAAAGATTCGTCCTCGTTGGCGTTGCGGTAAAGCACGTCGGCGGTGCTGAAGTCGTAGTCCAGGCCGTTGATCACCTGCCACTCGCGCGAGGCGGTGATCGAGGTCAGCGTCGCGCCACCCAGCGCCGACATCTCCCAGTTGATCTCCGCGGACACGCCCTTGTCCTTGATGTCCTGCGTGGTCGCACGATTGCTGTAGGCCACGCGGTCGAACGGATCGCTGCCCGGGAGCGCCACCGCGGGCTGGCCTCCGTTGACCGCGGCCAGGACCTGGGCGCTGGTGCCCACCGTGGTCTGCACCGCCGTGCAGCAGTTCTCCTCGCGGCTGGTGTAATCGGCCGACAACAGGATTTCGAGCGAGTCGCTGGGCTCGAACAGCAGCTTGCCGCGAACGGTATGGAAGTTCTGGTCGTAGTCCTTGTCCTCGGTACGCGGGCCGTTTCCGGTCTCCACGTCCATCCAGCCGTCGCGCTTGCGCTTGGCGGCAAAGATGCTGAAGGCAGCGCTGTCGCTGAGGCTGTCGTTGTAGCTGCCGGACACGCCAAGCGCGCCGTAGTTGCCGGCGGTGACCTCGGCCTCTGCGCTCTGGGTGTAGCTCGGGCGCCGGGTGATGACGTTGATGACGCCGGCCGAGGTGTTCTTGCCGAATACCGTGCCCTGCGGGCCCTTCAGCACCTCGATGCGCTCGAGCTGGCCGAGGTCGCCGAAGCCGACGCTGTTGCGCGGCCGGTAGACGCCGTCGATGACCACGCCGACCGAGGATTCGAGGCCGACGTTGTCGCCCACCGTGCCGATGCCGCGGATGCGGGCCGTGGTGATGGCCTCGTTCTGGGTGCTGGTGACGGTCAGGCCGGGCACCAGGATCTGCATGTCCTTGATGTCGCGCACGCTGCTGTCCTGCAGCAGCTTTTCGTCGAGCGCGGTGACCGAGATCGGCACGTCCTGCAGCGCTTCCTCGCGCTTTTGCGCGGTCACGGTCAGCGTGGCCAGCGTGCGGGTTTCCTCGACGTCGCCATCCGGCGCGTCCTGGGCATGGGCGGACATCGCCAGGCCGGCGAGCGCGGCGAAAACGGCGGTTGCGAGAAGCGTGCGTTGCGGTTGGCTGGCAGCCATGGCGTCCCCCTGACCAAGTGGAAAATGGAAAAAGTTGAAGTCCGATCCTGGACCCGGATCGCCGTGGCGACCACGTACCGTCCCCGTGCAACCGGTCCGGCGTGGGGGACGGGATGGTTGCCGGGCAAATCGACAATTCACACTGCAGCAACGAAAAGCTAACACAGTCCATGCGGTTGCGCATGTCCATGTCCCGCAGACGGCAAACGGGGCAGCCGGGCCGGCGTCAGGCAAACTGTGCGCCCGCCGCCGCCCTGCCGTCATGTCGTCGCCCAGCCATACCCCGCTCATGAAGCAATACTTCGCCGCCAAGGCGGAGCATCCGGACGTCCTGCTGTTCTTCCGGATGGGCGATTTCTACGAGTTGTTCTTCGATGACGCGCGCAAGGCCGCGCGGCTGCTCGACATTACCCTGACCCAGCGCGGCGCGTCGGCCGGGCAGCCGATCCCGATGGCCGGGGTGCCGCATCATTCGGCCGAAGGCTACCTGGCCCGGCTGGTGGCGCTGGGCGAGTCGGTTGCGATCTGCGAGCAGATCGGCGATCCGGCGCTGGCCAAGGGACTTGTCGAGCGCAAGGTGGTGCGGATCGTCACCCCGGGTACGGTCACCGACGAGGCCCTGCTCAACGAGCGCCGCGACACGCTGCTGCTGGCCGTCGCGCGCGGCAAGGCCGGCTACGGCCTGGCCTGGGCGGACCTGGCGGGCGGCCGCTTCCTGGTCAACGAAGTGGCGAGCGACGAGCAGCTGGAAGCCGAGCTGTCGCGCCTGGAACCGGCCGAGGTACTGCTCCCGGACGAAGACGGCTGGCCAGCCGCGGCGCTCGAACGCAGCGGCCTGCGACGGCGCGCGCCGTGGCTGTTCGACGCCGACTCCGGGCGGCGCCAGCTGCTGCAGTTCTTCGGCCTGCACGACCTGACCGGCTTCGGCATCGAGGACCGCCCGCTGGCGATCGCCGCCGCGGGCGCCCTGCTGGGCTACGTCGAGGAGACGCAGAAGCAGCGCCTGCCGCACCTGACCTCGATCGCGGTGGAGAGCGGCGACGGCGCGATCGCGATGAACGCCGCCACCCGCCGCCACCTCGAACTCGATACCCGCGTCGACGGCGACACGCGCCACACCCTGCTCGGCGTGCTCGACAGCACCGTCTCGCCCATGGGCGGGCGCCTGCTGCGGCGCTGGCTGCACCGGCCGCTGCGTGAACGCGACGTCGTCGCGATGCGCCACGATGCGGTGGCGACGCTGATCGACGGCCGCGGCGAGCAAACGCTGCGCGAACGCTTCCGCGCGCTCGGCGACCTCGAACGCATCCTGTCGCGCATCGCACTGCGCTCGGCGCGCCCGCGCGACCTGTCCACGCTGCGCGACGGGCTGGCGATGCTGCCCGGACTGCGCGAAGTGCTGGCGCCGCTGGATTCGCCGCGCCTGCGCGAGCTGTCCGACGCGCTCGGCGAACATGCGGCCGAGGCCGCGCTGCTGTCCGAGGCGCTGGTCGAGCAGCCGCCGGTGCTGGCGCGCGACGGCGGCGTCTTCGCCGACGGCTACGACGCCGAGCTCGACGAACTGCGGCAGCTGAGCAGCAACGCCGACCGCTTCCTCGTCGACCTCGAGGCGCGGGAGAAGGAGGCGACCGGCATCCCGACGCTGAAGGTCGGCTACAACCGCGTCCACGGCTATTTCATCGAGATCAGCAAGGGCCAGTCGTCGAAGGCGCCCGCGCACTACACGCGGCGGCAGACGCTGACCGGCGCCGAGCGCTACATCACCGAGGAGCTCAAGCAGTTCGAGGACAAGGTGCTGTCCGCGCGCGAACGCGCCCTCGCCCGCGAGCGCCTGCTGTACGAACACCTGCTCGACGCGCTCAACGCGCGGCTCGAACCGCTCAGGCAGTGCGCCGCCGCGCTCAGCGAACTCGACGTGCTGGCCGCTTTCGCCGAACGCGCGCAGGCGCTGGACTGGTCGCGCCCGGCGCTGTCGCCGGAACCCGGCATCCGCATCGAACGCGGCCGCCATCCGGTGGTGGAAGCGGTGCGCGACGAGCCGTTCGAGCCCAACGACCTCGTGCTCGGCGAGGACCGCCGCATGCTGGTCATCACCGGTCCGAACATGGGCGGCAAGAGCACCTACATGCGCCAGAACGCGCTGATCGTGCTGCTCGCGCACATCGGAAGCTTCGTGCCCGCGGCGAAGGCGCAGATCGGCCCGATCGACCGCATCCTCACCCGCATCGGCGCCGGCGACGACCTCGCCAAGGGCCAGTCGACCTTCATGGTCGAGATGGCCGAGACCAGCTACATCCTGCACCACGCCAGCGAGCGGTCGCTGGTGCTGATGGACGAGATCGGCCGCGGCACCTCGACCTACGACGGCCTCGCACTGGCCGAGGCCTGTGCGCGGCACCTGTCGGCGAACAACCGCAGCTACACGCTGTTCGCGACGCACTACTTCGAGCTGACCGCGCTCGCTGAACCCGGCAGCGGCATCGCCAACGTGCACCTGGACGCGGTCGAACACCACGACGGCCACGGCGGCGAAACGCTGGTATTCATGCACGCGGTGAAGGACGGCCCGGCCAACCGCAGCTTCGGCCTGCAGGTGGCCGCGCTGGCGGGCCTGCCGAAGAGCGTGATCCGCGACGCACGCGGCCGGCTGGCCGAACTCGAACAGCGCAGCCACGACGCGCATGCGACGGCCCCGATGTCGGCCGAGCGCATCGACCAGCCGCAGCAGTTCGGCCTGTTCTCGCCGTCTTCGGCGGCACTGGAGGCGCTGGCCTCGATCGACCCGGACGAGCTCACGCCGAAGCAGGCGCTGGAGGCGCTGTACCGGCTGAAGGCGCTGTCCTGAGCATGCCGACCGCGCCCACGTGCGTTCCACGGCGCGCGCTTCGGGGCGACGCGCTAAAGTAGGGAGCCGCACCGCCTGACTGCCTTCGAGGAACCGACGATGAGCACCAGCCTGACCGATCAGTTGTTCGCCCAGTTGTCCGGCGCGCCACTGCAGCAGATTTCGCAGCAGCTCGGCGTCGGCCAGGCACAGACCGCAGGCGCCGTCAGCGCCGCGCTGCCGCTGCTGCTCGGCGCACTCGGCCACAACGCCAGCCAGCCGCAGGGCGCGCAGGCGCTGTTCGGCGCGCTGCAGAACGACTTCGCCGGCGCCGACCTCGGCAACATCCTCGGCGCGGTGCTCGGCGGCGGCGGCGCGCCGTCGCGCCAGACCAACGGTGCCGGCATCCTCGGCCACGTCTTCGGCGGGCAGCAGCCGCGCGCCGAGGCCAGCCTCGGCCAGGCCACCGGCCTGGGCGGCGACAAGGCCGGCCAGCTGATGCAGATCCTCGCGCCGATCGTGCTGGCCTTCCTCGCCAGGCAGATGTTCCAGAACAAGGGCGCCGGCGCTGCGCAGGGCGACCCCACCGCGCAACTGCTCGGCTCGATCCTCGGCCAGGAACAGCAACAGGTGCGCCAGCAGGGCGGCATCGGCGGCGGCCTGCTCGGCGCGGTGCTGGACCAGGACGGCGATGGCCAACTGGGCCTCGGCGACCTGCTGAAGATCGGTGGCGGGCTGCTGGGGGGCAAGCGCTGAAGCAGCCTTGCTGTCGCGCACCGACTTGCCGGCCATGCACCTGTAGCGCCTTCGGGCGCGACCGCCCTTTGCGCGCGATGGATTTGCCTCGCGCAGCGGGAAGCGGTCGCGCCTGAAGGCGCTCCTGCAGGCGCACGGCATGCGTTGGCGATCGACGTCGGCGCCGACCGGTAGCATCGCGGATCATGAACACGCATTCCCGTCATCAGCCGCCAGCGGACACAGGCGCGATCGGGGGTGACCACGACGTCGTGGTCATCGGCGCCGGCGCAGCGGGCCTGATGTGCGCGATCGCCGCCGGCGCGCGCGGACGCCGCGTGCTGGTGCTCGACCATGCCAACAAGGTCGGCAAGAAGATCCTGATGTCCGGCGGCGGGCGCTGCAACTTCACCAACACCGGCACCACGCCCGCGCAGTACCTGTCGGCGAACCCGCATTTCTGCAAGTCGGCGCTGGCCCGCTACACGCCCGCGGACTTCATCGCGATGGTCGATGCGCATCGCATCGCCTGGCACGAGAAGGAACTCGGCCAGCTGTTCTGCGACGACTCCGCGAAGCAGATCGTGCGGATGCTGCTCGACGAAGCCGCCGCGGTCGACGCCGGCGTGCGCACCCATTGCAGCGCGGAGAAGATCGAACGCATCGACGGCGGCGGTTTCCGACTGCGCACCAACCTCGGCACGATCGAATGCGGATCGCTGGTGGTCGCCACGGGCGGACTGTCGATCCCGAGCATGGGCGCGTCGGGCTTCGGCTACGAGCTCGCGCGGCAATTCGGGCACGCGGTGCTGGCCACGCGCGCGGGACTGGTGCCGCTGACCCTGAGCGGCAAGCACCAGGAACGCCTGCAGGACCTGTCCGGCGTCGCCTTCGAGGTCGAGGCATGCTGCAACGGCGCGGGTTTCCGCAACCGCATGCTCGTCACCCATCGCGGCATCAGCGGCCCGGCGATCCTGCAGGTCTCCTCCTACTGGCAGCCGGGCGATGACCTGCGGCTGGACCTGCTGCCCGACCGCGACATCCCGTCGTGGCTGGCGGCGCAGCAGCGCGAGCGCGGCGCGGCCGAGCTGCGCACCGTGCTGTCCGACGCCCTGCCGCGCCGCTTCGCGCAGCGCCTGTGCGAGGTCTGGCTGTCGAGCCGGCCGATGCGGCAGTACTCGCCCGCACAGCTGCAACAGGTCGCCGATACGCTGCAGGCGTGGCCGCTGGTGGCCAGCGGCACCGAGGGCTACCGCACCGCGGAAGTCACGCTTGGCGGCGTCGACACCAACGAACTCTCGTCCAGCACGATGATGTCCAAACGCGTCCCGGGCCTGTACTTCATCGGCGAGGTGGTCGACGTCACCGGCTGGCTCGGCGGCTACAACTTCCAGTGGGCCTGGGCGTCGGGCCACGCCGCCGGCACTGCCGTGTGAATTCGCGCATCAAGGCGATTGATGCAATGCATCAGGATGCGATTTCGATAGTTGGTGACTATGCAGGCTTTCACATAATTCGATTTCATCTATTCATGACCGCCGGGTAAGGTGGCCATCCAACACCCACCAGCCAGGGAACCCCCAGCCATGTCGTCCGAAGCCAAGTGCCCGTTCCACCAGACCGCCGGCGGCGGCACCACCAACCGCGACTGGTGGCCGAACCAGCTGCGCCTCGACCTGCTCAACCAGCATTCGAACCGGTCCAACCCGCTCGACCCCGACTTCGACTACGCGGAAGCGTTCAAGAAGCTCGACTACCACGAACTGAAGAAGGACCTGCGTGCGCTGATGACCGACTCCCAGGACTGGTGGCCGGCCGACTTCGGCCACTACGGCGGCCTGTTCATCCGCATGGCCTGGCACGCGGCGGGCACCTATCGCATCGGCGACGGCCGCGGCGGCGGCGGCCGCGGCCAGCAGCGCTTCGCACCGCTCAACAGCTGGCCCGACAACGTCAGCCTCGACAAGGCGCGCCGCCTGCTGTGGCCGATCAAGCAGAAGTACGGCCAGGCCATCTCCTGGGCCGACCTGATCATCCTCACCGGCAACGTCGCGCTGGAGACGATGGGGTTCCGCACCTTCGGCTTCGGCGCCGGCCGCGAGGACGTGTGGGAACCCGACCTCGACGTGTACTGGGGCCGCGAGACCACCTGGCTGGGTGGCGACGTGCGCTACGCGCACGGCTCCGAGGGCGTCGAGAAGGGCGGCGACCAGGCGGTGCTGGTGTCCGACGACGACGCCGACGGCGACGTGCACTCGCGCAACCTCGAGAACCCGCTGGCCGCGGTGCAGATGGGCCTGATCTACGTGAACCCGGAAGGCCCGGACGGCAATCCCGATCCGCTGCTGGCGGCGAAGGACATCCGCGACACCTTCGGCCGCATGGCCATGAACGACGAGGAGACCGTCGCCCTGATCGCCGGCGGCCACACCTTCGGCAAGACCCACGGCGCCGGCCCGGCCGACAACGTCGGCTCCGAGCCGGAAGCCGCAGGCCTCGAGGCCCAGGGCCTGGGCTGGCACAGCAGTTTCGGCAGCGGCAAGGGCGGCGACGCCATCACCTCGGGCATCGAGGTCACCTGGACGCAGACGCCGACGCTATGGAGCAACAAGTTCTTCGAGAACCTGTTCGGCTTCGAGTACGAGTTGGAGAAATCGCCGGCCGGCGCGCACCAATGGGTGGCCAAGGACGCGCCGGAGGACGTACCGCACGCGCACGACCCGTCGAAGAAGCAGCGCCCGAAGATGCTCACCACCGACCTGTCGCTGCGCTTCGACCCGATCTACGGGCCGATCTCCAGGCGCTTCCTCGAGAACCCGCAGGCCTTCGCCGAAGCCTTCGCGCGCGCCTGGTACAAGCTGACCCACCGCGACATGGGCCCGCGCGTGCGCTACCTCGGCCCGGAAGTGCCGAAGGAAGAGCTGATCTGGCAGGACCCGGTGCCGGCGGTCGACCATCCGCTGATCGAGGCGGCCGACGTCGATGCGCTGAAGGCGAAGATCGCCGCGTCCGGCCTGTCGGTCGCCGAACTGGTCTCGACCGCCTGGGCCTCGGCCTCGACCTTCCGCGGCGGCGACAAGCGCGGCGGCGCCAACGGCGCGCGCATCCGCCTCGCCCCGCAGAAGGACTGGGACGTCAACCAGCCGGAACAACTGGCGAAGGTGCTGAAGGCGCTGGAGCGCATCCAGATGGAGTTCAACCTGGATGCGGCCGGCGGCAAGAAGATCTCGCTGGCCGACCTGATCGTGCTGGCGGGTGGCGTGGGCGTGGAGCAGGCCGCGCAGGCCGCGGGCGTCGAAGTGACGGTGCCGTTCTCGCCGGGCCGCACCGACGCGCGCCAGGACCAGACCGACGTCGAATCCTTCGCAGTGCTGGAACCGTTCGCCGACGGCTTCCGCAACTACCTCAAGGGCCGTTCCGCGGTCCCCGCCGAACACCTGCTGATCGATCGCGCGCAGTTGCTCACCCTGACCGCGCCGGAAACGACCGCGCTGGTCGGCGGCCTGCGCGTGCTCGGCGCCAACCACGGCGGCTCCGCGCACGGCGTGCTCACCGACAAGCCGGGCACGCTGAGCAACGACTTCTTCCGCAACCTGCTCGACATGGGCACCGAGTGGAAGCCGACGTCGGATGGGGCCGACCTGTTCGAGGGCCGCGACCGCAGGAGCGGCGAAGTGAAGTGGACGGGCACCCGCGTCGACCTCGTGTTCGGCTCGAACTCGGTGCTGCGCGCCCTGGCCGAGGTCTACGCCAGCGCCGATGCGAAGGAGAAGTTCGCCAAGGACTTCGTCGCGGCGTGGACCAAGGTGATGAACCTGGATCGCTTCGACCTCGCCTGAGCGGTGCGATACCGCAAGTTGTGGAAACGCCGGCCCCCGTGCCGGCGTTCCCATGTTCGTGGCCGCGGCCCGGCCTTCCCGCGCGATTCGGATCCGGCCATCGCGCAAAAGCGGCGGGGATTCGCGATCGATGTCGTCCCGGGAAGCTCCGGGCCAGGATCGTCATCCCCGCGAAGGCGGGGACCCGGCGTCTTCAGGCCTTTGATAAGGAAAGCAACGACGCTGGATGACCAACGCTTCGCGCTGTTGAAGGGTGTTTCCCACCTTCACGGGGATGACAGAACTGCAGGCACCTGAAAGGAGATTGCGCTAGGTCGCGTCGATATCGCCCAGCGCGCGGATCAGCCGCCGCGCACGCTTGTCCGGTTTGGTTTCGGGCGGCCGGTAGCCGGTGCGTTCGGCGCGCGCCAGCGCGCGAGCGGCGTCCCGCCGTGCGCGGGAGGCCTCGGACTCGGCGTACAGGGCTTGCGCCACGGCCGCCGGCCCGCGGGCGTCGGACAATCCCAGCACGTCGACCTCGAACACCTCTCCCGCGCGTTCGACGCGCAAGGCATCGCCGACGCGGAGGCTGCGCGCGGGCTTGGCGCGCTGGCCACCGACCTCGACCTTGCCGGTCTCGACGGCCTGCTTCGCCAGCGCGCGGGTCCGGTAGAAGCGCGCCGCCCACAGCCACAGGTCGAGCCGGACGGTGCGTGCAGCGTCGTCATGGGTCGTATTCACGACGATGGATTGTAGCGGTCCGTGCGCGACGGCCGCGACAGTGGGCGATGTTCGCCAGAACAGGAAGCGGCGGTAAATTGAACCTGGAAGGCAGGATCAATCGACACCAGTGTCATTCCGAGCGTAGCGAGGAATCTGCTCCTGCGAGGTCGAAACGGCAGCAGCGGATTCCTCGCTACGCTGGGAATGACATTCTGTTTGGGGCTCGAACCGCTTGAGGATCGAAATGCCAGTCGCTCGACCGCTCCAACGCCGGAAACGCGAACGGCCGCCCTGCGGCGGCCGTTGCGGATCGGAAGCGAAGCTGCTGCCTACTCGGCGGCTTCGGCCGTCTCGGCGGCAGCCGCGGCAGCGGCGGCCTTGGCCTTGGCGTGCGCGGACAGGTCTTCCTTGATGCGCGCCTTCTTGCCCTCCAGGCCGCGCAGGTAATACAGCTTGCCGGCGCGGACCTTGCCGCGGCGCTTCACCTCGACCGAGTCGATGGTGGCGCTGTGGGTCTGGAACACGCGCTCGACGCCGTAGCCGTGCGAGATCTTGCGCACGGTGAAGGCGGAGTTGAGGCCGGCGTTCTTCTTGCCGATGACCACGCCCTCGTAGGCCTGGACGCGCTCGCGGTTGCCTTCCTTGACCTTGACGTTGACGACGACGGTGTCGCCGGGGCCGAAGTCGGGAAGCTTGCGCTGCGCCTGTTCGGTCTCGAACTGCTGCAGCAGGGTGTTCAGGGACGGCTTGGTGGTCATGGCGGTATCTCGATGGAGCCTGTTGGAGTCGTTGTAGGCGTGGTGCACGTGGACGCACGCTCTTGGCATTGGCTGCCTGCCCATGGCAGGTCAGCCGCGCATTATAGCCGGAAATCCCGTTCCGGCGCCAAGGCTCAGCCTTCGCCGGGGGGATCGCCTTCGGCCTGTCCGTCCAGCCAGTCCTGCTCGGCGGCCGTCAGCCCGGCGCCGGCCAGCAGGTCCGGGCGCCGCTGGCGGGTGCGCAGCAGCGACTGGCGGCGGCGCCAGAGCGCGATCCCGGCGTGGTTGCCCGACAGCAGCACCTCGGGGACGGTCCCGAGTTCGTGCTCCACCGGCCGGGTGTAGTGCGGGCAGTCCAGCAGGCCGTCGGCCTCGAAGCTGTCCTGGGCGGCGGATTCGGCGTCGTTCAGGGCGCCCTCCTGCAGCCGGGCAACGGCGTCCACGACCACGGCGGCGGCCAGTTCGCCGCCGGACAGCACGTAGTCGCCGATCGACAGTTCCTCGTCGACCTCGGCCGCGACCAGCCGCTCGTCGATGCCCTCGTAGCGGCCGCAGAGCAGGATCATCCGCTCGCGCGTCGCCAGCTCGCGGACGAGGGCCTGGGTCAGCGGGCGGCCCTGCGGGCTGAGGTAGATGACCCTGGCCGGCGCCGGATCGGCCGCGCGCGCAGCGCGGATCGCCGCGCGCAGCGGGTCGATCAGCATCACCATGCCCGGGCCGCCGCCGAACGGGCGGTCGTCGACCCGCCGGTAGTTGCCCTCGGCATGGTCGCGCGGGTTCCAGCCGTGGATCGACAGCAGCCTCCGCTCCTGCGCGCGCCCGACCACGCCGAAGCCGGCGCACTGGGCGACGAATTCGGGGAACAGGCTGATGATGTCGATGCGCATGGAGAGCCGGGAATCGGGAATCGGGAATAGCCTAAAGACTTGTCATCCCGGGCGCAGCGAGGGATCCGGTATCCGAAGCCGGGAAAGCCGGAGATTCGTCGCGGAGCCTGCCCGGAGCGAAGCCGAAGGACTCGGGACAACGTTCAAGCACTTGGCCTCCGCGACCGGAGCCGACTTCAGAAGTCCGCGTCCCAGTCCACGGTGATGCAACCGGCGTCGAAATCGACCGACACGATGTAGTCGGGCTCGAGGAACGGAACCATCCGCTCGCGATCGCCCCGCGCCACCAGCACGTCGTTGGCGCCGGTGGAGAACAGGTGCGACACCGTGCCGAAGTCCGCGCCTTCGGTGTTCACCACGCGCAGGCCTTCGAGGTCGACCCAGTAGTACTGGCCCGGCTTCGGCGGCGGCAGCGCGGAACGCGGCACGTGGATCTCGCTGCCTTTCAGCGCTTCCGCGGCGTCGCGGTCCTCGACGCCCGGCAGGCTCATCACGATGCCTTTCGCGGTACTGCGCCCGCGCGCGCCCTCGAGCTCGCGCTCGACGCCCTGCGCGGTGCGCAACGTCCACGGCTGGTAGCGGAAGATCGCGTCCGGTGGATCGCTGAAGGATTCGAGCTTGAGTTCGCCGCGCACGCCGAACGCGCCGTGGATCCTGCCCATCAGGATGCGGCGCGTCGGATCGTTCATGGCTGCGGCGGCCGCGCGGTCGCGCGGCCCGCAATCAGGCGGCCGGAGCGGCGGCCTTGGCCGCTTCGCGGTACAGGTTGCGGACCTTGTCGGTCAGCTGCGCGCCCTGCGAGACCCAGTGGTCGACGCGCGCGGTGTCCAGCACGATGCGCTGCTCGGCACCCTGCGCGACCGGGTTGTAGTAACCCACGCGCTCGATGTTGCGGCCGTCGCGCGCGCTGCGCGAGTCGGTGACGATGATGTGGTAGAAGGGGCGCTTCTTCGCGCCGCCGCGGGTGAGGCGGATCTTGACCATGGTGCGTTCTCGGTGTTGCCCAGTCGCCAGGATGGCGAGGTAAGCCGGATATTGTAAGCCATTGATCGGGACCGCGAAACCCACCCCCGGGGCCGCGCTATTCCGCGGCCAGGGGCTGCCAGCGATGGGCGTCGAGTGCGGCCACCAGCCGTTCCATCAGGGCCGCGTCGGGGCGCAGCGCCGTATCGTCGATGCCCGAGATCGGCCAGACGCCGGTGGCATTGGCCGCGAACGCCGCCTTGAGGCCACCCAGCGCCCGCGCCTCGACCGGCAGGTGCCGCTGAGCGACGCCGACCTCGGCCAGCCCGGTCTGCAGCAGCCGCTCCTCCGTACCCCGCAGCGCCTCGGCCTGCGGCCAGACGACCTGCTGGCCGTCCCAGAAGCCGATGTTCCAGATCGAGCCCTCGCTGATCCGGCCCTTGGCGTCGACGAACAGCGCGTCGTCGAAGCCGTCGCGCCGCGCCTGCCGTCGGTGCTGGAACAGCGGGAAGGTGCCGACGTGCTTCACCTGCGGCAGCGGGCGCTGGAAGGGATAGGTCTTGACCCAGGCCGGCTTCGGATCGGCCTCGCGCGGCGGCGACAGCGAGACCAGCACGTTGATCGGCTGCGGGCGCTCGGGATGCGCATGATCGAACTCGCGCGCATAGACGGTGACGCGCACGCTGGCGTCGTCGACGCCTTCGCCGTCGAGCGCGGCGAGGACGGCGGCGCGGATGCGCGCTTCATCCAGCGTCGCATCGAACAGTTCGCGGGTTCCCGACTTCAGCCGATGCAGGTGCAGGTCGAGGCCGCGCACCGCGCGTCCGCGCACCTGCATCGAGGTGAAGTGGCCGTAGTTGGCCAGCGCCAGCGCGCGCAGGTCGTCGGCGGTGGCGGGCTGGCCGTCGAGGTAGGCGTGGGTCATGCGTTCATCCTGTCCGTTGCCGTCCGGCGCGCAGCCGCGAAGCTGTCATTCCTGGCGCAGCGAACCACGACACTGTCATCCCGAGCGCAGCAAGTTCCAGAGCTGTCATCCCGAGCGCAGCGAGGGATCTTGCATCAGGCGCCAGCGGAAACAAGATCCCTCGCTGCGCTCGGGATGACAGTTCTACCGTCGCGCGAGGGATGACATTCTGCCGTTGCGCCGGGGATGACCCCGACAGCGATCAGCGGAACGGCATCCCGCCGCGCCCGCCCATCATGCCCTGCAGCCCGCGCATCATGCCCTTCATGCCGCCGCGGGCCATCTTGCCCATCATCTTTTCCATCTGCTGGTACTGCTTCATCAGCTTGTTGACGTCGGATGGATGCGTGCCCGAGCCGGCGGCGATGCGCGCGCGGCGCGAGCCGTTGAGCAGGGCCGGGTTGCGCCGCTCCTTCTTCGTCATCGAGCCGATGATGGCGATCATGCGCGGCACTTCCCTGCTCTGCTGCACCTGCTGCTTGAGGTGCTCGGGCACCTGGCCCAGGCCCGGCAGCTTCTCCATCAGGCTGCCGATGCCGCCCATGTTCTGCATCTGTTCGAGCTGGTCGCGCATGTCGTTGAGGTCGAACTTCTTGCCCTTGGCGACCTTCTCGGCGAGCTTCTGCGCCTTGTCCTTGTCGACCTGCTGCTCGACCTGCTCGACCAGCGACAGCACGTCGCCCATGTCGAGGATGCGGCTGGCGACGCGGTCCGGGTGGAACACGTCGAGGCCGTCGGCCTTTTCGCTGGTGCCGATGAACTTGATCGGCTTGCCGGTGATGTAGCGCACGGACAGCGCCGCGCCGCCGCGGGCGTCGCCGTCGGTCTTGGTCAGCACCACGCCGGTCAGCGGCAGCGCCTCGCCGAAGGCCTTGGCGGTGTTGGCCGCGTCCTGGCCGGTCATCGAGTCGACCACGAACAGGGTTTCGACCGGATTCACCGCGGCGTGCAGCGCCTTGATCTCGGCCATCATCGCCTCGTCGATGGCGAGGCGGCCGGCGGTGTCGACGATCAGCACGTCGGCGAAGGACCTGCGTGCGTCGGCGATCGCGGCGCGGACGATGTCCTCCGGCTTCTGCCCGGCCTCCGACGGGAAGAACAGCACGTCGACCTGCTGCGCCAGCGTCCTGAGCTGCTCGATGGCGGCCGGGCGGTAGACGTCGGCGCTGACCACCATCACCTTCTTCTTCCGCTTCTCCTTGAGCAGCTTGGCCAGCTTGCCGACCGTGGTGGTCTTGCCCGCGCCCTGCAGGCCGGCCATCAGGATCACCGCCGGCGCCGGCACGTTGAGGTTCAGGTCGCTGGCCTGCGCGCCCATCACCGCGGTCAGCTCGTCGCGAACCACCTTGATCAGCGCCTGGCCCGGGGTCAGCGACTTCAGCACTTCCTGGCCGACGGCGCGGACCTTGATCCGCTCGACCAGGGCCTGCACCACCGGCAGCGCGACGTCGGCCTCCAGCAGCGCGATGCGGACCTCGCGGGTCGCCTCGCGGATGTTCTCCTCGGTCAGCCGCCCGCGGCCGCGGAGGCGGTCGATGGTGCCGGACAGGCGCTGGGTGAGCGATTCGAACATGGCGGGAACGTCGTGGAAAACGGCCCGCGATTATAGCGGGCGGGCGTCGGCCGCCCGCTGCCGATGCCGCGCGGGGCACCTGCGGGTGCGGGCTTGTGCGACACTTTCCCGATGCCAATCGTTCTCATTGCCGCCTTCTTCTACCTGCTGGCCGGCTGGCTGGTGGTGCGCCGGATGCTGGTCGACGATGGCGCCAAGGCCGGCTTCTGGCTGCTGACCGCGGTGAGCGCGGTGGTCCTGCACGGCCTCTTCCACTTCCTGGCCTGGCGCCAGGGCGCCGGCGTGGACCTGCACTTCTTCGCGGCGCTGTCGCTGGTGGGCCTGGGCATGGCGGCGCTGACGACGCTCTACGCCGCCAGCGGCCGCATGGGAGCGCTGGGCGTGGTGGTGTTCCCGATCGCGGCGGCGGCGCTGGTGGGCTATGCGCTGTCGGCCGGGCCCGCGACCCGCGACCTCGACTGGCGGCTGGAACTGCACGCCTGGCTGGCGCTGCTGGCCTATGCGACGCTCGCGGTCGCGGCCGTGCTCGCGATCATGCTCTGGCTGCAGGAGCGGGCGCTGCGCCGCCACGAATTCCGCGGCTGGGTGCGCGCCCTGCCGCCGCTGACCGAACTGGAGACGCTGCTGTTCCGCACGATCGCGGTCGGCTTCGTCCTGCTCACCGCCACGCTGCTGACCGGCGTGCTGTTCGTGGAGGACTTCTTCGCCCAGCACCTGATGCACAAGACCGTGCTCAGCGTGCTGTCGTGGCTGGTGTTCGGCGCGCTGCTGTTCGGCCGCTGGCGTTACGGCTGGCGCGGCGGCAAGGCGGTGCGCTGGACGCTGACGGCGATGGCGCTGCTGGTGCTGGCCTTCTTCGGCAGCAAGTTCGTGCTGGAACTGGTGCTGGGCCGCGCCTGAGCCGGGATCGGCGAGAATACGCGGCACCGATCGCGCCGCGACCCTCCTGCACCCCCTCATGCCCTTCCACGACGACGCCAGCCGCCTCGCCTGCGCCGACCAGCACGCCTGGACGGCCGCGGCGATCCGCCGGATCGAGGCGGACTTCAACCGCTCCGCCGACACCCACCTGATCCCGCTGTCGCTGCCGGGCTTCCCCGGCATCGACGTCTACTTCAAGGACGAATCCAGCCACCCGACCGGCAGCCTCAAGCACCGGCTCGCACGCTCGCTGTTCCTGTATTCGCTGGCGAACGGCTGGCTGCACGCGGGCAGCACGGTGGTGGAAGCGTCCAGCGGCTCGACCGCGGTGTCCGAAGCCTATTTCGCGCGGCTGCTGGGGCTGCCGTTCGTGGCGGTGATGCCGGCGTCGACCTCGCCCGAGAAGATCGCGGCGATCGAGTTCCACGGCGGCCGCTGCCACCTGGTCCGCAATGCCTGCGACATCGGCGCCTCCTCCGTGCAGCTGGCGCAGGACAGCGGCGGGCACTTCATGGACCAGTTCACCTACGCCGAGCGCGCCACCGACTGGCGCGCCAACAACAACATCGCCGAATCGATCTTCCGGCAGATGGAGCAGGAACCGCATCCGGTCCCGGCCTGGATCGTCTGCAGCGCCGGCACCGGCGGCACCAGCGCGACCATCGGCCGCTACGCGCGCTACCGGGGCCTGGACACGCGCGTGCTGTGCGCCGATCCCGAGCATTCGGCCTTCCATGGCCACTATGCGGCGCTCGCGCAGGGCCGGCCGTCGCCGCAGTCCGCCGCGCCCGCCTCGCGGATCGAAGGCATCGGCCGACCCACGGCCGAGCGCAGCTTCATTCCCGGCTGCGTGGACGCGATGGTCAAGGTGCCCGACGCGCTGAGCCTGGCGGCGATGCGCGAAGTGAACCGGCGCCTCGGCCGGCGGGTCGGCGGCTCGACCGGCACCAACTTCGTCGGCGTGCTCCACGTCGCGCGCGCCATGCGCGGGCGCGGGGAACGCGGATCGATCGTCACCATCCTCTGCGACGGCGGCGAGCGCTATGCGCACAGCTACTACAACCCGGAGTGGTATGCGGCGCAGGGCATCGACATCGAGGCGGCGGATCGCACCATCGCGCAGGCAATCGACGGCGACGGCGGGCTTCCCGACCTGCAGCCGGTGTCGCGGCACGGCCGCGGCTGACCCCAAACGAGTGGGCACCTGGTGCCGCGACGTGGAGTGGCGGCGAATGGCAACTGCGTTGCCGCCGGTTGCCACCCGCAAGCAGGAGAGGATGTTCTCCTGTAGGAGCGGCTTCAGCCGCGACCGGATGTTCGGCGGATTCATGCCGCCGGTCGCGCCTGAAGGCGCTCCTACAATTCGCAAGCCGGATCAGTAACGCAGCACCAGCGGCAGGACACCGCAGGCCAGGCCAAGCACGACGCCGCCCACCACTTCCGGCAGCGTATGCCGCGCCATCCGCAGCCGCGCCCAGCCGAGCAGCGGCAGCAGCGCGAGCGCCACGAGGCCCGCCTCGCGCCACAGCGGCAGCAGCGCGACGCCGGCAAAGGCGAGGCCCGCCATGTGCAGCGACAGCTTGATCCAGCGGTTGGCGATCCCCGCGGCGCACAGCATCGCCACCGCCGCCAGCACGCCGGTCGACGTCGCCGACGCGCGCCCGCCCATCCACCACCAGTAGCCGCCGGCCACCGCGAGCGCCAGCAGGTACAGCAGCGGCCGCTCCTGCCGGCGCGATGCGTCCACCGTCTGCCAGTGCCCGGCGCGCCGGCGCTGCAGCACGAAGCCCCAGACGATACCGACTGCGATCGCGATGCCGACCGCGGTCCGCGGCAGGCTGGCGGGATCCAGCCGCAGCGCCGCCAGGATCGCCAGCGCGGCGAAGACCGCGAACGGATGCAGCAGCACCGACACGGCGCGCGCAAGCCGCCAGCGCCCGTTCACCCCCTGCTTCGCGCTCACACTTGTTCCAGCGCGTCCGCGAGTCGCTCGGCCGCGACGATCTCCATGCCCTTGTAGCTTCCCCCCTTCGGCGCGTTCGCCTTCGGCACGATGGCGCGCTTGAAGCCGTGCGTCGCAGCCTCCTTCAATCGCTCCTCGCCGTTGGGCACGGGGCGGATCTCGCCGGACAGGCCGACCTCGCCGAAAGCGATGGTTTTCTCCGGCAGCGGCGTGTCGCGCAGCGACGACAGCACCGCCAGCAGCACCGGCAGGTCGGCGGCGGTTTCCTGCACGCGGATGCCACCGACGACGTTGACGAACACGTCCTGGTCGCCGGTAACGATGCCGCCGTGCCGGTGCAGCACCGCCAGCAGCATCGCCAGCCGGTTGCCCTCCAGGCCCACCGCCACGCGGCGCGGATTCGACAGCGGCGAGGCGTCCACCAGCGCCTGCACCTCCACCAGCAGCGGCCGCGTGCCTTCGCGCGTCACCATCACGCAGCTGCCGGGCTGCCGCGTGCTGCCGCCGGAGAGGAAGATCGCCGACGGATTCGGCACTTCGCGCAGGCCCTTGTCGCCCATCGCGAACACGCCGAGTTCGTTGACCGCGCCGAAGCGGTTCTTGAACGCGCGCAGCACGCGGAAGCGGCTGCCAGAATCGCCCTCGAAGTACAGCACCGCGTCGACCATGTGCTCGAGCACGCGCGGTCCGGCGATGCCGCCTTCCTTGGTGACGTGGCCGACCAGGAACACCGCGGTGCCGGTTTCCTTGGCGTAGCGCACCAGCCGCGCCGCGCTCTCGCGCACCTGGCTGACCGAACCGGGCGCGGCGGTCAGCGAGTCGGTCCACAGCGTCTGCACGGAGTCGGCGACGATGATCCTCGGCCGCAGCTGCGAGGCCTGCTCGAGGATGCGCTCGATGCCGGTTTCCGCGAGTGCGTTCAGGCCGTCGAGCGGCAGGCCCAGGCGCGCCGCGCGTCCCGCCACCTGCGCCAGGGATTCCTCGCCGGTGACGTACAGGCCCGGCAGGCTCGAAGCCATCGCCGCGACCGCCTGCAGCAGCAGCGTCGACTTGCCGATCCCCGGATCGCCGCCGACCAGCACCACCGCGCCCTCGACCAGCCCGCCGCCGAGCACGCGGTCGAACTCGCCGATGCCCGTGCTCACGCGCACGTCCCCGCCCTGCTGCACATCCTTGAGCGCGGTGACCTTCGGCGGATCGATCTTGCCGGCCCAGCCGCTGCGCCGCGACGCCGGCGACTTCACCGCCGCGGCGCTTTCGAGCACGATCTCCGACAGCGTGTCCCATGCCCCGCAGGCGCCGCACTGGCCCTGCCATTTGCTGAAATCCGCACCGCATTCGCTGCAGACGTACGCCGTGCGTGCCTTCGCCATCGATCCGACCGTCTCCCGACCAGCCGCTACTCTAGCCGCGTCGCGTCTCCGCCGACGAGACGACTGTCGCCGGGCGGCCATGTTCGCCCCGTACAATCGATCGCATTGCCTGTCCGGGCCGGCGACCCCCAATGCGCACGCTGCTGCCGATGCTGTTGCTCGTCGCCTGCGCCGGCCAGCCCGGACCGCCGCCCGACGCACCCGGACCCGCCATGCCGCCTGACGCCCGCCCGATGATCATCGCCCATCGTGGCGCCAGCGCCCTGCTGCCCGAACACACGCTGGCCGCCTATCGCAAGGCGATCGAGGACGGTGCCGACGCCATCGAACCCGATCTCGTCAGCACCCGGGACGGTGTGCTGGTGTCGCGCCACGAGAACGAGATCGGCGGCACCACCGACGTCGCCGACCGGCCTGAGTTCGCCGACCGCAGGACGCGCAAGCGCGTCGACGGGGAACGGGTGGAAGGATGGTTCACCGAAGATTTCACCCTCGCCGAGCTGAAGACGCTGCGCGCACGCGAGCGCCTGCCGGAGCTGCGCTCGACCGCGCACGACGGACGGTTCGAGATCGCGACGCTGGACGAGATCATCGCGCTGGCGGCCGAAGAATCGAACGCGCGCGGCCGCGAGCTGGCGCTGGTGCCCGAGATCAAGCATCCGACCTACTTCGCGTCGATCGGGCTGGCGATGGAGGACAGGCTGCTGGCGACCCTGGCGGCCCACCCGTACACCCGTCGCGCGCCGGTCCTCATCCAGTCGTTCGAGACCGGCAGCCTGCGCGAACTGCGCGGGAAGATCGGCGACGCTCCCAACATCCGGCTGCTGCAGCTGCTCGAACGGCCGTCGAGGCAACCCTACGACCTGGCCGCAAGCGGGCACGGGACCACCTACGGCGAGATGCAGCAGCCGCAAGGCCTGCGCACGATCGCCGCCTACGCCGACATCGTCAGCCCACCGATCGCGTCGTTGCGCCTGTACAGGACCGGCAACGGCCATCGCAGCGCCCTGGTCGACGACGCCCATGCCGTCGGGCTGCAGGTCGTGCCCTGGACTTTCCGGCCCGAGAACACGTTCCTGCAGGGCCGGTACCGCGGCGGAAGCCGCAGCGTCCGCAATGAAGCCGGTTCGATCCGCCAGATCCGGGACCATGTCGAAGCCGGCATCGACGGGCTGTTCGCCGACGATCCCGCCGTCGCCCGCCGCGCGCTCGACCGCGACCCATACTGAATTCCGCGCCGCATTCGCCGTACACAGGGACTGTCCGGGCCTTGGTCATACTCACGTTGAAGACTTCTGAGCCGGTCGGCAGCGACCAGAGTCCCGTCTTCCTGACATGAGACGGCCGTATCGAGATGGGGGGAACAGATCCAGGACGACCGAATGATCGAGGATTTCCGTTCCAGCGCCTGCCCCGACTCGTTCGAGGCGGACGTATGCATCGTCGGCGCGGGCCCCGCCGGCATCACCATCGCGGCCGAACTGGCCAACACACCCTGGAAGATCTGCCTGCTCGAAAGCGGCGGCCTGCGCAGCGAGCGCGAGAGCCAGGCGCTGAACGAAGGGGAGTCGGTCGGCCCCGACGCGCTCGACCCCGCCACCTGCCGCCTGCGGACCTTCGGCGGCGCCAGCCGGCTGTGGGGCGGCGGCTGCATCCCGCTCAGCGCCATCGAGATGGCGCGGCGCGACTGGGTGCCCGACAGCGGCTGGCCGATCGGCTGGGATGAACTGGCCCCGTACTACACCCGCGCCAGCAAGGTCTGCCAGGTCGAACCCGGCGAGTTCGGCGACGGTACCTATGTCCCGATGGACGCTTCCGCCGACCATTCCCCGCCGTACTCGAACCTCGACAACCGGACCAGCCGGGTGAAGCGTCTGGATTTCGGCCAGGCGCATCTGGGCCTGCTGCGCTCGGCGCCCAACATGCAGTTGCTGCTGCACGCCAACCTGCTCCGGCTCGAAGCGGTCGACAATGCGTCGGCAGTGCACCGGGCCGTGATCGGCACCATCGACGGCCGCCGCGGCCACGTCAGTGCCCGCTTCTTCGTGCTCGCCGCCGGCGGGATCGAGAACGCGCGGCTGCTGCTGCTCTCCAACGACGTCGCGCCCGCCGGGCTCGGCAACGACCATGACCTGGTCGGACGTTATTTCATGGACCATCCGCGCTGCCGGCTCGGCACGTTCCGCGCCGGCGGCATGGAACGGCTGGCCCACCTGTACACCCGCCCGCTCGATCGCGCGGCCTGCCAGGCCTTCCACCAGCTCAGCCTGTCGGCCCGGGCGCAGCGGTCGCACAAGCTGCTCAACGCCAGGGTGCGGCCGTTCATGGTCGAGCGTCCCGCGCCACTGGGCCTGCAGTCGTTGCGGGCGCTGCGCGCCTCGCTGCGCCGGACCGCCAGCGACGACGAGAGCCAGTGCATCGAACACGAGGTTCTGGACGCGCTGGCGGAGGACCTTCCGAACCAGATCCCCGAGACCGCCCAGCCCGCCCAGCCCGTCCACCGCGGCCGCCTGGCCCTGCGCACCGCACTGAACGCCGGCCACATCCTCAGCGCCGGGCGCCGCAAGCTGGCCCGCCGCAGCACGGTGGAGACCGATCGCGTCGAAATGGTCGGCTACTTCGAGCAGGCCCCGAACCGCGACAGCCGCATCTGCCTGTCGGACCGGCGCGACGCCCTGGGCCTGCGCAAGGTCCAGGTCGACTGGCGCCTTGGCGGGATCGACAAGGCCAGCATCCGGACCGCCGCAGGCCTGATCGCCGGCGACGTGGCCGCGCATTTCGACTGCGAGTTCGAACCGGCCGAATGGCTGCGCGACACCGCCAGGACGCCACAGGTCCACGGCACCGCGCACCACATCGGCACGACCCGGATGTCGGAATCGCCGGCGACCGGCGTCGTCGATCCGCGTTGCCGGGTCCACGGCGTCGACAACCTGTACGTGGCGGGCAGTTCTGTCTTCCCCACCGGCGGCTGGGCGTTCCCCACCCTGACCATCGTCGCGCTGGCGCTGCGGATCACCGACGACCTGCGCTCGCGACTGGGCGAACTGTCGATGCTGATGATGCTGTAGGGCCTTGCCCGGGGTGGGCCGCCACGGTCCCGCGCCTTCCCGCGGAAGGCGACACGTCCCTTTGACCCCGCAGGCGCCAGCCCCTAGAATTTGCGGCCCTCGCCGGAATAGCTCAGTTGGTAGAGCGGCGCATTCGTAATGCGTAGGTCGTAGGTTCGAATCCTATTTCCGGCACCAGATACGACCAAGCCCCGCAGCGCGGGGCTTTTTCGTTCCGGGTCGCACCGTCACGGCTCACTCGACCAACTGCAGCCGCAGCTCCTTCGGCAGCGCGAACACCATGCTCTCGGGCTCGCCGTGCAGCTCGCGCACGCCGCCGGCGCCCAGTTCGTGCAGCCGCGCCAGCACGCCCTGTACCAGCACGTCCGGCGCCGAGGCGCCCGCGGTGACGCCGATGTGGCGGCGGCCGACGATCCATTCCGGGTCGATTTCCGCCGCGCCGTCGATCAGGTAGGCCTCGACGCCGTCGCGCTCGGCCAGTTCGCGCAGGCGGTTGGAGTTGGAGCTGTTCGGCGAGCCGACCACCAGCACCAGGTCGCACTGCTGGGCGAGCTCGCGCACGGCGTCCTGGCGGTTCTGGGTGGCGTAGCAGATGTCGTCGTTCTTCGGGCCCTGCATCTCGGGGAAGCGTGCCTTCAGCGCGGCGATGATGTCGCGCGTGTCGTCGACCGACAGCGTGGTCTGGGTGGTGTAGGCCATGTTGGTGGGCTGTCCGGGCGCAAGGTAGGCCACGTCTTCCAGGTCCTCGACGAGGTAGATCTGCCCCGCCCCGCATTCGGCCTTCCACTGCCCCATCGTGCCCTCGACCTCGGGATGCCCGGCGTGGCCGATGAGCACCACGTCGCGGCCGGCGCGGCAGTGGCGCGCGACCTCGAAATGCACCTTGGTCACCAGCGGGCAGGTCGCGTCGAACACCTTCAGCCCGCGCCGCGCGGCTTCCTCGCGCACCGCCTGCGAGACGCCGTGGGCGCTGAAGATCACAGTGTTGCCGTCGGGCACTTCGTCGAGCTCCTCGACGAAGATCGCGCCGCGGCGCTTGAGGTCCTCGACCACGAAGCGGTTGTGCACGACCTCGTGGCGCACGTAGATCGGCGCGCCCAGCGTCTCGAGCGCGCGCTTGACGATCTCGATCGCGCGGTCGACGCCGGCGCAGAAGCCGCGGGGGTTGGCGAGGACGATGTCCATTGGGCGCTAGTCTACCGAAGCCGGGCCGACACCGGCTCCCGCAGGAGCGGCTTCCGCCGCGACCGGAGCGTTCCACGGATCGCGCTGGTCGCGGCGGAAGCCGCTCCTACGGGGGGGCGGGCCTGTCCCGCTTGCCCTGGAACAGGCCGAACAGGGCGATGCCGATCGCGCCCCCCACCACGGCGCAGTCGGCGATGTTGAACGCCGGCCAGTAGTGGTCGCGCCAGTGCCACTGGATGAAATCCACGACGTGGCCGTGGATCTGCCGGTCGATGATGTTGCCCAGCGCGCCGCCGATCACCAGCGCGAACGGCAGCGCGGTACGCCAGTCGCCACGCGGCGTCTTCGACAGCCACACCGCCAGCAGGCCGCTGATGCCGATGCCGAGGACGGTGAAGAACCACTTCTGCCAGCCGCCGGCGCCGGCGAGGAAGCTGAACGCTGCGCCGGTGTTGTAGGTGCGGTACCAGTTCCAGAAGCCCTCGATCACCGGGATCGGGGTGTACTCGGGCAGGCTGGTCAGCACCCACCACTTGGTCAGCTGGTCGAGGCCGATGACGATGGCCGAGAGGAGCAGCCAGATCAGGGCGTTGGGTTTGGGAAGGGATGCCATGTTTCGATTCCGTCATTCCCGCGAAGGCGGGAATCCATTTTCATGAACCCGTGAAGCAAGACACTGGATTCCCGCCTTCGCGGGAATGACGTTGGGAAGGGGACGGCGGGCGGACACGGTCAGAACCACCGCCGATCCTCGCCCGGGCCTTCGACGTTGGACACGCAGCGCCCGCACAGCTGCGGATGCGCCGCGTGGCTGCCGACGTCGGCGCGATGATGCCAGCAGCGCACGCACTTGGCCTTCTTCGTGGGCGCGGCATTGATGCGAGATTCCTCGCCCGCGAACGGCACCACGGTCACGTCGCCGCTGATCAGCAGGAAGCGCAGTTCGTCCACCAGCGGCGCGACCCGGATCTGGTCGGCGGTGCCCGCGTGCAGTTCGATCTCCGCCTCCAGCGCCGCGCCGATCTCGCCGCTGGCGCGCATCGGCTCCAGCACCTTCGCCACCTGCTCGCGCAGCGCCAGCAGGCGGTCGAAGTCGTGCGCGGACAACGGCGCGTCGGCCGGCAGCGGCGCCAGGCCCTCGTACCAGGTCTCGAACAGCACGTTGGCCTTGCGCGCGCCCGGCAGGTAGCCCCACAGCTCGTCGGCGGTGAAGCTCAGGATCGGCGCGATCCAGCGCACGAAGGCCTCGGCGATGCGGTACATCGCGCTCTGCGCGCTGCGGCGGCCGCGCGAATCCTCGCGCATCGTGTACAGGCGGTCCTTGGTCACGTCGAGGTAGAGCGAGCCGAGGTCGACGCTGCAGAAGTTCAGCAGCGCCTGCACGATCTCCGCGAAGTCGTAGCGATCAAAGGCCGCCTTGATCTTCTCCTGCACTTCCCATGCGCGATGCACGATCCAGCGGTCGAGCGCGACCATGTCCTCCGGCGCGAGCAGGTGCACGGCCGGATCGAAGCCGTGCAGGTTGCCGAGCAGGAAGCGCGCGGTGTTGCGGATGCGGCGGTAGGCGTCGGCGTTGCGCTTGAGGATCTCCTGCGACAGCGACATCTCGTTGCTGTAGTCGGCCGATGCGATCCACAGGCGCAGGATGTCGGCGCCCAGTGTCTTCATGATGTCCTGCGGCTCGATGCCGTTGCCGAGCGACTTGGACATCTTGCGGCCGTGCTCGTCGACGGTGAAGCCGTGCGTCAGGCACTGCCGGTACGGCGCGGCCCTGTCGATGGCGACGCCGGTGAGCAGCGAGGACTGGAACCAGCCGCGGTGCTGGTCGGAGCCTTCGAGGTACAGGTCGGCAGGCTTGCCGAGGCCGCGCTCGAGCAGCACGCCCTCGTGGGTGACGCCGGAGTCGAACCAGACGTCGAGGATATCGGTGATCTTGTCGTAATCCTTCGCCTCGTCGCCGAGCAGTTCCGCGGCGTCCAGCGAGTACCAGACGTCCACGCCGCCCTGCTCCACGCGATCGGCCACCGCGCGCATCAGCTCGGTGCTGCGCGGATGCGGATCGCCGGTCTCGCGGTGCACGAACAACGCGATCGGCACGCCCCAGGTGCGCTGGCGCGAGATGGTCCAGTCCGGGCGGCCCTCGACCATGCCGGCGATGCGTGCCTTGCCCCATTCCGGATACCAGCGCACGGTGTCGATGGCGGCCAGCGCATCCGCGCGCAGGTTCGCCTGCTCCATCGAGATGAACCACTGCGGCGTGGCGCGGAACGCGATCGGGCTCTTGTGGCGCCAGCAGTGCGGGTAGCTGTGCTCGAGCCGGCTGAAGGCGAGCAGCGTGCCGTCGTTGCGCAGCACGTCGACGATGACGTCGTTGGCCTTCCAGATGTGCAGGCCGGCCAGCTCCACGCCGTGCGCGGCCGGCGTCGACGGCAGGTACACGCCGCGGCCGTCGACCGGATTGAGCTGCGCCGCGGTGTACCGATCGATCAGGTCGTACCTCCTGACGACCGCATAGTCCTCCTGTCCGTGGCCGGGCGCGGTATGCACGGCGCCGGTGCCGTCCTCGGCCGACACGTGGTCGCCGAGCAGGACCGGGATGTCGCGCTCGTCGTAGAACGGGTGCGCGAACAGCATGCCTTCGAGCTTCTCGCCGGTGGCGCGGCCGAGCACGACCTCGTCCTCGACGCCGTAGCGCTTGAGCGCGCGCGCGGCCAGCGCGTCGGCCAGCACCAGCCAGCGGCGCTTGCCCTCGCGCGGCGGTCCTTCGACCAGCGCGTATTCGAGTTCGGCGCCGAGCGAAATCGCGAGCGAGGCCGGCAGCGTCCACGGCGTGGTCGTCCAGATCGGCAGCGCCACCTCGACGTCCTCCGGCACCTCGACGCCGAACGCGCGCGCCACCGCCTGCGGGCTGCGCGCGGCGTAGCCCACGTCGACGGCCGGCGAGACCTTGTCGGCGTACTCGATCTCGGCCTCGGCCAGCGCCGAACCGCAGTCGAAGCACCAGTGCACCGGCTTCACGCCGCGCGTGAGATGGCCGTTGTCGACGATCTTCGCCAGCGCGCGGATCTCGTTCGCCTCGAAGCGGAAGTCGAGCGTCAGGTAGGGGTTGTCCCAGTCGCCGATCACGCCCAGGCGCTTGAAGTCCTTGCGCTGCAGTTCGATCTGCGACAGCGCGTACTCGCGGCACTTCTGCCGGAACTCCGCCGCATCCAGCTTCACGCCGACCTTGCCGTACTTCTTTTCGATCGCGATCTCGATCGGCAGGCCGTGGCAGTCCCAGCCCGGGATGTAGGGCGCGTCGAAGCCGGCGAGGTACCTCGACTTGACGATGATGTCCTTGAGGATCTTGTTGACCGCATGGCCGAGGTGGATCGCACCGTTCGCGTAGGGCGGGCCGTCGTGCAGCACGAACAGCGGGCGACCCTTCGCATTCTCGCGCAGCTGCGCGTAGAGGTTTTCGTTCTCCCAGCGCTCGAGCGTGCCCGGCTCCCGCCTGGGCAGGTCGCCGCGCATCGGGAACCCGGTCTCCGGCAGCAGGATCGTGGATTTGTAGCGCTGGTTGTCGTTGCTGTCGGTCACGCAGTGGCCCGCCGTGGGGTGTGCTGTTGGAGGATGCGACGCGCATCGTCGGCATCGCGATGCATCTGCGCGACAAGGGTCGGCAGGTCCGGGAATTTTTCCTCGTCGCGCAGGCGCGCGACGAACTCGACCTCGATCCGGCGCCCGTACAGGTCGCCATCGAAATCGAACAGGTGCGCCTCGAGCAGCGGTTCGACGCCGCCGACCGTCGGCCGCGTGCCGAAGCTCGACACCGACGGCCACGGACGGCCTTGATCAGGATCGCTGCCGATGCCGTGCACGCGCGTGGCGTAGATCCCGCGCAGCGCCGGCACCTTGCCGCCGAAGCGCAGGTTGGCGGTCGGGTAACCGAGCGTGCGGCCGAGTTGCTGTCCCCGCACCACGCGCCCGGATACCGCATACGGCTTGCCGAGCAGGCGCGCCGCGACGTCGAAATCACCGTCCACCAGCGCCTGGCGGATGCGCGTGCTCGACACGCGCTCGCCGCCATGCAGCAGCGGTTCGATCTCGCCGGCGACGAAACCGTGGCGTTCGCCTTCGCGATGCAGGGTGTGGATGTCGCCGGCGCGCCTGTGGCCGAACCGGAACTCCGGCCCGACCCAGACCTCGCTCGCCTGCAGCCGCTGCGCCAGCACCGCCTCGACGAACGCCTCCGCCGGCATCGCCGACAGCTTCGCGTCGAAGCGCAGCAGGCCGACGACATCGGCGCCAAGCCCGCGCAAGCCCTCGATCTTCGCCCGCGCCAGGCTCAGCCGCGGCGGCGGCGCATCCCTGGCGAAGAACTCGCGCGGCAGCGGCTCGAAGCTCAGCGCCACCGCGTCGACGCCGAGCGCGCGCGAGCGCGCGACCGCGTGGCGCACCAGTGCGCGATGGCCGAGGTGGAGGCCGTCGAACGCGCCGATGCAGACCACACTGCCGTTGGGGCACAGCGGCCCGCCGTCGACGTCGCGAAACAGCCTGCTCATGGGAACCGTGGAGTATAGCGGGGCGCGGGCTTGCGACGCCGCCGGGAAGCCGCTCCTGCAAGAGACCCCCTGCTTGCGAGGGTGAGGACGACCCGCCTGCGCGGCACTGCCGCGCGGGCCGTCCGAACGCGCGGCGCGCTGCGCCGGGCCGGACGGGTTGGGATGGGGGCGCTCTTCGCGGCGAGTCGCGCCTGCAGGCGCTCCTACAAACGCGGGCATGCCTGTGGGAGCGGCTTCAGCCGCGACCCAGGGAATCGGCGCCTGCCGCTCAATGCCGCAGGTCGCGCGGCCGGATGCCCTGCGCCCACAGCGCCGCCGCATACACGGCGCCGCCAAGCCCGACCACCACCGCCAGCTTCCACGCGCGTTCGCTCCAGTGCCATGCCGTCCAGCCGTCCCAGGCCCACAGCAGCGCCGCGACGGCGAGCGTCATCGCCGCACTCGCGATCCCCAGCTGCCGCAGGAACCGCGGCCAGCCCGGCTCGCCGCGGAACACGCCCGCGCGGCGCAGGTACCACCACAGCTGCAGCGCATTGGTCCAGCCCGCCGCCGCCGTCGCTAGGGCCAGGCAGGCATGCGCCCCCGGCAAGGCCTTCAGCGCGGCGCGGATATCGCCGTCGCCCGCCGCCCAGGCCGTCCGGCCGGCGTCGGTCAGGGCCAGCACCAGCGCGAGGAACAGCAGGGTCGCGAGGACATTGGCGGCCACCGCGACCAGGCCCGCCTTCACCGGCGTCCTGGTGTCCTGGCGCGAATAGAACGCCGGCGCCAGCACCTTCACCAGCAGGAACGCCGGCAGCGCGGTGGCCAGCGCGAGCACGGTCAGCCGCGCCATCTGCGTGTCGTGCACGGTGAAGCGTCCGTGCTGGAACAGGGTCGCGACCAGCGCCTCGGAGCACAGCATCAGCCCCAGGCACGCCGGCACCGCGATCATCAGGCACAGCCGGAAGCCCCAGTCCAGCGCCTTCGAATAGCCGTCCGGATCGGCCGCGGCATGGCGGCTGGACAGGTGCGGCAGGATCACCGCGCCTATGGCGACGCCGAACATGCCCAGCGGGAATTCGAGCAGGCGGTCGCCGAGGTACAGCCAGGTCACGCTGCCGCCGATCAGCATCGACGCCACGACCGTGTTCAGCAGCAGGTTCAGCTGCGCCACCGACGAACCGAACAGCGTCGGCACCATCAGCCGCATCACCCGGCGCACGCCCTCGTGCGCCGCGCCCCAGCGCGGACGCGGCAGCAGCCCCAGGCGGGCCAGCGACGGCAGGTGGAACACCAGCTGCAGGATGCCGGCCGCGAACACGCCCCAGGCCAGGGCCACGACCGGTTCCCGCATCCTCGGCGCCAGCGCCAGCGCCGCGGCGATCATCGCCAGGTTCAGCAGCACCGGCGACAGCGCCGGCACCGCGAAGCGCCGGTAGCTGTTGAGCACGCCGCCGGCCAGGGAAGCCATCGAGATGAACAGCAGGTACGGGAAGGTGATCCGCAGCATCTCCGTCGCCAGCCGGCCCTGCTCGCCGCCGGCATCGAACCCCGGCGCGAACACCCGGATTACCCACGGCGCGGCCAGCACCGCCAGCGCCGTCACCACCAGCAGCACCGCCAGCAGCGTCCCGGCGACGCGGTCGACCAGCGCCTTGACCGCTGCGTGGTCGCGCTTCTCCCGGTACTCGGACAGGACCGGCACGAAGGCCATCGAGAACGAGCCCTCGGCCGACAGCCGGCGCAGGAAATTGGGGATGCGGAAGGCCACCAGGAAGGCGTCCATCGCCGGATTGGCGCCGAACACCCCGGCGTAGACCTGGTCGCGGACCAGCCCGGAAATCCGGGAAATGAAGGTCATCGCGCTGAATACCGCGGTCGAGCGCAGCAGGCCGGCGCGACGGGCGGGCGGGACCTGCCCCTGGCCGGGCGGGAGGGTCGGATCCGGCTCGCTCACCCTTCCCGCTCCGCGCCTGCCGCCATGTTGACGCAAGCCACTGAATCACCCATACTTTCCGGCTCCGTTTTCCCGAAACCCGGCGATCGCCGGCTTTCGCCGTTCAATTCCTTACCCGTTTCCAGGATTCCACCGTGGCCAACATCAAGTCCGCCAAGAAGCGCGCCAAGCAGACCGTCGTGCGCAACGCGCGTAACACGGCCCAGCGTTCGCAGCTGCGCACCGCCGTCAAGAAGGTGATCAAGGCGCTCGACGCCAACGACGCCGCCGGCGCCGAAGCCGCCTTCGCCGTCGCCCAGCCGCTGCTCGACCGCTTCGGTTCGCGCGGCCTGATCCACAAGAACAAGGCCGCCCGCCACAAGAGCCGCCTGACCGCGCGCATCAAGGCGCTCAAGGCCGCCTGATTCCGGCAGCTTCGAAGCATTCACGAAAAACCCGGCCCGCGCCGGGTTTTTTGTTGCCTTTGCTTCTTCCTTCCCCCGTTTACTGGGGAAGGTGCCGAAGACGGATGGGAGTGCGTCGCAGGCGCGAAAAGCGGCCCCCATCCGGCGCTGCGCGCCGACTTCCCCCGCTAGCGGGGGAAGTAATTCGTAGCAGGCGATTGCCTCAACTAGCATCGGACGCATCCGCGTCGCCCGCTTCCCCGGCCTCGCGTTCCGCGCGCCCCATCTCGTCGAGATGGGCCTGCACCTTCAGCATCACCTCCCGCGTGCCCTCGTGCGCTAGGCCGGAGACGATGAACCACGGCGCGCTCCAGCCGAGTTCGGACACGATGCGTTCGCCGAGCTCGCGGGCGTCGTCGGCCGGGATCAGGTCGGCCTTGTTGAGCAGCAGCCAGCGCGGCTTGTCGAGCAGGCCGGCGTCGAACTTCCCGAGCTCGCGCTCGATCGTGCGGATCTGCTCGACCGCATCGCCGCCGTCCAGCGGCTCGATCTCGACCAGGTGCAGCAGCAGCCGCGTGCGCTGGATGTGGCGCAGGAACAGCGCGCCCAGCCCGGCGCCGTCGGCCGCGCCCTCGATGAGCCCGGGAATGTCGGCGATGACGAAGCTGCGCGCCGGCTCGACGCTGACCACGCCCAGGTTCGGATACAGCGTGGTGAACGGATAGTCGGCGACCTTCGGCGTCGCCGCCGAGACCGCGCGGATCAGCGTGCTCTTGCCCGCATTGGGGAAGCCGAGCAGGCCGACGTCGGCCAGCAGCTTCAACTCCAGCCGCAGCGTGCGCTCCTCGCCTGCGGTGCCCGGCGTCGACTGCCGCGGCGTGCGGTTGGTCGAGCTCTTGAAGTGCATGTTGCCGAGCCCGCCCTTGCCGCCCTGCGCCACCAGCAGGCGGTCGCCGTGGCGGGTCAGGTCGCCGATCGCCTCGTCGGTGTCGACGTTGTGCACGACGGTCCCGGTGGGCACGGCGATGACCACGTCCTCGCCGCCCTTGCCGTACATCTGCCGGCCCATGCCGTTCTCGCCGCGCTGGGCGCGGAACAGCTTCTGGTGGCGGAAGTCGACCAGGGTGTTGAGGTTCTCGTCCGCGACCAGCCACACGCTGCCGCCGTCGCCGCCGTCGCCGCCGTCCGGTCCGCCCAGCGGGATGAACTTCTCGCGGCGGAAGCCCACGCAGCCGTTGCCGCCGTTGCCGGCGATGACGGTGATTTCAGCTTCGTCGACTAACTTCATGGGATTGGGGATTCGGGAGTGGGGATTCGAAACGGCGCAAGGCGCGGGAGAACGGCGGACCGGAAAAGCCTAACGGGTTGTCATCCCGAGCGCAGCGAGGGATCTGGCTTTCCGGCAACCGGACACCAGATCCCTCGCGGAGCCTGCCCTGAGCGAAGCCGAAGGGCTCGGGATGACACCTGAGAGGACACCGAAACCGGTTGCGCGCGTCCTACAAACGAAAAGCCCCGCGCGCGGCGGGGCTTTCGTCCGGCATGGCGCGAAGCTTACGCCTCGGCGACCACGCTCACGGTGCGGCGCTTCTTCGGACCCTTGGTCGAGAACTCGACCTTGCCGTCGACCAGCGCGAACAGCGTGTGGTCGCGACCCAGGCCGACGCCCGGGCCCGGATGGAACTGGGTGCCGCGCTGGCGGATGATGATGTTGCCGGCATCGATCGCCTGGCCGCCGTAGATCTTGACGCCGAGGTACTTCGGGTTGGAGTCGCGGCCGTTGCGCGAGGAACCTACGCCCTTTTTATGTGCCATGACTGCTTCTCCTTACTTGCTGTCGCCACCGGCGATGCCGGTGATCTCGATTTCGGTGTAGTGCTGGCGATGTCCCTGCCGCTTCATGTGGTGCTTGCGGCGGCGGAACTTGATGATGCGCACCTTGTCGGCGCGGCCGTGGGCGACGACCTTCGCGGTGACGCTGGCGCCCTTGAGCGCATCGCCGATCTTGATGCCGTCGCTGTCGCCGAGCATCAGGATGTTGTCGAACTTGATCTCGTTGCCGGCTTCGGCCTCGAGCTTCTCGACGCGGAGCGTTTCGCCCTGCGCCACGCGGTATTGCTTGCCGCCGGTGACCAGTACTGCGTACATGTGGAGCCTCTCTATCTTTGTTCGGTTCTGTAGTTATTCTTTGGCCCGTCCACCATCGAGGGTGGACAGAAGCGGAATTGTAGGGGATTCAGCGACTTGGGCGCAAGTCGCCCCCCTGGCCGACCAAGTCCGGCCGCGTGCCTCAGGCGGGCCGCCAGGGCGGATCGGCGAAGCGCCCGGCGAGGTAGTCGACGAAGGCCCGGACCCGCGGCGGCACCAGGGTCCGCCCCGGCATGACCGCGTGGATGCCGCTGGCCGGGACCGGATGGTCCGGCAGCACGACCCGCAGCCGCCCCTCGCGCAGGTCCCGGTGGACGTGCCAGGCCGAGTGCATGGCGATGCCGAGGCCGGCCAGCGCCGCATCCCGCAGCGCCTCGCCGTAGTTGCTCTCGAAGCGCCCTTGGACCCGGACGTCGACCGGCTGGCCGGTCGGGTCCAGCAGCCGCCAGACGTCCTGGCGGCCGTCGCGGCCGGTCAGCAGCACGCAATCATGTTGCGCGAGCTCGGCGGGCGTCGCCGGCGTGCCGCGGCGACGCAGATAGTCCGGCGACGCGCACAGCAGCCGGTCGTTCACGGCGAGCTGGCGCGACACCAGCGAGGAATCGTCGAGCCGGCCGATGCGGATCGCCAGGTCGTAGCCGGAGCCGATCAGGTCGGCGACGCGGTCGTCCAGGTCCAGGCTAACCCGCAGCCCCGGGTGCGCGGCCAGGAACGCGGGCAGCAGCGGCGAGATGTACTGGCGGCCGAACGAGGCCGAGGCGGTGACGCGCAGCGTGCCGGCCACCTCGCCACCCTGCTGCCTCAGGCGGCTGCCAAGCAGCTCCAGTTCCTCGACCAGCACCCGCCCCTCCTGCGCCAGCGCCAGCCCTTCCGGCGTCGGATGCAGTCGGCGCGTGGTCCGGTGCAGCAGGCGAACGCCGAGCTCGCGCTCCAGCCGCTTCAGACGCTGGCTGGCCACCGCGACCGACAGGTCCAGCTGCCGGGCCGCGGCGCTGATCGAGCCTTGGTCGAGCACCTGCAGGAACAGGGCGATGTCGCCGACGCGATCCATGATTATCAATATTCCATTGAAATTGATTCGTCATTCTGTCGGTTTTTCCGAACAAGGCAATCCCGGACAGTGGCGCGACCTGTCCACCTGGTACCGCCGCATGTCCTCCCGCTCCTCCTCCCGGATGCCGCTCGCCGTCTATGCGCTGACCGCCGGCGCCTTCGGCATCGGCACCACCGAGTTCGTGATCATGGGCCTGCTGATGCAGGTCGCCGGCGACCTGCAGGTCAGCCTGCCGCTGGCCGGGCTGCTGATCTCCGGCTACGCGCTGGGCGTCTTCGTCGGCGCACCGCTGCTGACGCTGGCCACCGGCCGCCTGCCGCGCAAGACCGTGCTGGTCGCGCTGATGATCGTGTTCACGCTCGGCAACCTGGCCTGTGCGCTGGCGCCGAACTACGCGCTGCTGATGGTCGCGCGCGTGGTCACCTCGCTGGCGCACGGCACCTTCTTCGGCGTCGGCGCGGTGGTCGCCACCGGGCTGGTCGCGGAGGAACGCAAGGCCTCGGCGATCTCGGTGATGTTCACCGGCCTCACCGTCGCGACGCTGCTCGGCGTCCCGGCCGGCGCATGGCTTGGACTGCAGTACGGCTGGCGTTCGACGTTCTGGGCCGTCGCGGCGATCGGCGTCGTCGCCACGCTGGTGATCGCGACGCTGGTGCCCAAGGATCGCGACACCGATGCGGCGCGGCCGGACGTGCGCGCGGAACTCGCCGTCGTCGCGCGCACGCCGGTACTGCTCGGCCTGCTGATGACCGTGCTCGGCTTCGGCGGCATGTTCGCGGTCTACACCTACATCCAGCCGCTGCTGACGCAGGTGACGGGATTCGCCGACGCGGCCGTTTCGCCGATCCTGCTGGTGTTCGGCGTCGGCATGATCGCCGGCAACCTGCTCGGCGGACGGATCGCCGATCGCGGGGTGCCGCGCGCGCTGCTGGCGACCTTGCTCGCGCTAGCGGTCGTGATGGGACTGATGACGTTCGCATTGCACGGCCGCTGGGCGATGGTGCTGTTCACCGGCCTGCTCGGCGCCGCCGCGTTCGCCACCGTCTCGCCGCTGCAGATGTGGGTGCTGCAGCGCGCGGCCGGCGCGCAGAATCTCGCTTCGAGCCTGAACATCGGCGCGTTCAACCTCGGCAATGCCTTCGGCGCCTGGCTCGGCGGCGCGGTGATCGCGCGCGGCCTCGGCCTCGAGGCGCTGCCGTGGATCGGCGCGCTGGTGCCGCTGTCGGCGTTCGCCGTCGCCTGGCTCGCGATCCGCGCGGAACGCGCGCACGCGACGACCGCGGCACGGCCGGCGCTCCAGGCGCGCGAATGCGTCTGATCCATCGCCATCCACCACCGAAGGAACCGCCGCCGATGAGCGACCTGTACCGCTACGCCGCGTTCTCCGACGATCCCGCCGGCGGCAATCCCGCAGGCGTCTGGATCGGCGAGACGCTGCCCGATGCCGCGACCATGCAGCGCATCGCCGCCGAAGTCGGCTTCTCGGAAACCGCGTTCGTCGCGGCGCCCGATGCCGGCGGCCTTCGCGCCACCCGCTACTACAGTCCCGAGGCCGAAGTCTCGTTCTGCGGCCATGCCACGATCGCCGCCGGCGTCGTCCTCGGCGAAATCGCCGGCGACGGGCGCCATCGGCTGGCGACGACGGTCGGCGAGATCCCGGTGACGGTCCGCACGCAAGACGGCCTGCGCGAGGCGACGCTGGTTTCGGTGGCGCCTCGCCACGAAGCCGCGCCCGCGGCCCTGCTGCGCGACGTGCTGGCGGCGCTGGACTGGCGGCACGACGAACTCGACCCGACGCTTCCCCCGGCACGCGCCTACGCGGGCGCCTGGCACCTAGTGCTCGCGGTCGTCGACGCCGATCGCCTGGCCCGTCTCGACTACGACTTCCCGCGATTGAAGGCGGTGATGCAGGCCGACGGGCTGACCACGCTGCAGTTGGTCCGGCGCGAACACGGGACGCTCTACCACGCCCGCAATCCGTTCCCGGTCGGCGGCGTGGTCGAGGATCCCGCGACCGGCGCCGCCGCGGCCGCGCTGGGCGGCTACCTGCGCGATGCGCGGCTGCTCGATGCGCCCTCGCAGCTGCTGGTGCGGCAAGGCGAAGCGATGGGACGACCGAGTCAGCTGCACGTCGGCATTCCCGCGCGGGGCGGCATCTCGGTATCCGGTACCGCGGTGCCCATCGCCTGAGCCGCGTCCGCGCGGTGCGACGCCGAGCCGGTCCAACGGTTCGATGACCGCACCGCCTTCCGAATTTCCCGATGGAGACTCCACGATGGACTACCGCTTTCTCGGCGCATCCGGCCTCAAGGTCTCGGCGCTCGGCTTCGGCGTCGGCACGTTCGGCGGCAAGGGGCCGCTGTTCTCGGCCTGGGGCAACACCGGCGTCGCCGATGCCACGCGGCTGATCGACGTCGCCCTCGAGGCCGGCGTCAACTTCTTCGATACCGCCGACGTGTACTCGGACGGCGCCTCGGAATCGATCCTCGGCGCGGCGATCAAGGGCCGTCGCGACCGCGTGATCCTGTCGACCAAGACCGCGCTGCGGCTCGGCGACGGCCCCAACGACGCCGGCGCGTCGCGCTCGCGCCTGCTAAAGGCCGTCGACGCCTCGCTGGCACGCCTCGGCACCGACTACATCGACCTGCTGCAGTTGCATGCATTCGATGCGCGCACGCCGATCGAGGAAGCGCTGTCGACGCTCGACGGCCTGGTGCAGGCCGGCAAGATCCGCTATCTCGGCGCGTCGAACTTCTCCGGCTGGCAGCTGATGAAATCGCTGGCCGTCGCCGACCGGCGCGGCCATGCGCGCCACGTCGCCCACCAGGTCTACTACTCGCTGATCGGCCGCGACTACGAATGGGAGCTGATGCCGCTCGGGCTCGACCAGGGCGTGGGCGCGGTGGTGTGGAGCCCGCTGGGCTGGGGCCGGCTGACCGGAAGGATCCGTCGCGGCCAGCCGCTGCCCGAAGGCAGCCGCCTGCACGAGACCGCCGCGTTCGCGCCGCCGGTCGACGAGGAACGCCTGTACCGCGTGGTCGACGCGCTGGACGCGATCGCCGCGGAAACGGACAGGACCGTTCCGCAGGTCGCGTTGAACTGGCTGCTGTCGCGGCCTACGGTATCCACCGTGCTGGTCGGCGCGCGCAACGAGGCACAGCTGCAGCAGAACCTCGGCGCGATCGGCTGGTCGCTGACGCCCGGGCAGGTCGCGCGCCTGGATGCCGCCAGCGCCGTCACGCCGCCGTATCCCTACTATCCGTACTGGAACGGCCAGTTCGCCGAACGCAATCCGCCTCCCGTCCCCGCGCCCCACCAGAGCACGCCCAGCGAGACCACGCCATGAAAGCCGTCGCACTGACCCGCTACCTCCCGATCGACGATCCGCAATCGCTGCTCGACGTGGAGCTCGACACGCCTGTCGCCGCCGGCCGCGACCTTCTGGTACGGGTGGAAGCCGTCTCGGTGAACCCGGTCGACACCAAAGTGCGCGCGCCCAAGCCGCAGGTCGAGGCGCAGCCGAAAGTGCTCGGCTACGACGCCGCCGGCGCGGTCGAGGCGGTCGGACCCGACGTGACGCTGTTCAGGCCCGGCGATGCGGTCTACTACGCCGGCGACGTGACGCGCCCCGGCAGCAATGCGCAGTTCCAGCTCGTGGACGAACGCCTCGCCGCGAGGAAGCCGGCCTCGCTCGACTTCGCCCAAGCGGCGGCGCTGCCGCTGACCGCGATCACCGCCTGGGAGCTGCTGTTCGATCGCATGCCGTACGCGTTCGAGGGCGGCGGCGAAGGCAAGTCGCTGCTGGTCATCGCCGGCGCCGGCGGCGTCGGTTCGATCGCGATCCAGCTGGCGAAGCTCGCCGGCTTCACCGTCATCGCCACCGCCTCGCGCGAGGAAACCGTCGCCTGGTGCCGCGAACTCGGCGCGGACCACGTCGTCGACCATCGCCAGCCGCTGACGCCGCAGTTGCAAGCGCTCGGCTTCGACACGATCGACGCCGCGCTCAACCTCGCCGACACCGACCGCTACTGGACCGAACTCGGCGAGCTGCTCGCGCCGCAGGGTCACGTCGGCCTGATCGTCGAGCCGTCGGGCGCGCTGAAGATCGGCGACCCGTACAAGGCCAAGTGCATCGGCATCCACTGGGAAATGATGTTCGCGCGGCCGCGTTTCCGCACCGCGGACATGGGCGAACAGGGGCGCATCCTGGCGCGCGTGGCCGAGTTGCTCGACGCGGGCCGGCTGCGCGGCACGCTGCGCGAGACGCTGTCGCCGATCGACGCCGCCAACCTGCGCGAGGCGCATCGCCGGCTCGAATCCGGCCGCACGATCGGCAAACTCGCCATCGCCGGCTGGTAAGCGCAACGATCGCACCGTGGGAGCGCGCTTGCGCGCGACGCGCACGGGACTGCGCGGTTCCGGAACCGCCTCCCGATCCCACCCACGCCACCCCACCGCGGAAGCGACCTTGGTCCGGAACGCCGGCGCCACGGAAGCCGCGCGAATCGCGGCCAAGGCCGCTCCCACGGAAGACCTCGGAGTCGATGACAATGGACCGCCGCACGCGCCAAGCCCGCCAGAGAATCACGCCATGACAAACGTCCCGCTGCTGCCGCAGCGCATGGCCAAGCTGCTGGTCGGACTGTTCCTCTACGGCATCGCCATCAGCCTGATGGTGCGCGCGGGACTGGGCGTCGCACCGTGGGACGTGCTGACCCAGGGCATGGTGCAGCTCACCGGCCTGTCGTTCGGCCTGCTGACCAACCTGATCGGCGTGGTCGTGCTGCTGCTGTGGTGGCCGCTGCGGCAGAAGCCGGGGCTGGGCACGGTGCTGAACGTGCTGCTGATCGGCCCCAGCGCGCAGTTCGGGCTGTGGCTGCTGCCGGATTTCGTGCTGCCCTGGCAGCAGTTGCTCGCCTTCGCTGCCGGCCTGTGGCTGCTGGCGCTGGCCACGGGGCTGTACATCGGCGCGCGCTTCGGCCCGGGCCCGCGCGATGGATTGATGACCGGACTGCATGCCCGCTTCGGTTGGCCGATCTGGGCGGTGCGCACCGCCATCGAGGGCTCGGTGCTGCTGGTCGGCTGGTGGCTGGGCGGCACCGTCGGCCCGGGGACGCTGGCCTTCGCGCTGCTGATCGGTCCGCTGGTCGGCGTGACCCTGCCCTGGTGCGATACCCGGTTGCCTGCCGCCGCGGCGCAGGCCAGTCCGGCCTGATCGGGACGCCCTGATCCACCGCTCGCTGGAAGCACGTCGCGCAACGCTTGCCCAGGCCGGCGTTTCACGGCATCGTGCCTGCCTCCATACGCCAGCGTATCCGACATGACGGCCGCCAGCAGCGACGCCCCCACGCCCTACCCGCACCTGTTCGCGCCGCTCGACCTCGGATTCACCACGCTGCGCAACCGCGTGCTGATGGGCTCGATGCACACGGGGCTGGAGGATCGCCGCCGCGATTTCCCGAAGCTGGCCGCCTATTTCGCCGAACGCGCAGCGGGTGGCGTGGCGCTGATCGTCACCGGCGGCTTCTCGCCGAACATGGAAGGCTGGCTGACGCCCTTCGCCAGCAAGCTCGGCTGGCCCTGGGAGGCGCGCAAGCATCGCCAGGTCACCGACGCCGTGCACGCGCACGACGCGAAGATCTGCCTACAGTTGCTGCACGCGGGACGCTACGCCTACCACCCGCTGTCGGTGGCGCCATCGAAGCTCAAGGCGCCGATCAATCCGTTCACGCCGCGGGCGCTGTCGGCGCGTGGCGTCGAGCGCACGATCGACGCCTACGCCACCGCGGCGAAGCTCGCGCGCGACGGTGGCTACGACGGCGTCGAGGTCATGGGCTCGGAGGGTTACCTGATCAACCAGTTCCTCAGCGCGCGCAGCAACCGGCGCAATGACGGCTGGGGCGGCAGCGCGCAGAACCGCATGCGCTTCGCCACCGAGATCGTGCGCCGCGTGCGCGAGGCCTGCGGCCGCGACTTCATCATCGTCTACCGGCTGTCGATGCTGGAGCTGGTGCCGGAGGGTTCGGACTGGAACGAGATCGTGCAGCAGGCGCGCGCGATCGAGGCCGCCGGCGCGACGATCATCAACACCGGCATCGGCTGGCACGAGGCGCGCGTACCGACGATCGCGACCTCGGTGCCGCGTGCCGCGTTCGCCGGCGTGACCGAGAAGCTCAAACCGCACGTGGCGCTGCCGCTGGTGGCGACCAACCGCATCAACATGCCCGACGTCGCCGAACGCATCCTCGCCGGCGGCGGCGCGGACATGGTGTCGATGGCGCGGCCGCTGCTCGCCGATCCCGAGTGGGTGGCGAAGGCGCGCGCGGGCGCGCCGCAGGCGATCAACACCTGCATCGCCTGCAACCAGGCCTGCCTCGACCACGTGTTCCGGAAGAAGACCGCGAGCTGCCTGGTGAATCCGCGCGCCTGCGCGGAAACCGAGCTCAACTACCTGCCGACGAATTCGCCCAAACGCATCGCCGTGGTCGGCGCCGGTCCCGCGGGCCTGGCCTGCGCGACGGTCGCGGCGCAGCGCGGGCACCGTGTCGTGCTGTTCGATCGCGCCGGCGAGATCGGCGGCCAGTTCAATCTTGCGAAGAAGATCCCGGGCAAGGAGGAATTCCACGAGACGCTGCGCTGGTTCGGCCATCGCATCGCCGAGACCGGCGTCGAGCTGCGGCTTTCGACCGGGGCGACGGCCGAAGCGCTTTCGGAGTTCGACGAAGTCGTGCTGGCCACCGGCGTCGTGCCGCGCGCGGTCGATTTCGCCGGACACGATCATCCGAACGTCGTCGGTTACGTCGATGTGCTGCGCGGCCATGTGGTGCCGGGCCGGCGCGTGGCCATCGTCGGCGCCGGCGGCATCGGTTTCGACGTCGGCGAATTCCTCGTGCAGGAAGCGCCCTCGCCGACGCTCGACGTCGCGGCGTGGATGCGCGAATGGGGCGTCGACCCGCGCTTCGAGAGCGCCGGCGGACTGCTGCCGCCGCGCGTCGAGCCGTCGCCGCGCCAGGTCTGGCTGCTCCAGCGCAGCGCCGGCAAGCCCGGCGCGCGGCTGGGCAAGACCACCGGCTGGATCCACCGCAGCACGCTCAAGCACAAGGGCGTGCGCATGATCGGCGGCGTCGAGTACGTCGCCGTCGACGACGAGGGCTTCCACCTGCGCGTCGACGGCCAGCCGCAGGTGCTGCCCGTGGACCATGTCGTGGTCTGCGCCGGCCAGGAACCGCATCGCGACCTGCTGGCCCCGCTGCAGGCCGCTGGCCGCCCGGTGCACCTGGTCGGCGGCGCGGACGTAGCCGCCGAACTCGACGCCAAGCGTGCAATCGCGCAGGCCAGCCACTTGGCGGCCGTGCTTTGAGGAAACCCCGGAAAACCCCGGGACCTGTCATTTCGAACGCAGTGAGAAATCTCGCCTTTTCAAGCCCCTGGATTGACCAGCTTCGCTGTTGAAAAAGCGCTTCTCGCTACGCTTGGAGTAAGTATCCACCGGCAAAGCCGGTGGCTTTGGCGGTAAGCCCCTCAAAGGGGCCAAAGCAAAGCAAGAGCCGCCCATGGGCGATGTTGTACCTCTGCCATCTTCTGAACGTCATCCTCGCGAATGCGGGGACCCAGCGTCTTTCGCAAAGTCAAAATGGATCCCCGCTTTCGCGGGGATGACGACATTTTCAGCATCCCAGCACCATGGAATCGACCGCCGTATAGGTCAAACCTTGGGAAGTCTCCCGGCAAAGCCGGGGGTTTCCCTCTTGGTGAATGACAGTTCCAGAGGTTCTATCCTGAGAATGGCAAGCCGGCGTCGGAGTGCAATTTCCGCTTGCTCACCCTGCCGTCTCCAAGGACCCGCGGGAAACTGCACTCTGACCCCGGTTTCTCCGGTTTCCCAGCCAAGCCATTGATTTTCCGCACCGCAGCAATCAATTCCGGAGCAAAAACTCCAATCGAATCATCCACTTCCTGACCCGCGTTCAGGAACGATTCGGTTCAGCCCCCGTACCGTGCGCGCACCTTTCCCGCCCCTCGATTTGGCGGGAGCCGGCCCGAGCCGCCTTCCTGCGGACTTCGGAGCCCGGGCAAAAGCGCCTCAGAGTCGCTGCCCTCCCCAATACGCCATGTCCGATCACCGCCGCCGACGGCGTCGTATCCCCCAAGGGATGCGCGCACGGCAGCGACCGGGCGCAACGGAGCAAGGAGTTCCCCGATGAAACTGGCCTGGATCCTGTGGTTGGCCTCGCTGATGTCGCCGCAAGCCGCCGATTCGCTGTGCCTGAGCACGACCGTGTACCTCGAGGCCCGCAACCAGTCCGTCCGCGGCCAGCAGGCCGTGGCCGAGGTCGCCCTGCGCCGCGAGGAAAGCGGCCTGTGGGGCGAGTCGATGTGCGAGGTGGTGACCGCGCGCAAGCAGTTCGCGCCGACGATCCTGCCGCCGCGCACGCGCATGGACAACACCGAGGCCTGGGCGCGGTCGGTCAGCATCGCGATCGAGTCCGAGCAGAACTGGGCGCTGCCGGCGGACCAGCGCAAGGAAATCGTACCGGGCGCCAGCCACTTCATGGCCCACGCCATCGCCGCGCCTAGCTGGCGCAACGCCTACCAGGTGGCGACGATCGGCGACCACACCTTCCTGAAGGTGCAGAAGCTCAAGCCGCGCAAGGGCTGACCGGGCATCGGCCGCGGCACGGGCCGTTCCACTGCCGTCATCGCCACGCCACGCGGCGCCCGGCATCATGTCGCTCTTTTTTCCGAGGAGATCGCGCATGAGGCTGTACTCGTCCCCCGGCGCCTGCTCGCTGGCCGACCACATCGTGCTGCAGTGGACCGGCGCGCCGTTCGAAGTGCAGCTGGTCAGTCGCGAAGAGCGCAAATCGCCCGCGTTCCTCGAGCTCAATCCGGCCGGCGCGGTGCCGGTGTTCGAGGACGACGGCTGGGTGCTGACCCAGAACGCGGCGATCCTCAACTACCTCTCCGATGCGTTCCCGCAGGCGAAGCTCACCGGCGACGGCACGCCGCGCTCGCGCGCGGAGGTGAACCGCTGGCTGTCCTTCCTCAACGCCGACGTGCATCCCGCGTTCCATCCGCTGTTCGGCAGCACCACCTACCTCGGTGAGGACGCGGCGGCGAAGACGAAGGAAGCGTCGGCGAAGAAGCTGCGCGGGTATTTCGAGCGGCTCGATGCGCAACTCTCGGGCAAGGACTGGCTGGTCGGCAGCCGTTCGATCGCCGACCCCTATCTGTATGTCGTACTGCGCTGGGCGCAGAAACTGGGCCTGGACCTGTCCGGGCTCGACGACCTCGCCGCCTTCCGCAGTCGCATGGACGCCGACCCCGGCGTCCGCGCGGCGCTGGATGCCGAAGGCCTCGACTGAGGCCTGTTCGCGCAAGAAGTGCACGATTGCTGTAGGAGCGGCTTCAGCCGCGACCCGTCACGTTCCGCGGGTCGCGGCTGAAGCCGCTCCTACAGCCGCATGTCGGGGTCAGGCCACGGCAGCGACTTCGGCCGCGGCACGGATGTGTTCGATGGTCGAAGCGGCGCCCTGCATGCTGGTCTTCTTGGCCAGCGCCGACTGCAGTTCCGGCAGCAGCGCCTCGAGCGCGGCGTCGTCCACCGCGCGCTCGAGCTTGAGCTGGAAGAAATAGCCGCGCACGCCGAGTTGCTCGCGCACGATGTCGGTCATCAACGCGTACAGGATGCCGTAGCGGTTGGTGCCGCCGTCGCCGGCGCTGGCCACCGGCTCGTTGGCCGCTTCCCCGATCGACGGCCGCGCCGCGGCTGCGTCGCCCGAGATCAGCTGCAGCGACAGCAGCTGCTGCAGCGCGTCTTCCGGCGCATGCAGCCGCCTGGCGAGTTCCTGCAGTTCGGCGTATGTCCTGCGGCCGTCGACCAGCAGCAGCAGCGAACGCAGCCCGCCCTGCAGCTTGCGGCTGCGGCTTTCGATCTCGGCGCGCCCCAGTTCGGTCTTTTCCGGCATTGCTTGAAGTTGCATGTCGCCCTCTCCCCGCTCACGCGTTCCCAGTCCGGAAAATTACGCATATTTCGTACCAGCACGCAGGCCGGCCGGCAGGGATCGGCGGGATTGACCGCAAATCCGGGACTTTTGTCACGAATCTCGGGCCACCAGGCGGGCAGGCACCGGAGGCGCCGGCCCGCGCGACAGGTGACCGACCGCTTCGGCAGAGGAAACGCGCGCGGAATGCGCCACCCGCAACTGCCCAACAGCGTCAGGTTTTGGCGCCAAGTTGCGTATCGGCAGCGCTGATCCGATCCGCAAGCCTGTAGGAGCGCCTTCAGGCGCGATGCCTGAACCCCGGACAGGCAAGGGCGGTCGCGCCTGAAGGCGCTCCTACAGACCTGAAGGGGGCGTTGGTCAGCTGCCGGCTTCGGGACCGCGCGCCAGCGCGCGCTTCACTTCCTCCAGCGCGTTGGGATCGTCGAGCGTGGACAGGTCGCCGGGATCGCGGGCTTCCGCCAGCGCCTGCAGCGAGCGCCGCAACAGCTTGCCCGAGCGCGTCTTCGGCAAGGCGCTGACGACGTAGACGCGCGACGGCCGCGCCACCGCGCCGAGCTGGTCGGCCACCGTCTGCAGCATTTCCCTCGCGGTTTCGCGTTCGTCGTCGCCCGTGCCAGGCAGCCGCTTCAGGGTCGCGAACACGACCGGCACCTGCCCCTTCACCGGATCCTGCACGCCGATCACCGCCGCCTCGGCGACGCCCGGGTGGCTCGACACCGATTCCTCGATCTCGCGCGTACCGAGCCGGTGCCCGGCGACGTTGATCACGTCGTCGGTGCGGCCGAGGATGAAGGTGTAGCCGTCGCCGTCGCGGATCGCCCAGTCGAGCGAACTGTACAGCTGTTCCCTGAAGTGGCTGAAGTAGCTCGCGACGAAACGCTCGTCGTTGTTCCAGACCGTGCTCAGGCAGCCGGGCGGCAGCGGCGGCTGCAGCACCAGCACGCCCTTCTCGTTCGCGCCCGCGTCCTCGCCGGTGTTCTCGTCGATCACGCGGATGTCGTAGCCGGGCGCGGGGAAACCCGGCGAACCCAGGCGCACCGGCTTGAGCTCCAGGCCCGGCATCAGCGTGAGCACCGGCCAGCCGGTTTCGGTCTGCCAGTAGTTGTCGATGACGGTCTTGCCGAGGCTTTCGGTGATCCACTGCGCGGTCGGTTCATCCAGCGGCTCGCCGGCGAGGAACAGGTACTGCAGCTTCGACAGGTCGTGCTTCTTCAGCCACGATGCGTCCTGCTTCTTCAGCACGCGCACCGCGGTCGGCGAGGAGAACATCGTGCGCACGCCGTATTGCTCGCAGATCTTCCACCAGATGCCGGGGTCGGGCGCGGTCGGCAGGCCTTCGTAGAGGATCGATGTCGCGCCGGCGATCAGCGGGCCGTACACGTTGTACGAATGCCCCACCACCCAGCCGATGTCGGAGGTGGAGAAGAACACCTGTCCCGCGCGCACGTCGTAGATCGACCACATCGACAGCGCCAGCGCCACGGCGTAGCCGCCGACATCGCGCTGGACGCCCTTCGGCTTGCCGGTCGTGCCGGAGGTGTAGAGGATGTAGCTGGGTTCGTTGGATTCCAGCCAGACCACCGGCACCTGCGCATCCGCGTGTGCCTCGCGTAGCGGGCCGTACTCCAGGTCGCGGCCGGGCTGCATCGGCAGTTCGCCCGCCAGCCCGCGGTTGACCACCAGCACGTGCGCGGGCGGATGCCGTGAGCGTACCAGCGCCTCGTCGACCAGCGGCTTGAACGCGATCACCTTGCCGCCGCGGATGCCCGCGTCCGCGCAGACCAGAACCTTCGGCTGCGCGTCGTCGATGCGCAGCGCCAGGTTGAGCGAGGCGAAGCCGCCGAACACCACCGAATGGATCGCGCCGATGCGCGCGCAGGCCAGCATCGCGATCGCCGCATCGACCGTGTGCGGCATGTAGATGACCACGCGATCGCCCTTGCCCACGCCGAGCGACTGCAGGACCGCGGCAAACACGTTCACCTCGCGGTGCAGCTCGCGGAAGCTGAGCTCGCGCACGCTGCCGGTCTCGGTCGAGTAGCCGACCAGAGCCAGCTGGTCGCCGCGCGCGTCGAGGTGCCGATCGACCGCGTTGTGGCAGAGGTTGGTCTCGCCGCCGACGAACCACTTGCGGAACGGCGGGTTCGAGTAGTCGAGGATTTCCCGCGGTGGCGTGCGCCAGTCGATGGCCTTGGCCTGCTCGGCCCAGAAGCCTGCGGGATCCTCGATCGACCAGCGATGGAACTCTTCGTAGCGCATCTTCCCTGCCTCCCACGGTGGGTGCCCGAAGGCTAGACCCGGGGCGCGGGGGATGCGTTAAGACGTTCGTCGTACGGGCGGAAAGGTGCTTGGAATTCAGTGGATTGCGGCGTTCTCCCGACATGTTGACCGTTGCGATCAACGGCGTTGATCGCATCGATCAATCCTGCCGATGCGCGGGATACGAGAACGATTCTGCTCCGGCGCCGCAGGTCGAAGCTACGCCCCGACCTGCGGGCGCGCATGCGAAAACGCCGGGGAATCCCCGGCGTTTTCGTCTCGTGCAGACGGCTGCGGGCGGTCAGAGCAGGTGCGCGACGCCGCTGCGTTCCTCTTCCAGTTCGGCCAGCGTCTTGTCGATCGCGGCCTGGCTGAAGGCGTCGATCGGCAGGTCCTTGATCATCGTGTAGCTGCCGTTTTCGGTGGTCACCGGGAAACCAAAGATCACGCCCTCCGGGATGCCGTAGGAGCCGTCGGACGGGATGCCCATGGTCACCCACTTGCCGTTGCTGCCCAGCACCCAGTCGTGGACGTGGTCGATGGCGGCGTTGGCGGCCGAAGCCGCCGAGGACAGGCCGCGCGCCTCGATGATCGCGGCGCCGCGCTTGCCGACCTTGGGGATGAACTCGTTGGCGTTCCAGTCGGCGTCGTTGATCTTGTCCTTCAGCGACGCGCCGCCGACGGTGGCGAAGCGGTAGTCCGGGTACATCGTCGGGCTGTGGTTGCCCCACACCACCAGCTTCTCGATCTCGCCCACCGCCACGCCGGCCTTGCCCGCGAGCTGGCTGAGCGCGCGGTTGTGGTCCAGGCGCAGCATCGCGGTGAAGTTCCCGGGCTTGAGGTCCGGAGCCGACTTCATCGCGATGTAGGCGTTGGTGTTGGCGGGGTTGCCGACCACCAGCACCTTGACGTCGCGCGAGGCGACCTTGTTCAGCGCCGCGCCCTGGGCGGTGAAGATCTTGGCATTTTCAAGGAGAAGATCCTTGCGCTCCATGCCCGGGCCGCGCGGACGCGCGCCCACCAGCAGGGCCACGTCGGCGTCCTTGAACGCGACTTCCGGATCGTCGGTGCCGACGACGCCAGCCAGCAGCGGGAACGCGCAGTCCTCCAACTCCATGATCACGCCCCTGAGCGCGGCCTGGGCCTTGTCGATCGGCAGTTCCAGCAACTGCAGGATCACCGGCTGGTCCTTGCCCAGCATCTCGCCCGAGGCGATGCGGAACAGCAGGGCGTAGCCGATCTGGCCGGCGGCGCCGGTGACTGCGACTCGAACGGGGGCTTTCATTGGCATGTCCTCTTCAACGTGGGGATCAAACTAGTAGACGCGATAGCCGAGCGGTATCAGCTTTTCGTCCAAGGTTGCGGTGTCGTAGCCGCGGACGACCGACTGGCCGATGACGGTCACGGGCACGCCCTTTGCACCCAGCGCCTGCATCGCACGGTCGCCCTCGGGCGTGTCGACGTCGAGCACGCGGTAGCGCACCTGGGCGCGTTCGAACTCGGCCTGCTGCCGGCGGCAGTAGCCGCACCAGTCGGCCGCGAGCATGACGATGCGGTCGTCGCCGGTCAGCGTGCGCGGATCGTCGGGATGCAGCGGCTGCTCGCCGGCGCTCCGGAAATGGAAGAATGCGCCCGCAAGTCCGACCAGCAGCAGCAAGCCCAATGCACGCATCGCCCGCTCCGGATCAGGCCAGTTCCGCGAAGAACTCGCGGATGCGTTCCATGCCCGGCGCCAGCTGCGCCTCGGGACAGGTGTAGCTGATGCGCAGGCTCCGCGGTTCGCCGAACGCCGAGCCGGGCACGCAGGCCACGCCCTTGGCCTCCAGCAGCGCGTTGCACAGGTCGACGTCGTTCTCGACCCTCAGCCCGGTCGGCGCATGCGTCCTGCCGAAGGCAACGCTGACGTCCGGGAACACGTAGAACGCACCCTGCGGCTTCGGGCAGGCGACGCCGGGGATCCGCGCCAGCACCGCCAGCACCTGGTCGCGGCGACGCTGGAACTCGGCGCACTTGCCTGCCGGCACGTCCTGCGGGCCGGACAGCGCGGCCACCGCCGCGGCGGTGACCACTTCGGGCACGTTGGTGATGTGCGTGGAATTGAGCGCGGTCAGCGCCTTCGCCACGGCTTCCGGCCCGGCCATGAAGCCCACGCGCCAGCCGGGCATGCCGTAGGTCTTCGACAGCGAGTCGACGAAGATCACGCGGTCGCGCAGCTCGGGGCGCAGGTGCAGGAAGTTGTGGTAGCCGATGCCGTCGAACACCATGCGGTGGTAGATGTCGTCGGTGATCACCCAGGTGTCGGGGTATTTCGCGACGACGTCGGCCAGCGCGGCGATTTCATCGCGCGTGTAGGCCATGCCGGTTGGGTTGGACGGGTTGTTGAACACGAACACCTTGGGCTTCCGCGCCAGCGCCGCATCGAGCTGCGCCGGCACCAGCTTGTAGTCCTGCTCCGGCGGGCACGGCAGCAGATGGACCTCGGCGCCGAACAGTTCGGCGATGTCGAGATAGGTGGTCCAGTAGGGCGTGGCGAAGGCGATGCCGTCACCGTCGTCCAGCAGCGCCTCGCACAGGTTGTAGAGCACGTGCTTGGCGCCGATGCCGGTGGCGCAGTTGGCGCGTGAGTAGCCGGTGAGGCCGGCGGCCTCGATATGCCCCAGGAATGCGTCCAGCAGCGCGTCGGCGCCGCGGTTGCTGCCGTACTGGCCGGAATCGGCGTCGAGCGCGGCGCGCGCGGCCGCGTACACGTGCGCGCCGGGCAGGAAGTTCGGCACGCCGATCGAAAAGCTGATGATGTCGCGTCCCTGCGCCTTGAGCTGCCTCGCCTTTTCGGCGACGAGCATGATCGCGCTCTGCTTGGCGCGGCCCATGCGGCGGGCGAGTTGCGGCATCTCGGGAACCTGGGGTGGCGGTCGGGAGGCACGCCGGCGGGACGCGTCGTCCGGCCGTGCTGCAGCGCGAAATTCTAGCATGGGCGGCTGTTTGCCGGCCCCCGCCCCGGCCCTCCCCCGCAGGCGGGGGAGGGAGCAAAAAGCCGCTGCTCTTGGCTCCCTCCCCCGCTTGCGGGGGAGGGTTGGGGTGGGGGCCAACCGAAGAAACCGAACGCCCAGCCCCTCAATCCATCAAGCCGCCAGGATCTTGTCCCACTCCGCCACGCGATCGGCCTTCGCGGCCAGCACCGCATCGGCATCGCCCTCGATCTTCACCGACTTGATCCCGTCGCCCTGCTTCACCGCGTCCACCACCTCCAGCCCCTCGACCACCTTGCCGAACACGGTGTGCTTGCCGTCCAGCCAGTCGGTCTTGATGTGGGTGATGAAGAACTGGCTGCCGTTGGTGTTCGGGCCGGCGTTGGCCATCGACAGCACCCCGCGATCGTGCTTGACGCCGTTGCCGGTCTCGTCCTCGAAGCGGTAGCCCGGGCCGCCGCGGCCGGAGCCCTCCGGGCAGCCGCCCTGGATCATGAAATCGGGGATCACGCGGTGGAAGTTCAGGCCGTCGTAGAAGCCGCGCCGGGCCAGGTTGACGAAGTTGGCGACCGTCAGCGGGGCCTGGTCGGCCAGCAGTTCGACCCGGATGGGGCCGCGGTCGGTGTCGAAGGTGGCGAAAAGGCTCATGCGATTCAGCTCCAGATGCCCGGTCGGGGCGGTTGACCGGATATAATAACCGGCTTCCCTCCCGCCCTCCTCCGCGCCCTGCCCCTCCCGGCACCGGGTGCGGATGTCCCGATCTTCGAATCCATGTCCATCGAACGCCTGCGCAACATCGCCATCGTCGCCCACGTCGACCACGGCAAGACCACCCTCGTCGACTGCCTGCTCAAGCAATCCGGCACGCTCAACGAGCGCACCGTCCTCGCCGAGCGGGTGATGGACAGCAACGACCAGGAGAAGGAACGCGGCATCACCATCCTGGCCAAGAACACCGCCATCACCTGGCAGGGCAACCGCATCAACATCGTCGACACGCCCGGGCACGCCGACTTCGGCGGCGAGGTCGAGCGCGTGCTGTCGATGGTCGACTCGGTGCTGATCCTGGTCGACGCGATGGACGGCCCGATGCCGCAGACGCGCTTCGTGACGCAGAAGGCCTTCGCGATGGGCTTCCGCCCGATCGTGGTGGTCAACAAGATCGACCGCCCCGGCGCGCGCCCGAACTGGGTGATCGACCAGGTGTTCGACCTGTTCGACAAGCTCGGCGCGACCAACGAACAGCTCGACTTCCCGATCGTCTACGCCTCGGCGCTGCACGGCTACGCCAGCCTCGACGACAGCGTGCGCGAAGGCGACATGACGCCGCTGTACGAGGCGATCATGGAACACGTGCCGGCGCCGTCGGTGGACCCGGACGGCCCGTTCCAGATGCGCATCAGCCAGCTCGACTACAGCAACTTCGTCGGCCTGATCGGCATCGGCCGCATCCAGCGCGGCAAGGTGAAGAAGAACATGCCGGTCAGCGTGGTCGACCGCGAGGGCAGGAAGCGGCAGGGCAAGATCGTGCAGGTGCTGGGCTTCCTCGGCCTGGAGCGCATCGAGGTGGACGAGGCCGAAGCCGGCGACATCGTCGCCATCGCCGGCGTGCAGGACCTGAGCATCTCCGACACGATCTGCGCGCTGGACACGCCCGAGGCGCTGCCGGCGTTGACCGTCGACGAGCCGACGATCTCGATGACCTTCCAGGTCAACAACTCGCCGTTCGCCGGGCACAAGGAATTCTCCGGCGGCAAGTTCATCACCAGCCGCCAGCTCCGTGAGCGCCTGGAGCGCGAGACGCTGCACAACGTCGCGCTGAAGGTCGAGGAAACCGGGGACGCCGACAAGTTCCTCGTGTCCGGCCGCGGCGAACTGCACCTGTCGGTGCTGATCGAGAACATGCGGCGCGAGGGCTTCGAGCTGGCCGTGTCGCGTCCCGAAGTCATCATCAAGGAAATCGACGGCCAGCTTATGGAGCCGGTCGAGCAGCTGGTGGTCGACATCGAGGAGCAGCACCAGGGCGGCGTGATGGAGAAGCTCGGCACCCGCAAGGCCCAGCTCAAGAACATGGAGCCCGACGGCAAGGGCCGCGTGCGCCTGGACTACATGATCCCGGCGCGCGGCCTGATCGGCTTCCAGAACGAGTTCCGCACGCTCACCCAGGGCTCGGGCCTGCTGTTCCACGTGTTCGACCACTACGGCCCGAAGGAAACCGGCGCGATCGCCAAGCGCCAGAACGGCGTGATGATCGCCAACGCGCCGGGCGTGACGCCGGCGTACTCGCTTGGGCCGCTGGAAGACCGCGGCCGCCTGTTCGCCGCCGAGGGCGACAACGTCTACGAAGGCCAGCTGGTCGGCATCCACTCCAAGGACAACGACCTCACGGTCAACGTCATCAAGCCCAAGCCGCTGACCAACGTCCGCGCCTCGGGCAAGGACGATGCGATCAAGCTGACCCCGGCGCTGAAGTACACGCTGGAGCAGGCGCTGGACTTCATCGAGGACGACGAGCTGGTGGAAGTCACCCCGAAGGAAATCCGCCTGCGCAAGAAGTTCCTGACCGAGAGCGACCGCAAGCGGGCCAGCCGCGCCGCGTGAGCCAGGCGCTGTTCCCGGGCTGGCGGCCGGATGCCGGTGGCCGGGAGCGGCTGGCCGCGCTTGCCGCCGCGCTCGTCGCGGCGCGTCCCGCCGGCGCACCGAAGCTGCAGCCGCGCCGGCCCGACCAGTGGCACGCGACCCTGTGCTTCATCGGCCATGGCGTCCGCGAGCTGGCCACCCCCGCCCTGCTCGACGCGTTCGCCGCCGCCGCGTCGCACATCCCGCCGCATGCGTTCACCGTGGAACGGATCGCCTACTGGCCGCAGTCCGGTGCGGTCGTCGCCCTGCCCCACGCCTGCGCGGAACTGCAGGCGCTGTGCGATGCGACGCGCGATGCCGTGAAGAGCCGCGGCATCCGTCCGGAAAAGACCACGCAGCAGCCGCACGTCACCCTCGCCTATCTCGATCGCGGACTCGGCGAGCAGGCGTGGCTGGCCGGGCTCGACTGCGCCGGCGGGCCGCTGCAGGTCGAGCGCTTCGAGCTGCTGTTCAATCCCGGCGGCCGCTACGAGGCGCTGGGGGCATGGTCCCTGACCGGCAGCGCGCTTCCGACCACGCCGCGGCAGGCAAGCTTGCTGTGATACCGCACAGCAATCGAGAACACGACAGCAGGAGCGTCTTCAGGCGCGACCGCTTTCTCGCCGGCGACAACCGCGACGGAAAGGCATCGCGCCTGAAGGCGCTCCTGCGTCGCCCGGCGATCTGAACGCGTATCGGCATGAAGCGTCCCTACGACCCCGACCCGCACGCGCATCCCGGCCTGCACGCCGTCGCTTTCGTGGAAGGCGCGAAGGGACTGCTGGCACTGCTCGGCGCGAGCGGGCTGGAGCTCGTCGGCCCGGCCTCGCTGCGGCACTGGGTCGAACTGCTGATCGCGCGCTTCCAGTTCGATCCCGACCGCGGCGCCTTCGCCTGGCTGCAGCAGTCGATCAACCCCGAATCGGTGCATTTCGCCGCCGCGGCCATCGCTGCCTACGGCATCCTGCACCTGGTCGAGGCCTGGGGCCTGTGGCGCGCCCGCGCCTGGGCCTCGTGGCTGGGCTGCATCACCGCCTCGCTCTACGTCCCGTTCGAGATCCACGCACTCGTCCGGCACCCGGGCTGGCTCGAGTTCGCGGTCCTGTCGATCAACCTCGTCGTGGTCTGGGTGCTCGCGCGCGACCTGTTCCGGCGCAGGCGCTGAACGCGGCCGGGCGCGCTTGTACGCGGCCGGCGAAGCCGGAGCGGTCCGCACACCGCAGTCGCGGCTCCAGCCGCGAACGGACGTTCGAGACGTCGGGCAAGCGATCGCGCCTGAAGGCGCTCCCACAAAAGAGCGGATGTCCTGTAGGAGCGCCTTCAGGCGCGATCACCGTGGCGTACGACGCCCTATCGCGCGCCAGGCATCGAACGGCGACATGGTCCCCCGAGGGCGACCGCTTGTGATCAGGCGCTGACCGGCGGATTGAGCTGCGCGTGCTTGCGCACGATCAGCATCGCGGTCTCCAGCGCCTGTTCGTAGTTCAGGCGCGGATCGACGGTCGAGCGGTAGGCGCGTTCGAGGTCGACCTCGGTCAGGTCGCGTGCGCCGCCGGTGCATTCGGTGACGTCCTCGCCGGTCAGCTCCAGGTGCACGCCGCCCAGGCGCGTGCCGGCCGCGGCGTGGATGTCGAACGACTGCTCGATCTCGCTGCGGATGTTGTCGAAGCGGCGCGTCTTGTAGCCGTTGCTGGTCGATTCGGTGTTGCCGTGCATCGCGTCGCAGATCCACAGCACGCGGCGGCCGTCGCGCTTGACCGCGTCGAGCAGCGCCGGCAGCTTGTCCGCGACCTGCGCCGCGCCCATGCGGTGGATCAGGCCGAGGCGGCCGGGCTCGTCGTCGGGGTTCAGCAGGTCGATCAGCCTGAGCAACTGGTCCGGCGTCACCGACGGACCGACCTTCACCGCGATCGGGTTGCGGATGCCGCGGAAGTATTCCGCGTGCGCGCCGTCGAGCGCGGCGGTGCGCATGCCCACCCACGGGAAGTGCGTGCTGAGGTTGAACCAGCCCCACTGCCGCGGCACCTGCCGGGTCTGCGCCTCTTCGTAGGGCAGCAGCAGCGCTTCGTGCGAGGTGTAGAAGTCGACGCGCTTGAGGTCGTGGATCTGCGTGCCGACCAGCGTCTCCATGAAGCGCACCGCGTCGCCTATGCCGGCGACCATCTTCTGGTAGTCGCCCGCCAGCGGCGACTGCTTCACCCAGCCCAGGCCCCAGTACTCCGGGTGGTGCAGGTCGGCGAAGCCGCCGTCGATCAGCGAGCGAACGAAATTCATCGTCATCGCCGAGCGCGCGTACGCCTTGACCATGCGCCGCGGATCCGGGCGCCGCGCATCGTCGGTGAACTCCGGCCGGTTGACGATGTCGCCGCGGTAGCTCGGCAACGACACCTCGCCGCGCGTTTCCATGTCGGCCGAACGCGGCTTTGCGTACTGGCCGGCGAAGCGGCCCACGCGCACCACCGGCAGCTTCATCCCGTGCACCAGCACCAGGCTCATCTGCAGCAGCACCTTGAGTCGGTTGGAGATGATGTCCGAGGTGCACTCGGCGAAAGTCTCGGCGCAGTCGCCGCCCTGCAGCAGGAAGCGCTTGCCCTCCTGGGCCTCGGCCAGCTGCTGCTTGAGCGCGAGGATCTCCCACGAGGTCACCAGCGGCGGCAGCCCGCGCAGTTCCTCCTGCACCTCGGCAAGCGCGTCCGCGTCCGGATAGACGGGCATCTGCAGCGCCGGGCGCGAACGCCAGCTGCCGGGATGCCATTCGGACGGAAGATTGACGGGCTGGAGGTTGCGGTCGGGCCTGTTCATGGTGCGCACTCGGGTGGATCGTGGATGGTGCGCCGGTTGCTGCGATGCGTCAATTTCAGCTGCAACCGACACCCCTGTGCATTCATCGCCTGCGAAACGCGGCGAACAGCGCCCACGCCGCCAGCAGCACGAACCAGACCAGGCTCCACCACGGCATCGACAGGCCGAGGAAGGTCCAGTCGACCGCGCCGCAGTCGCCGGTGCCGGTCAGGACCTGCTTGATGAGGCTCGGCGTGTCCATGGTCTCGCGCATGAAGGCGAACGGCGCGCCGCAGGCGGGGATCTCCGGCGGGAACAGCTGCATCCACACGTGCCGCCCGGCGACGCCGATGCCCACGGCCGCTGCGACGAAGGCCAGCGCGCCCCAGGCGCGACGCCCGCCCACGCCCTCGGGCGCATGCAGGCCGGCCAGCAGCAGCACGACGCCCAGCGCGGCGAACGCGATGCGCTGGAAGATACACAGCGGGCAGGGCTGCAGGCCCCACGCCAGCTGGCTGTAGATCGCAAAGCCGATCAGCGCGAAGCAGGTCGCGGCGGCGGCAAGCATCTGGAACCGGAACGGCCAACGGAAAGGGTTCATGGTCGCCTGGGGAAAACGGGGTCGCGCCATTATCCCCGCGGCGCGCGCGACGCGCACGACCGCCGGTGGCGGCAATCGCTTCGATCGTCGCCGCCGTCCGGCTTCACGACGCCCGGAAACGCAAAAACCCCGGCCGGGCCGGGGTTTCGCGGGTGCCCATGGATCGGCACTTACTCGGCGTCGACCTGCGGACGGTCGACCAGTTCGACATACGCCATCGGCGCGTTGTCGCCGGCGCGGAAGCCGCACTTGAGGATGCGCAGGTAGCCGCCCGGACGGCTGGCGTAGCGCGGACCGAGCGTGGTGAACAGGTTGCCCACCGCTTCCTTGTCGCGCAGGCGCGAGAACGCGAGGCGACGGTTGGCGACGCCGTCGGTCTTGGCCAGCGTGATTAGCGGCTCGGCAACGCGGCGCAGTTCCTTGGCCTTGGGCAGGGTGGTCTTGATCAGTTCGTGCTTGAACAGCGAGGCGGCCATGTTGGTGAACATCGCATCGCGGTGGGCGCTGGTGCGGCTGAACTTGCGGCCGGCTTTCTGGTGGCGCATGGTCGTGGATCCTTATCGAGTGAAGATTGAAACCGTGGACGTCGTTGGCGCCATCCTGGCGTTGTAGATTGGACTGCGGGTGGTCCTGGCCGGCATCCCTTGCCGGGTGCGCCGCGAACTTTGGTTCGTCGGCGGTGGTGTTGCGTTGGCTACGGTGGAACTAACGCTGCCATCCATGGCGGAACTGTGCGGGCTTCGGAAAACCCGGCCCGGCCATCCATGGCCGGGCGTTCGGCAGCGCGCGAGCCGATGGCTCGCAAGCGCGCTGCCTCACCCAAGCATGCCGTGCTGCGAGACGCCGGCCGGCGGCCAGTTCTCCAGCTTCATGCCCAGCGACAGGCCGCGCTGCGCGAGGACTTCCTTGATCTCGGTGAGCGACTTCTTGCCGAGGTTCGGGGTCTTGAGCAGTTCGACTTCGGTCTTCTGGATCAGGTCGCCGATGTAGTAGATGCTCTCGGCCTTGAGGCAGTTGGCCGAACGCACGGTCAGTTCGAGGTCGTCGATCGGACGCAGCAGGATCGGGTCGACGCCCGGCGCCTGCGACTTCTGCGCGCCGCGGTCGCGGTGGGTGAAGTCGCCGAACACCGACAGCTGGTCGGTGAGGATGTCGGCGGCGGTGCGCACGGCTTCCTCGGCGTCGATCGTGCCGTTGGTCTCGATGTCGAGCACCAGCTTGTCGAGGTCGGTGCGCTGTTCGACGCGCGCGGCCTCGACTTCGTACGCCACGCGGCGGACCGGCGAGAACGACGCGTCGAGCATCAGCCGGCCGATCGCGCGGGTTTCCTCGTCCGGGCGGCGACGGGCGGCGGCCGGCTGGTAGCCGAAGCCGCGCTCGATCTTCAGGCGGATGTTGAGCTGCGTGTCCTTGGTCAGGTGCGCGATCACGTGGTCGGTGTTGAGGATCTCGACGTTGTGGTCGGTCTTGATGTCGGCGGCGGTGACGACGCCGGGGCCGGACTTGCTCAGCGTCAGCGTCGAGCTGTCGCCGGTGCCCATGCGGATGGCGACGTCCTTGAGGTTCAGCAGGACCTCGAGCACGTCCTCCTGGAGGCCCTCGATCGTGCTGTACTCGTGCAGCACGCCGTCGATCTCGACCTCGGTGATCGCGAAGCCGGGGATCGAGGACAGCAGCACGCGGCGCAGCGCGTTGCCGAGGGTGTGGCCATAGCCGCGCTCGAGCGGCTCGATCACGACCTTCGCGCGGTTGCCGGCGAGGCGTTCGATCTGGGGACCACGGGGGCGCAGGACCTGGTTGGCGGTAACTGTCATATTCGTAGCGTCTCCTGCAGTGCCATCGCATCCGTCGATGCGGCGGCTCCGGGCGTTTGGAGCCCCTTGCTGCCAAGGGGTGGTCCGTGCGGCGCACGGACCGGGGGGATGTTGTTGCTGGTGCCGCGGGACGACCCGCCGCCAGTCCTTACTTCGAGTACAACTCGACGATCAGCGCTTCGTTGATGTCCGCCGGCAGGTCGCCGCGGTCGGGGACCGCCTTGAACACGCCGCTGAACTTCTTCTGGTCGACCTCGACCCACGAAGGCGACAGGTCCATGCTCGACGAGACGTTCAGCGCTTCCTGGACGCGCATCTGCTTCTGCGCCTTCTCGGACAGGGCGATCGCGTCGCCGGCCTTGACCTGGTAGGACGGCAGGTTGACGGGCTTGCCGTTGACCGTGACGCCGCGGTGCGAGACCAGCTGGCGCGCGGCCGGGCGGGTGACCGCGAAGCCCATGCGGTAGACGACGTTGTCCAGGCGGGTTTCCAGCAGCTGCAGGAGGTTCTCGCCGGTGTTGCCCTTCTTGGTCGAGGCCTTCTTGTAGTAGTTGCGGAACTGGCGCTCGAGCAGGCCGTAGATGCGCTTGACCTTCTGCTTCTCGCGAAGCTGCAGGGCGTAGTCGGAGAGCTTGCTGCGACGCGCGCCGGTGCCGGCGCCGTGCTGGCCGGGCTTCTGCTCCAGCTTGCACTTGGAATCGAGCGCGCGCGTGGGCGTCTTCAGCGAGAGGTCGGCGCCTTCGCGGCGGGCGAGCTTGCAGGTGGGACCGATGTAACGAGCCATTATCTTATCGCCCCCTTAGACGCGACGCTTCTTCGGCGGACGGCACCCGTTGTGCGGGATCGGCGTCACGTCGATGATGTTGGTGATCTTGTAGCCCACGTTGTTCAACGAACGCACGGCCGACTCACGGCCCGGACCCGGGCCCTTGATGCGCACTTCCAGCGACTTCACGCCGTAGTCGAGCGCATCCTTGCCCGCCTTCTCGGCGGCGACCTGGGCTGCGAACGGGGTCGACTTGCGCGAACCGCGGAAACCCGCGCCGCCCGAGGTCGCCCACGACAGCGCGTTGCCCTGGCGGTCGGTGATCGTGATGATGGTGTTGTTGAACGAAGCGTGGACGTGCGCGATGCCGTCGGTGACGACGCGCTTGATCTTCTTCTTCTGCTTGGCAGCTGCCGGCTTGGCCATGTCGGATGTCCTCGATTACTTCTTGATGGCCTTGCGCGGACCCTTGCGGGTACGGGCATTGGTCCGGGTGCGCTGGCCACGCAGCGGCAGGCCGCGGCGATGACGCAGGCCTCGGTAGCAGGCCAGGTCCATCAGGCGCTTGATGGCGATGCCGACCTCGCGGCGCAGGTCGCCCTCGACCACGAACTTGCCGACCTCGGCGCGCAGGCGCTCGACTTCCGGCTCGGACAGGTCGCGGATCTTGGTGCCCGACGACACGCCGGCCGCCTCGCAGACCTGCTTGGAACGGGTACGGCCGATGCCGTAGATGCTTTGCAGCCCGACCCAGACGTGCTTCTGGGCAGGCAGGTTGACGCCTGCAATACGCGCCATGCGCGGATCTCCAACTGGTTGGTCGACCGGAACGGGTAATTCCGGCGGAGTGAACAAGAAATTGTAACAGGGTCCCGGGTTGCTTGGAAGCCGGCGGCGCCAAGCGCCATCGACCCGGCATGGGGAGTGTGCCCATGCTCCGGCGACGGATCCCGGCTGGCCGGACGGGGGCCTCCCCCACCCGGCCCCGCGCACTACTCTGGTGCGCGAACTGGCCCGGATCCACCCCTGCGCGGGACTGCCGCAGGGGTCGCCCATCGTGCCGGGGGAGGCGAGGCTCCGCGCCGGCGTGAATTCTGGTTTGGCCTTCCTGGCCTGGCCGGGGGCGCAAATGCGCCGCTTCGGCCTTGGACGTCGTTGCCGTCCATGGCGTCGCCATGTCGGCTTCGGGTCGTCCGGCCCGACCATCCATGGCCGGGCGTTCACCGGGGCTGCGCGGCATGCCGCGCAAAGCGCGCCCCGGTTCACCCGCGCTAGCGCGTCCTCGCTCCGCCCTTCAGGTTCGCCTTCTTGAGCAGGCTTTCGTACTGGTGCGACATCAGGTGGGCCTGGATCTGGGCGATGAAGTCCATCACCACGACCACCACGATCAGCAGCGAAGTGCCGCCGAAGTAGAACGAGACGCCCAGCTCCCCGCGCATGAACTCCGGCAGCAGGCAGACCAGCACCAGGTAGGCGGCGCCGGCGGCGGTCAACCGCGTCAGCACGCCATCGATGTATTCGGCGGTCGCCTTGCCCGGGCGGATGCCGGGGATCAGGGCGCCGGACTTCTTCAGGTTGTCCGCGGTTTCCTGCGAGTTGAACACCAGCGCGGTGTAGAAGAACGCGAAACCGGCGATCAGGCCCGCATACAGCAGGATGTACAGCGGTTCGCCCGGCGACAGTGCCTGCGCCACCCTCTGCAGCCATGGCGCGGAGCCGGCCTGGCCGAACCAGGTCGTCGCCGTGGCCGGGAACATGATGATCGACGAGGCGAAGATCGCCGGGATCACGCCCGCCATGTTGAGCTTCAGCGGCAGGAACGAGGTCTGGTTCATGTACGCGTTGCGGCCGCCCTGGCGGCGCGCGTAGTTCACCGTGATCCGGCGCTGGCCGCGTTCGACAAACACCACGAAGTAGGTGAACGCGACCACGATCAGCGCGATCATGATCACCGCGATCGGGCTCATGTCGCCGTTGCGCGCGGCCTCGATGGTGCTGATGACCGCGCCCGGCAGGCCCGAGACGATGCCGGCGAAAATGATCAGCGACACGCCGTTGCCGATGCCGCGCTCGGTGACCTGTTCGCCCAGCCAGACCAGGAACATGGTGCCAGCGGTCAACGCCACGATCGCGGTCAGCACGAACCCGGGGCCCGGCGCGTAGACCACGGGGATGCCGCTGCCCGCGCCCTGGCTCTGCAGCGCTACCGCGATGCCGGCCGACTGGAAGATCGCCAGCGGGATCGCGCCGATGCGCGACCACTGGGTGACCCTGCGCCGCCCCGATTCGCCTTCCTTCTGGATGGCCTTCAGGCTCGGCACGATCTGCACCATCAGCTGCATGACGATCGAGGCGGAGATGTACGGGATCACGTTCAGCGCGAACAGGCTGAACCGCTCGAGGGCACCGCCCGAGAACATGTTGAACATGTCCACGATCGTGCCTTCCTGCTGCTCCATCAGCTGCAGCATCGCCTCCGGGTTCACGCCCGGCACCGGGATGTAGCAGCCGATGCGGTAGACGATCAGCGCGCCGAGCACGAACAGCAGGCGCTGGCGCAGTTCGGTGAACTTGCCCGCGCCCGCCAGACCCGACATTGCTCCCGCGCTTCGCGCCATGCCGTGCTTACTCCTCGACCTTGCCGCCGGCGGCCTCGATCGCCGCGCGGGCGCCGGCCGTGGCCAGCAGGCCCTTGAGCACGAGCTTCTTCGAGATCTCGCCCTTCTTGACGATCTTGGCCTTCTTCGCGGTGCTCGGCACCAGCTTGGCGGCGCGCAGGGCGGCAAAATCGATCTCGCCGTCGAGCTTGTCGAGTTGGTACAGGAACACTTCGGCGGTGTCGGCCTTGAGCTTCGAGCGGAAGCCGACCTTCGGCAGGCGCATGTGCATCGGCATCTGGCCGCCTTCGAAACCGGCCTTGATCTTGCCCTTGCCGGCGCGCGCGAACGAACCCTTGTGGCCGCGGCCGGCGGTCTTGCCGAGGCCGGAGCCGATGCCGCGACCGACGCGGGTGCGCTCCTTGCGGGCGCCGTCGGCGGGCTTGAGCGTGTTGAGCTTCATGTGATTACTCCTCCACCCGGACCAGGTAGTGGACCTTGTTGATCAGGCCACGGACCTGCGGGCTGTCCTTCAGTTCGCGGACGTCGTTGAGCTTGTTCAGGCCGAGCGCGCGCACCGACAGGCGGTGCTTCGCCTGCGAGCCGCGCAGGCCCTTGACCAGGCGCACCTTGACGGTGCCGGTACCGGCTTCGTTCTTAGCCATTGAGGATGTCCTCCAACTTCTTGCCGCGCTTGGCCGCGATCTTGCCCGGCGAGTGCATCGACTCCAGGCCCTTGACCGTGGCGCGGACGAGGTTGATCGGGTTGCGCGAGCCCACGGCCTTGGCCAGCACGTCCTTCACGCCCACCGCCTCGAGCACGGCGCGCATGGCGCCGCCGGCGATCACGCCGGTACCCTCGGAAGCCGGCTGCATGAACACGCGCGCCGCGCCGTGGCCGGCCTTGACCGTGTGCCACAGCGTCGCGCCGTTCAGGTCGACGTTGCTCATGTTCTTGCGGGCATACTCCATCGACTTCTGGATCGCGACCGGCACTTCGCGCGCCTTGCCGTAGCCGAAGCCGACCTTGCCGGCACCATCGCCCACCACTGTCAGCGCGGTGAAGGTGAACTGGCGGCCGCCCTTGACGGTCTTGCTGACGCGGTTGACCGCGACCAGCTTCTCGATCATGCCGTCGTCGATTTCTTCCCGGTCGCGATTGCGGTCGCGCCCGCGGGATTCACGTTGTTCTGCCATTGCCATGTCTCTTTCGTTTGAAGGGATTTGCGGCTTGGCCGCTTATGGTTGTGGTCTGGAGCGGTGGACCGCGTTCGCGGGCAGAAGCCGCGGCGCGTCCGGTGCACCCTGCACCGGCAGGTCGACATTGGAAACGGACATGGCGATCGCCATGCCGTTTTCAAGCATCAGAACTGCAGGCCACCCTCGCGGGCGGCGTCGGCCAGCGCCTTGATGCGGCCGTGGAAGCGGTAGCCGGAACGGTCGAAGGCGACCTTGTCGACGCCGGCGGCCCTGGCCTTCTCGGCGATCACGCGGCCGACCCTGGCGGCGGCTTCGGCGTTCTTGCCGCTCTTGAGGCCTTCGCGCACGTCGGCCTGGGTGGTGCTGGCCGCGGCCAGGACCTTCGAGCCATCGGCGCTGAACACCTGGGCGTAGACGTGCTGGCCGGTGCGCAGCACCGACAGGCGCGGAACGCCGAGTTCGCGGATGTGCGCGCGGGTCGACTTGGCGCGGCGCAGGCGGGCGGTTTTCTTGTCCATGATTCTGTTCTCTACTGGAAGCGGATCGGCTATCGAATCGTCATCCCGGCGAACGCCGGGATCCATCTTGATTTTTCCCGCGAACCACGAAAGTCAAAATGGATTCCAGCTTGCGCTGGAATGACGTCTGGTTAGGCCTTCTTGGCTTCCTTGCGGATGATGATTTCGTCGGAATACTTCACGCCCTTGCCCTTGTACGGCTCCGGCGGACGGAATCCACGGATCTTGGCGGCGACTTCGCCCACCAGTTGCTTGTCCGCGCCGGCGACCACGATCTCGGTCTGCGTCGGCGTGGTGATGGTGATGCCTTCCGGCGCCTTGAACACCACCGGGTGCGAGAAGCCCAGCGACAGGTTCAGGTCCTTGCCCTGGACGGCGGCGCGGTAACCGACGCCGACCAGCTCGAGCTTGCGCTCGAAGCCCTGCGAAACGCCCTGCACCATGTTGGCGACGATCGCGCGCAGCGTGCCGGTCAGCGCGATCTGCGACGGGTCGTTGGCCGAGAGCAGCGCGTTGCCGTCCTCGATCCTGAGTTCGATGGCGGCCGGCTTGACGATGTTCAGCGTGCCCTTCGGGCCCTTGACGCTGATCGACTCGGGCTGGGCGTTGACTTCGACGCCCTTGGGCAGGGCGATCGGCTTCTTGGCGATGCGGGACATGTGCGTTCCTCCCTTAGGCCACGAAGCACAGGACTTCGCCGCCGACGCCCTGCTGGCGCGCCTGCGTATCGGTCATGATGCCCTTCGAGGTGGAGATGATGGCCACGCCGAGGCCGTTGAGGACCTTGGGCAGCGCGTCCTTGCCGCGGTACTGGCGCAGGCCCGAGCGCGACACGCGCTTGAGGGTCTCGATCACCGGACGGCCTTCGTAGTACTTGAGCTCGATCTCGAGCTCGGCCTTGGCGCCGTTCTCGGTCACGCGCAGCTCGCCGATGTAGCCCTCGTCCTTGAGGACGTTGGCGATGGCGACCTTGGTCTTGGACGACGGCATCTTCACCGACGGCTTGCCGACGGCGGCCGCATTGCGGATGCGGACCAGCATGTCGGCGATGGGATCAGTCATGCTCATGGAGTGGTTCCTGAATGAGTACCGATATCCGCTGTTGTGCGAATTCGAATTGTGGAAGCGCCGTCGCCGGCGCCTGTCGCGGCCGAAGGCCCGCATCGCTGCGGGCCCGTCGGTTGTCCTGCCGTGCGGGGCGGGAAGCCGCCCAGTATAGCAGGCTTGTTGGTTACCAGCTGGCCTTGCGCAGGCCCGGCACGTCGCCGCGCATGGTGGCTTCGCGCAGCTTGTTACGACCCAGGCCGAACTTCGCGTAGACGCCGCGGGGGCGGCCGGTCAGCGCGCAGCGGGTGGTCTGACGCGCCGGGGACGAGTCGCGCGGCAGCTTCTGCAGCTTGGTCGCGGCCTCGATCTTCTCTTCGTAGCCCGCCGTCTGGCTGGCAATGATCTTCTTCAGCGCGGCGCGCTTGCCGGCGTGCTTCTTCACCAGCTTGGCGCGCTTGGTCTCGCGGTTCACCATGGAGGTCTTGGCCATCTCTATTTCCTCAATTGCGGAACGGGAAACGGAAGGCTTCGAGCAGCGCCTTGGCTTCCGCGTTGGTCTTGGCCGTGGTGGTGATCGCGATATCCATGCCGCGGATCGCGTCGACCTGGTCGAAGTCGATCTCCGGGAAGATGATCTGCTCCTTCACGCCCATGTTGTAGTTGCCGCGGCCGTCGAACGAACGGCCCGACACGCCGCGGAAGTCGCGCACGCGCGGCAGCGAGACGTTGACCAGGCGGTCCAGGAACTCGTACATCTTCGCGCGGCGCAAGGTGACCTTGCAGCCGATCGGCCAGCCGTCGCGGATCTTGAACGAGGCCACCGAGACGCGCGACTTGGTCACCAGCGGCTTCTGGCCGCTGACCTTCGCCATGTCGGCGGTCGCGTTCTCGAGGATCTTCTTGTTGGCCGCGGCTTCGCCCACGCCCATGTTGAGCGTGATCTTGGTCAGGCGCGGGACCTGCATGATGTTGTCGTAGCCGAACTGCTGCATCAGCTTCGGCACCACTTCATCCTTGTAGAACTGTTCCAGACGGGTCGTCATCTCTCTTTCCTCAGTCGGCGGGTCTTAGACCGCCTCACCACTCGAGCGGAACACGCGCAACCGCCGTCCATCCTCGAGCACCTTGGTACCGACGCGTTCGCCCTTGCCCGAGGCTGGGTTGAACAGCATCACGTTCGACACGTGGATCGGCGACTCGCGCTCGATCACGCCACCGGGCTGGCCGGCCTGCGGGTTGGGCTTGGTGTGGCGCTTGACGATGTTGATGTTCGACACGACGACCTTGTCGCCGAGCACGCGCACCACGTCGCCGGTCTTGCCCTTGTCCCGGCCCGCGATCACGACCACCTGGTCGCCCTTCTTGATTCGATTAGCCATGTCTAGGTCCTTCCGCTCACAGCACTTCGGGAGCGAGCGAGACGATCTTCATGAACTTCTCGGAACGCAGCTCGCGGGTCACGGGCCCGAAGATGCGCGTGCCGATCGGCTCGTGCTTGTTGTTGAGCAACACGGCGGCGTTGCCGTCGAAGCGGATCAGCGAACCGTCCGCGCGGCGCACGCCCTTGCGGGTGCGCACCACGACGGCGTCGTAGACCTCGCCCTTCTTGACCTTGCCGCGCGGGATCGCGTCCTTCACCGAGACCTTGATGATGTCGCCGATCGCGGCGTAGCGGCGCTTGGAGCCGCCGAGCACCTTGATGCACATCACTTCCTTGGCACCGGAGTTGTCCGCCACGTCGAGGTGGCTCTGCATCTGGATCATGACCTGACTCCTCCGTTACTCGGCCGCGCGCGTGACGACTTCGACCACGCGCCAGTTCTTGGTCTTCGAAATCGGGGCCACTTCCACGAGGCGGACGATGTCGCCTTCCTTCGCGGTGTTCTCGGCGTCGTGCGCGTGCAGCTTGGTCGAACGGCGGATGTACTTGCCGTACAGCGCGTGCTTCACGTTGCGCTCGACGAGGACGGTGACCGTCTTGTCCATCTTGTCGCTGACCACCCGGCCCTGGACCGTGTTCTGCTTCTTTTCGCTGTTGTTCATGGTCATGTGCCTTACTTCTTCGACCCTAGCAGCGTGTTCACGCGCGCGATCTCGCGGCGCACCCGGCGTGCCTCGTGGGTCTTGGTCAGCTGGCCGGTCGCCTTCTGCATGCGCAGCGCGAACCGTTCCTTCCGCAGGTCCAGCAGGTGGGCCTGCAGTTCGTCCGCGGACTTGCCGCGCAGTTCCTTGGTCGTCGCCATCAGCGCACCGTCCGGGTCACGAAAGTGGTGGTCACCGAGAGCTTGGCCGCGGCCAGGCGGAAGGCCTCGCGCGCGGTTTCCTCCGGCACGCCCTCGATTTCATAGATCATGCGGCCGGGCTGGATCTGCGCGACCCAGTACTCCACCGAGCCCTTGCCCGAGCCCATGCGGACTTCGATCGGCTTCTTGGTGATCGGCTTGTCGGGGAACACGCGGATCCACATCTTGCCGCCGCGCTTGACGTGGCGGCTGATGGACCGGCGGCCGGCCTCGATCTGGCGCGCGGTCAGCTGGCCGGTCGCGGTGGACTTGAGGCCGTACTCGCCGAAGCTGACGGCGTTGCCGCTCCAGGCCAGGCCGTCGTTGCGGCCCTTGTGCATCTTGCGGTATTTGGTTCGCTTGGGTTGCAGCATGGTTTAGTCCCTCGCCTCACGGTCGCCGCGGTCGCGGCGCGGGCCACGCGGACGCTCGCGGTCACCGCGGTCGCCGCGATCGTTGCCGCGCGGCGAATCGTCCTGCTTCTCCTGGCCGACCTGGGCGAAGTCGAAGATCTCGCCCTTGTAGATCCAGGTCTTGATGCCGATGATCCCGTAGGTCGTCTTGGCCTCGGCGAAGCCGTAGTCGACGTCGGCGCGCAGCGTGTGCAGCGGCACGCGACCCTCGCGGTACCACTCCGAACGCGCGATCTCGGCGCCGTTGAGGCGGCCGGCGACGTTGACCTTGATGCCCAGCGCGCCCAGGCGCATCGCGTTGCCGACGGCGCGCTTCATCGCGCGGCGGAACATGATGCGGCGCTCGAGCTGCTGCGCGATCGACTCGGCGACCAGCTGCGCGTCGAGCTCGGGCTTGCGGACCTCGGTGACGTTGATGTGCGCCGGGACGCCCATCATCTCGCTCACGTCCTTGCGCAGCTTCTCGATGTCCTCGCCGCGCTTGCCGATCACCACGCCCGGGCGGGCGGTGTGGATCGTCACGCGCGCGGTCTTGGCCGGGCGCTCGATCAGGATCTTGCTGATGCCGGCGGCGGCGAGCCGCTTGCGCAGCATCTCGCGGACCTTGAGGTCGGCGGTGAGGTAACCGGCGTATTCCTTCTTGCCGGCGTACCACTTGGAGTTCCAGTCCTTGGCGATGCCGAGGCGGATGCCGGTGGGATGAACTTTATGACCCATGTTACTTGCCCTCTCCCACGACGACGGTGATGTGGCTGGTGCGCTTGAGGATGCGCGTGCCACGACCCTTGGCGCGGGCCATGAAGCGCTTCAGCAGCGGACCTTCGTCGACGGTGATCGTCGCGATCTTCAGCTCGTCGATGTCGGCGCCCGCGTTGTTCTCGGCGTTGGCGATCGCCGACTCGACCAGCTTCTTGATCAGCGCGGCGGCCTTCTTGTCGGAGAACTTCAGTAGGTTGACCGCGCGCTCGGCCGGCAGGCCGCGGACCTGGTCGGCGACCAGGCGCGCCTTCTGCGGCGAGATGCGGGCCGTGCGCAGCACGGCGGTCCGCTTGTTGACCTCGGTACGCGCACGCCTGGTTTCTTCGTGCCTGGCTCGTTTTGCCTTGTCCATCGTGCGCTCCTTACTTCCCGGACTTCTTGTCGCCGCCGTGACCCTTGAAGGTCCGCGTCAGCGCGAATTCGCCGAGCTTGTGGCCAACCATGTTCTCGTTGACCAGCACCGGGATGTGGTTCCTGCCGTTGTGGACGGCGATCGTGAAGCCCACCATTTCCGGCAGGATCATCGAACGGCGCGACCAGGTCTTGATCGGCTTCTTGGTGTTGCCCGCGGCTTCCACCTTCTTGATCAGGTGGTGGTCGACGAACGGGCCCTTCTTGAGTGAACGTGCCATGCTCTATCAGCTCCTGCGATCGCGCACGATGAACTGCTGCGTCCGCTTGTTCTTGCGGGTCTTGTAGCCCTTGGTCGGCACGCCCCACGGGGTGACCGGGTGCGGGTTGCCCTGGCCGGCCTTGGCCTCGCCGCCGCCGTGCGGGTGGTCGACGGGGTTCATCGCCGCGCCGCGGACGGTCGGGCGGATGCCGCGCCAGCGCTTGGCGCCGGCCTTGCCCAGCTTCTCGAGGTTGTGCTCGACGTTGCCGACTTCGCCGATGGTGGCGCGGCACTCGGCCGGCACCTTGCGCATCTCGCCAGAGCGCAGGCGGAGCAGCGCGTACACGCCCTCGCGCGCGACCAGCTGCACGGCGGCGCCGGCGGCGCGGGCGATCTGCGCGCCCTTGCCCGGCTTCATCTCGATGCAGTGCACGGTCGAACCGACCGGGATGTTGCGCAGCGGCAGCGTGTTGCCAGCCTTGATCGGCGCGTCGTTGCCCGCGATCACCTGGTCGCCGGCCTTCAGGCCCTTGGGCGCGATGATGTAGCGGCGCTCGCCGTCGACGTAGCACAGCAGCGCGATGTGCGCGGTGCGGTTCGGGTCGTACTCGATCCGCTCCACGCGCGCCGGGATGCCTTCCTTGTCGCGCTTGAAGTCGATGATGCGGTAATGCTGCTTGTGGCCACCGCCGACGTGGCGGGTGGTGATGCGGCCGTGGTGGTTGCGGCCGCCGGTCTTGCCCTGCTTCTCGACCAGCGCGGCGTGCGGCGCACCCTTGTGCAGGTCCGGCGTGACCACGCGGACCGCGCTGCGGCGGCCGGGGGAAGTAGGCTTGAATTTCATCAATGGCATGGGAGCTTCCTCAGGCCGTCGCGTTGATCACGTCGATCGACTGGCCTTCGGCCAGCGTCACGTACGCCTTGCGCCAGTTGCCGCGGCTGCCCTGGCGCTGGCGGAAGGACTTGCTCTTGCCCTTCACGTTCACGACGTTGACAGCCGAGACCTTGACGTCGAAGAGCTTCTCGACCGCGGCCTTGATGTCGGCCTTGGTCGCGTCCTTCGCCACTTCGAATGCGTACTGGTTGGACACTTCCTGCAGGCGCGCGGTCTTCTCGGACACGCGCGGCGCACGGATCACTTCATAGAGCTTGGCCTCGTTCATGCCAGCCACTCCTCGATCTTCTTCAGCGCGTCGGTGGTGACCAGCACGCTGTCGGCACCGACCAGCGCGACCGGGTCCAGCCCCTGCACGTCACGCACTTCGACGTACGGCAGGTTGCGCGCGGACAGGTACAGGTTTTCCGAAGCCTCTTCGGTCACGATCAGCGGGCGCCGGCCGAGCTCGAAATCCTTCAGCTTCGACACCAGGCCGCTGGTCTTGGGCGAATCGACGTCGAACGACTCGACGACCGTGATCCGGCCCTGGCGGTTGAGCTCGGACAGGATCACCGCCATCGCGGCGCGGTACTGCTTGCGGTTGACCTTCTGCGCGAAGCTGCGCGGCTTGGCCGCGAAGGTCACGCCGCCGCCGACGAAGATCGGGGCCGTCAGGGCGCCATGACGCGCGCCGCCGCCCTTCTGCTTCTTCGACTTCTTGGTGGTGCCGTTCACTTCCGAGCGCGTCTTCTGCGCCTTGGTGCCGGCGCGACCGGCGTTGCGATAGGCAACGACGACCTGGTGGACCAGGTCCTCGCTGAATTCGCGGCCGAAGATCGCGTCGGAGACGGACAATTTGTCGTTGCTGCCGTTGATGGCGAGTTCCATCGTCATCTCTCCCTTATGCCTTGCTCGAGGGACGCACGATGACGTCGCCGCCCGGCGCACCCGGCACCGCGCCCTTGACGGCGATCAGGCCGCGCTCGGCGTCGACCTTCACCACCTGCAGGCGCTGCGTGCTCTGCGTATCCGAGCCCATGTGGCCGGACATCTTCTTGCCCGGGAACACGCGGCCCGGCGTCTGGCGCTGGCCGATCGAACCCGGCGAGCGGTGCGACAGCGAGTTGCCGTGCGTCGCATCGCCCATCTTGAAGTTCCAGCGCTTGATCGTGCCCTGGAAGCCCTTGCCCTTGGTGACGCCCTGGACGTCGACCAGCTGGCCGACTTCGAAGATGTCGGCCTTGATCTCGCCGCCGACGGCGAAGTCGGCGATCTTGTCGTCCGCCACGCGCAGTTCCCACAGGCCGCGGCCGGCCTCGACCTTGGCCTTGGCCAGATGGCCGGCCTCGGGCTTGGTCAGCAGCGAGGCGCGCTTGACGCCGGCGGTGACCTGCACGGCACTGTAGCCGTCGGTCTCGACCGTCTTCACCTGGGTGATGCGGTTCGGGGTGGCTTCGATCAGGGTCACCGGCACGGACTTGCCGTCTTCGGTGAACACTCGGCTCATGCCGGCCTTGCGGCCGACGATGCCCAACGAATGAATCTTCGCGGTCATGGTGGCGGGCCTCAGGTCAGCTTGATCTGGACGTCGACGCCAGCCGCGAGCTCGAGCTTCATCAGCGCGTCCACGGTCTTGTCGTTGGGGTCGACGATGTCGAGCACGCGCTTGTGCGTGCGGGTCTCGTACTGGTCGCGCGCGTCCTTGTCGACGTGCGGCGACACCAGCACGGTGTAGCGTTCGATCTTGGTCGGCAGCGGGATCGGGCCGCGCACCTGCGCGCCGGTCCGCTTGGCCGTTTCGACGATCTCGCTCGCGGAACGGTCGATCAAGCGGTGATCGAACGCCTTGAGCCGGATCCGGATTTTCTGGTCCGCCATGACGGAATTCCTTCGTTGAAAGAGCGACGGGCCCTGCGGCTGGGTGCGCAAGACCCCGTTGAACCCTGGACCACCCGGGACTTGCTGCATCCCGTGGGCCTGGGGCGACTGCAAAAATCAAGGCAGACCGGTTGCCCGGCCCGCCCAGACGGAGAACTGCAAGCGCAACAAAACGCCCCGCCTATATGCCCCGGAAACCTCCGGGACGGGCGGAGCCCTGCCGCGCGACATGATCCCTGTCTGGCGAAGACGAGGTGCTTCCTGCGCCTCATTTCGCGGTTTCGCGGGGACCATGGTGCGGGTCGCCCGTGAAGAGTCGAATATTATGAAACCTTCATGGGCGGGATGCAAGGGGTTCCCTGCATTTTTTGCCCTGCAGCATCGGTGGATGCGGCTGCCGGATACCGTCGTCCCCGCGTAGGCGGGGATCCAGTGTCTTTGGGCTTTTCCGCCTTGGCCCGGCTCCGGTCGGTGACCGGGGTCGGGAGGAGATCCCTCCCCCGGATCAAGTCCGGAGTCGGGATGACGTTCGCCTAGCCACGCGCCTGCGGCGCGTGGAGCCTCACGTCACTTGACGATCTTCGCCACCACGCCCGCGCCGACCGTGCGCCCGCCCTCGCGGATCGCGAAGCGCAGGCCCTCGTCCATCGCCACCGGGTTGATCAGCGACACCACCATCTTCACG